>Ga0209577_10006727_pt1 | contig 10611 bp, 10 predicted proteins | sample GraSoiAngelo_109_FD_185874 | JGI IMG/M metagenome (GOLD analysis project Ga0209577, IMG submission 185874) | Grasslands soil microbial communities from the Angelo Coastal Reserve, California, USA - 14_0903_12_20cm (SPAdes) (version 2) | ecosystem: Environmental > Terrestrial > Soil > Grasslands...
TAAAGGGGTTAGCACCCGGGCCCGCGGCCAGCGCGGTTCCGGTGGCGAGCGTCGTGCCGGACGCCAGCGCGATGGCTCCGGCCAGGGAGGCGAGCCGTTTCGCGAGGGCCAGCCTCAATGCTTCTCGCCGGATCCAGACGCAAGCGGATGCTCCATCGCCGGCGTCTCGGGCGCATCGCGATATGGCTGCTCCGGGGCAACGTCCTCTTCGTGGTAAACGCTCTCGGCGTTGACGGCCCAGATGTCGTGCTTGGAGCCCTGCAGGATGTTGTCCACCGCGCGCATCGCGGTCAGCATCGAATGGTCGGAGTTGTTGTAGCGGTGCAGTCCGTTGCGGCCCACCTGGACCAGGTTGGGGACCTCATCGAGCCAGTCCTTGATGGCGTCGACCCGCTCTCCGTATTCGGCGTCGTACATGGGGTAAGCCTTGTGCACGCGAACCACGAATCCCATCTTGACCTTCTCGGCCCTGGCCAGCCCTAGCTGCTGGAGCTCCTGGGTCGCCAGTGCCACCAGGTCCTCGTCGGCCATGTTCCAGAGCTCATCGCCCTCGAAGCAGAAGTACTCCATCCCGATCGAGGCGTCGGTGTCGTTGGGCACCATCCACGGGCTCCAGGAGCGGAAGTTCTGGATGCGGCCCACCTTCACACCAGGCTCGTGGATGTAGATCCAGTTGTCGGGGAACAGATCCTCGCCGTCGATGACGAGCGAAACGGTGAGGAAGTCGCGGTACCGCAATCCTCTCGCGGCGTCGCGTACGTTCACAGGGGCGTCGGGATCGGTGATCCCTACCGTGGTCCTCAGTGGCAGCGAGGAGATCACGTAGGAAGGCGTGAGCGTCTCCCCGCCGGCGACGACCTCGACCACCCGCCCGTCCTTGGGATCGATCCGCAGCCGCGTGACCGGAGCGTTCAGCCGTACCTCGCCGCCGTGGGCCCCGATGTCCTCGGTCATCTGCTCCCACATCTGACCCGGTCCGAAGCGGGGATAATTGAACTCGTTGATCAGCGACGTGATCTTGTTGCCCCGGTTGCCGACGAACGCCGACTTGGCCGCGCTGAAGAACGACAGGTTCTTGATCCGCTGCGCCGCCCATTCAGCGCGGATCTCTGTGGCCGGCACGCCCCACACCTTCTCCGAATAGGACTTGAAGAAATGTCCGTATAGCCGCTTTCCGAATCGGTTGGAGACCCACTCTTCGAAGGTGTCCTCGCGCCCCTTGGGCTTGATCGCCGCCCACAGGTAGGACAGCAGACAGAGCGTGAGCTCGATCGGGCCGAGCTTGCGGATCACGTCCATCCCCTGGAGCGGATACTCCAGGAACCGGCGTCGCCAATAGATCCGCGACTGGCGCGGCCGCCTGAGGAACTCCTCCTTCATGATCTCGTGCCAGAGGTCATCGACCTCCTTGACCTTCGTGAAGAAGCGATGTCCGCCCAGGTCGAAGCGGTATCCGTCGCGGACCTCGGTCCGCGCCAGCCCGCCGACCTGGTCCGAGGCCTCGAGCACCACCACCGGCTTGTCCCGCTTTGCCAGCAGGTAGCCCGCCGTCAACCCGGCGGGGCCCCCGCCGATAACCACGACCGGTTTGTCTTCGGTTATGTCAGCCATTTTTCTTGTACAGGACCGCGCTGTCGGCGATGTCGGGAGCTCCCCGGTAGTAGTTCGGCGCCAGCCCGACGACCTTGAGGATGCCACCGTTCACGTCGGCCTGGAGAATCGCACCCCACTGGGCCGAGCGCCTGCGGACCAGCTCCGTCCACGGCGCCTGCCAGTTCTTGACACCCTCGGTCAAGGGGCGGACGTAGAGCAGCTGCTGGCCTGGCCTGAGGCTAGCAACGAGGGGAGAAAGCGTGGTCTGCGGATCGGCGTCCTTCAACCGTTTTTCCGCGTCGACCCAGTTCATGTAGCGGGGATCCGACACTGGCCCAATCGTGTTCCCGTACCTGAGGCCGTCCGGCAGGTAGTACCAGGCAAGCGACGTCTGCTCAGGCTGTCCTGAGATCACCAGGTCGCCCGGGTGCAGCAGCGGTGACATCTCGCCGCCGACGTCGCGCACGTCGCTCTTGTACCCGGTTGTCACCGATCCCGGGTTAAGCAGGAACACGACCGAAAGGGCGAGCCCTCCGAGCCCGATCACTCCGGCCCGCGCGCATCCAAACGCCGCGATCAACAGGATCGAAGCAACGACCGGAGCGAAATACCTGGGGACGTACGCCGGGTTTACCTGCGAGGAGAGCCACGCAGCCGCCAGCGTGACGATGGGGAGGGTGATCAGCGCCCAAAGCACGGCAGCCTCCTTAGTCCGTCGCATCCGCCGGGTGAAGAGGGGCGAGAGGCCGACGACGCAAGCCGCGAGGAGTACCACGGTGACGCGGTCGCCGCCCAGCACTTGGCGTGAGATCAGGATCGGCGTTCCCAGGCCCGGCTTCGTACTCCATGGTGCCGCCGTGTGCGCGGCCTGGTAGAGGAAGGTCGGGAGCCAGGGCAGGTAGAGGATTCCCGCCGCCACGAACGCCAACAGCGCGTCGCGCAGCAGTAGGCGCCGGTCATCGGCCACTCGATACACGGGGACCAGTGCCGCGAGCGAACCGACCACGAAGAACAGGCCCCACGTGTGCGTGTAGAGCATCAGCGTCAGACAGGCCGAGAACGCGATCACGTACACGCGTCTTCGGTTCACGAAGGCGTGGACGAAGGAGACGGTGGCGACGATCCCCAACAGCGCCATCAGCTCGTACATCCGAGTCTCCTGGGCGTAATTGGTAAGCCAGCCGTTGAAGGCGAACAGGACCGCGGCCATCAATCCCGCCCTCCGCCCGAACAGCGTCCAGCCGGCCCACATCCCGACCGCCACGGACAGGAGCCCGAATAACAGCGACAGCGAGTGAGTCGCGGACTCGCTCGTGCCGAACAAGCGGATCCACCCGTGAAGGAGGACGTAGTACAGCGGCGGGTTCCCGTCGTGGCGGAGAATCCCCGGGATCGCGCTGACGGAGTGAGATGCGATCCCGGTGGTTATCGCCTCGTCCATCCAGAACTGGCCTCCGATGTAGCGGGTGCGCAGATAGGCGGAGGCCGCCAGGGCGGCCACCAGCACCAGGCTGGTGCTGGCCCATACCGGAACGTTCTCCAGCCACCTCAGCTCGGGACGCTCGCCGAGCCGGGACAGGCCGCGGGGTCTCGCAACAGTCGTCACTAGAGCGTCACCCTACCCCTGCAACGTGAATAAGCGGTGAAGGTGCTGACCTGAGCCATCAGGCGGCAATGGATGCTCTTCCAGGCTCCAAGCACAGGTAGGAGGAAAGCGCGTCGAGTGGCAGGGGTCTGAAAGATCACGTTCGGCGGCGCGCCGGGGCGGGCGGCCGACGCCGGGGATGCCTCGACTCGCACCGTGTGGACTCCCAGCGTCCAAGCCAACATCGGCACCTGGAAGCCCTCGGTCACGACGCCGGGCTCTGCGAACGAGACGGACAGCGAGCTACCCCTTGACGCTGTGGCCCAGGCAGCTTTCGATCGCCTGAAGCTCGCCGTTCGAGGCTGCGTTGGGGTACAGCAAGGCGGCCCCGATCACCTCAGCCCCCTGCGTATTCCCGGCGATCTGCGCCGCGGTAGCCGCACCGGGGGTCGGCAGAAACCGGATCGTCGGACCCGCGGGAGGCTGACCGATCTGGATGCCGGTCGCCCCCATCTCGACCGCCGACAACCCCCGGTCACGGATGCACTTCAGGTAATCGGGACCGCCGGTGCGCGGGTCGTCGACACGACCCCGACCCTGGGAGGGCTTGGCGGCGCTCCCGCACGCGCTGAGTGCGACCACTGCCAGCCCGCCGGCGAGCAGGGTCCTGAGGGACCACATGCGCGGCAGGGTAAAGGATCTGCTCCATTACTCTCCGGCCGTGTGATCGTTCTGGCCGCCGCCTCAGGACCGCTGCCCAAGGTGGGCATCGTCTTGGTTTCGTTCCTCGCGGCCACTGTGCTGCTCGCCCGAGATGACAGGGCCAGAGCGGTGGCGATCCTCGGCGCGCTCGTCGTCTCGCCGCCTCTGTTGCTCGCGACGATATGGCACTCGTCCAAGCTCTCGTTCGTCCACAGGCATCCCCTGGAGGCCGTCGCTCTGGCGGCCGCGGCACTGGTGGTGGTAGTCGTCCTGGCCGTGGCGATATTTCGCCGCCCGGCGCTGCTGGGCGCCCTGGCCGTGCTTGCGCTTCCATTTCGCATCTCGATCGGTACCGCCGGTGGGACCTCCAACCTCCTGATCCCCCTCTACCTGGTGGTAGGTGCGGGGTCGCTCGCCGCCGCAGTGCCAGCGCTACGAGGCCGGAGCGGCCTTGGAAGCGACTCGGAGCATGAGCCGGGATGGCTCGAGCGCTTGCTCGCGCTTTACCTCGTCCTCTACGCCGTGCAGGCGACCTACGCGCCCGCCGCAAGCTTCCAAGACGCCGTGCAGAACTTTGGCTTCTTCTACGTGCCGTTCACGCTGCTCTACAGCGTTCTGGTGCGGCTGCAGTGGACGCCCCGCCTTCTGCGCACCTGCCTGCAGATAATCGCCGTCCTGGCTGTCGTGTTCGCCGGGGTCGGCTTCATCGAGTACGCGACCAAGACCACCTTCCTGTCCTCGAAGCTTGCCCAGCAGAACCAGCTCTACGTGTACTTCGTCGTGAACGCGGTTTTCTTCGATCCCAACATCTTCGGGCGCTTCCTGGCGCTGGCGATGGTGGCGTTGGCAACGCTGCTGCTCTACGAGCGCCCGGCGCGAGAGCAGGTCGCCGTGAGCATCGTGCTGGTCGTTCTGTGGGCGGCCCTCGTGTTGAGCTTTTCACGGGCATCGATGATCGCGTTGCTGGTCGGGCTCGCCGTGCTTGCGGCCAATAAGTGGCGGCTCACCCGGGCGCTGGTCGCGGTGGCTGTGGTGGTGGTCGTCGGTGCTGCGGCGGTCGCCATTTCACCCAACACGTTTGGCCTCAATCAAGGGTTCAACGGCGTATCGGCGGGAAGGGGCAGCGTGCTCTCCGGGGGTCTGCGGCTATTCCGTGACCGGCCGCTCTGGGGGTTCGGGTCCGGCTCGTTTCAGGACGCCTACCAAGCGCACCACCTGAGCTCCGGGACGCTGACCGCGTCGCACACCACGGCGGTGACGATCGCCGCCGAGCAGGGATTGATTGGGGAGCTGGCGTACCTGGCGCTCGTGTTGGTGGCGATCGTCGGTCTGCTGCGCGGCGCGCGGGCGGATCCGGCCCGGGCCGCGGTGGCTGCCGCATTCGTGGCCCTCGTCGTGCATACCGAGCTGTACGCCGACTTCCTCGAGGACCCGTTCACCTGGGCTTTGCTCGGGATCGGTTTCTCGCTGGCGCGGGCGCCGGACCGCGTGCCCGATCCCGCGACGGCTCCGGCAGTGCGTGTGGCCGCGGTGCCGGCGTAGCTGCCGTCAGGCGGCGAGCGCGGCGACGTCCATCCCGTCGATGGCCGGCTCGGCGAGTGGGCAGGTGGCGCGCGCTGTCACGCCTCTCAGTGAGCGATCACACTACTTCTTGTGAACCTGATCGGTCGTGACGCCCTTCGGCTTGGTGGCGATCACGAGGCGGAGCAACAGCTCGTGCAGCTGCTTGCGCTCCTGCGCACTCAGCGGCGCCAGCAGATCCTCCTGCGCACCTCGGGCCAACTGCCGCCCGCGGCTCAAGGCCTCGCGGCCCTGCTCCGTGATGTGGATGGCATGGGCGCGCCGGTCAGAGGGATGGCGGCGTCGCTCGACGAGCCCGGCGGCTTCGAGGTCGTCGACGGTTGAGACCATCGAACTGGGATCGATGCCAGTGCACTTGCCGAGTGCCTGCTGAGTCAGTGCGCCTTCGGCATCGAGCACGTTGAGAGCCCCCCACATGCGGGTCGTCAGGCCCAGCTCCTCCATTCGGCCTGCGAACTGCTTGGCCGCGACGTGGCCCATCCGGGCCAGCAGAAAGCCCGTATGCTTCACGAGCGCTTGGTGGACTCCAGGCGGACCGGGGTGAGGTGGATCTTGGGGGCGTATCGCGTTCACGCTCTATTTACACGAGTGTAGCACCGACGCTTGCATCAAGAAATAGTTTGTGCTACTAATCGTGCGCCTCACGCAAAAGTAGCCGACCAAATGAATCCGTCTGATGACGGATCTCTGGTAGAGGCCGCGCGCCCCCGCCGCCGAGCTCCTTTCCGTGGACGGCGGCCGAGCGTACTTACCCGCAGCTGACCGTCCATCAGCTACCGTCCGGGCGGCGTGGCCGTCGAAGCACCCCCCGCCAGGACCTCGGTCGAGGTCGCGCCCGTACGCGGCTTTCGGGACCTGCGCGAGTTCGTCTCGCTGCCGTTTCGACTGCACGCGGGGACCCCGTGGGTCCCCCCGCTCAAGGTCGAGCGCTACCAGTTTCTGAATCGCAGGCTGAATCCGTACTTCAAGCACGCCGAGGCGGAGTACTTCCTCGCGCGCCGTGATGGTCGGACCGTGGGGAGAATCACGGCGCAGATCGACCACGCCTTCTGCGAGTACCACACGTGCCGCTGGGGAATGTTCGGGTTTCTCGAGTTCGAGGACGACCAGGAGGTCGTCGAGGCACTGCTGGACGCGGCCGCCGGTTGGCTGAAGCAGCGAGGACGAGAGCGAATGGTCGGGCCGATGGATTTCCAGATGAACGACGAGGCCGGCGTGCTGGTCGAGGGCTTCGAGCTCGAGCCGATGATCAAGCAGCCGTGGCACCCGCGCTATTACCAGCAACGGTGTGAGGCGGCGGGCCTGTCAAAGGCCATGGACCTCTTCCACTGGAAGGTGCACATCACCGACCGCGACCAGCGGATGATGCCCATCCTCCCCGAGCTGGCCGAACGCTCGCGAACCAAGCACGGGATCAGGATCCGCAAGATGTCGCGCCTTCACCTGCGGCGCGATCTCGATGAGTTCGCGAAGGTCTACAACGCCGCCTGGTCCAAGAACTGGGGCTTCGTTCCCTACGGCAAGGAGGACCTCGACGGCTACGCGATGGACCTCCAGCTGGTCTACGACCGCGATTGGTTCATGGTCGCCGACAACGACCGTGAGACGGTCGCGGTGGCGATCTCCATCCCGGACATCAACCAGGTGCTGAAGAAGATGCATGGGCGGCTGCTACCGCTCGGCTGGTGGCACTACCTGAACAGGCGCAAGGTCATCGACCGCTGCCGGATCGGCTTCCTGGGAGTGCTCCCGGAGTACCAGCACACGGGCGTCGCCGCGGCGCTGTACCTCGAGCACTTCGACATGGCGGCCAAGACGCGCGTCAACTTCGGCGAGGCGGGGTGGATCCTCGAGGTAAACCACTCGATGAACCGCGGACTCGAGGCGATGGGCGGCCGGATCGTCAAGCGGTGCCGGATATACGAGCGGCTCCTCGAGGGGCCAGTTGACGACGGCGGTCGGGCGCTGTAGCTGCGAGCGCCGGTACGCTACCCCGCCTCATGTCCGTCACCGTCGTAGGTTCGATCGCATTCGACGCGGTCACGACTCCCTTCGGCACCCGGGAGCGAATGCTTGGCGGCTCGGCGGTCCACTTCTCGCTGGCGGCATCGTTCTTCGACACCGTGCACGTCGTCGGTCCCGTCGGCGATGACTTCGGTGAGGCCGAGTACGAGGTGCTGCGAGCGCGGGGTGTCGACACGAGCGCGATCGAGCACGTCCCCGGAGGAAGCACTTTCTTCTGGCGCGGCAACTACGGCTGGGATCTGAATGACCGCGACACGCTCGAGACGCAACTCAACGTGTTTGCGGACTTTCAGCCCAAGCTCTCCCAGGCCGCCCGAGAGGCCGACGTCCTGTTCTTGGCCAACATCCAGCCCGAGCTCCAGCGGGAGGTCCGCTCTCAGTGCCGCGACGCTCGCTTCGTCGCGCTGGACTCGATGAACCTCTGGATCGAGACCACGCGCGAGGCGCTGATCGAGACCATCGCCGAGGTCGACTGCCTGATGCTCAACGACGCCGAACTACGGGAGCTGACGCGGGAGCCAAACCTGATCCGGGCTTCGCGGCAGGTTCGACAGTGGGGGCCGCGCGTGGTCGTCGCCAAGCAGGGGGAGTACGGCGCCGCGATGGTGACCGAGGAGGGCTACTTCGGTCTGCCGGCGTTCCCCCTCGAGACCGTCGTGGATCCCACCGGCGCCGGGGACTGCTTCGCCGGCGGGTTCTTGGGCTATGTCGCGGCCCATCCAGACGACGAGCCCGAACACGAGCTGCTCTGCCGAGCGATGGCGTACGGGACCGCGCTGGCCTCGTTCAACGTCGAGGAGTTCGGCGTAGAGCGGATAACGCGGCTGACGAGCGAGGAGATCGCGGAGCGGGTCGGGGAGCTCCAGCGGATCACGAGATTCGACGAGAAACCCATAGCGCTACGGGATTGACGGCTGGACGACGGTTTCCGTTGAAATCTGCGGTACAAGGGGTAGGATCGCGCGCGTGACCTGGGGATTCCTGTGGTTGATGTTCGCGATCAAGATCCCATTGATCGCGCTGATCATCCTCGTCTGGTGGGCGATCCGGCAGAAGCCAGAAGAGCCGCCCTCGGCCTCCGATGACGACGGCGGCATCAAGCGCGAGCACTCCCACCGCCCGCGGCCGTTTCCCCGTCATCCGCGTCGCGGCCCCCATGGTGGTCTGCCGCCAGTGCCGCCGTCTCGGGTCCGTAGCGTCCGGGCCAAGGCCCGGACGGTCGATCACTAGGTGCACCGGGACGGCTGAAGGGATCGGGCCGCGCTGGCAGACTAGCCGCCATGGCGCAGGCACCTGTTTCGGTTCTGTCTGACGGCACGATCCTCGATCTCGTTCAGGAGGGGAGGATCCGGATCGATCCGTGGGACTCGCGGCTCGTTCAGCCCGCGAGCGTCGATCTGCGCTTGGGCGACTCGTTCCGGGTGTTCCACAATCACCGAGCATCGGCGATCGATCTGCGCAACCCGCCAGCGGGACTGACCGAGGAGGTCGTCGTCCCTCACGAGGAGTCGTTCGTGATCCACCCTGGCGAGTTTTGCCTCGGCCGGACGCTCGAGTGGGTCGAGCTGCCGGACGACATCGTGGCTCGCATAGAGGGCAAGAGCAGTTTGGGTCGTCTGGGACTGATCGTTCATGCCACCGCCGGGTTCTGCGACCCGGGGTGGAAGGGAACGCTGACGCTCGAGCTCAACAACCTGACGCGGGTACCCATCAAGCTCTATCCGGGCCTGCCGATCGCGCAGCTGTCGTTCATGGCCCTCGACCGGCCTGCTCGGCGGCCGTATGGGAGCCCTGAGCTCGGGAGCCACTACCAGGGCCAGGAAGCCGCGACCGAGAGCCGCTATCCGGGTCTCGGCGCGGAGCCAAGCGACCGCGGGCGGACGAAGATCAGGTAGGTTTCGCCCACGATGCTGCAGACGCTGCTTGCCGCCTCGGAACCATCGAAGATCCCGTGGTACATCGGTGGTGGTGTTTTCGTCCTCTGGGCCGTCGTGCTCGCATTCGTCGGTCTTCGCAAGCCGACGTTTCCCGGTGGAGTCAGGGGCCAGCGAGGGGTGATTGGGCTGAGCTTTGTGCTGGCCGTGGTGGCGATGGGCACCGCCGTCTACATCAAGTAGGGCCTCGGTGTCGGCGTAATTACGAAGACCACCACTAGCTCGATTCCTGCTGGGCGCCACGTGGTATTACAGTGATGTAGCGGTCTTTCGTCCGCTCGGGCTCCCGAGCCGGAGACACCGCCCAGGGAACCCGCGAGAGGAGTGCCATGACCACCGAGACCAAGCAGACGGACGGCGCCGGCGCAGCCACGGCGAACGACACGCTGACGGTTACGGACAACCGCACCGGCAAGCAGTACGAGATTCCGATCGAAGACGAGACGATCCGCGCCACCGAGCTGCGCAAGATCAAGGTCCACGACGATGACTTCGGGCTCATGAGCTACGACCCGGCCTACATGGCCACGGCATCGTGCCGTTCGGCGGTGACGTTTATCGACGGCGAGAAGGGGATCCTCGAGTACCGCGGGTACCCGATCGAGCAGCTGGCGGAGGATTCCAGCTACCTGGAGGTTGCCTACCTGCTCGTCCACGGCGAGCTGCCGAGCCAGAAACAGCTCGACGAGTGGGTGCACGAGATCACGATCCACACGTTCGTGCACGAGAACGTCAAGGAGTTCATGCAGGGGTTCCGCTACGACGCGCACCCCATGGGGATGCTGCTCGCGTCAGTGGGCGCGCTCTCGACCTTCTATCCGGAGGCCGCCGCGATCAAGGACCAGGACATTCGCTACCTCCAGATCATCCGGCTGATCGCCAAGATGCCGACGCTGGCGGCGTTCTCCTACCGCCACAACCGGGGCATGCCCTACGTCTATCCGGACAACGACCTCAGCTATCCGGGCAACTTCCTGTCGATGATCTACAAGGTGGCAGAGCTCAAGTACGAACCTGACCCACGGCTCGAGCGCGCGCTGGACATCCTGTTCATCCTCCATGCCGACCACGAGCAGAATTGCTCGACCAGCGCCGTCCGGAGCGTCGGGTCCTCCCAGGTTGATCCCTACTCGGCGGTTGCCGCCGGGGTGGCTGCGCTCTACGGGCCGCTGCATGGCGGTGCCAACGAGC
>Ga0209577_10006729_pt1 | contig 10609 bp, 8 predicted proteins | sample GraSoiAngelo_109_FD_185874 | JGI IMG/M metagenome (GOLD analysis project Ga0209577, IMG submission 185874) | Grasslands soil microbial communities from the Angelo Coastal Reserve, California, USA - 14_0903_12_20cm (SPAdes) (version 2) | ecosystem: Environmental > Terrestrial > Soil > Grasslands ...
CACGAAAACAAAACTCACCGACGCCGTTCGTTCAATTCCAAGATCCAGGCCTGGCAACGTTTCTCCGGTTGCGCCTTTTACTCCGCGTTCTTTCAGGAATCGCAGGGTCCCGACAAGGACTCGATCTTCGAGCACGCGTCCTTCCGCTCCGCCGCCCGAAGTTGCGCGGAACTCGCTGACTTCGGCAAGTTCGACTCCCTTCTCTTTTGCCGCATCCACGATGGCGCGCGCCAGTGGATGCTCGCTTGCTCTTTCCACGCTCGTTGCGAGCCACAACAATCCTTCCTTGCTGAAGCCCCCTCCTTCGAAAACACTTACCGCAGCGACGCGGGGCTTGCCTTCGGTGAGCGTGCCCGTCTTATCCACGACCAGCGTGTCGACTTTGGCGAGCGTTTCAAGAGCTTCAGCGTTGCGTACCAGCACACCCGCATGCGCGCCGCGGCCAACGGCAACCATAATGGACATCGGGGTCGCAAGGCCAAGCGCGCATGGGCATGCGATGATGAGCACGGACACAGCCGCCACCTGCGCGTGCGCAAAACGCGGCTCTGGGCCGAACAAGATCCAGCCTGCAAAAGAGAGGATTGCAACGGCGATCACCGCCGGGACAAAATAAGCCGCGACGCGGTCGGCAAGTCGCTGCAGCGGCGCGCGGCTGCGCTGGGCTTCGCTGACGAGTTTCACAATTTGCGCCAGCATCGTTTCGCTGCCTACGCGCTCCGCTTCCATGATGAAACTGCCGCTGGTGTTCAGCGTTCCACCGGTGACTTTATCGCCAGCACCTTTTTCGACTGGCATGGGTTCGCCAGTCACCATGGATTCATCGATGGCGCTCGCGCCTTCGAGAATGGCGCCATCCACGGGGATGCGCTCGCCCGGGCGTACACGAAGTTTGTCGCCACGTTTAACTTGATCGAGCGGGACATCACTCTCCGTGCCGTTAGCCGCAAGCAAGTGAGCTTGCTGCGGCGCAAGATTCAAAAGCGCGCGAATGGCTCCGCTGGTGCGCTGCCTGGCGCGCAATTCCAGTACTTGCCCGAGGAGAACGAGAGTGATGATCACCGCCGCCGCTTCGAAATAAACAGGCGCGGCGCCATCCATTCCGCGGAAAGAGGCCGGAAACACCTGGGGGAAAAAAGTAGCGATAACGCTTTCGAGGTACGCGGCGCCGGTGCCCAGCCCGATCAGCGTAAACATGTTCGGGCTGCGATGGACGAGCGAGGACCAAAAACGCTCGAAGAATGGCCATCCGCCCCAAAGAACCGCCGGCGTGGCAAGAAAAAACTCGACTCCATTTCGAACGCTGGGCGTCAGATGGACGCCGACCAAGTCCCCCAGCATGGAAAGGAGCAGCAGCGGAAGAGACAGCACCGCGCTGATCCAGAAACGCAGCAGCATAGACTCGTATTCGGGGTCGGCTTCCACCTCCGCGAAAACGTCCATCGGTTCGAGGGCCATGCCGCAAATGGGGCAGCTCCCTGGACCCACCTGAATGATCTGCGGATGCATCGGACAGGTGTAACGAATCGTTTTTTCGTCAGTTGTCACGCGGGACGCGGCCACGTCTGGGCGATGCGCCGCCCCGCATTCCGCCGACGCGGAACCGTGGTGCATTCCTGCAACAGCGGGAGCAGCGAGAAACTTCTCCGGGTCGCGCGAAAACCGTTCGGCACAACCCTTCGAGCAGAAGTAATACATATTTCCAGCGTGCTCGATTTTGGCGGCGGCTTTTTCGGGAGCCACCGACATTCCGCAGACGGGATCCTTCACCTTTGGCGGCGTAGCTAAGATTGCCAGGCTTGGAATCGGAGGCTTGGGCGCGGGCGATGAATCGGACATATCACCATGTTAGATGAATTCCGGTTACCTGCGGATAGTCTCGAATTTCGCGGCGGCTGGTATAATGCCGCCATGACCCTCGTCGAAGTTACCTACGAATTGCAATCACCGCTGACGGAACAACAATTGCGGCACCTGGGCGAATTCGCGAACACGTACGGCTTGCGTCGGTTCCGCATCGACGAATCGAAGAAGCAGTTGTCGTTCGAGTATGACGCTTCCCGCCTGCGCGAAACGCAGGTGGCCCATGCGCTTGGCCAGGCACGCATCGCCGTCGCCCGCAGAGTGAATTAGTTTGAGGTTTGAGTGGTTAGATCGAATCAAATCTAAGAGCGGCTGTGAGTGCGGGCCAATTTCGCCTTGCAGGAAACTACTCTCTTGGCTTCCCAGCAGACTAACTAATGGTTCGGGAATTTCTGCCCGGCCTGCGGAAAAAAAGAGGGGCCCCCGCTTGGGATCGGGGGCCCCTGAAGGCGCGTTTCAATTGCTGGCGTCGTTTTCACACCAGCGCGTGGGGTCATCCATCCTAGCTTCCCTCTCAGAGGCAGGTGGGAACGATTTGCAAAAAGTGACAAGCAAGCCCCTTCCCCCTCGCTTGTCTCTCCTCACATTTCGTCATTTGAAACGCGCCCGCAGACCCGTTAATGCACGGCTTCGGCCAAGGTGACGGACGAACGACTGTCACATAAATACTTGATTATGCTTATGTTAGCTGTGTGGAGCGCCGGTGTGCATGGGCCAAATCCGCACAGCGGTTTCAATTCGGAACTCCCTTCACTCCAAAATCGGAAGCCTTTCTGTTCATCTCATCTGAATGCGGCTTTGCCACTTGGTTCTAGAACCCAGGTAACAAGATTTTCGAACTTCGAGGACTATCGGTTTTCTTCTGACCTCTCCACAAAATGACGTCCATGTGCAGGCTCTTTCGTAAAGCCATCTCGCGTCGGATTCTCTCGAGGACATCTCTCTTGGGAGCCGTTTTCCTGGCTTGTTCGCTCACGCTGCTCGCGGACACGCCGGGATTGCTCCGGAAGGTTCCCGCGGGGGGCTGCTTTTGCCGTTGCGAAGAATCGCATCAACGACGAGGCTGCGTAAAGCTGTGCGATTCAAAGCGATTTGCCTCTCGCTGGTGGGCCATTAAGTGCGCGAAACCCCGCATGCATAGGCCGCCCAACAACTCGAATGCCGGCCCGAGATTCCCGCATCCCGGCCGCGCAGAGCACGCACAGCTCCATCCGTAGTTCAGTGTTTTAGTTCGCAGTTTCAACTGAACGTGTTCCGATTGGAACTTAGTGCCACCGTGTTCTATCGGGGAATTCTAGCGAGCTTTGGCTTCGACAGTCGCCCGCGCCGCGTGTTCGGTGGTTGAATTCGATTCGCCGAGAAGCTTTGCCAGAATTTCTGGGATTTCGAAGACCGCGCGGTTGTTCTGAGCGGCTACGCTTTTTCGGAATTTGGCGAGCGTTGCGGGATCGAGCATGCGCTTTACGCCTTCCACCACATTCCCGAAACTTTTCAATGCAATGCCGACGCCTTTTTCCTTCACCCACTCGGCGTTGTAACGCTCCTGCGGAAGCGTCCAGGCGTTGCATTCGATCAATACAGGGAGCTTGCGGACCATGGCTTCCGCAATGCTGCCGGGGCCCGGTTTGCCGATCAAAAAATCCGCCGCACGCATCAGCCGATGCACTTCCTTCGTGAAGCCAACGATGTGCACCGGCATTTTCCATTGGCGGGCGCGCAATTTCGCCGCCAGATCTTCGTTCCGTCCGCAAATGAGAATCAATTGCAGCGTCAAACTGGCGGCATCCAGCTTTTCGGTGATGTCGTACATCACTTTGGAACCGTGGCCGCCGAAGAGCACAATGGCCGTCGGCACATCTTCCCGCAGCCCCATTTCCCGGCGAAGTGCAATTGGATCGGAATTGTCTTCGACGTAAAAATCAGGGCGCAAAATCATTCCCGAGGTTAGAAAAACGTGAGCATCATCATGGCCTATCGCTCGTGCTTGTTCGGCGGCTTTTTCCGTGCCGGCAATCACGTATTGCTCCTTGACCGGCTCAATCCAAAAGCGCGGGGGAAAATCGGCCAGGTCCGTGATGATAGTGACAAACGGACGGCCAGGATAAACCCTGTTCCAGCTTTCGCAAATTTGCCCGTTGAAATGGGGAATTACGGAAATGAGCAGTTCCGCAGGTTTTTCACGCCAGAATGGTTCGAGCAGATTCACTAGCGGTCTGTGAAATAGACGGATCGTTGCTTGCAAAATGCGCAGGAGATACGTGCTGCCCAAAGTCCAGCCGTTTTGCAGCAGGATGTTGTACTGCTGCTGGATGCGTATGCCGGTGAGTTTGCGCAGAACGTCCAGGCGGTCCGTCAGGTCCTGAAACTGGATGAGTTCGACCTGCCAGTCGCGCTGCTGCTGGGAAATTACGGTCTGTAAGGCTACTGCAGCGTTGCGATGCCCTCCTCCGCCATCGTGGAAGACGACGTGAATTTTCTTCATTGGGAGGATTGTGCCACAAAGCGACGGCTATTGGGGAGAGCACGCTCCATGCCATGTGGATAAGCTGGTAACCGATTTGTGTTCAATAAGTTCCACGGGCACATTCATACAGACTTCGCAACCTCTTTACAGGCTGTTCATATCCAGGGAAGAAAATTGCAGCATGCGCTGCGACCTACATGTTCACTCGATCGCATCCGGAATGTTCAACGCACCCGGACTGAATCGCATTTGCCGGGAGTGTTACACCGAACCGGCGGCCGTGTATGAACGGCTGAAGCGGATGGGCATGTCCATTGTCACCCTAACCGACCATGACTCGATCGACGGAGCGGAGTCCTTACGGCGGCACGCCGACTTTTTCCTCAGCGAAGAAGTGACCGTGCGAATGCCCAGCGGCACCGAGATGCACATGGGAGTTTATGGCATCACGGAACGCGATCATGCTGAAATTCAGCGCCGCAGAAACGATTTTATTGCGCTATTAATGTACCTCACCGAGCGTAAACTTTTCTTCAGTGCCAACCATGTATTCTCTGGATTAACGGGCCGCCGCGAAGCAGAAGATTTTCATTGGTTTGAATCCTATGTGCCGGCGTTTGAAACGCGCAACGGGCAAATGTGGCCAGAATCCAACGAGAGTTCCGCGCGGCTGGCGGCGCGGCTGGGAAAAATCGCGATTGCTGGCAGCGATTCGCACACCATCGCCGGCGTCGGGCATACGTTCACGGAAGTGCGGGGCGCGCGAACTGTAGATGAATTTTTCGCCGGGCTGCGGACGGGACATGGACGAATTCATGGGGCACACGGAAGCTGCGGCAAACTGACGGCTGATGTATTCAGCATCGTGCGCTCGCTTTTGTGGGGCAAGCCGTGGACGTTGTCGATGTCCCCGCTAGCACTGTTGGTCCCGGTTTTCACCGCTGGGCACTGGTTGAACGAAATTCGTTTTTGCCGAAAATGGTCCGCGGCAATCGAACGCGGCGAGAAGCGCCAACGGATGCTGTGGGACTTGGATTCGAACTTCGAGGCCACCTGGGCAAGTTGAGGTACGCGGTGCGCAAATCTTCCTATTCGTCGGCGAATCCAAAAAGAAAAACATTGCAGGCGCAGGCAATTTGCTTGCGAGACCTCTTTCTCGCCTATATATGCATCTTTCTTATTGAAAGCGCATGCCTGTTTCCGGCTGTGTGGGTGAGGTAGGCAATGGCAGTCGCACGCAACCTCTGGGGATACATCGACCGGCGCGATCACCGGCTGATGCGGCGGATGAACCGCTGGCGCGCGCCGGGCTGGATCCGCATTTGGATGATCGCCTCGACGCGCATGGGCGATGGCTGGATCTGGTATGGCCTGGGACTGATGCTGCTCGCCTACGGAGGCCCGCAGCGTTTTGCGGCCATCGGGGCTGCTGGATCAGCAGCCGTTCTGGGCATTTTTGTTTTCAAGGCGCTGAAGAGATTGAGCCAACGGCCGAGGCCATGCCAGATTGAGCCGCACTGCTGGTCGAAGGTGCTGCCTCCTGACAAGTTTTCGTTTCCCTCAGGACACACGATGACGGCGTTTTCGATCGCGCTGGTGGTCAGCTACTTTTATCCTTCGCTCGAAGGCATGCTCTTTTTTCTGGCGCTGAGCATTGCGGTGTCCCGCATCGTGCTGGGCATGCACTTTCTGAGTGATGTCCTCGCGGGTATGGTCATGGGCGTGGCATTGGGCTGCGCTTCGATTACGGCTTTCGCTTCTTTGGGACTTATCTAGCAGCCACACGTCTTTCTATCCTAGCAGTTTCCTCTTGACCTGCGTTTCGGCGAAGCATTCAAAATCAGCGAAACGATTCGTCACATCGCAATCGTTCGAAGACCCAGGCCTGGACTTAATCGCGGTATATTGGTGGAGATGGCTGAAGCCGCCCAAGCCTCTCCAAGCGTTGCGAGCCGTCAGCAATCTCATTCCTATCTGGTTTTTCTGTTGCAGGTTTCGCGGCCCGGGCTGTGGAGCACGACTTCCCTCTTTTACCTCATGCCGCTTGGGCATGCGGACATTCTGCATTCCGGCAAACTCTGGCTGGGACTGGTTTTCGTGTTGTTTCCGCTGGGGTTTCTGCTTTACGGCGTCAACGACATTGTCGACGCCGAAAACGATTCGCTGAACCCGCGAAAAGGCACGTTTATGTTCGGTTCACGCGGCGTGCGGGAACAACTGGCGGTTTTGAAATGGCAGATCGTCGCGGTGCAGGTCCCGTTCGTGGCGGCATTTTATTTTTTCATTGGGCCACGTATTTTGTGGTGGTACGCCGTACTTCTGTTGGCCGTAGGACTCTACAATGCTCCCGGCATCGGATGGAAAGGCCGGCCTCCGTTCGACGTGCTGATTCAAGCGAGCTACCTACTCGTTTTCGTGCTGAGCAGCTGGCTGAACAACGCGCGGCAACTTCCCTGGCAGACTTTTTTGTTTGGCGCGATGTTTGCCATGCACTCGCATATCTTCGGCGAGGTAATGGACATCGAGCCGGACCGGTTGACCAGCCGCCGAACAACGGCGACTGTGATTGGGCGAGTGCGCGCCAAATTCTTGATTGCAGCGTTTCTGCTGGTTGAAACTGCTTTGGTGCAATTCTATTTTCGCGACTGGATCATCACAGGCTTCCTCGCCATCGGAGCGATCTGGTTCGTGGTCGATGCAACTTTACTTTGGAAAGAGCGCGCTTATAGTCCCAGCGAAATGCGCCTGTTCTTGTGGGGCTGGAACGCCTCCGCACTGCTGGGAATGTTCTGGGATTGGACCAGCAGCACACTGACACATGTCGTTTCCACGTCAGGACTTCTGTTGTGAAACGAAAATGCCTGCTCGAAATTAGTGTTGAAACTCTTGAAGCCGCGACTGCTGCGGAGCGTGGCGGCGCGGATCGCGTCGAACTCTGCGGAAACTTATCCGTCGGCGGGGTTACGCCGGATACGGAAATCCTTCGCGCGGTGCGGGCACAAGTTCACATTCCCATTTTCTCCATGATCCGGCCGCGCGCGGGAGACTTTGTCTATTCGGACGCGGAATTTTCAGAGATGCGACGCTCGATCAGTGACGCCAAAGAATCCGGAATGGATGGCGTCGTACTGGGCGTCCTGACGAAAGAACGGCGCGTGGACCTCGAGCGGACGCGAGAACTGGTTGAACTTGCGAAGCCGTTGCCGGTGACGTATCACCGGGCGTTCGACGAGGCCACCGATCTGCGCCAAGCGCTCGAAGATGTAATTCAAAGCGGCGTCAAGAGAATCCTGACGTCCGGCGGCGCGAAAACCGCGCTCGAAGGAGCCGCGGTGCTCGCCGAACTTATCGAAGCCGCGGGGGAACGGATCGTCGTTGTCCCCGGAGCAGGAATCAGCAGCGCGAATATCACGGAAGTTGCTCGGCGAACGAGAGCACGCGAATTTCACTCTGGACTCAGCGCAGTTCTTCCCCATGCCAGCAGCGAGTACAAACAGTTTGAAGAAGAAGTACGCAAGCTGGCAGAGCAACTTGCGCGAATCAGCAGGACCCGGAGGACCTCAGGGTGAACGAATCGAGAAGAGATTTCCATCGTCGCATGCTCCTCGCGACAGATTTCTTGATGGGAAATCTGGTTAATAACTAGCCCCCCTCTCCTAGTTTTTTGTAGGTGTTGCATGTAAAGGACTTAGGCTTTGTGTAAGTGGTTTAGAATCAACACTTGGCGGACATTTCTGTAAGTGTTGATTCTAAACGTAGTTAGGCCACGTTCCTTGGCGCATCTTCATAAGTGTTCATTGTGAAGAGCTTAGTGGCTAACGCAGTCATGGGTGCCACTTTAGGTCTCGTGCGAAGACCTCAGGGCCAGGAAGGGTCCCCCACAATTTCCAGCCCTGAAAACAAAACTGCGGCAGACAACGCTGCCGCAAGCTTTCCAGATCACAATTTGACCCGAAGACATTATAGCATGTGGGCCCGGGCACGTCCAGGAAAACTTCCTGGGGAAAAACTTCTGGGGTCAACGGGACAGTTCCGATTGGGTCGGTATAAACTTTTTTGCGGCTGCGTGAATGACGCTTCTGTCCAAGGAGGAGCCGATGCGAGCAAAGCAAGTGGTCTCATTCACTGTGATTTGCATGGCCTTGTGCTGGATAACAGCTGGAGAGGCGCAAGCGCCACCGCAAAAAGCGCCAGCGCGGCTTTACAACACTGCCAAGCAAAAACTCATCGAAGGCAAGCAGATCGTCGGCGCCACGGTTTTCTCTCCGGACCCGAATATCTACTGCGCCATGGCGAACGCGGGTTACGATTATTTGTGGATCGAGATGCAGCACAGCCCCCTTACTTATGAGGATGTGGCCAAAATGATTTGGGCATGCAGGGGGGCCACGGCGATGCCTTTTATTCGCGTGCCGGACGCGACGGAAAGCGATATCCAGAAAGCGACGGACATTGGCGCTGTGGGGATCATTGTTCCGACGGTCGACACGGTGGAGAAGGCTCAGGCAGCGGTGAAGTGGTCCAAATATCCGCCCGAAGGGCGGCGCAGCCAAGGCAATGGGCAGTATGGGGCTTTGTGGGGAAATGACTACCGCCAGACCGCGAATGAAAACATGGTGGTGGTAATTATGATTGAGACTCCCATCGGCGTAGAGAACGCCGAGAAGATTGCATCGGTACCTGGGATCGACGTGATCTTCGCGGCCAGCACGGACCTAGGCAATTTTTCCGGACACCGGCAGGGCGACAAGGAGTACGAAGCCCTGGTCACGAGGATTCACGACGTTACGTTGCAGTACCGGATCAGGCTGGGTGGACCGCAGGCCTGGAAGGATCGCCCGGGGTTCACCTTTTTCCAGGGCCCCGGGGAAACCCAGCTCATCCAGTTCGGAGCGCGTGTGAACCTTCAGAGCGGCACACAGTCGAAGGTGGCTCCGATCGAAGGCGCGACACCGCATTAGTCGCGGCCCATACTGCCTGATGCGGTTGCGGGGGAAGACCGATACTCAGTTCTTATCGGATTTTTGGCTAGTTGACAGCGAGCCGTTCAGCTTCTGCAGTTTTGCCAACCGCTCCCGTACCTGATCCGCGTCTTGCGCATGCGGAGCTAGCTCCAAATAAGTCTGCATTTCCAATATCGCCATGGCGTAGTTGTTTTTTCGGGCAGAGATTTCAGCGAGCAAAAGATGCGTGTGCGGAAAATGAGTGCGCAGGTCCAAGTGTTCGGCCCTGAGCGCGCTCTTTTCAGCGTCTTCGATCTTGTTGAGCTTGTAACTCGCGACCGCGTTATAGAAATAGGCCTCGGTGTAATCCAATGGATCGAGATCCAGCATGTAACCAGCGGCGGCCTGCTGATTAAACGGATCAAGATCCAAAATGTGACCAGTAAGTTTAAGGACCTCCGGCCAATTTTCTGCCTGGTAAGCCATTAGCGCGAGCGACAGATAAGGCCGCAGGAACTTGGTATCGATGGCCGTGGCTTGGGTATACGCGGTGCGAGCCGCGTCGTTCTGGTTTTGTTTCTGCAAAACAGTACCCAACTGAAACCAGGCGTTCGTGAAACTGGGGTAGATCTCCACTGCCTGTTCAAAGTATTTGCGTGCATTGGCAAGTTTGCCGTTCTTCGCCGCCTCGAGGCCCTTCTCATAAGCTCTTCTGGCATCTCTAGGTGCTTTGTAGGGAGTGGCGCTCAGGGTCGTGCCCTCAATCTTTGCAGCTCTCTGCACCACAATAGCGCCCACGTCAACGCTTCCGCCGAGAGTAACGAGGTCTCCTACAAGGCTTATGACACTGGGGTAAAAACCAGAAGCCGAGGCTCGCAGCTCACAATTCGCCAACTCGCGTCGTGGAATTCCCATATCGGAGTCCTTCCGAGCCACGCCAGATTGCAGACCCGGGTCGCCGCTGGCGTCAACGAAAGAATCAGCCCGCGATCCCAATTGCATGCTGAAATCGCCGCGAGGAGATGCATACAACTGTTGACGCACCCTGTTGTTACAAACCCGCTCAACCAACACATTGTTGGGAAGAGGTGTGCCGTCGTTGGTTGCAACTCGTCCTCGAAGAAACATCACGAGATCCCCTGTCGGTTGATTTGCCACCGAACTCGGGGGAGGGGAATTCGTAGGACGGCTTGGTGGTGCGGAAGGGGGAGGCTGAGGCGCTGGAGCCGGGGGCTTCTGCGCGACGGCGACTGGGGCCAGAAGTGCCATTGCGATGGCCAGCACGACGAGAATGCGCAAGCCGTGGCTCATAGATCGCTGCCTACGGAGGATGCATCAG
>Ga0209577_10006730_pt1 | contig 10609 bp, 9 predicted proteins | sample GraSoiAngelo_109_FD_185874 | JGI IMG/M metagenome (GOLD analysis project Ga0209577, IMG submission 185874) | Grasslands soil microbial communities from the Angelo Coastal Reserve, California, USA - 14_0903_12_20cm (SPAdes) (version 2) | ecosystem: Environmental > Terrestrial > Soil > Grasslands ...
GTCGCATTCTTCGCTCCCGGATGCGCGGGCTGCGCGGAGGAACTGCGAGTCGTGCGGCAGCTCGCAGGCGAGTACGGGCCGCGGGGGCTGCGCGCAGTAGTCGTCGATGTCGGAACGGATGATCGACAAGCCGCATCGCGCGCACTGGTAGAGGTCGAAGGGGCGGGCATCCCGGTGCTGGGCGACCGCGGTCAGGTCCAGGCGCGGCGCTGGCTCGGTTCGCGGCCGCAGCTCCCCGCGCTGTTCGTCGTCGACCGCGACGGCGCAGTCGGCGCGATGGCCGGCGCCTGCGGCCCAGAGGCAGTCACCTCGCTCCGTGCAGCGATCGAGAACGCCCTGGCGCGCTGAGGCGTTGGGAGCGCCGTCAGCGCGACCGCGCCTGCCGCGATTTCGCCGGTACCAGCTGTTTGCCGGCCTGTTCCAGGCCGCGCGGATGTTCCATCAAGGCCTTGGCTGCATCTACGTTCTGGCGCGCCCACCCGGCGAAGTCGTTCAGCGCGGGACGGTGCTTGTCCAGGAGGTCCTGGAACTCCGGCCAGTCCTGGTGCTTGGTGCGGAACGAGACGACGTCGTCGCCGGTGTTCTTGATCGCCCAGTCGACCAGCGCCTTGGTCTGCTCGGGGTGCAAGCCGTCCCAGGCGAACACCTTCCGCGCTGCCCGGGGGTCCTTGCTCGCCCACACGCGGAGCGCCTGCGCGGCCTCGGGATGGTGCAGCTTCCATTCGGTCAGCGGGACGGCCGCGGCGGCGACGAGGCAGAGGGGAAGTGCGCGGAGCATGCGGTACCTCCGCGGCAAACGCTGCGTACGGCCCCGCTCCCGCGCAATCAGCGGGCGGACGGGCGGCCGGTCGTGCGCAGCCGTCGCGAGAGCACCTGGATGACGCCCAGGCCGATCTCGGGCCGCTCCTGGAGAACGTCGCGGAAATCGTCCCGGCCAATCTTGAGCAGGACGGCGTCCTTGAGGACCGTCACCGAGGCGCTGCGCGGCTGCGAATCGAGCACCGCCATCTCGCCAAACACGTCGCCGACGCCGAGCTGCGCGAGGTGCCTGGCGCCCCGATGCACGCGCACCACGCCCTCGACCACCAGGTAAAGGGCATCGCCGGGTTCCCCCTCGGCGAAGACGGGTTCGCCTGCCGCGAAGGGCTGCTCCTCGGCGATCTCCGCGATCGTCGCCAGCTCCTCGCCGGGGAGGTCGCGGAACAGCTCGACCGATTTGAGGAACAGGACCTTTTCGACGGTGGTGATCATGCGATGGCTTTTCGTGCCTTGAGGAGCCCCGCCGCCGTCCGGCGCACCGATGCGGCGGGATCCTGCAGGAGCCCGGCGAGCAGGCCGCGCGCCTCGTCGCGGGGGAGCGCTCTGAACAGGGCGCAGGCCGCCGCCTCGCGCAGCGCGGGCTGTCCCGCCCGGATGGCGAGGCGCAACGCCGGCGCGAGCGCACGGCGGTCGATGCCGCGGGCGTCTCGCGCCCAGCGGACCGCGCAGGCCGCGACCCATCCGCCCGACTCGCCGCGCGTGAGCGCCGCGACGAGCTGCTGCGTGGGACGCGCGTCCGGCTGGACCGCGTCAGCGCGCCGCTTCACCTCGCCCAGCGCGGCGAGCACCAGGCGCTTCCACGGATCGGGCAGGGCATGGTCGAGCACCTCGATCGCGTTTCCTCTCGATGCGGCCAGGTCGCTGCGGAGATGCTCGCCGATGGCTTCCAGGCGCACCTGCGGCAGAAGCACCTCGAGCAGCAGCAGGGCCTGCAGCACGCGCTGGTCGCGCTCCTCGAGGAACGCCAGCGACAGCAGATCCGCGACGTTGCGAGGCAGCAGACCCGGGGGGAGCGCAGGCAGGTCGAGCCGCTTGAGCCCGGCCAGCGCGAGACGCGCGGCGGCGAGCTCCGCGTGGACGGCCGCCTCGACCCGCTGCACGTCCACCGGGACCCCTTGGCGACGGCGCGTGATGCGCGAGAGGCTGCGCGCCGCGGCCTTGCGCACCGGCGGCGAACCGGCGGAGACCGCGAGGACCAGCGCTTCGACGGCCTCCCGCGTCGCCAGACGCTGCAGGACCAGCGCCACACCCCGTCGGCAGCCCGCGTCGGCCGCCTCGTCGGTGAGCACCTCGCGCAGGGTCGGTACGATCTCGGGACCGAAGGAGGTCAGCGCGGAGGCCGCCTCCAGGACGGTACGGCGATCCTTGAGCTGCTCGATGAGCGGCGGCAGGAGCTCCAGGTTCCGCAGCTTCCCGGCTGCAGCGATGGCGCGGCGGCGGACCCTGGGGTCGCGGTCCCGCAGGAAGGCGATCAGCGGCCGGTAGAACCCGCGCACTCCGATATTGCCCAAAGCTTCCGCCGCGGCCGCCCGGTCGTTCGGGTCGGCCGCGCAGAGCAGTGCGTTGAGCGGACCAGCGGCGGCGAGCACGCCGTCCATGCCCGCGTGCCGGATCAGCGCGACGGCGCCGGCCGCCCGGACGAGCGCGAGGTTTGTGGCATCCAGGAACGGGAGCACCGTCGACACGGCCTGCTCCCGCTCGATGGCGCACACGGCTCCCAGCGCCGCGGCTCGGACTTGCGGGACGGGATCCGCGAGCAGCTCCCGCATCGCGCCGTGCGCCGTTTCGACGCCCGGCTCGCCGAGCTGCTCCACGGCGCCGGACCGGATGCGCGGATCCGGATGCGCGAGCAGGTCCCGCAGCTCGGCGGAGAAGTCGACGCCGGGGACGTGCTGCAGCAGGGAGATGGCGTGCAGGGTGGTGGGCGCGTCTCCCTTGAGGGCAATCCGGAGCGCGCGAACGGTAGCGTCGCTCGTCGCGGCCAGCGGAGTGGCGGTCAGGTCGAGCTGGCGGCGCTCGAGCGACTCGACCAGGGTCCGCACGTACTCCCTGCGCGCGCGCACCAGGAACAGGATCCAGAGCGCGACGAGGAGGAGCACCGCGAAGGTGAGCGGCCGGCCCTTTCCGCCCGACTCCTTGTAGAAGAGCAGCACGACGCCGGTGAGCGCGATGGCGGTGGGCTTCAAGATGCCGTCGATGAATGCCTTGGCGCGACCCCGGACCGAGGGCTGCACGGGGACGTAGAGCAGCTGCATCGAGGCGTCGTTGATCGTGTAGCGGAAGATGGTGTCCGAGCCCTTGGCGAGGCTGGCGACAAAGAGGCCGGGATTCGGGAGCGCGGCCGAGAACCCCGAACCCAGCGCGAGGCCGGCCGGCAGTGGAAGAAGCGAGGCGAGGATGCCATGGCGCTCGAGCAGTCGCCCGGTGATCCAGATCTGCACGGCGAGCGCGATGCCGCCGCAGATCCCGTAGAAGCGGCCGAAGTAGCCGGCCAACTCGTTCTGCGGCAGGACCGAGGCGGCGGCCAGCTTGAACTGGAAGTCGACCACGGTGACCGCGGCGGCGCTCACCGCCGCGACGGCGGCGACCAGCATCAGGTGACGGTTTCCCAGGAAGGCGATCCCGGCGCGCGAGAGCACGGGCACGGTCCGCCGCGCCCGGCGCATGCCGATGAGCGGCGCGGTGGAGATGAGCCGCGCCCCGGCGCGCGCCAGGAGCGCGCAGGTGGTGAGCTGCACGACCATGAGCCACAAGAGGTTCGGAGCGCCGATGCGGCGGGCGTAACGGGACACGAGCAGTCCGAAGATGACGTTGGCCAGCGTCCCGCCCGCGCCGATCAGGCCGAAGAGCCGTTTCGCCTCGCGCGCGTGGAAGACGTCGTTGGCCATGGTCCAGAACTGGATCACCACCAAGGAGCCCATCGCCTCGACGAAGACGTAGAGCGCCGGATAGACCCAGCGACCCGCGCTGCCGTGCACGAGCGCCCAGAAGGAAGCGCAGATCGCCGCGCAGCCCACCGCCGACACTGCGTTGAGGGCGCCGCGCGGCACCTTGTCCGCGATGCGCGCGTATCCGTAGGAGACCGCGACGATCGCCGCCGAAGAGAGGATGTAGAGCCACGACAGTCCGCGCGCCGTGCCGTGCGCGAGGTAGAGCGCGTCGCGCACCGAGCGCCCCACCACCACCGCTCCGATCGCGCTCGCCGCGTACGCGGCCATGATCGCGGTGCGGCGCTCCTCGCCGGGCCGGATGCGCAATCCGGCCTCCAGTGCTCGTTCCAGAGTGCCTGGCATGGCCTGCGTGCACACTAGCAAGGGGCCGCCGTGCGGCGAGCATTCCGCGTGTGGCGCGAGGTGCGCGGGTATCGCGATTTGTAGCGATGGAGGAGAGTCGGTCGAGCGCGGGGTCGGGGTCTAGAACACGCCGCCCAGGGCTGCGTAGCAGTCCAGGATCGACACGCTGCTCTTCTCCAGGCCGTGAGCGCACCCCACGCGCACGTCGGTGGGAAGGACGTAGCCGAGCACCATTTCCGCGCGCAGCTCGGCGCCCGCGCCCGCGTGCAGCTGGAACGGATGGTTCACCGCGCGGAACCGGCCGTCGTCGAACGGCATCCAGGCCTCGCCGACGTCGCTGAACGCCGAAGCGTGCAGCCGGCGCAGGTAGATCGGCAGGGTCCAGGCACCGGTCTCGATGTCGAGCAGGGGAAACCGGTACTCGAAGGTGCCGAGCACGAACGCCTCGCCGGAGAAGGCGCCGCCGGCGAAGCCGCGCAGGATCCGTACCGGAGCGCTGACGGGGTTCAGGATGCTGCGGACGGGGTCGCTGGCGTCGAACCCGCCCAGCGAGAAGAGGTGGCGCTCGGAGAGGTCCCCCCGTGCGACCCCGGCAGCGAGCCGGGCGGCGAAGACGTGGTGGAGGGGGACGCCGCCCTTGCGCCAGGGCAGCCGGAAGAAGCGCGCGTACGAGCTGGACAGCTGGCCGAAGGTGAAGTTGGAGCCCAGCGGCTTCGCCGCCACGCGCGCGGTGAGCGCGAAGCGCTGCCCTTGCTCGGACGAGACGCTGCGCACGAACCTCCGCGCGTCCGAGTACACGTAGGAGAGCGAAGCGGCGGCGATCAGGCCGTCGGGCGGGTTGTCCCCGTTCAAGGCGGCCGTATTCATCGCGAAGTGCGTCAGCTCGTATTGGAGCGCGATGCGGTGGCTGCGCTCGACCTGGGAAAAGGGGAACGACGCGGACACGGTCCCCTGCACGGCCCGCTCCGTGTATCCCGGCCCGGCGCCCGAGGCGGTCTCCACGTCGCGGAACGTGGTCAGCGAGATGTCGGGGTAGAGGGTGTGGTTGGTGTAGACGAGGTCCCAGCCCGGCTGCCTGGAATCGATCGCCCACCAGGCCGCGGCCTGGTAGTCGTGGCGCTCGGCGGCATCGTACCCGGAGGTGATCACGCCGACCGTGGTGCCGAGCGCATCCGTGTTCGCGTACGGGAACCACCAGTGCGGGCGGAGCGTGGGCAGCGGGTCGTACGGGCGGACCGGGTAGATCTCCTCCGGAGGGAGTCGCGAAGGCGGCGGCCGCGGCACCGCCGCGGAAGGAGCGCGGTTCGCGGGCACGAAAGTGGCCGGGTCGAACGGCATGCGCGCCAGGTCGTAACCGCCCGGCCCGTAGGTGACGAAGGCCAGCTGCGTGCCGTCCGGAGATACTTCCGGCTCGAAGGCGCCGAGGACCACGTTCGTCACCTGCCAGAGCGTGCGGTCCGCGAGGCGCAAGGCGTAGATGTCGAAGATGCCGCTGCGATCGCTCGAGAACATGAGATATTTTCCGTCCGGCGACCAGGCCGGGTCGCGATCGAAGGCGCGGTCCGCGGTCGCATCGGTCAGCGCGGCGCCGTGGCGGGCGACGATGCGCACGTCCCAGGCGCCGCCCCGGTGGTGGAGGAAGGCGACCTGCTCGCCGGAGGGGCTGAAGCGCGGCGAAGCGACGGGCTCGCCCTCCGGGTCCGCGAAGAGCGCGCGCGGCGCCGCCGCGCCTGGCTCCAGAAGGCCGATGGCCGTCCCGCCGCCGGGGCGCCGCCAGGTGAAGACCAGCGCGCCGTCGCGCGCGACGTCGGGCTCGCTGGCGCGGAGCCCGCGCGTGAGCCGCTCGGTCGACCCGGTCGATGGATCGAGCGCGTAGAGGTCCTGCACGTCGGCGAACTCCTGGTAGACCTGCGTGCGCGCGTAGACGATGCGGCCGCGCGGATCGACCGCGATCGTGCCCTCGCCGTAGCTGTCCCCCAGGTGGCGATCGCCCGGGCGCGTCGGCGAGGGGAGGTCGGCGCTCGCCCGGCAGCAAGGTCCAGGGCGCAGCGCGCGCAATTCCGGCAGGCGGTGCGGCCCCGCGTTGAAGTAGTAGAGCGTCCCGGAGTCCGCGCCGAAGCGAGGCGAGTGCGTCAGCTCGCCCAACCTGGTGAGCCGCTCGACCGGCGTCTCTCCGGTGGCGAGCACGAAATCGCGCACTGCGGCTGCCTTCCGCTCCTCGGCGGCGCGGAACTCGCCGTACAGCTCCAGGTAGCTCTTCCCCAGCACGCGCCCCGAAGAGAGGTTGATCGCGAGCGGGATGGGGCGGCTGCCGAAGTCGTGCGACAGATCGCGCAGCGCTCCCAGCCCGTACTCGTCGCCGATCCAGGTGAGGAACCGGCCGCCCAGGGTGTACCAGTTGCTGGCCCGCGGCCACTCCAAGGTCAGGCTCGAGAGCTGGTCGATGCGCGGGAACCGCCCGGACAGCGCTTCCGCTCGCGCCGCCATCTCCTCGGTCGAAGCGCGCACGCGACCCGCCGCGCTGACCTCGCTCTCCGCCATCACCGCCATCCCCTCGATGACCCAGGGAGGCTGGGCGCCGTTGGGAATCCAGATCTTCCCGAAGATGGAGTTGGCCGCGGCGGGCACGCCGAGCACGGTGTCCAGGTGGAGGATGTGCGTGTACTCGTGATTGATGAGCTCCGCGACCCAGTCGTCGAAGTCGCTGATCGTGGAGCGCGGGTCGGGAGTCGCCGCGTAGCCGTGCACCAGGTCGTAGAAGAGCGGGGTGGCGCTCCCGTTGGCGAAGTCGGTGTCGTCGGTGAGGACGATCTGCGTCCGCTCGGACGGCTGGTGATCCAGGAGCGGCGAGAGGCGCGCGTGCGCCTCCTCGGCGATGCGCGCCACCTTCGCGGCGAAGCGGTACTCGCCCTGGTGGAAGTGGATCTCGAAATGCGGCGTGTCGACGGTGAGCCACTGGTAGCGCGGGTCGAAGCCGAGCGCGGCGGGCGCCCACAGGAGCGCGCAAAGCCAGGCCTTGCGCATCAGGAAGCTGCGGCGCGCAGGCGCGTCGGCTGGATGCCGGCGAGCCATTTCTCCAAGCGCAGCGTGAGCAGCTCGGGCTGTTCGATGGGCGCGACGTGGGTCCCGCCGGGGACGGTGAGCATCTCCGCGCCCGGAATCCGGTCGTGCATCTCCTCGGAGAGCCAGTACGGGGTGAAGGTGTCGTGCGTCCCCGCCACGATGAGCACCGGGACGTCCACCTCGGGGAGGTGATCGAACGCGCTGTGCTCGCTCGCGTGCTTCAGCATTCCGAGGAAGAGCCTTGGATCGATCCCGGAGAGGTGCATGAAGTACGGCGCGAAGTCCTCGCGCCGCACCACCTTCCCGTTCACCTCCAGGTGCGTGGCGAGCTGGTACGCCCATTCGCCCCCGACGACCAGCCGCCAGAGCAGATGCGTGGCTTCCGGCCACTTCTGCGCAGCGCCGAGCAAGGCCGGGAAGACGTTCTTCAGCATCCTGGAATCGTGGAAGGTGTCGAGGGGCAGGCCGTGGCTGCCGCAGATCAGCACCATCCCCAGGACGCGCTCCGGGTTGCGGCGGTGGTACTCGAGCGCTACCTGCACGCCCATCGAGTGGCCGAGCAGGACGGCCTCGCGGGTACCGGTCCGGTCGAGCACCGCGGACAGGTCGTCGCAGAGATCGTCGAACGTGACGCGCGACCGGTCGGGCGGGAGCCCGCTGCGGCCGTGGCCGCGGTAGTGCCAGCGGAGGATGCGGTGCCTCGCGGCGAAGTCGCGCACCAGGTACTTCCAGGCGAAGCCGTCGCAGCCGATGCCGTCGCAGCAGACCAGCGCGGGGGCGCCCTGGCCGGTCGCGGACCAGTAGATGCGCGTGCCGTCCTTTCCTTGCGCGTGACCTTCGTCGGTGTCGGGCGGGAGCTCTTCGGGCATGGTGCTCCTAAGGTAGCGCAGAACCGGCGGCTCTGACGTTTGACTTGCGGGACCGTGCACGAATCCGGATCATCGCGCCGTGGCGCACCACCACCATGGGACGATCGCTCCGGGGCCGCCGCGCGAAGGGGAAGCAAGGAGGCTGTCTGCCACCCTGGTCCTCGCGCTCCTCGCCACCGTCGTCGAAGGGGTGGGTGGTTGGGCGGCGCACTCGCTCGCCCTGCTGTCGGACGCCGGACACATGCTGGCCGACGCGGGCGCGATCGCGCTGTCGCTCATCGCGCTCGGCATCGCCGGCCGCCCCGCGGACGCGCGGCGCACCTATGGCTACTACCGCCTGGAGATCCTCGCCGCGCTGCTCAACGGAGCGGTGCTGATCGCGATCGCGGTAGGGATCGTCTTCGAGGCGTGGCAGCGGCTGCGAAACCCCCATCCGGTGAACGTGCGGGTGGTGCTGCTGCTGGCGCTGATCGGAATCGCGCTGAACGCCGCCGGGATGTGGCTCACGCATGCGCGCGACTCGAGCATGAACCTGCGCTCCACGTTCCTGCACCTCGCCGGAGACCTGCTCAACTCCGTCGGCGTGCTCGCCTCGGCGGCGATCATCGCTTGGACCGGGAGGCTGGAGGCGGATCCGATCATCTCGTTTCTCATCGCCGGGACCATCGTGTGGAGCGCGATCCGGCTCTGCCGCGAAGCGGTGGACGTGCTGCTCGAAGGGGTGCCTGCCCACCTCGACTTCTCCGAGGTGAACCAGGCCCTCGGGGAAGTGCCCGGCGTGGCCGCGGTGCACGATCTGCACGTGTGGACCATCACCAGCGGGCTCATCGCGCTCTCCTGCCACATCGTGGTGAGCTGCGAGGGCCCGCAGTGCCGCAGCCACGACGAGATCCTCACCGACGCGCGGCAGGTGCTGCGCGACAAGTTCCGCATCGAGCACACCACCATCCAGTTCGAGAGCGAGAGCTACCAGCACGACGACGTGGTCCACTGATGGAGGGCGCCTGGACCCGCAGGCCCGCCACCGCGGTCTCGGCGGTGGCATCGGAGCTGGCCCCGGTCGCCATCAGCACGACGAGCGAAGTGGCGGCCGAGCAGCTCGGCCGCCGCGGGGTGCGGCAGCTCGTCGCGGCGGGGCCGTTCCTGCGCGCCCTGCAACAGTCGGTGCCGCGGGAGCTGCTCGAGAGGCTGCAGGGTTGGGCGGACGAGCGCGGCGCGACCCTGGAGCAGGCCGCCGCGCGCCACCAGCGCATGCTGCGGGAGCTTCCGCCCGCCGACCAGGAGAAGCTGGAGGCGCTGAGCTGCTTCGAGGCGCTGGAGCTTCATGCGCGTGTCGGAGCGGCGAAGACCGCGCCGGCCGTGCTGCAGCGGATCGCCACCCTGGCGCAGAAGGAATGAGGGTCGTCGGCGGCGATCTTCGCGGACGGACCTTGCGGGCGGTGCCCGGCCGATCCACGCGGCCCACGGCCGACCGGGTGAGGCAAAGCCTCTTCGACGTCCTGGGGCAGCGCTGCGACGGCCTGCACGTTCTGGATCTTTACGCGGGGACCGGCGCGCTCTCGCTGGAGGCGCTCTCGCGCGGGGCGGCCCACGCGACGCTCATCGAGCAAGACGCGAAGGCAGCACAGATCATCCTGCGCAATGCCAGGGAGCTCGGCTGCGAGGACCGCTGCACGCTGGTGCGGGACGAGGTGGCGCGGGCGCTCCCCCGTCTCGCCGGGCCGTTCGACCTGGTCTTTTCCGACCCGCCCTATGCCCTGCGCGCCGCGCAGGAGACCCTGGATGCGCTCCTGCGGCTGGGGCTCGTCGCGCCGCAAGGAAGGGTGGTGCTTGAACGGGACCGGCGCGAGGCCCGCCCGGCCCTCGCGGTCGAGCTCGAGCTGGCCGACGAGAGGCGGTACGGCGACACGGTGGTGCTGATCGCCGGGCGGCGTTGACGGAGACCGTGTCCGCAAACGAGGATGCGGCCGTGCGCATCGCCCTGTACCCCGGGTCCTTCGATCCGCCCACGCACGGACACCTCAGCATCATCCAGCGCGGGCTGAAGCTGTTCGACGGGTTGACGGTGGCGGTCCTGAAGAACCCTGCGAAGGACGCCGTCTTCACGGTCGACGAGCGCGTCGAGCTGCTCAAGGGCGCGCTGGGCGGCGACAAGCGCGTGCAGGTGAAGACCTTCAGCGGCCTCTTGGTCAAGTTCGCCCAGCAGGAAGGCGTCAACACCGTGTTGCGCGGCCTTCGCGCGGTGAGCGACTTCGAGTACGAGTTCCAGATGGCGAACATGAACCGCAAGCTCGACCGCGGGATCGAGACGCTGTTCATGATGACCGGAGAGGACTACTTCTACATCTCGAGCCGCTTCGTGCGCGACGTGGCTCGGCTAGGAGGAGACGTGGCAGGGCTGGTGCCCCCGAACGTGCTCGAGGCGCTGCGCCGGAAGTTCGGACCGCCGCAGGGAGCGCAGAAGTGACCGCCTTCTCGCGCCGGGTCCTCGCGGCAAGACCGTCCGCCTCGCTCGCCGTCACGGCGCGCGCCATCCAGCTCAAGCGCGAGGGCCGCGACATCGTC
>Ga0209577_10006731_pt1 | contig 10608 bp, 9 predicted proteins | sample GraSoiAngelo_109_FD_185874 | JGI IMG/M metagenome (GOLD analysis project Ga0209577, IMG submission 185874) | Grasslands soil microbial communities from the Angelo Coastal Reserve, California, USA - 14_0903_12_20cm (SPAdes) (version 2) | ecosystem: Environmental > Terrestrial > Soil > Grasslands ...
AATGCCGACGCCATTCGCCGGGGCGGCTGCAACGGACGCGACAACTGTGCCGTGAAATTCGTCCGTCCCGGACACAGTCTGGTCGTTCAGGAACGTCGTGTTCGGCCGGCCGGCGAACTCGGGATGGGTCGGGTCGGTGCCGCTGTCCACGATCGTGATCGGCACGCCGGGCCCGGGCGGCGTCGCGCGGTCCGCGCCGACGTCTGCGAGCCACCACTCCTGCGCCTCCATCGGGTCGGCAGCGCTCCGAACGGTCGCGGCGGCCGCCGACCCGCTTGCACACAACGCGACGAGAACCGCGACGAGGGGACGGCGACCCAAGATCCGAGTCAGCCTAGCTAGCCTCACGGCTAGGCTCACGGCCGTGACGCGGGCGTATATCGGGCTCGGCTCCAACCTCGGCGAGCGCGAGGCAACGCTTGCCGCGGCGGTCGAGGAGCTCGACGCGGCGCCCGGCGTCTCGGTGCTCGGCGTGTCCACGCTGATCGATACCGAGCCGGTTGGCGTTTTGGATCAGCCTCGCTTCCTGAACGGGGCCCTGGCACTCGAGACGGAGCTCCCGGCGCGCGAACTGCTCGAGCTTCTCCTCGCCGTCGAGGCCCGGTTCGGCCGCGACCGGTCGGCCGTTCCGGCCCAGGGCCCCCGGACGCTCGATCTCGACCTCCTGGTCTACGGGGAGGAGGAGATCGACGAGCCCGGCCTCCGCGTCCCGCATCCTCGGCTCCACGAGCGGGCTTTCGTCCTGCGGCCGCTGGCCGAGGTCGAGCCGGAGCTCGTCGTGCCTGGAAAGGGCCCGATTCTGGGCCTCCTGGCACGGCTACACTGATGTCGATGGCGCACCTCGACGACCTCGACGAGTACGAGGCAGAGCTCGAGCTCCGGCTGAAGCGGGAATACCAGGCCGTCTTCGGCCTCTTCCGCTACTGCGTCCTGACGCCCGACGCGACCTATCTCTGCAACAAGCTCGAGCGCACCTATGCGCCCCAGCCCGCGTACCCGTTCATCCGGCTCCGGCTCGAGGACGTCTGGGTCTGGGACAAGAACCGCCCGACGCGGATGATCCCCCGCGCCGAGATCCTCGTCACGACCGGCGACGTCACGATCGAAGAGCTCCGCGGCGAGGGCGACGAGGAGCCGCTCACCGCAGAGGCGCTCGCCGAGCGCATCGGCGACATCGCGCCGCGCGAAGACGAGTTCTAGGCGTTTCTCGTTAGGCTCGCCGCGAGATGCTGCTCGCGGTCGACGTCGGCAACACGCAGACGGTGTTCGGGCTCTACGACGGGCTCGAGCTCGGCGAACGGTGGCGCATCGCGACCGAGGCGCAGCGTACCGGCGACGAGCTCGGCGCGCTCCTCGCGGACTTCCTCGACTTCGGCGCGCTCGACGGGATCTGCCTGTCGTGCACCGTGCCGCGGCTGATCCGGGAGTACGAGCACGTGGCGGAACGTTGGGTCAAGGCCCCGCTCCTCGTGATCGGGCCGGGAATCAAGACGGGCATCCCGGTGCAACACGACGCGCCGCACGAGATCGGGCCCGACCGGATCGTGAACGCTGTCGCCGCGAAGGAGAAATACGGCGCGCCGGCGATCGTGGTGGACTTCGGCACCTCGACGAATTTCGACGTCGTCTCCCCCGCCGGGGAGTACGTCGGCGGCGTGCTCGCGCCCGGCGTCGAGATCTCGATGGACGCCCTCTTTGCGAAGGCCGCGCGCCTCGTGAAGGTCGACTACGTCGAGCCGCCGGCTGCGATCGGCAAATCGACCGCGACCGCGCTCCAGTCGGGCCTCGTCTACGGGTTCGCGGGCCAGGTCGACGGCATCGTCGACGCGATCCGCCGTGAGCTCGGCACCGAGGCGACCGCGATCGCGACGGGCGGTCTCGCCGACCTGATCGCCCCGCACTCGCGCACGATCGGCAAGGTGGATCCGTTCCTCACGCTCGACGGCCTACGGATCGTCTGGGAGCGGAACAGCTGAGGCTCAGCCGCCGCCGTACAGCGAGATCGGCAGCCGGTCGAGGAGGATCTCGTCCTCGCGGGCCGGCAGCTCGGCCTCGAGCTGGGCGGCGAGCTCGCCCGCGCCGGGGGCGGCTGCGAGCAACCGCGTCACGACCTCTCCCGTCGAGTCGAGCTGCACGAGCTCTTGCTTGAACGGCTTCGGGAAGCGGCCGTGCCCGAGATACCAGCTGTAGAACTTCTTCAGGAAGCCGGACGCACGGTGCTCGCCGAGCTCGCGGACGGTCTCGTGGATGAAGTGGATCAGCTCGGCGGCGACCTCCTCCCGCGCCGGCGGCACGCCGTCGCCGTCGGTGATCTCGCGGACGGCCCACGGATTGCCCTGCGCGCCGCGGCCGACCATCACCGCTGCTGCGCCTGTCGCAGCGAGCACCCCCGCGGCCCTGGCATGCGACGTGATGTCGCCGGACGCAATCACCGGGACGTCGACGAGCTCGACGAGCTCGGTCGTGAGTGAGTGATCGGCGTACCCCGTGTACATCTGCTTCGCCGACCGGGGATGCAGCGTGAGGGCAGCCGCGCCTGCCTCGACGAGCCGCGGGCCGATGTCCAGGCACACGCGTGACCCGTCCTCGACACCGCGACGCATCTTGACGCTGACCGGCACCGAGACCGCCGTCGCCACCGCGTCGGTGATCCGGCATGCGAGGTCGGCGTCGTCGAGCAGGTTCGCGCCGGCCCCGGTCTTCGTCACCTTGCGGACGGGACAGCCGAAGTTCATGTCGACGATGTCCGCACCGGCCGCTTCGACCATCCGGGCTGCGTCGGCCATCACCGCCGGCTCGGAGCCGAAGATCTGGATCGCCAGGGGGTGCTCGTCGGTGGCGACCCGCAGGTAGCCGAGCGTCTTCTCGTTCCGGTGCTCGATCCCGGCGCAGGAGACCATCTCCGAGCACACGAGCCCGGCCCCATAGCGGCGGCCCTGCCTGCGGAACGCCTGGACGCTGACGCCTGCCATCGGCGCGAGCACGACCCGCGTCGGGATCTCGACCTCGCCGATCCACCAGGATTCGCGCAGATTCGCCCTCATCCGGGCATCGTAGCCCCGCCCTATTGACGTTCATCCCGGCCCGGAGGTACCATCCGCACCCGCCGGAGGCCGGATGCCGTCCGGCCATTTCGGTATCGGGGTCTTTCAGGAGGACCGCAGCTTTGAAGGAAGTCATTCTCACGCCCGAGGGGCACAAGAAGCTCCAGGAGGAGATCGAGTACCTCTCGACCGACAAGCGCCGCGAGATCGCGGACCGGATTCGCGAAGCGCGCGAGTTCGGAGACATCGCCGAGAACGCCGAGTACGACTCCGCGAAGAACGAGCAGGCGCACCTCGAGGCCCGCATCGCGCTGCTCGAAGAACGGCTCAAGAGCTCGCGCGTGGTCACGAAGAAGGAGATCAAGTCTGGCGAGGTGTCCGTCGGCACGAAGGTGCGCCTGCGCGACGTCAAGGCGAACAAGACGGTCGAGTACCACATCGTCGGCTCCGCCGAGGCGAATCCCGCAGAGAACAAGCTCTCGAACGAGTCGCCGGTCGGCAAGGCGATCATGGGCCGCAAGAAGGGCGAGACCGTCGAGGTCGCCGCGCCGCGCGGCAAGCTCAAGTTCAAGATCATGGACATCAAGGCGGCGTAAGCACGCCCACGATGTTCGAGCGCTTCACCGAGCGCGCACGACACGTCGTCGTTCTCGCGCAGGATGAGGCGCGCGGACTGCAGCACAACTACATCGGCACCGAGCATCTGCTGCTCGGGTTGCTGCGCGAAGAAGAGGGGATAGCCGCGCGCGTGCTCCGCGAGCTCGGAGTGACCCTCGACGACGTGCGCTCGGACGTGACGAGCATCGTCGGCGTCGGCGACGAGCCTGCCACGCACGGCCAGATCGCGTTCACGCCGAGGGCGAAGAGAACGCTCGACCTCTCGCTGCGCGCTGCCAACGAGCTCGGTCACGGTTTCATCGGGACAGAGCACGTGCTGCTCGGGCTCGCCCGTGAGGGTGACGGCGTCGGCTCGCGAATTCTTTCCGGCCGGGGCGCATCTGCGGAGCGGCTGGCGACGGCCGTGCTGCAGACGCTGCAGGGAGGGCGCGGGCCCGTGGATCCCGAGCTCGTTCGACGCTTAGTCAGCAGCATCGTGCCGTCACGCGCGGGTACGCCGCGAGCTCGTGGCGCCGCGCTCCGAGGCTGCATACGCCGGCTCCCTGGCTGCTCGGCGCGGCGACGCTGGGCGTCGGGATCCTGATCGGCTGGGCGATCTGGGGTCAATAGACTCGCGCGGATGACCGCGCCGAAGCGCTTTCCCGACCGCGACGAGATCGCCGCGGTTCTCGCCGAGGCGGAGCCGCTCGAAGACGGAGCCCAGGCCGAGACGACGCGTCGTCTCGCCGGCCGCGTGCTCGCGCGGCGCGACATGGGAAAGCTCGTCTTTCTCGATCTCGTCGATCGCTCTGGGCGGATCCAGCTCCTGTGCGCCGTGGAGCACACCGGCGAGCTCGACATCCACCTCGGCGACATCGTCGGCGTCGTCGGCGCGCCTGCGAAGTCGCGCCGCGGCGAGCCCTCGCTCTTCGTGGACTCGCTCGAGGTGCTGTCGCGCATCTCGACGCCGCTGCCCGACATACCTCGACCTCCTGATGAACGAAGAATCGCGCAGAGAAGCGCTGCTTCGCTCGAGCACAGTCGCGACGATCCGGCGCATCCTGGACGAGTGGGGGTTCGTCGAGGTCGAGACGCCCGTGCTCCAGCCGCGCTACGGCGGCGCGTTCGCCAAGCCGTTCGTGACGCACTACGACGAGCTCGACGAGGATCGCTATCTCCGCATCGCCACCGAGCTCTACCTCAAGCGGCTGATCGTCGGCGGGCTCGAGAAGGTCTACGAGATCGGCAAGGACTTCCGCAACGAGGGAGTCTCGTTCAAGCATCACCCCGAGTTCACGATGCTCGAGTGGTACGAGGCGTACGCCGACTACCGCGACACGATGGCCCGGATCGAGCAGCTCGTCTCGCGTGCCGCGCAGGACGTGCTCGGGACGACGAAGACGACCTTCAAGGGGCAGGAGATCGACTTCGCCGCACCGTGGCGACGAGTGAAGTTCGTCGACGCGCTCGAGGAGCAGGGGCTCTGGACCCGCGACGAGAGCGACTTGCGCCGCAGGCTCCGGGAGAGAGACGTCGACGTCTCGAACGATCCGACGTGGTCGAAGCTCATTGACCACGCGCACTCGCGGTTCGTCGAGCCGTCGTTCGTCCAGCCGACGATTCTCTACGACTACCCGGTCGAGCTGTCGCCGTTCGCGAGGGCAACGGACGACGACGCGTCGCTCGTGGAGCGCTTCGAGTACTTCGCCGGCGGTATCGAGCTCGGCAATGCATTCACGGAGATCAACGACTCCGAGGAGCAGGCGCAACGCTTCGCACAACAGCAGTCGGAGCGCGAGGCGGGCGACGTCGAGGCGGAAGAGGGCGACCCGGATTACGTCGAGGCGCTCTCCTACGGCATGCCGCCGACGAGTGGCATCGGTCTCGGCATCGATCGGCTCGCGATGCTCTTCAGCGGCAACGAGTCGATCCGGGACGTGATCCTCTTCCCGGCACAGCGCCGGCGCTGACTAGGAGGGTGTGGCGGGGCGGCACAGTCTCTGTTTCGCCACACCCTCCTAAACCACGGATTCGTCGAAGACGGGCGCACGCCGGACGTGCGCGATCACGTCCTCGAGGATCTCGTCGAGCGAGCGGGTGGGGCTCCAGCCGGTCGCGGCGTTGACCTTCTCGATCGACGGCTGGCGGTGGAGCATGTCCTCGATCCCCTGGCCGTAGACCTCGTCATAGGGGATGTGGACGATCTCGGAGCTGGAGCGGGTCGCTGCGAGCACCCGTTGTGCGAGCTCGTCGATCGTCACGCGCTCGGTCGAGCCGACGTTGAAGAGCTCGCCGTCTATGCCGGGCGCGTCCATCAAGCCGCTGAGCGCCCGGATCGTGTCCTGGACGTGGCAGAAGCAACGGGTCTGGCTTCCGTCGCCGTGGATCTCGAGCGTCCGGCCCGCGAGCGCGGCGGACACGAACCGCGGGATGACCATCCCGTACTGCCCGCTCTGCCGGGGCCCGACCGTGTTGAAGAGCCGGACGATGACGCAGTCGAGTCCCCGCTCCTGGTTGTAGGCGAACGCGAGGAACTCGTCGAGCGCCTTCGATTCCGCATAGGCCCAGCGGCGGGCGGTCGTCGGCCCGTACACCCGGCGACTCTCTTCGGAGAGCGCTTCGGGCTCGCGACGGTCGCCGTAGACCTCCGACGTCGACGCGACGAGCACACGCTTGCCGAACCGGTTGCAATGCTCGAGCACGTTCTCGGTCCCTTGGATGTTCGTGACGAGCGTGTGCACCGGCTGCTCGACGATCAGTCGCACGCCGACCGCGGCGGCGAGGTGGTACACGACGTCGCAGCGGTGGACGAGCTCGTTGACGACCGACGACTTCAGAACCGAGTCGACCACGAGATGGAAGTCGCGGCGCTCGCGAAGGTGCGCCACGTTTCGCTCGGAGCCGGTCGAGAGGTCGTCCAGGACGAAGACCTCGACGCCCTGCTCGAGCAGGAGCTCGGCCAGATGCGAGCCGATGAAGCCGGCGCCGCCGGTGATCAGCGCACTCGGGCCTGGAGCGTCGGCACTCATCGCGCCCGATCCTAGACGGCGGGTGTTACGGAGGTGTCAGCAGGCTTTTCGTTGGGGGAACCGGCCGCTCCTGCGCGAATACATTCAGGCTATGCGCCCGCATCTCGCGCCCTGGCTCGCCGTCGTGACGCTGACCGCGGCCGGAGCCGCCGCCGCAGCCGCCTACGGCTTGACCGCGCCGGAGCGCTATCGCGCGACCGCGCAGATCCTCGTGGCCCCGGTCGCGACGTCGGATCCCACCTTCGCAGGTATCGGAGTGCTTCGCGACACCGGAGGCGCTCGCACCGCCGCCGGCAGCGCGGCGGCGCTCCTGGCCGCGCCGCAGATCGTCGACGCGGCTTCGGCACAGCTCGGTTTGAAGCGGTCGCGCCAGTCTCTGGTCGATGCGCTCGACGTGCATGTCGTCGGCGCGAGCGACGTGGTCGCCGTCACGGCCGAGGACACCTCCGCCGACGGTGCCGCGCAGCTTGCGAACGCATTCGCAACCGCGCTCGTCGCGCAAAGGAGCGCAACGTTCCAGAGCGAGCTCGCCGCCGCGATCCGGCGCGACCAGCAGCTGCTCGCAGCGATGCCACCGGCGCAGCATTCGACGGACGCCGCCGGCGCCATCTCGCGTCGGCTGACGACGCTGCTCGGTCTGCAAGGCCAGCCGGATCCGACGCTCCGCGTCGCGTCGCAGGCGGTCGCTCCGGCATCCGCGTCGTGGCCTAACGTGCCGCTCTTGATCGGGATCGGTGCCGGTATCGGCGCGGGAGCCGGAGTGCTCGTCGCTCTCGTGCTGCTCGGCATGCGCCGGAGAAGGCGGCCGGACAGTGCACACGCTTCGCCGATCTCGGAGCTGGACCTCGAGCAGCTGGGCGAACGGCTCGAGTCGCGCCTCGTCAAGCGGGAGTCGGCGCTCGCCGCACGCGAACGGGACCTCCAGACGAAGCTCGACGAGCTTCGCTCCGCCCGGGAGGCGGCTCTGGACGCGTCCCGGGCCGAGGCGGAGCTGGCCCGTCGCGAGTCGCAACTCGAGGAGCGCGTCGCTGCGCTCGCAAAGCGAGAAGCGGGGCTGGCGCGCCGCGCGGCGGAGGTCGCCCGCATGGAACGCGAGTCCGCCGCCGCGGCGCAGGCGGCGCAAGCCGCAGCGGCGGCCGAGGCAGAAGTAGTCGCAGTGGACGCAGACGAGACCGACGCCCCGCGTCCGATCGGGGAATTCGCGCGTGGCACGTACAACCTCGTCGCGCTCGAGCAGCTCGTCGACGAGCGGGGAGACGCCTTCCCGGAGCGGCTCGAGGAGTGGTCGTCGTATTTGTATTTCCTGCGGGAGTACGCCGCCGCCGACGGGGCGGTCCCCCAGAGCTTCGACGGGCTGATCCAGGACACGTTCGAGGAGCTCCTGGCGTGATGGTCGTTTTTCTGGCTCGTCCTTGGGAATGCGTCACAAAACGGTCGAGTGAGAAGGCCGACCTGCCGATAACCGCCCCCATGGAAGCTCCTTCGGCGCCTCGGTGGCAACGGGACGGTCGGCTAGGATGGGCGAACCTTCGACCTGCGGGCGGCCATAAGGGCCGCATCGCAAGCGGTCACGAGAAAGGGGGGTCGAGGGAACTTGTTCGAACGCTTTACTGAACGGGCTCGCCAGGTCGTGGTTCTCGCGCAGGACGAGGCGCGGGCGCTCAAGCACAACTACATCGGCACCGAGCACATCCTGCTCGGGCTGCTCCGCGAGGAAGAGGGTCTCGCGGCGCGGGTGCTCGAGTCCCTCGACATCACGGTCGAAGAGGTGCGGGCGCAGGTCGCGCGCATCGTCGGACAGGGCGACGAGGTCACGAGCGGGCAGATCCCGTTCACGCCGCGGGCCAAGAAGGTCCTCGAGCTCGCGCTGCGGGAAGCGCTTTCGCTCGGACACAACTACATCGGCACCGAGCACATCCTGCTCGGCCTCGTACGGGAGAACGAAGGCGTCGCTGCGCGCATCCTGCTCGACTTCGATGCCGACGCCGAGAAGATTCGCAACGAGATCATCCGCATGCTCTCGGGCCCCGGGCGCAGGCAAGGCCAGGGCGGGGGCGGCGGTCCGGCCGGCGAGAAGTCGAAGAGCTCCAAGCTGCTCGACCAGTTCGGCCGCAACCTGACGAAGCAGTCCACCGAGGGCAAGCTCGACCCCGTCGTCGGCCGCCAGACCGAGATCGAGCGGCTGATGCAGATTCTCTCGCGGCGCACGAAGAACAACCCCGTGCTGATCGGCGAGCCCGGAGTCGGCAAGACCGCCGTCGTCGAGGGCCTGGCGGCGCGCATCGCCACGAACCAGGTGCCGGAGCTGCTGAAGAACAAGCAGATCTACACGCTCGACCTCGCGGCGCTCGTCGCGGGATCGAAGTACCGCGGCGAGTTCGAGGAGCGCCTGAAGAAGGTCATGAAGGAGATCATGCAGCGGGGCGACATCATCCTCTTCATCGACGAGCTCCATAACCTCGTCGGCGCAGGCGCCGCCGAGGGCGCGATCGACGCGGCGTCGATTCTGAAGCCGGCGCTCGCGCGCGGCGAGCTGCAGACGATCGGCGCGACGACGCTCGACGAGTACCGCAAGTACCTCGAGCGCGACGCAGCTCTCGAGCGGCGCTTCCAGCAGGTGCGCGTCGAGGAACCGACCGTCGACGACACCGTGCAGATCCTGCGCGGTCTGCGCGACCGCTACGAGGCGCATCACCGCGTGAAGATCACCGATGAGGCGCTGCGCTCCGCAGCCGAGCTCGCCGACCGCTACATCCAGGACCGGCATCTGCCCGACAAGGCGATCGACCTCATCGACGAGGCCGCATCCCGCATCCGCATCCGTTCGATGAACGCGCCTCCGCGCTACCGCGAGCTCGAAGAGGAGATCGAGCGGGTCCGCAAGGAGAAGGAAGGGTCGATCGAGGCTCAGGAGTTCGAGAAGGCCGCGTCGCTCCGCGACAAGGAGCGCAAGCTCACGCAGAAGAAGCGGGAGCTCGAAGAGCAGTGGCGGAGCTCGGAGGACGTCGAGGAGCAGCCCGAGGTGGGCGAGGAGGAGATCGCGGACATCGTCTCGATGTGGACGGGGATCCCGGTCTTCAAGCTCACCGAAGCCGAGTCGCAGCGGCTCGTCCGCATGGAGGAGGAGCTACACAAGCGGGTGATCGGCCAGGAGGAGGCGATCGTCGCCGTCTCGAAGTCGATCCGCCGCGCGCGCGCGGGCATCAAGGATCCGAAGCGGCCGACCGGGTCGTTCATCTTCCTCGGCCCGTCCGGCGTCGGCAAGACCGAGCTGGCGCGCACGCTCGCCGAGTTCCTGTTCGGTGACGAGGACGCGATGATCCAGGTCGACATGAGCGAGTACATGGAGAAGCACTCCGTTTCCCGCCTGGTCGGATCTCCTCCGGGCTACATCGGGTACGACGAGGGCGGCCAGCTCACCGAGGCGGTGCGCCGGAAGCCGTATTCCGTGCTCCTGCTCGACGAGATCGAGAAGGCGCATCCCGACGTGTTCAACATCCTGCTCCAGATCCTGGAGGAAGGAAAGCTGACGGACGCCCAGGGTCGCCGCGTCGACTTCCGGAACACGATCGTGATCATGACGTCGAACATCGGCGCCTCGCAGATCTCGAAGAACCAGGGCTTCGGCTTCTCGGTCGGCGACGAGCAGGGTCTCTCGTACGAAGATATGAAGTCGCGTGTCATGGGCGAGCTGAAGAAGGTGTTCCGCCCCGAGCTGCTCAACCGGATCGACGAGATCATCGTCTTCCACAAGCTCTCGAAGGACGAGATCACGGTCATCATCGACCTGCTGCTGAAGCGCCTGCGCGAGCAGATGGCGCAGCACGAGGTGACGATCGAGCTCACCGACGAGGCGAAGGAGCTGCTCGTCGACAAGGGCTACGACCCGGCCTTGGGCGCCCGGCCGCTTCGTCGCGCGATCCAGCGCTTCATCGAGG
>Ga0209577_10006732_pt1 | contig 10607 bp, 9 predicted proteins | sample GraSoiAngelo_109_FD_185874 | JGI IMG/M metagenome (GOLD analysis project Ga0209577, IMG submission 185874) | Grasslands soil microbial communities from the Angelo Coastal Reserve, California, USA - 14_0903_12_20cm (SPAdes) (version 2) | ecosystem: Environmental > Terrestrial > Soil > Grasslands ...
TATGTCGATCAGCCGGTCGCGCAGCGGATGGTCGGGCACGTCCTCGCGCAGCCTCAACCGTCCGGAGTGATCGAGCAGGCCGGCGAGGAGAAGCTGAGCGACGGCGTCCACGAGGCCTGAGCCGCAGATTCCTTGTGCCGGCACGTCGCCGCCGATGACCTGCAGCTCGATCACGTCGGTGATCTGCACACCTTCGATCGCGCCGGTGGTGGCGCGCATGCCACACCTGATCTGGCTGCCCTCGAACGCAGGTCCGGCGGGCGCCGCGGTGGCGAGGGCGCGCTGCGCGCTGCCGAGCACGATCTCACCGTTGGTCCCGACGTCCACGAAAACGCGAAGCCTGTCCTCGCGCACGACGCCGGTCGCCAGGACTCCGGCGACGATGTCCGCCCCCACGTAGGCGCCCAGCGCCGGCAGCGTCTGCACATAACCGTGCGGGTGGATGTGCAGGCCGACCTCGCGCGCCTCCACGTTGAGCTGGTCCATGAACGCGGGGGTGAACGGAGACATCGAGAGCGGCGTCGGGTCCACGCCGAGCAGCAGATGCAGCATCGTCACGTTGCCGACCACCACAGCTTCATACGTCTGCTGCGGCGAGACACCGGCCTCTCGATAGAGATCGTCGAGCACGGAGTTCATCGTCGTCACCACGGCATCCTGCAGCTCGCGGATTGCCTCCGGGCCGTTCATGCCGTGGCTGATCCGCGAGATGACATCCGCGCCGAACGGAGCCTGGCCGTTGAGCGTCGACAGAACTGAGGCCGCCATCCCTGTGCGCAGGTTCATCAGCGTGCCCACCAGGGTTGTGGTGCCGACGTCGAACGCGACGCCGTAACAATCGCCTGTCGTGTCGCCGGCTTCGACCGCCACCAGGTGCTCGCCCGCGAGGACGGCCGTGACGCGAAATCCCGCCTCGCGGAAGACCGGCGGCAGAGTGCGCAAGACCGCGACGCCCGCCTCCATGTCGTGTCCTTCCTCCGTCAGCGCGTCCTTGAGCCGGGCGAGATCGCTGCGCTGATCCTCCATCGACGGTTCGGCGAGCTCGAGGTAGACCTTGCGCACGTTGGGGTCGAGGATGACGAGGCGGCCGAGACCCATCGTCGCCGCCTTCGGCACGCGCAGCAGCGCCGGCACCTCGCACGTCATGTCCTCGTAGATATGCGTCTGGCACGAGAGGCGCCACCCATCGGCGATCTCGGACGGGCGCAGCTGGCGATGGTCGGCCGATGACGCTTCGATTTGTGCGCCCTGCGAGCGCCCGGCCGCATCCCGCCGTCCGTTGATCACACGCACCTTGCACTTGCCGCACGTGCCGCGGCCGCCACATGTGGAGTCGATCGGCAGGCCGATCCAGTGGGCCGCGCTGAAAAGCGTCGTCCCCGGCGGCACGCGCGTCGTGCGCTCGTATGGGAGATAGGTCACCTCGAGCTTGCGTGCGATCACGTTGTGACTCGCGCGGCCTGTTCGGCGCGGAAGTGCGCGATCCAGCGCATCGCGTATTCGTCGTGGCCGAGCAACAGGTCTCCGGCCAGGATCGCGCGGCGCACCTGAGACTCGAGCGGGTTCGTGATGGCGCAGGTCAGTCCCGCGTGCATCGCGAGTGGCAAGAACGCGGCGTTCACGGTCGGACGGTCAGGCAGGCCGAAGGAGACGTTGGAGGCGCCGCACGTCATGTTGTTGCCGAGCTGGTCGCGGATCAACCGCATCGTCTCGAGGGTGATGAGACCGCATGTGGGATCCGCGGCCACGGTCATCGCGATGGGATCGATGATCACGTCGTGCTGCGGGATGCCGTGGTCTGCCGCCCGCTCGACGATGCGGCGCGCGAGGGCGAGCCGCTCCTCGGGCACCATCGTGATCCCGTTCTCGTCGTTCGCCATGCCGATCACAGCAGCGCCGTGCTTCTTGACCAGCGGGAGGATCCGTTCCATGCGGTCCTCCTCGGCGGTGACCGAGTTGACGAGCGCCTTGCCCTGGTAAGCCGACAGACCAGCTTCGAGCGCCTCGATGATCGACGAGTCGATGCAGATGGGAAGGTCGGTGACGTCCATGACCGCGGTGATCGCTGCGACCAGCAGCGCCGGCTCGTCGATCGCGGGGATGCCCGCGTTGACGTCGAGCATCTGAGCGCCCGCAGCGGCCTGCGCCTGCGCGTCGGCGCGCACACGATTCATGACGCCTTCCTTCATCTCGGCGGCGAGCACCTTGCGACCGGTCGGGTTGATGCGCTCGCCGATGATCACGAAAGGGCTGTCGCCCGAGATGACCACCTCGCGACCGCGCGAGGAGAGACGGGTCTCCACTATCCCTTGCGGAGCGTCTCGTCGATCTTCATCACGGCCTGCTCGAGCGCCTGCGCGCCCGGCGAACTGCCACTTCGATCGCCGACCAGCTCCTTGGCCATCCGGGTCGCCATCGATGCATCCGGCGCGTAGCTGTCCGCGCCCACGTGCTTGGCGTATTCCAGGGTCACCGGCGCCCCGCCGACGGCGATGTGAACCTTGTCTCGCAATCCCGCTTTGGTCAGCGCCTCGATGTTGGCCTTGAACATGGGCATCGTCGTGGTCAGGAATGCGGAGAAACCGACGACGTCGGGCTGGTGCTTTTCCACCGCCTCGACAAACTTTTCCGGTGGAGTGTTCACGCCCAGGTCGAAGACCTCGAAACCGGCGCCCTCGAGCATGATCACACAGAGGTTCTTGCCGATGTCGTGGATATCGCCCTTCACCGTGCCGATCACGTAGCGGCCGACGGGTTTGGCGCCGGTCTCCGCGATCAATGGGCGCAGGATCACGAGCGCGCCCTGCATCGCTCGTGCGGCGATGAGCATCTCGGGGACGAAGAAGTCGCCCTTCTCGAAGCGTCGCCCGACTTCTTCCAACGAGGGGATCAGGGCCTTGAACAGGATGTCCATCGGGTCCATCCCGAGCTTCAAGCCTTCCTCTGTGAGGGCCTTTACCTCGGGAGCATGTCCGTTCAGGGTGTGTTCGAACAGCCCAGCCCGAATCTCTTCTTCACGGCCCATATTTGTTGCGCACCGTCCAACAGATGCTCAGGGCTCAACAGTTTACGTGGCAGGGCCCATTCCGGCAACGCTAATGTTGCGCAATGAGCAACGAAGCCCCGAGAGACGTTGGGGTTCGTTCGGTCGAGCGGGCGATCGCCATCCTCGACCTCCTCGCCCAGGGCGAATGGCGGACCGGGGCCGAGGTCGCCCGCGGCCTCCACGTCCACCGCTCCACCGCCCTTCGTCTCCTGGCCACCCTGGAGCGCCACGCGCTCGTCGAGCGCGACCAGAGGACAGCCCGCTACCGCCTCGGCCGGCGCCTGCCGCAGCTGGCCAGCGTGGTCAGCGGGGAGTTCGACCTTCGTTATGTCGCGCGGCCGGTCTGCGAGCAGGTGGCCGGCGCGACCGGCGAGACTGCCACTTTCGAGCTGCTCATCGGGGACGACATCGTTCCGATCGAGCAGGCCACTGCGTCTACCTCAGTCGTCACCGTCAACTGGCTCGGCCGCCGCTACCCGGTCCACTGCACGGCCAGCGGCAAGGCGATCCTTGCCTTCAGCCCCCAGGCGGTACGCGAGCGCGTCCTGTCGGGAGACCTCGAGCGGGTGACGGCGCGAACCATCACTGACCGCGCCGAGCTCGAGGCGCAGCTGGAGGGGGCCCGTCAGTCAGGCGTGGCCCGGACCCATGAGGAGCTGGAGCTCGGCCTGGACGCGATCGCCGCCCCTGTCTTCGGCGCGGAGGGCGAGGTGGTGGCGGCGCTGGATGTCTCCGGGCCATCACACCGGCTCGGCCGGCCCGACCTCGAGCGGCTGACCATCGAGGGAGCCGCCGATCTGTCGCGCCGGCTGGGCTTTCGCGGACGCCGCTCCGAAACGTAAGCCACAGGGCACCTTAACCGCGCCCTTACTGAAATCAATGACACGCCCGAAGGGTGTCCTTGCATCGTAGGCGCCGGGCAGCCATCATTGGCCCTGCCTATCTGGTTGGGGAGCAACCGGGCCCGGTTTTGGAGGGGAACGAAGCATGAAGTTGGGTAGTTTGACGCGCCGCCTGGGCCTGGCCGCGGTGGCATTTCTCGTGGTCGCAGCATGCGGCAGCTCGCCGAGCAACGGGTCGGCGTCCTGCAGTGAATCCACCGCCAAGACGGCAAGCTCGGCCACAGCGTGCGGCGGCATGGACGCGTTGGTTGCGGCCGCCAAGGCCGAGGGCAAGCTAAGCGTCATCGCGCTGCCTCCCGACTGGGCGAACTACGGCGCGATCATCAGCGCGTTCTCCGCCAAGTACAACATCACGATCAACTCCATCAACCCGAACGGCAGCAGCCAGGACGAGGTCAACGCGTTCGACGGCACGAGCCGTGCCCCAGACGTCGTCGACGTCGGCCAGTCGGTCGCGCTCGCCAACACCGCCAAGTTCACCCCGTACAAGGTGGCGACGTGGAGCGACATCCCCGCCGGCGCCAAGGAACCGACCGGCCTCTGGTTCAACGACTACGGCGGCTACATGGGCATCGGCTACGACTCGAGCAAAGTGCCGGCGATCACGTCGGTCTCAGACCTGCTCGGCTCGGCCTTCAAGAGCAAAGTCGCCCTGGCGGGCGACCCGACCAAGTCCAACCAGGGACTCAACGGCGTGATCATGGCGTCGGTCGCCAACGGCGGCTCGCTCGACGATGTGAGCAAGGGCGTCGACTTCTTCAAGCAGCTGAAGCAGAAGGGCAACTATGTGCCCGTCGTCGGAACGGCCGCGACCGTCAAGGCCGGCCAGACTCCAGTCCTGTTCGAGTGGGACTACCTCTCGACCTCGCACGGCAAAGATGTGTCGACCTGGAAAATCTTCGTGCCGACAAACGCCATCATCGGTGGCTACTACAACCAGGCGATCAACAAGGACGCACCCCACCCCGCGGCCGCGCGGCTGTGGGAGGAGTACCTCTACTCGGACGAGGGCCAGAACCTCTGGCTCAAGGGTGGAGCGAGGCCGGTTCGGCAGGCAGCGATGACCACCGCGGGAACCGTTGACAAGACCGCGGCCGCAGCACTTCCGGCAGTGCCAGGGGCTCCGCAGGTTCCGACTGGTGACCAGACGTCGAAGGCCAGCCAGTACGTCGTCGCCAACTGGTCCCAGGCCGTTTCTTGACCGCAGCCGGTAGTCCGGCGCTCAGCACCGCCGCTCGCCCCGTCCGGGGTGGGCGGCGGTTGCCTTTATCGTCGATAGGGGTCGTTCCGTTCTTCGTTTACATCGCCGTGTTCCTCTTGCTGCCCACAGCCATCATCCTGGGTGGGTCGCTGGTTGCGCCCGACGGCAGCATCTCGTTCGCCAACTTCGCCGGAATCGCCAAGCCGTACATGGCCAAGTCGTTTGCGAACAGCATCGCGATCTCCGCGGTGAGCGCGGTGGTGGGAGCGTTCGCGGGCGCGCTCCTCGCGTACGCGGTCGTCACGGGCAAGCCCAATGGCGTCCTGCGCCGGAGTGTGACGTCAGCGTCAGGGGTCGTGGCGCAGTTCGGCGGCGTCACGCTCGCCTTCGCCTTCGTCGCCACGCTGGGCACCACAGGTTTTGTCTACGAGTTTCTACTGCAGCGCGGCATCGACATCTACACCAACGGAATCTGGTTGTACGACCTGAGCGGCCTGACGCTCATTTACCTGTACTTCCAGATTCCGCTGATGGTTCTCGTCTTCCTCCCTGCGCTGGACGGCATCCGTCCCCAGTGGCGCGAGGCGACCGAGAGCCTGGGTGGCGGGACCTGGCACTACTGGCGCTATGTCGCCGGCCCGCTCTTGTTCCCGTCGTTTCTAGGATGCACGCTGCTTCTCTTCGCCAACTCGTTTTCCGCGTACGCCACGGCTGCGGCCCTCATTACCCAGGGCGGAGTAATCGTGCCCCTGCAGATCCAGGCCCTGCTCACCAGTGAGACAGGGTCGAGCCAGCCTGGTTTCGCCAAAGCGCTGGCACTGGCCATGATCGTGATCGTCCTCGTCGTGATGGTCCTTTACACGCTGCTCCAGCGGCGCACAGCGCATTGGTTGCGGTGAGCCGGCGTTGAACCGCTCTCGTCGGCGCAGGCTCCAGATCTTCCGCATCGTCGTCTTCGTGGTCCTCGGCGCTTTCTTCCTTGGCCCGATCGGCGCCATGTTCGAGTTCTCGACACGCGGGAACAGCGTCAACGCGCCGCGAACTCTGAGCGCCTGGACGGCCATTGGCACGACGCCGGGCCTTGGTGACGCGATCATCGCGTCGCTGGAGCTCGCGGCGATCACCTCCGTGGTCATGCTCGTGCTGGTGCTGCCGACCATGGTCTGGGTCCGGCTGCGCCTCCCTGGTCTCAGCCGTGTCATCGAGTTCATCTGCTTGATGCCACTCACAGTGCCGGCCATCGCCCTGGTCGTGGGCATGCGGCCCATCTACATATGGATCAGCATCAACGTGACCGATTCGATCCTGGCCCTTGCCGTCGCCTACGTCATCCTTGTCCTGCCCTACAGCTATCGCGCCCTCGACGCTGGCCTCGCGGCCCTCGACCTCAAGACGCTGACGGAAGCCGCGCGCAGCCTCGGCGCCGGGTGGGGCACGATCATGTGGCGGGTGGTGGTTCCGAATATGCCAAGCGCAATCCTCAACGCGAGCTTGCTATCGGTCGCGCTCGTCCTTGGCGAGTACACGTTCGCGAACTTGCTCAACTACGAGAACCTCCAGGTCGCCATTGCCTACGTCGGCCTGACGAGCGCCGGCACGTCGGTCGCGGTGGCCGTGGCCTCCCTGGTTTTTGCATTCGCGCTGCTCTTGATCCTGTCCTTCGTCGGCCGGCCGCCCGTGCCAGTGTCGAAGGCGGATGAGGCTGATTTGCAGACCGGGCGGATGGTGAGCCTGAGCGGCGGATTGATCGGGAGGACAGGCAGATGACAGCTGGCGGTAGCGCCGGTCGATCGCGCGTCGAGGTCCGGCTCGAAGACCTCACGCGCAAGTACGCGACGACGACAGCCCTCGATCGATTGACACTGACCCTCGCGCCAGGTGAGCTCGTGGCACTCCTGGGACCGTCGGGCTGCGGCAAAACCACAGCTCTGCGGCTGCTCGCAGGACTCGAAGAGGCGGACAGCGGCCGCGTGGTCATCGACGGCGAGGACGTCACCAACGTGCCGGCGAACCGCCGCAACATCGGCATGGTGTTTCAGGCTTACTCCCTGTTCCCGCACATGACCGCGCGCAAGAACGTCGAGTTCGGCCTGCAGATGCAGCATGTCGGCCCGGCGGAGCGCCGAGATCGCGCGACCGAGGTGCTCGAGCTGGTCGGCCTGTCGATGCACGCCAACAAGTTCGCCCACCAGATGTCCGGCGGACAGCAGCAGCGCGTGGCGCTGGCCAGGGCGCTCGCCATCCGGCCTCGGGTACTGCTCCTCGATGAGCCCCTGTCCGCACTCGACGCGAAGGTGCGCGCCCGCCTGCGCGACGAGATCCGCCGCGTCCAGATGGAGGTCGGGATCACGACGCTCTTCGTCACCCACGACCAGGAAGAGGCCCTTGCCATCGCGGACCGCGTCGGCGTCATGCAGTCGGGGCACCTCGAGCAGCTTGGCCCGCCGACCGAGGTCTACTCCCGGCCGGCCACTCCTTTCGTGGCCGACTTCGTGGGTCTCACCAACCGCATCAAAGGCGTTGTCCGGGACGGTTCGGTGGACGTGCGCGGGGAATCGATTCCCCTCGTTCATCCCGACGTCGCGGACGGCCCCGCGACAGCATTGATCCGCCCCGAGGCTGTCAGCCTTGCGACCAACGGCGATCTCGCGGATGGGCCACTCGTCGGCATCGTGATCGCGGTCGCGTTCCTCGGCGCGACGAGCCGTGTCACAGTCGACCTCGGCGACACCACCGTCCTCGCGCAGATGCCAACCTCGGCGGCCACGCTGCTCAAGGCCGGAACGAAGGTGCGCCTCGCCATGCGCACGGACCCCGTGCTCGTACAGAGGGAAGAGCCCGCCACCACCGCTCCGTGACGCTGACCACCGAGCGGCGGCTCGGTGCCGGGGCGGCGCTCGGCACAGGTACGGAGGCTGCGTATCGAGCTGTGGCGGAAGCGACGGGCGAGCCGCATCTGGTGCGCACCGACCTCGCCGCAGGCGATGCAGTGCCTCTGGGTCCAGCGATCGCGTGTTTCGCTCACCTCACAGACCTTCACGTCACCGACGCCCAGTCGCCGGCTCGCTTCGAGTTCATCAACCAGGAGTGGCGAGACCCGCGCTTCAGGGAGCTGCTCCCGATGCAGCGGCCACAGGAGATGCTCAACGCGCACGCGATCGGAGCAATGGTGCGCGCCATCAACTCAATCGAGGCCGGAGCCATGACGGGCAGCCCACTGCAGATGGCGGTCATGACGGGCGACGCCATCGACAACACGCAGCGCAACGAGCTGACCAACTTCCTCGCTCTCCTCAGTGGAGGCACGGTGCGTCCGGATTCGGGGGCGCCCGGTTACGACGGAGTGCAGCGGGCCGATTGGCGGAGTGACATCTACTGGAAACCTGATGGCCCGCCCGACGGTGACACCTTTCAGAACGCACTCGGATTTCCTCGACATCCAGGCCTGCTCGACGAGGTGGTGCAGCCATTTCACGCGGAAGGACTGCGTGTGCCCTGGGTCGCCTGTCGCGGCAATCACGAAGAGCTATGCCAGGGCGTCGGCATCGTCACGCCTGCACTGGCCAGGGCGATCACGGGCTCGCGCAAGCCGATCGCGCTGCCGCAGGCGTTCGAGCCCGACACCGCGGTGGAAACGTTCGTCCACCAGCCCGAGCAGTTCATGTCCGGCCCATTCCTCGAGGTCGAGGCGGACCCAGAGCGGCGGCCGATCGAGCGCGACGAATTCATGCCCGAGGCCTACTACGCGCAAGACGTCGGCGACGTGCGATTCATCACGCTCGACACCGTATGCACCGAAGGCGGGGCCGACGGCAGCATCGATGCGGACCAGCTGTACTGGCTCGAACGAAAGCTCGAGGAGGTGCACTCGTTGTTTCGCTCTCGCGACGGCTCGCGCGTCCGGACGCGAAACCAGGACCGTTACGTTGTGCTGCTCTCGCACCACGGTTATGACTCGCTGACGAACCCGCGAGCGGAACGCCGGGCGGATCTGCTGCTCGCCCTGCTCTTGCGGTTCCCCAACGTGGTGCTGTGGCTGAACGGCCACATCCACGCGAACCGGATCACAGCGCGCAAGGAGGCGGGTCTCGGGCACGGCTTCTGGGAAGTGACGACGAGCTCCCTGGTCGATTGGCCGTGCCAGGCGCGCCTGGTCGAGATCTACCGGACGAGGGCCGGCGTGGCGATCAGCTGCACCATGCTCGACCACGAAGGGGGAGGGCTGGCCGGCCTGCACCGCGAGCTGGCCGGCAACGTTCCCCGCTCCGGTTTCGACTCCTGGCGTCCAGGTTCGCCGCCCGACCGCAACGCCATCTTGCTTCTGCCGTCACCCTTCTGATTGTTGCGCACAGCGCGACAGTGGCGTATAGTGCGACAGCGCACGTGGTGAGGGCGGTGGGCACGCAGAGTGAAGGTCGATCGTTGGCCGCCTTCCTTCGCAATCCGCGCTACGAGATCTTTCCGACCGACGACGTGCTCGATGTCGTCGCACGCCACGTGCCGAAGGAAGTGACGATCACCGTCACCGCCTCGCCCCGCCGCGGCCTCCCGGCGACCGTGCAGCTCGCCATCCGGCTCGCTCGGCTCGGCTACACGGTCATCCCTCACCTGTCCGCGAGGCTGATCCGCGACCGCGCCGAGCTGGGCCAGATCCTGGATGCGATCCGGCCGGCCGGAATCCGCGGCATCTTCGTCGTGGCAGGCGATGCTCGCGAGCCCGCCGGTGAATTCCCCGACACGCTCTCGCTGTTGAGCGCTCTGCCGCCGGATCACGGCCTCGCCGAGATCGGCGTCACCGGCTACCCGGAGAGCCATCCGTTCATTCACGACGACGTCACGATCCAGGCGATGTGGGACAAGCGCCGGTTCGCGACCTACATCGTCAGCAACATGAGCTTCGATCCGGAGACCGTCAAGCGCTGGGTGGAAAGAGTTCGGCGGCGCGGCGTCGCGCTGCCGATCTACGTGGGAATGGCCGGTGTGGCCGATCCCGCGCGGCTGCTCCGCCTATCGACGAAGATCGGCGTCGCCGACGCGGCTCGATTTCTGCGCGGTCATCCCAGCTGGTTGGCGCGCATGTTTCGTCCTGGTGGTTATGAGCCGGGACGATTCGTCAGCGCGCTGATGCCCGACCTCACGCAACGGGACCGGCGCGTGGCGGGCCTGCACGTGTTCACGTTCAACGAGATCGAGCCGACCGAGAGGTGGCGCCAGGAGATGCTGGCGCGCCTCCAATAGATGAAGGAGAGGGTGCGATGAAGGTTGAGTTCCCAACCGACCTCGAGATCGCGCGCAAAGCGCGAATGCTCCCGATGCCGGAGATCGCTGCCAAGATGGGGATCGGCCCTCACCTGCTCGAGCCATACGGCCACGACGTGGCGAAGATCAAGCTCGACGCGATCGACGAGCTGCGCTCCAAGCCCAAGGCAAAGTACGTCGTGGTCTCGGCCATCACGCC
>Ga0209577_10006733_pt1 | contig 10606 bp, 10 predicted proteins | sample GraSoiAngelo_109_FD_185874 | JGI IMG/M metagenome (GOLD analysis project Ga0209577, IMG submission 185874) | Grasslands soil microbial communities from the Angelo Coastal Reserve, California, USA - 14_0903_12_20cm (SPAdes) (version 2) | ecosystem: Environmental > Terrestrial > Soil > Grasslands...
TGCGCCTCGTCCATTTGAGCGATCTTATCGAGAAAAGATTTCGCTTGGGTCTGGTGAGCGCGAAACGAATCGAGCGCCATCCGCCAGTACGGCTGCTTGCCCGATTTGGATATCTCTTTTACCGAATAGTCCGGGCCTTTCCCGCGAAAAATATCTTCGCGGTCCGCGTCCGGGAAGTAATAAATCTTTTTTGGCTGCCAGGGCCGCAGGTTCTCAAGAAGAGGTTCGAGCCGTTTGGTCGGACCGGCCAGCTGCTCGGGGAACGCGGCGGGATCGCCCGCCAGATCGAATGCCTCCGTCGCCAGCAAGCCGGAAGCTTGATGGTCCCCGTGGTCTTCGCCAATAAATGTTCCCGGCAAAAACGTCAGGATGACTTCCGGACGAGTCAGGCGAAAGAGGCGCACAAGTTGTTCAAGCGAAGCGCCGTGATCCCAGTTCGCCAGCGACTGCAATACGTTTTGCGATGCCGTGTCCTTGCCGCCGAGAAACCACACATTGGTAATGCCCAGCGTCGTGAGAGCGTTCCGCGCTTCGATCTCGCGGATGGCGCCGAGCGCCGCCGCTTGCTCCCCTCCGGCTTCATTCGCGCCGCTGCTGCCGCGCGTGCCGAAGACAACCGCGATACGCTTATGCTCGTCGAGCGCGCGCGCAAGATACGGCGTTGCCGCACCCTCGTCATCGGGATGCGCCACCACCAGCAAAAGATCCACTTTGTAGCGCTCGTCCGGCAGCGGAAGCGCCTTTGGCTCCTGCGCTGCGCTCGCCATTGCGGGCAAAAGAAGCACGAATCTTAAAATCACTGTCACGCCTAATTTTTTCATCCCATTTTCCCCGGAGCATTTCAATACACATTGCAGAAATAAGAAAGTCTACCTTCTAGCCGACGTCCGACAAAACTGTCTCTTTGCGGAAAATCGGCCGCGACGGGCGCGCGCCAAAACGAAAAACATCGCTCAGTTTTCAGTCACGCTGATTTAGACCCAGACTGTATTTGACTCCGACATGCTCGCGATTCGTCTGCCGCTGTCTGCCGCGCCTTGACCGCATGGAACACCGCCGATAAGCTTAGTGTTTCTCCTTCCAGGTGAACATGCAGATGGAGCAGATTCACATCACATTGCCGGATGGCAGCGTCAAAGAGGTGCCCAAAGGCACGACACCGGCCGACGTCGCGAGAAGTATTTCTCCGCGGCTCGCGGATGCCGCCCTGGTGGCGCGCGTCGCCGCGCCCAACGACGGTGAAGGCGAACTGATCGACTTGCGCCGCCCTCTGGATCACGACGTCAAGCTGCAAATCCTCACGGAAAGAGATCCCGATGCGCTCTTTGTGTTCCGCCATTCCGCGGCGCATCTGCTCGCCGCTGCGGTGACGGAGCTGTATCCCAACGTGAAGCTGGGCATCGGTCCGCCCATTGACACGGGCTTTTTCTACGAATTCCTGCGTGATGAGCCGTTCACTCAGGAAGACCTCGCGAAAATCGAAAAGAAGATGCACGAGCTCGCGGCGCAGGATCTGCCAAACGAGCGCAAACTCATCCCCAAGCCGGAAGCTCTGGACCTCTACAAAAAGAGCAACCAAATTTTCAAGTGCGAGCTGGTGGAAGAAAAAGCAACCGAGCCGATGGTCTCGTTCTACACCACGGGGAAATTCATCGACTTCTGCCGCGGCCCGCACATCCCTTCCACCAAGCGCATCCAGGCGTTCAAATTGATGAACGTCGCCGGCGCCTACTGGAAGGGCCAGGAAGGCAATCCCCAGCTCCAGCGCATTTACGCCGTGGCTTTCTTCACGCAGAAAGAGCTGGACGCGCATTTGCACCGCATCGAAGAGGCCAAGCGCCGCGATCACCGCAAGCTCGGCACGGAGCTCGATCTCTTCAGCATTCAGGAAGAAGCCGGTCCGGGCCTCATTTTCTGGCATCCCAAGGGTGGCTTGATCCGCACCATCATGGAGAGTTGGCTGCGCGACGAATTGCAAAAACGCGGCTACGACCTCGTCTACACGCCGCACATCATGCGCCTCGACCTCTGGAAGACCAGTGGCCACACAAATTTTTACAAAGACAGCATGTTCGGCGCGGTGGAAGTCGAAAAGGCCAACTACCAGCTCAAGCCCATGAATTGCCCCGGCCACATACTTATTTACAAGTCAAAGCTCCGCAGCTACCGCGACCTTCCCGTCCGTCTCGCCGAGCTCGGCACCGTCTATCGTTACGAACGCAGCGGCGTGCTCCACGGCTTGCTGCGCGTCCGCGGCTTCACCCAGGACGACGCGCATATCTTTTGCATGCCTTCGCAAATCGAAAGCGAAGTCGAGGCTTGCGTCGATTTTGCCTTCGCGGTGATGAAAAATTTTGGCTTCGACAAATTTGAAGTCGAGCTCTCCGATTGGGATCCCGCGCATCCGGAGAATTACGCCGGCAAGCCCGAAGACTGGCATCGCGCCACGGCCGCTCTCGCCGACACCATGAAGCGCATGAACATCCCGTACAAAAAGATGGAAGGCGAAGCTGCCTTCTATGGCCCGAAAATCGATGTCAAGCTGATCGATGCGATCGGCCGGTCCTGGCAGCTCACCACCGTGCAGTTCGATTTCAATCTGCCCGCTCGCTTCGGCCTGCAATACGTCGCCGATGACGGCGCGAAGCATCAGCCGCTGATGGTGCACCGCGCGCTGCTCGGCTCCGTCGAGCGCTTCTTCGGCATTTTAATCGAGCACTACGCCGGGGCCTTCCCGCTGTGGCTCGCGCCGGTGCAGGTGGAAGTCTGCCCGGTCAGCGAAAAAGTGGCCGATTACGCCAAGCACGTCACTGAAACTCTGAAGCGCCACAATCTTCGCGTCCATCTCGACGACCGCAACGAAAAATTGCCCGCGAAAATCCGCGACGCGCAACTCCAAAAAGTTCCCTATATGCTCGTCGTCGGCCCCAAGGAAGCCGAAGCCGGCACCGTCTCGGTGCGCCATCGCAGCAAAGGCGACCTGGGCCCCAAGCCCCTCGCCGAAGTCGTCGAATCGCTTCGGCAAGAAGTCGATTCCCGTGCCACGAGTTAGATCGTCATCGCGAATCTCGATTCATCGTGCCGTGCAGATCTCGCAAATCATCTTGAATGAAAACGTCTTCGCTCAGGGCGTGCGTCTCCTGGCCGATCGCGACGCCCATTTGGCTGAAGTCGTGCAAGAGTACGGCCCGCCGCCTTTGTGGGTGCGCGATCCCGGTTTCCCCACGCTCGTCTACATCATCCTCGAACAGCAAGTTTCTCTAGCCTCCGCGAAAGCGGCCTTCGACCGTCTGAGTGCCGCCGTCCGCCCGCTCACGCCAAGCCGCTTCCTGAAGCTCACGGACGCAGAGTTGCTGCGCATCGGCTTCAGCCGCCAGAAAACGCTGTACACCCGGCTGCTCGCCGAATCTCTTTCGCGTCGCTATTTCGATTTGGGGGATCTTCACGATCTGCAGGACGATGCCGCGCGCAAAATGCTCACAACATTCAAAGGCATCGGTAAATGGACTGCCGATATCTATCTATTGAGCGCCTTGCGCCGCCCGGACATCTGGCCGACCGGCGATCTGGCATTGGCCACGGCGGTACAAGAAGTAAAGCACCTTCGCCAGCGTCCTTCGTCGGAACGCCTCGAAAAAATGTCCGCGCCTTGGCGCCCCTGGCGCGCCGTCGCCGCCCGCCTGTTCTGGCACGCCTACCTGGCCAAGCGCGGCAAGAACACAACTTCAATTAGCCTCTGAGCAACACCAACGGCGCCCCCTGCCGCGCAAGGAGCACTAACGGCAAACTCCTTCCGCTCGCGAACGTCCGATCCCTGTATTCCAGTTAGATACTGACTCTCACGCCTGCGATTGAATAAATTCCTCTCTTGAGACTATAAAGCGTGTGATAACTTCCGCCCATGGCAGAAATCCTTCCAGGCAGCTCGACGCCACAATTCGGCACCGCCGAATACAAATCGTCGTCCGGTCCCGAGCGCTGCAAGTCCTGCGACACGACTCTCACGAGCCGCTACTTCCGCATTAATGGCGCGCTGGCATGCGAAAACTGCGCCGAACGCCTGAAGCAGCAGGTTCCCAAGGACTCCCATCAAGCTTTTGTACGCGGAATTGTCTTTGGTCTGGGCGGAGCCTTCCTGGGGCTCATTCTGTACGCCGCTTTCGGAATCCTCACGGGATTGGTGATCGGCTACGTCTCCCTAGCGGTCGGCTACATCGTAGGCAAGGCCATCAAGATGGGCTCCGGCGGAATGGGTGGGCGCCGATATCAGATTGCCGCCGCACTTCTGACCTATTCAGCGGTCTCCATCGCCGCGATTCCCATCTTTGTTTCACAGATTGTGAAAGACAAAAAGGCGGAAAAACACACTCAGCTACAGCACGCCCTTCCACAATCGTCTGCGCCGGCGCAGCCGCAGGCGCCCGCAGTCAACGGCAGCACTATCTCCCAACAACCCCAAACGCAAACGCCCGCGGAGCCAAAGAAACCGTCGATGGGTCTCGGCGCGGCTTTGGGATTGGCAGTTCTTATAGGCCTGGCTTCTCCGTTCCTCGAGCTGCAGGATCCTTTCCATGGGATCATCGGTCTGATCATTCTTTTCGTGGGCATCCGCATTGCCTGGCGGCTGACGGCCGGCGTGAAACTGGATATCCTTGGTCCGTTCGATAAGAACACTCCCGCACCTGCGCCGCCACCGATTGCGGGTTGAAAAACAAAGCTGAATTCGTGTCCACCAACACGCCGGAATTAATTGAAAATTGCAAAAACTGCAGGTGTGCACTCACGCCCGGCACCTTGGTGTGCCCGCAATGCCACTCGCTCGTGCACGCCCAGGAATTGCAGCGCCTCGCCGCCGCCGCAAGAATGATGGAAGAACACGGCGACTTGATCCAAGCCCGGGCTCAATGGTTGAAAGCACTCGAGCTCTTGCCGAGCGAATCCACCCAAACCGAATGGGTGCGCGATAAAGCACGCAAACTCGAACTGGCCGCGCCCACTGCACCTCCACCGAAGGCCCCGCCCCATTGGGTCCGCAAGCTCGGCCCGCTCGCGCCCATCGCCCTCCTGCTCGCCAAAGGCAAATCGCTTCTCGTTCTCTTCAAAATCAATTTCCTCTTGAGTATTTTTACCTTCGTGGGCGTTTACTGGGCCTTTTACGGAGCAAAATTCGGCAGCGGCTTTGCCGTCCTCATCCTGATTCACGAGATGGGTCACTTCATCGACATCAAGCGCAGAGGATTACCCGCGGACATGCCCGTTTTCTTGCCAGGGTTCGGCGCATACGTGCGTTGGCAAGCGCTTGGTGTTTCGCAGGAGACCCGCGCGGCAGTTAGTCTGGCGGGCCCGCTCGCAGGCTGGCTGGGAGCCGCGGGCTGTGGTCTGCTCTGGTGGAAGACTGGCAACAATCTCTGGGGTGGACTCGCGAATTTCACCGCCTTGATCAACGTCTTGAACCTGATTCCCATTTGGGTGCTTGATGGCGGCCAAGCGATTCCGGCGTTGAGCAAGACCGAACGCATCGTGCTTCTCTGCTCTTGCCTCCTCCTCTCGATTTTCCTGAAAGAACCCATCTTTCTCTTAGTGGCCGGCGGTGCGGCTTATCGCCTCTTTGACAAGGTCATGCCCACCGCGCCTAGTCGTGTCATAACGGGATATTTTGTCGCCGTACTTACTGCCTTGGGTCTGGTCCTCTGGCTGGTGCCAATGCAAATTCCGGGCAAGCCCTAGAAGAGGCACGTTGCGCGACAATTCTGCATCTAAGATGACGAGGTGCCATGGATGATTTCCCGCCGTCTTTTTCTCGCCTTGACCGGCGGCACGCTTGCCGCGCCGTCCGCATCTTGGGCGGCAGACTCGGATGAAGAAGATCAGGTACCCGCTTTGCTCGATCACATCATTCTCGGCTGCCACGATCTTGATCGCGGCATCGATTTGGTCGAAGAGAACACCGGCGTCCGCCCTGCGGTTGGCGGCGTCCATCCCGGCCGCGGCACGCGCAACGCGCTCCTATCGCTGGGAGAACGCCGCTACCTGGAAATCATCGCCCCGGACCCTGCTCAACAGAAGATCGTCCACTTCCCTCAAATCCGCGAAATGCGCGAGCCACGCCTCATCGGCTGGGCCGTCCATCCTCCGAACATCGTTGCCATCGCCAAGCAACTCGGCGAAAACAAAATCGCCTTCCAAGGCCCCGACGACGGCTCGAGAAAGCGCCCCGATGGCGGCGTACTCACTTGGAAAACGGTCAACCTCGCCGACGATCGCCAGGGTCTCCTCCCCTTCTTCATCGAATGGAGCGCCGACTCTGTCCACCCTTCCAAGGACGCTCCAAAACGTTGCAGCCTGGCGTATTTCGAAATCATGAGCGTGGATCCGGACGAACTCACCCTGACCTTCAAACGCATGGGCCTCGACCTCCCCGTCCAGCGCAGCGACAAAGCCCGGCTCCGCGCGCTCATTAGCGGACCAAAGGGCGACCTCGGCCTGACCACCTGAGGCTCTCGCTTCGATTCTTGCGGATCTCCTCCAATCGCATAATCCCCAGCTAACGCGCCGCCGCGCCCTTTTGCCTCTTGCCGCGCAGCCGCTGGCACGTGCTATACTTTGAAGCCCGTCCCCAGTCGTTTTTCGACTGTGTGGGTTGGGTTCATCGCTTCGCGGTGAGGAATTGGTTCTCGAGTCGGGGCCAGCCCCTGGATGCGCCGGGGAAAGCAGGTTCTTGTCGACCGCTTCGTGCCCACGAATGCTGAGTGCTTGAGGGGGACTTATCGCAGAACGCAGCTTCCGGCAGAGCGATCGTATTCGCGTTAACGAACGAATACGGGCGCGCGAGATCCGGGTGATTGATGAAGAGGGCGGCCAGCTCGGCGTCATGCAGCCGTTTGAAGCCATAAAGCTGGCCAAGGAAAAGGGGCTCGACCTGGTGGAGATTTCGCCCACGGCCGATCCGCCCGTTTGTAAGATCACCGACTACGGCAAATATCTCTATCAGGCCAACAAGAAGGCCCACGAGCAGCGCAAAAGCAGCCGCGGCTCGCAATTGAAGGAAGTAAAGTTTCGGCCCGCCACTGCGGAACACGACTATCAGGTTCGCAAGAGCCAGATCATCCGGTTCCTCGGCGAAGGCCACAAAGTGCGCGCGATGATTTTTCATCGCGGGCGCGAAATGGCGCACCAGGAAGTCGGCCGCGCCAAGATGAACCGCTTGCTCGTGGAAATTGGCGACCAGGGCCAGATCGAAACCATGCCGCGCATGGAAGGCAACGTCCTGGTAGCGTTGCTCGCGCCGAAAAAAGGCGTGAGCGTCGCCAAGCCCGCAGGACAAACGTCATCGAGCGCCCAGCAGTCGCAGTAACCGGCAGAAAAGAAGACACCAGCAAGTTTATATAGGGATCATGTAGGGGCGGACTTCAGTCCGGCCTCTTCGGTGTCACCATCGAATCTCAGTCAGAGGGAATCAAGCAATGCCCAGGAACGCATCGAAACCAAAATTGAAACTGAAGACCCACCGTGGCGCCAGGAAGCGCTTCAAGTTCACGGCGAACGGCAAGATCAAGCGCGGGCACTCCGGCAAGCGCCACTTGATGGGTACAAAAAGGCCCGGCCGCATGCGCAAGCTGAAGAAGTTGACGCTGGTAAGTAAAGCGGACGTAGCCAGCATCAAGCAGATGCTTCCCTACGGCTAAACCTGTAAGGATTTTCTGTGCGTGGCATAGATTTTTGCACGCTTACCGTTTTTCTTCGAAGGGGCATCCGCCACGGCGGGCGCCCCGTCGTTTGAATCGCGGGACCGTAAGTCCCGCAAATCGTGCCAGGCAGCGCTTCACGGGTGCCTGCCGGCCGATAAGCCCCGATTCCGTCGGGGTAATGTAGCGGTGGCTTTATGCCGCCATCTTTCCGTTCACCTAAAGATGCTCGCCGCAAGGCGAACGCTGCAAACGCGTCACCCCGGAAACAAACCCGTTGCGCAACGCGTGCTTTTCGCGTTGACGCAGCCTGTCTTGTTTCCCGCAAAAAAAGGAGAAACCCATGGCACGCGTAAAACGCGGCACCAAGCGCCGTGCACGGCGCAAGAAGTACCTCAAGAGGACAAAGGGCTTTTTCCTCACCAAGAGCAAGCTCTACCAATCCGCACAGGAGGCCGCGAATCGCGCCGATCGTTACGCCAAGCGCGACCGCCGCGTCAAAAAACGCGAGTATCGCAAGCTTTGGATTCAGCGAGTCGGCGCAGCCGCACGAAACAACGGCCTCACCTATGGCCAGTTGATTCACGGCCTCAAGGCTGCCGGCGTCAGTCTCGACCGCAAAATCCTAGCGGATATCGCGGTGAAAGACGCCGCGGCATTCACGTCCCTGGTGGCAACTGCGAGAGCCGCCGCGCCGCCGCAAGCCAAGGCAAAAAAGTCCTAGGCGCTCGACCCTCGCTCTGGTAGGGGCGGGGCTTGCCCCGCCCGGTCGTTGCGTCTTGGCCGCTGACGCGCGTGCTATTTTCCCTTGAAGGGGCGCGGCATGCTGAGCCCCTTCAAGGCAACGGGTACTGATGCGATGAGCTCTTCGGATAACAAACCAGAGCGAACATTGGCTGACCTCGGTGTCACTCAGCCGGACCAGGTTGTGTCTTTGTTCGCCGAAGTTCGCGCACGTTTCGACAGTCAGGCTTCCCGACCTTTGGATCATCCTAGCTGGGAAATCCTTCGTCAGTCGTGGCTAGGGCGAAAATCTGGTGCCCTGACACTCATCACTGAGAATTGGCTAAAAGCTGCCTCACCGGATTTGAAGCGCTCCGTGGGTCAGGAACTCAACAAACTCAAAGCCCACCTAGAAACGACTCTCGACGAGCGAAAGCTCGATGCCCAGTCGCTAGCGGATCACAGCGTTTCGATCCGCGAGCGCGTCGACCTTTCCCTCCCCGGCGTCATCCGCCCCATCGGCTCCCATCACCTGATCCGCCAGGTCTTCCAGGAAATCGAAGATATTTTTTTCTCTATCGGCTTCTCCGTCGTCGAAGGCCCGGAAATCGAAACGCCTTACTACAATTTCGAAGCGCTGAACATTCCCGAATTCCACCCCGTGCGCGACGATATGGATACCTTTTATCTGGATTTGCCGAAAGGCGCGAAGACGCCGCTTCTTCTCCGCACGCACACCTCGCCCATGCAGATTCGCACCATGGAAAAGCAGAAGCCGCCCGTGCGCGTCATCGTTCCCGGCAAGGTCTATCGCCGCGACAATCCCGACGCCACCCATTCCTTCGCCTTCCATCAAATCGAAGGCCTGGCCGTCGACACGGACATCACCTTCTGCGATTTCACCGGCACTATCGAATATTTCGTAAAACAGTTTTTCGGCCCCAGCGTGAAAACTCGTTTCCGGCCCAGCTATTTTCCATTCACCGAGCCGAGCGTCGAATTCGACGTCTCCTGCCCGTTTTGCGGCGGAACAGGAACGGCCTCTGGTGGCGGAACCTGTTCGAAGTGCAAAGGCGCAGCCTGGATCGAACTCTTCGGCGCAGGCATGGTCGACCCCGCCGTCTACGGCTTCGTGAACTACGACGCCAAAAAAGCCAGCGGCTTCGCCTTCGGCATCGGCATCGACCGCCTGGCCATGCTCAAATATGGCATCGACGACATCCAAGTCTTTTTCCAGAACGACGTGCGCTTCCTCCGCCAGTTCCCATGATGTGAGGATCTCAATGTGGGCCGTCGCCAAGGTTTCACTGATAACTGAAAACTCGTGAGTGATAACTTTCTACTATGACTTTCGCCGACGCCAAACAACGCTTCTCCAATCGCGCGGCCGATTACGTGCGCTACCGGCCGGGCTACCCCTCCGAACTGCTGGACGTGCTGCGCAAGGAATGTGACCTTCGCCCCGGCCACGTCATCGCCGACATCGGCTCCGGCACGGGCTTTCTGAGCGAGCTCTTTCTGAAGAACGGCAACGCCGTCTTCGGCGTGGAGCCGAATCGCGAGATGCGCGAAGCGGGCGAGCTGCATCTGCAATCTTATCGCGGCTTCGTCAGCGTGGAGGGCTCCGCGGAAGCCACCACGCTTCCCGAAGCGTGCGCCGATTTTGTGGCCGCCGGCCAAGCTTTCCACTGGTTCGAGCCGGAAAAAACGCGGGCGGAGTTTCGGCGGATTCTGCGGCCGCAAGGCTGGGTCGTCGCCATTTGGAACTTCCGTGAAATGGAGACGCCTTTCGCCAGGGCCTACGAGGACATTCTCGTGAAATACGGGACGGACTATACGCGCGTGCGCGATTCCTACCCCAAGGGCCACGAGGTGCAAAGTTTTTTTCTCGGCGGGGAATTCCTGCATCACACCGTGCCGAATGTACAGTTCCTGGATTGGGACGGGCTCGCCGGGCGGCTGCGGAGTGGCTCGTACGTTCCGCAGGAAGGCCATGCCAATTTCGCGCCGATGATGGACGCGCTGCGCGAACCCTTTCGCAGGTATCAGGAAGATGGCCGCGTGCGAGTGGAGCACGCCACGCACCTCTATGCCGGGCGGCTGCCAACGGAGCGGAAATAGCCGATGAAAGTCGTCTACAACTGGCTGAAAGATTTCGTCGACGTTGCCGCGTCGCCGCAGGAGCTCGCCTCGCGCCT
>Ga0209577_10006737_pt1 | contig 10601 bp, 12 predicted proteins | sample GraSoiAngelo_109_FD_185874 | JGI IMG/M metagenome (GOLD analysis project Ga0209577, IMG submission 185874) | Grasslands soil microbial communities from the Angelo Coastal Reserve, California, USA - 14_0903_12_20cm (SPAdes) (version 2) | ecosystem: Environmental > Terrestrial > Soil > Grasslands...
CCTCGAGCTCGTCACGCATGACCTGAATGTTGCCGCGGGCAATCCCGGGCGACACACCCGCGCCGTGGAAACGGATTTCGGTTGGTTCGCTGCTCATCGGAGGGAGAGTAGCGCGAATGTGAACAAAGGAACACAGGGTTTCTAGCCTATGCGCAGCCATAGCCGTCCTCCCGAGTGAAAGTCGGGGATCCCGTAGTGAAAGCTTTAAGGTAAGATCCGCGAGATCCTTCGACTGTCTCTCGGGATGACGGTCCTGAATTCAATCTTCGTTGAAGCGTCCGTTGATCAGTGCTTCGATTTCTTCGAGAGCGCGCTCGGCATCGGGTCCTTCACAACGAATTTGCAATTTCGATCCCTGTCCTGCCGCCAGCATCATCAGGCCCATGATGCTCTTGCCATTTACTTCTTCGCTCTCCTTTTTCACCCACACTTCGGCGCGAAACCGACTCGCCACTTTGACGAACAGGGCGGCAGGCCGGGCATGCAAACCGAGCCGGTTCACGACCGTGATTTCCTTTTCGGCTTTCTGCGCGGAGGCGCCGGCACCAGTTTTTCGATTAAGCAATCCCATCGGGATTTTTCGTCTCCATTAAATTGAGCAGCTTTGTATTGAATTCCAACGCCGCATTACTGCCGAGGCTCTTCAATTTTTGGTCCATCGCTGCGACCTCGATCAACCGGGCCAGATCGCGGCCTGGCCGCACTGGAATGGTGACGTGAGGCACCTTGATATCCAGAATTTCATAAAACTCCCGATCGAGGCCGGTGCGATCGACCTCCTCCATTTCATTCCAATCTTTCAATGTCACCACCAAATCGAGTCGTTTCTCCACCCGGATCGCACCGATGCCGAAGACCGACGCGACATTGATGATCCCGATCCCGCGCACTTCCATGTGATAACGCGTCAATTGCGGTGCCGTCGCCATCAATTCTCGCCCTTCCAGCGAAGTGATCCGCGTCACATCGTCCGCCACCAGGCTGTATCCGCGTTCGATCAATTGCAGCACGCTCTCGCTTTTGCCGATGCCGCTTACGCCGCGAATGAGAACGCCGACGCCAAGAATGTCCACCATGCTGCCGAATTCGGTCACAGTCGGAGAAAAATCGACTTCCAGCGCGATGGTCGCGGCATTGATGAATTTCATCGTAATCATCGGCGTGCGAAAAACGGCGATCTCTTCATCCGCTGCCACCGCCATCATGGGGTCGTCGAGATGCGCTCCGCGCGAAATCACCACGCACGGAATTTTTTGTTCGCACAAAGCGCGGAAGCGTTTCACCCGCAATTTGGGCAAAAGACTCTTGAGATAGGTATTCTCGGCCGCGCCCAGCACCTGAACACGTTTCTCGGCGAAATAACTGAAGAACCCACTTAAGGCGAGGCCGGGTCGGTTGATCGTTGGCTCGCGGATTTTCCGGTGAAAACCGACGCGCGGCCCTTCCAGTCGTAGCGCCAACTTCTCCCCATGAGTGTTGAAAAAACTTTCCACCGTTACAACGGGCACGCTTTTGCGTTGATCGCTGGCGGAAGTGATCGTTTGCGCGGTTGGGCCGTCGGGCATTACGGAATCAACGTTTACCTTGTCGCGGCGGGAATTTCCACACCGGTCGCCAAATTATTCGCATTGAGATGGTGGAGGGACGGTCTCCGTGCTGTCCTATTTTTGGATCTTTGTAGGGCAAGCGCTCCCGCTTGCCGACCCCGATGATGTTTGATTGCAGGCGGGAATGCCCGCCCTACAATCTCCTGTAGTCGGCATCGCTGATGCCGGTCTCAATTCTAAGGATGTTCCGGAATCGCCGATGCCGGCTACAACGGTCGCGCATCCAAGAAAACGATGCTCGCTTTCGTTCTCGGATCGAGTTCCTTTGCCCGATGAGGATCGATCGAACATCGCGGCTCGTCTTCGCCATCACATCCGCTTTTGTCCCTTCGCTAACCTTTTGCCTGGCAGTTACTGCGGCGTTGGCAGCCCCGGCCGAACCGAGCCCACCGCCGGTTACTCCCATGCCGGAAGCAAAACCCTCGCCTGTCGTCGTCTTATCGCCACCGGCAACTCCGTCAAAAGCGGTTGAAAATTCGGTCGTAAAAATCTTCGCTACCCTGCGCCAGCCTGATCCGACCAAACCCTGGAGTAAAAGAGAGCCAACGGAAATCACCGCCAGCGGCGCAGTGATCAGCGGCAAACGCATCTTGACCAATGCGCACGTAGTGCAATACGCCAGCGAAGTGCAGGTCCAGGCGAACCAGGCCGGGGACAAACTTCCCGCCGTGGTAAAGGCTGTCGGGCCCGGGATCGACCTCGCCATTCTTGAACTTGAAAACCAGAAATTCTTCGATTCGCACGCACCGTTGCCGTTTAGGAAATCGCTGCCCGACTCCAAAGATCCGGTAATGGTTTATGGGTATCCAACTGGCGGGACTAGTCTCTCTATCACGAAGGGGATTATCTCGCGGATCGAGTTCACCGGCTACAGTGTTTCGGCACAGGGACTACGCATTCAAATCGATGCGGCAATTAACCCGGGAAATAGCGGCGGCCCGGCCGTCGTTAACGACGAGATCGTCGGTCTGGCTTTTAGTCATCTGCAAATGGCGCAGAATATCGGATACATCATTCCAGTAGAAGAGATCGAACTGTTCCTGCAGGATGTTGGCGATGGCCATTACGATGGCAAGCCGGCCATGTACGACGATCTTCAAACTCTGGAGAATCCGGCCTTGCGTTCGTATCTGCATCTGCCGGAATCTTCGCAAGGGATGGTTGTTCACCGCCCCTTCGCTTCGTCACCGAACTATCCGTTAAAGGAATGGGACGTGGTCACCAAGATCGGTGATGTACCGGTCGACGATGAAGGTATGATCAAGCTTGGAGACACGCTTCGAGTCCGGTTCCCTTATATGGTTCAAAAGCTGGCCGAGAAAGACTCGGTTCCCCTTACCATTTTTCGGGACGGAAAAGAATTGAAGATAAACCTGCCGGTATTACGACAGCGTCCATTGGTCATTCCAGAGTTAAAAGGAAACTATCCGTCCTACTTCGTTTATGGGCCGATCGTCTTTTCCGAAGCAACGACTGACCTGATCGCTGTTATCCACCATAACCGCGAATATGCCGCGATGCTCGGGATGCTGACTTATATTGGCAGTCCGTTGATCGGGAGAATTGGCGACAAGCCAGCGTTTCCCGGCGAACGTCTGGTCGTTGTGCCCTGTCCGTTTTTTCCCCACCGGCTCTCAAAAGGGTACGGTAGCCCCGCCTGGCAGGTCTTGAAGACCGTCAACCATCAATCCATTAAAAACCTGAATCATTTGGTCGAAGTCCTGCGAGATTTGAAGGATGAATTCGTTACTTTCCAGTTCGACACGCGTTCCGGTGGCGAATCATGTGTTTTTCCTAGGGCCGAAATGGTCAGCGCCACCGAAAATATCCTGAATGATAATGGAGTCCGCTCTCAAGGTTCCACTGATGTGATGAAAACCTGGACGGCCAAGACCACCGACCACTGACTACAGACTACAGACTACAGGCCATGACTTACCTCTCGCGTTTCACCTCTCACTTCTCACACATTCGCTTTTTGTTACCGCTTCTCGCGATCATGTTTGTCCCTGCTACCAGGATCGCCGCCGCCGAAGAAAAAGAAGAGGCAGCATCCTACTTCGGTGATTGGACAAATGCTCACGGCGATACGCTTCAAATAACGAGCGACAGTGTTCGGGTAAACGATGAGAAACCCGTCCGCTACGACGATATTACCGAAGATAGTGATGGGAGTTTCTTCGTTCTCCAGATCAAGGACGAGATTGACTCTAGTTACTTCGAGGGCAAATTCCTTCGAATTACCTTCGGCAAGGATCCCGATCGCTTCACCATGGCGATCTACAAAACGCTGGCCGACGCGCTGAAAAAGGAGAACGAGGTTAAGCGGGTTGAATGGACGGCGCAGATCGAGGAAAATGAGGATGATGCCGGCGGAGAGTGACGCAGGTAGTCTGAGAGCTCGGTGGATCGAGCAGTCCCGTGCTCGATGTTAATAAATGGCGGCGAAGCCGCCTTTATTTTTAGCGCTCCGGCGGCGCGGCCGATCCACCCGTAATCGGCGGGCAAGATGCCCACCAGCCCCACAGCCTCGCCGCAGCGAGTCCGTCCTGTGGCGGACAAGGTGGCGGTGCTACGAATGCGACTACATCCGGAATCGTTCGCCCAGATATAACTGGCGGCTGATCGGGTCGTTGATGAGAAAATCCTTGGAGCCTTCGCTTTCGACCCGGCCTTCGTAAATCAGGTAGGCGCGATCGACGATCGACAACGTTTCGCGCACGTTGTGATCGGTTATCAGAATCGCGAGACCGGACTTCCGCAGGTTCACGACAATTTGTTGCACGTCATAGACCGCAATCGGATCCACCCCGCTGAATGGTTCGTCGAGCATGAGCAAACTCGGACTGGTCACGAGCGAGCGCGCGATAGTGAGTCTGCGTTTTTCCCCGCCGCTCAAGGTCAACGCTGTGTTCTTGGCGATTTTCTCGATTCCAAACTGATGCAGCAAATGATCGCAACGCTGTCTCCGCTCGTGTTTGCTCAGCGGCAACGTTTCCAGAATCGCCATGATGTTTTGTTCCACCGTCATTTTGCGAAAAATCGATTCTTCCTGCGGCAGGTAGCCCATACCCAATCGCGCCCGCTTGAACATCGGGAAAGTGGTCACGTCTTGATCGCGAAAAATGACGCTCCCGCTGTTCGGCCGGACGAGGCCGACGACCATATAAAAAGTCGTTGTCTTCCCTGCACCGTTCGGCCCGAGCAGGCCAACGATCTCGCCGGCCTTGACGTTAACGTTGATCCCATTGACGACGGCGCGGCCACCGTAAATTTTGACCAGCTCGCGCGTGGACAAAACATCCGGCGGCACGGTTGTTTTCGCGCTGATCGATGAAGGTGCGGCGGTCGCGCTAATCATGGTTTCGGCGACGGCGCTGGCGACCCCGGTTTTTCTTCCTTGGGTTCCTGGCGAATTTCGGTCCGGCTTGGGCCATGGGTATTGAGGTGTCCGTCCTGATTGATAACCATGACTGTGTCGGCACTGGTCGCAATGTGCATGTTCATTCCTTGTTGGACTTTGGGCATGCCGGTCAGTTCGACATTGCCATCGGTCGCAGTATAAACGGCGTGCTCGGAACGGCCGACGGCATGCGTCGGCGGACCGCCGTTCGGATCTGGCCGATCACGCACCACGCCGACGTTTCCGTCCGCGATGGCTTTCTCCAGTCCCTGGTCTTCACCTTTACGCAAATAAACCGTTAGCTTGTCTGATTGCAGATTGAATCGCGGATCGAACACTTTTACGTGTCCGATAAAAACGCCGACGTTCTTACTCGAATCGAAAGATGCTTCATCCGCATAAATTTCAGTCGTGATTGGACCTTCGTTTTTCGATTCGGTTCCGAAAGAATTTTTGTTGGTGTTGTCGGTTTTCTTTTTCGGAGAACTGGTTGGTTTGGAAGTTTGGGCCGCCGTGGTGACGACCTCGGTTTGTGCAAAGGCACTAATTGCGAATCCCAGAATTGCGAACGCGATCAGCTTCATGGCGATTTTTGCGGCCTTAATTTGGATTGATCGGTGATCACCATTTTCACGTTGCCGGTGATGGTTCCCTGTCGCGCCGTGGTGTCAAAGCGGGCAGTGTCGCCCACGATCTCGAAATCGGCGCGTTTAATCGTCGTTCGTTGTGGTGAACTGAGGACATGTGTATTCAAGTCCAGCACGGAATCTGCCATCGCGATCTGAAGATCGATCTGATTGTCCTCGGTGTAAGTGGTGATGTTCAACTCCCGAAATTGCATGTGGTCCTGATCGACGCGTCGCGCGGTTCCGGCGACGAACCGACCGCGCAAATGTCCATTTTCGTCAATATCGGGCAGGACGAGTCCTTTTGCTTCGTGGCCGATGGGCAAGGGAACCTGGCCGGCTGATCCCGGGCTGGGAGTAGCCGATTGCGCCGCTGCTTCCTGGTCCTTGTTCTTCTTTCCGCCATGCTTCTTCGATTGCTGCGCGAAATCGGCTGGCGCGACGAGAAGACTTGCGCCCATCAGACCGACAAAAAGAACGCGCCGCGGGGGACCGTTACGTAACGGCAGCATGAACAGCTTTTAACACGCGAAGAACCTTCGGCAAATTTTTTAGAGGCAACTGGTTTGGGCCATCGGACAAGGCGCGTGCCGGATTTTCGTGCACTTCCATGAAAATGCCGTCGCATCCGGCTGCCATTGCCGCGCGCGCCAGCAAAGGTGCGAGTTCGCCGTCGCCCGAAGTGGACTCGCCGGCGCCACCGGGGCGTTGCACGGAATGGGTGGCGTCAAAAATCACGCGGTAGCCAGCTTCCCGAATCCAGGCCAGCGAGCGGAAATCGGCGACGAGATTGTTATAACCAAAAGTGGTGCCGCGTTCGGTGAAGAGAAATTGTTTCGCGCCAAACTTCTCCAGCTTCTCCGCGATGTTTTTCACGTCCCATGGGGCAAGAAACTGACCTTTCTTTACGTTGACAACGCGGCCGGTCTCCGCGGCTGCGCGCAGCAAATCGGTTTGGCGGCAAAGGAAGGCTGGAATTTGCAGCAAATCGATGAATTCGCCCGCCATTTCCGCCTCGGCTGGGGAATGGACGTCGGTTGTTACCGGAATGTTTAGTTCCCGGCCGATGGAAGCGAGGATTTCGCACCCAGCGCGAGCGTCATTTCCGCGAAATGATTTCACCGAGGTGCGATTGGCTTTGTCGTAGGACGCCTTGAAAATGAATGAGACATTTTCCGCCGCACAAATGTTCGCAATTTTTTGCGCCATCCGCCGGACGAATTTTTCCGATTCGATCACGCACGGCCCGAGGATGAATGCTGGCTCGTGCCCGCCGATCGTGACCGAGCGAATTCTAAGTGGCGTTCGTTTCATTCCAAGACGTTGAACCGGGTGTCATCCTGAGCCGCGCAAGACGGCGAAGGACTTCACATTAGCTTAAAGATTACACAAACCAAAAGTCGGCCTATTCGAGGCTAACGCTTCGTGGATCGCGAAAGCGTTTGTTGCGTGAATTTTACTGTGATTGCGAGGTCCCTCGCCGTCTGCGCGGCTCGGGATGACGAGCGCATTATCACGCGTATTTAGTCTTTCTTCTCGCAAAATCGTAAATGGCGAATGGCAAATACAGGACCACAAAAAATGCGAGCGCGAGCAGATGCATTTCGAAAAGATAAAGCGGGCGATTGTCCGAGAGAATGTTGAGCAGCGTTTTCGCCTCCGGTTTGTGAAGAAGAAAGCCGTAATTGAACCCGGTGAACGTGTCCGCCGCCAGCGTGATAATGAAATAGAACTCGGTCCAGGCGAAGACGCGAATGATGGAAAAGGGATGTGGCCGTAAATGATGCACCAACATTAAGAAAATGATGCCGATAATGATTCCGCAGTGGGAAACGAAGAAGCTGAAGAATCGGAAATCGGGAAAACCAAAGGCCAAATTCGGGGTCAGGACGGCCTGCACCGTGCCGCCGATTCCCCAAAAATAGGCGACCTCGAACCAGCGCGGCCCGCGTGTCCACATTGCGATGATGACTACAACCATTGCCCAATCGCAAAGTTGAAGCGGCAGGACTTGCTCCCAGCTGACGGCGCCGAATTGCCGGACCAAAGATAGATAGACGAAGTAATTCAGGACGAGCGTGAGGGAGAGCGCGCCGACGACGATCCGCTCTATTACGGCAGATTTCGTCCAACGGACGAGCGCTGCGAGTGCGAATGGCAACGCGATTGTGAGAAAAATCACGAGAAAATGGGCGACGCCATAAGGATGGAAGGGTGGAAAGGAATTCATTGTCGCAGCTGCCGACCAGATAACAGAAGTGGCACGTCGCGGCGAGCGATTGTGTTCAGAGCGAAATGTCGACCGCTCTTTTTGCTGTCATCTCGAGGTCGCCGCGACCGAGGGACCTCGCCCAGACTGGAGGATCACACAAGATAGCTTGAGTAACCGTCTTCCACTTGTGAGGTCCTTCATCCCGAAAGCATTCGGGTTCGGGATGACACGCTCCGTCGCGCGTCAGTTGGTCGCGGACGCGCCGTCTGTGAAATGGGCTCGCCAGCTCAGCGGGACACCCAGAGATTACACGGAATAACGTCCATGAGCCATTCCAGGTTGGGTGGCAATTGGCCGGCATTTTTCTCGGGATCGAGCGGCACGACCAGCAAATCCGCCTCCACCGATTTCACAAAATCTGCCGCGGCAAAGCCGGTGTTGCCACGAATGCAGCGCACTTCTATCGGCACATCGGTGTGGCCGAGATCGAGAACGAAATGCTCCAATTTCGCATCCTCATCCGCTTCCGCCGGCGTGCCGTCCTGTTTAGCACGCGCTTCATCGAAGGTGGTGATAAGCCGCACCACATAAACGCGTTCCGAATTTTCGCGCGCCGCCAGATGCAGCGCCCGGCGCAGGCTGTTGGAACCGTGCTCGGAATATTCCACGAGGAAAACGATCTTGCGCAATGGCTCTGGCTCACGCGCCGGATGGGTAAAGAGAATGACCGAACTGCGGCATTCCCGCAAAAGCCGGCGAGCGACGTTTCCCAAGAAGGGATGAAGGACTACCTCTTTCTCGAGCGCGCCCGCCACGATCAGGTCGATATCGTTTCGCTCGATTGCTCGCAAAATTGCAGTGGCTGGATCGCCCTGCTCGTAATGGATGGGGGAATTCTTCGGCAATGAGAGCCGTTCCAGCGCGGTGGCAAACTTCGCACTCGTCTCCTCGCTTTTTTCACCCACGTAAACCAGGCAGAGCTCGGAGTCGAACCGGTCCCGGATCCGTTTCGCTTCCGCCAATACCTGTTCAAAGCGAGGCGAGAAAGTGCTGGCAACGGCGACGCTGCGATAAGGCGACGGATCAATCATCTGAAGGTGAATACTTTCCCCGCTTCGCTCTTATTCGGCAACTTGGATGCATGAAAATAAATGACGAATCGACGATCGCAACTCAATCAGCGTTGCAACTGCGCTTTCCTGCACGAATTTCTGCCGGTGCGACGCGCGATTTATCCCGGCAGCTTCGATCCGGTGACGAACGGTCATCTCGATGTCATCGAGAGAGCCCGCACGCTTTTCGACGAAGTCATCGTAGCGGTGGCGATTAACGATGAAAAGCAACCCCTGTTCGCACCGGATGAGCGGCTCGCCATGCTGCGGCAGGCGATTACGATTGATGCAGTGCGAGTCGCGCCGATGGAGGGACTGCTGGTGGAATTCGCCGCTTCGGAGGGCGCGCATGCAGTTGTGCGCGGGTTGCGAGCCATTTCCGACTTCGAATTTGAGTTTCAAATGGCACTGATGAACCGAAAGCTTGATCCCGCAATTGAAACTATCTTCCTCATGCCGAAGGAGGAATACACCTATCTCAGCTCGCGAATTGTGAAAGAAATCGCCAAGCTCGGGGGCGATGTTTCTGAGTTTGTGCCGCCACTAGTAGCTGAGGCGCTCGCAAAAAAATTTAACCCTGAATTGGGAAACGTTGCGAGCGTGATCTGATCCGAAGGGCTTCCAGCGTGAAAATTCATTTAAATCAAATCCCGCCGGAAGGTCTGCATCTCGACGGCGAGGAAGATTGTCCGCTCGGCGACATCGCGACGCCGGAAATTCGCTGCGTCGGTCCGATGCGTTACAACCTCGACCTCGGAATTTCCGATGGCGCGCTCTGGGCCAATGGGACGATCGCGCAAACGGTTGAGCTCAGCTGCGTGGCCTGCCTCGAAAAGTTCGAGCACGAAATCAAGGTTCCGGCGTTTGCGCTCCACACCGAATTGCACGGGCCGGAGAACATCGATATCACGCCATTTCTGCGCGAAGATATTTTGTTAAATCTGCCGCCCTATCCGCATTGCGATCGCGATGGCGGGCGCGTTTGCAAAGCGGCCAAGGTTGAGGCCACCGGCGACGCCCGCACAGCGAAACCGGATTGGAGCGCGCTGGATAAGCTTAAGATTGAGAAGCGTTAAATCGAGATTCGGTGCATCGATTCACGATTCACGGATTGCGATTCACGTTGTTTTTTAAATAGGCAGTGCTTTCATAGCCGCCTGACATGGGTGTTCCGAAACGCAAGACTTCCAAGATGCGGTTGCGCACGCGCAAAGCGGCGAATCGCTGGCATGCCCCGCAACTGAACAAGTGCGCGCAATGTGGCAGCACCGTGCCCTCGCACACAGTTTGCCCTTCCTGCGGTTATTATAAAGGGCGACAGGTGTTGAGTGTGGGGGCCTGAGCCCCGACTCCGTCAGGAGCGAAACGCCAGTCCGGCTCGAACGAGGGATCCCGTGGCGAAACCTTCAACGTAATTTCATCGGGATCCCTCGACGTTGCTCGAGATGACCGAGTGATGGATTTTCGTTTTGCATTAGCCGCGCGATAAACGCAAAGTGCTACCTCGCATGAAAATCGCACTGGATGCGATGGGCGGCGATTTTGGCCCACCCAACCTTGTTGCTGGAGCCGCGCTCGCTTTGCGTGAGTATTCCCACATCAGCAAACTATTTCTTGTCGGCGATACCGCTCAAATCGAAG
>Ga0209577_10006739_pt1 | contig 10599 bp, 12 predicted proteins | sample GraSoiAngelo_109_FD_185874 | JGI IMG/M metagenome (GOLD analysis project Ga0209577, IMG submission 185874) | Grasslands soil microbial communities from the Angelo Coastal Reserve, California, USA - 14_0903_12_20cm (SPAdes) (version 2) | ecosystem: Environmental > Terrestrial > Soil > Grasslands...
GGACGAGGCGGAGCCAGCCAGCCAGGCCCGCATGGCTGAGATCAGACGCGCGCGCACGGACGAAGGGCCGGCGCCGAAGACGCCCGGAGCCGGCCGGCACCAGGGCAACCAAACCCCGGGGGCATAATCGGGCCAATGCCAGCGTCGACCGCGGCAGCCTCCGGGCCGCAGGATGGCCAGGAGCTCGAGACGCACGACGTCAGCACCGGCGCGATCCTCGGCACCGTCGGGCTGACCGCGCCGGAAGACGTCGCGGCCGCGGTCTCGGGCAGCGGCCAGGTCCAGCCGCTGTGGGCGCAGCTGCGCCTCGAGGACCGAGCTCGCTACCTGCGGCGCGCGGCCCAGGCCGTGATCGACGAGTTCGACGAGCTGGTCGAGCTGCTGGCGCGCGAGCAGGGTCGGCCACCGGCCGAACTTGCGGCGGTCGAGCTGCTGCCCGCCATCGGCGCGCTGCGATCGATGGCCGACGCCGCGCCGCGCACGCTCCGCGGCCGGCGGATCGGCGCCCAGCGGGCACTGTTCCCGATCAAGCGAGCGCGCGTCGAGTACGAGGCGGCCGGCGTCGTCGGCGTGATCGGCGCCGGCAGCGCTCCGTTCGCCCAGCCCCTGGGCCAGGTCGCCGCCGGGCTGGTGGCCGGCAACGGCGTCGTGCTCAAGCCATCGGCGCGCGCGGCGCTCTCGGGCGAGCGGATCGCCCGCGCGCTGGCCCGGGCCGGGCTGCCGGAGGGCCTGCTGCGGGTGGTCCATGGCGAGGCAGAGGTCGGACGCGCCCTGGTGGAATCCGAGCTCGGGGCGCTGTTCTTCACCGGCCGAGCCGAGACGGCGCAGGAAGTGCGGCTCGAGTGTGCCCGCCGGGGACGTCCCGTGGCGGCGGATACGGGCGGCGGCGACAGCATGCTCGTGCTCGGGGACGCGAACGTGGCGCGCGCGGCGGGAGGAGCGGCATGGGCGGGCTTCGCCGCCAGCGGCCAGGCGCGCGGATCGCTGGAGCGGATCTTCGTCGTGCGCCCGGTGGCCGAGCGCTTCCTCGCCGATCTCGAGGACGTGGCCTGCGCCCTGTCGGTCGGGGCCCCGCTGGAGCCGGCGACCCAGATCGGGCCCCTGCCGAGCCCCGAGCAGGCCGAGCGCCTCGACGGGCTGGTGGGCGACGCCGTGGGCGCGGGCGCGCGGCTCGCGTGCGGCGGTCGGGTCGACGTCCCGGGACTCGACGCCAGCTTCTACCGGCCCACCGTGCTAACCGACGCGGATCTCTCGATGCGTGTCATGAACGAGCACATCGGAGGGCCGGTGGTGGCGGTCGCGACCGTGTCCTGCACCGCAGAGGCGATCGAGCTCGCGAACCGCTGCGCCCCCGGCATGGGCGCCTCGGTGTGGACCGCCAACCGACACCAGGCGGCGCGCATCGCGCGCGAGCTGCCCACCGGCGTCGTCTGGCTCAATGACCACCTGATCTCGCCCGCCGTGCCCCAGGGACCGTGGGGAGGCGACCGCGGCGGTGCCGTCGGCCGCAGCCACGGCGAGACCGGCTTGCGCATGTGCGCCCACGAGAAGCTCATCACTTGGGATCCGCCCGCCGGGCGCGTGCCCTGGTGGTTCCCCTACGACCGCGTGACGACCGACGCCTGGCGCGCCGTCGTCCGGCTCACCTCGGCGCGGGACTCCGACCGCCAGCGCGGCCTGCGCCAGGGAGTGGTTCCGATCGCCCGCATGGGCGTGAGAGCCGTCCGAGGCGCCCGCGGGCGCTGACGGGCGTGGGAGCCGTCCGAGGCGCCCGCGGGCGCTGACGGGCATGAGAGCCGTCCCAGGCGCCTGCGGGCGCTGACCGCCGGGGCCGGCGGCGACCCGGGGCTACCCTTACTGCCATGCCCGCTCAGGCCTACGCCGGCAAGGAGTGCGTCTGCCAGCTCCGGCGCGGCATCTGCGATCAGTCCTGCGTTCAGGGGATGCTCGAGACCCCCCTGTACATCGCCTGCCTGCGTCTGGACGGGCGCTCGTGCCTGGTGGTCGGGGGCGGAGAGGTCGGCCTTGAGAAGGTCGAGGGGCTGCTCGCCTGCGGAGCGCTGGTGACCCTCGTCGCCCCGGAGGCCGACCCCGCACTCGAGGCCTACGCGCGCGAGGGCTCGATCGAGTGGCGCCGGCGCGAGTACCGCAACGAGGATCTCGACGGGATGTTCCTGGTCATCGCCGCGACCAGCGACACCGACGTCAACATCGCCGTCTTCGGTGAGGCCGAGCGACGCGCCATGCTCGTCAACGTCGTCGACGTCCCCCCGCTGTGCAACTTCATCCTTCCGGCGATCGTCCGCAACGGTCCGCTGGCCATCGCCATCTCCACCGCCGGCGCGTCACCCGCGCTGGCCAAGCGGATGAAGTCCGAGATCGCGGAGCAATACGGCGAGCCCTACGCCCGCCTGGCCGTGCTGCTCAACGACGCGCGCGGGTGGGCCAAGTCGACGCTGCCGACCTACCAGGACCGCAAGGCGTTCTTCGAGTCGATCGTCAACGGTGACCCGGACCCGATCGAGCTGCTGCGCCAGGGGGACGAGGCCGCCGTGCGCGACCTGATCGCCGCGGCCCAGCGCACCCACGCCGTCGCCTGACCGCGACCCCCCAGTACATTCCCCGTTCGGTGCGGACCGCGGTGCTCACAGTCTCCAGCTCGATTGCGCGGCGCGACGCCGACGACGAGTCGGGCCCGCTCCTGGCCGAGCTGGCCGAGGGCGCGGGCGCCGAGATCATCGCCATGGAGGTCGTGCCCGACGACTTCGCCCTGATCGAGGACCGGCTGCGCAACTACATCGACGAGCGCGCCGCCCTCATCCTGACCACCGGCGGGACCGGTCTGACCCGCGACGACCTGACCCCCGACGCCACGCTGGCCGTCATCGACCGGCTGATCCCCGGCCTGGCGGAGGCGATGCGCGCGGAGTCCCTGCGCCACACCCCCAACGGGATCCTGAGCCGGGCTGTGACGGGCGTCGCCGGCGACACGCTGATCATCAACTTCCCCGGAAGCGTCGCCGCCGTGCGTGAGCTGTTCCCGGTGATTGCGCCCGCGCTGCCCCACGCCGTGGCCACCGTGCAGGGGGTGCGCGGAAGCCGTGGCAGCCATTGAGCTCGACGGCCTCGCACGCCATTACGGCGAGCGCGCCGCGCTGCGGGAACTGTCGCTGAGCCTCGGGCACGGCCAGACGCTGGTCGTGTTCGGACCCAACGGCGCCGGCAAGTCCACGCTGCTGCGCGTGCTGGCCACGCTGCTGCGCCCGCACGCCGGCAGCGTGAGCGTGCTGGGACACCGCCTCCCGTCGGAGGGCTGGGCGCTGCGCGGGCGGATCGGGTTCCTGGGCCACGAGCCCCTGCTCTACCGCCAGCTCACCGCGCGCGAGAACCTGCGCTTCCACGCGCGCCTGCACCGGGCGCCCTTCGCCCGCGTCGAGCACCTGCTGGCCTCCGTGGGCCTCGAGCGCCGCGGCGACGAGCCCGTGCGCACTCTCTCGCGGGGAATGCTCCAGCGCCTGGCCGTGTGCCGAGCCGTGCTTCACGAGCCTGAGCTGCTGCTCCTCGACGAGCCCTTCTCGCACCTCGATCCGGCGGCGCTCGAGCTGGTCGACCCGCTCATCGGGCGCTTCGCGGGCCGCACGCGCGTTCTCACCAGCCACCACCCCGCGGACGGCCTGGCCGAGGCCGATCTGGCCCTGGGCCTGCGCGGCGGCCGACCCGCGCTGCTGGCTCCCGCCGGCGCCGTCGACGCCGCCGAGGTCCAGTCTCTGTACCGGTGAGCGAGCCCGTGAGCGTGGAGATCCCGACCCCGGCCCCGGCGCCGCACCCGGCCCCGCACGCGCGGGCGCGCGGCCAGACCCCGACCGCAGCCGCGGTGGCGGCGCTGCTGCGCAAGGAGCTGCGGGTGGAGCTGCGCACGCTGGAATCGGTTCCGGCCATGGCGCTGCTGTCGCTCACCACGTTCGTGCTGTTTCACTTCGGGCTCAATCGCTCGAGCCTCGACGGCGACCTGGCCGCCGGCGTGCTCTGGGTGACGCTGCTGTTCGCGTCGATGCTGGGCGTCAACCGGCTGTTCGTGGCCGACGAGGAAGAGGGCGGCTTCGACGCGTTCCTGCTCGCGCCCGTGGATCGAACGGCGCTACTGCTGGCCAAGGCCGCGGCCCTGCTGCTCTACCTCCTGGTGGTTGAGCTGGTCGCCGTTCCCGCCTTCGCCCTGCTCCTGCTCGGCCCCCCCGTGGGCCAGGCGCTGCCCGGCCTGCTCGCTCCACTCGTGCTCGCGGACCTCGGGGTGACCGCAGTCGGGACCCTGGTGGCCGCCCTCGCAGTACGGACGCGCGCGCGCGACCTGATCGGGCCCCTGCTGGCGCTTCCCCTGCTGGTGCCGGTCGTCCTGGCCGCAGCTCGCGCAACCACGCCGCTACTGCTCGCCTCGGGCGCGCACGCGATGCCAGGCCGCTGGCTGCTGACGCTGGCTCTCTATGATCTGGTGTTCGGGCTCATCGCCTACGCCGTATTCGACTTCCTGTTGGAGGACTGATCCCCATCCTCTACGGCAAGGGGCTCCGCCAACTCTCACTGGCAGCCGCTCTCACCGTTTCCGCCGCGCTGGGCCTCGTCTTCTTCTACGCGCCCAACGACGCCGACCAGGGCTTCGTCCAGAAGATCTTCTACGTGCACGTACCGTTGGCGATCGTTGCGCTGGGCGGGTTCATCGCCGCCGGGGTCATGGCCATCCAGCACCTGCGCACACGGGACTCCCGCTGGGACGTGCGCTCCTACGTGGCCATCCACCTGTCGCTGATCTTCGCGATCGGCGTGCTCATCACGGGCGCCATCTGGGCCCGGGCCTCGTGGGGGCATTGGTGGGTGTGGAACGAGCCCACGCTGGTCTCCTTCCTGATCATCACGCTGCTGTACGCCACCTATCAGCCGCTGCGCTTCTCGATCGAGGACCGCGAGCGCCAGTCGCGCTACGCCTCGGTGTTCGCGATCACGGCCGGAGCCTTCGTGCCGCTGAACTACGCCGCGGTGCGGCTGGCGCAGGCCTACACACATCCCCGCGTGCTCGGCGTGACCGGGGGCCACCTGCCGGGCTCGATGCAGCTCACGTTCTACGTCGCGCTGGCCGGCACGATCCTGCTGTACCTGACCCTGTGGAAGTACGAGATGGCATCCAAGAACGCCTCCGCGCAGCTGCGCGCGCTGAAGCGAAAGCTCGCCGGGGACGGAGACGAGTTCGTGGACGCGCCCGCAGGCCGCAGCGCCGCCCCCGAGCTCCTGGCGGCCACGGAGCCCTCGTCCTGATGCCTGCCGTTCCCCTCGGCGAGGCCGGGCGCTACGTCGCGGCCGCCTACATCGTCTTCTTCGCCCTCGTCCTCATCTACGTGGCCATCATGTCGATCAAGCTCAGCCGCATGGAGCGCGAGCTGGCCGAGCTCAACGAGCTCGCCGACCGGCGGGTGGCAAATGCATCCGCGAGTCCGTCGCCCCCGCGGGCGCCGGAGGAGACGACGCGCCCCCGCCCGGACAGCGCCCCGCAACGCCCCGCCCCGCAACCTCCCGCTAGCCAGGCCCCCCAACCCGCGGCCCCAACCCCAACGCCCTCAACCACTCGCTGATGGAGCTACTCGCCCTGGGCATCTCCCACAAGACCGCGCCGGTGGCCCTGCGCGAGCGCCTGGCGCTCACTGAGCGCGAGGTGGTGCGCTTCGTCCAGGCCGCGGTCACCCATCCAGAGGTGCGCGAGGCGGTCGCCCTGTCCACGTGCAACCGGACCGAGGTGTACCTGGTGGTGGGCGACCCGGTCGAGGCCGAGAGCGCGGTGCTCGGGATGCTGGCCCAGCACGCCGCCATCCGCCCCACCGAGCTCGCCGAGGTCATCTACTCGCCGCGCAACTGCGACGCCGCCCGCCAGCTCTACCGGGTGACCGCCGGGCTCGAGTCGATGGTGGTCGGCGAGGCCGAGATCCAGGGGCAGGTCAAGCGTGCCTATGAGGCGGCCCTGGACGCGGGCACCACCGGCCCCCTCATCAACAAGCTGTTCACGGCCGCCCTGCAGACGGGCAAGCGCGTGCGCTCGGAGACCGCCCTGGGCGCCGGGCGCGTGAGCCTCCCCAGCGTGGCCGTCGATCTCGCCGGGCGCGTGCTCGGCGACCTCGCCGATCGCCACGTGGTGATCATCGGCACGGGCGAGACCAGCGAGCTCACCGCCCGCGCCCTGGCCGACCAGGGGGTGAGCACGATCTTCGTCGCCAACCGCCGCGCCGACCGCGCGCGCTCGCTGGCCGAGCGCTTCGGGGGCGCGGTTGCCTCGCTCGATGAGCTCCCGCGCCAGCTCGAGCAGGCCGACATCGTCGTCGCCTCGACGTCCTCGCCGCACGCGATCGTGGGTCAGGAGGAGCTCGAGCTCGTCATGCGCGCGCGCGACGACCGTCCGCTGCTGCTGATCGACCTCGCCGTCCCCCGCGACGTCGAGTCCGGCTGCGCCGGGCTCCCGGGAGTGACCCTGTACGACATCGACGACCTGCAGTCGGCCGTGACCCGTTCGCTGTCCGTCCGGGCGGGAGAGGCCGAGCGTGCGCACGAGATCGTCGAGCAGGAGATCAATCGCTTCGCGCGCTGGCTGGACATGCGCGACGTCTCGCCCGCAATCGCCGCCCTTCGGGCGCGCGGAGACGAGATCGCCGACCGCGTGCTGAGCGAGAACGCCGGACGCTGGGAGTCGGCCTCGCCCCGCGACCTGGCGCGAGTCGAGGCGGTGGCGCGCTCCGTCGTGCAGCGGCTCCTGCACGAGCCGACGATCCGGCTCAAGAGCCTGGGCGGAAGCGGGGTCCACGGCCGGCTCGCCCTGCTGCGCGAGCTCTTTGGCCTCGAGGAGGAGCCCGCGCCGGGCCAGGCCCCGCCGGGCCAGGCCGCGCCGGACCAGGCCGCGCCGGCCGCCGCATCCACGGAGGCCCCGGGCACCTCCGCCGCCGGCGCAGCCGAGCCGGCGGACGCCGGCGAGCCGCCCGCGACCAACGTGCGCCCGCTGCATCGCCGCGCCGGCCCGTGAGGCTGGCCACGCGCGCGAGCCCGCTGGCGCTCGCGCAGGCCGGTCACGTCGCCGATCTGCTCGGCGGTGCCGAACTCGTCCCGCTGACCACCGCCGGCGACCGCAACCGGGGCCCGGGCGACAAGCGCCGCTGGGTGTCCGAGCTCGAGCGCGCGCTGCTGGAGGGGGAGGCCGACCTCGCCGTGCACAGCGCCAAGGACGTTCCCAGCGACCTCGCCGACGGGCTCGTCCTGGCCGGCAGCCCCGCCCGCGCCGATGCCCGCGACGTGCTGTGCGGCGCCTCCGCGCTGGACCAGCTCGCGCCCGGCGCCCGCGTGGGTACGAGCAGCCTGCGCCGCAGCGCCCAGCTCCGAGCCCTGCGCCCCGACCTCGAGGTGGTGCCGCTGCGAGGCAACGTCGACACCCGCCTGCGCAAGCTGGCCGAGGGCGAGTACGCGGCGATCGTGATCGCCCTAGCCGGCCTGCAGCGCCTGCAGCGCACTGGCGACATCGGCGCGCCGCTCGAACCCGACCGCTTCGTTCCCGCCGCCGGGCAGGGCACGCTCGCACTCGAGGCCCGCACGGGCGACAGCGAGACCATCGACCGCGTTCGGGCCGTCGCCGATCCCGACACCGAGGCCTGCCTCGCTGCCGAGCGCGCCACCGTGCGGGCGCTGGAGGCCGACTGCCACACCCCGGTGGGAGCCAGTGCCACCACGAGACCCGGCGGCCGCCTGCGCCTGACCGTCTTCGTGGGCGCGGAGGACGGATCGGCATGGATCCGCGACCAGCTCGAGGGCAACGAGCCCGAGGGGCTGGGCGCCAGGGTGGCCGCCCGCGTGCTCGCCGCCGGCGCGGCCGAGGTGCTCGGGCGGTGACCGAAGGTGCTCGCGCCGTGAACGAGCTGGCCCCGTGAACGAGGTGCTCGCGCGGTGACCGAAGGCGACCCCGAACCGCGGGTCTACCTCATTGGAGCGGGGCCCGGCGACCCCGGGCTCATCACCGCACGCGCGCTCGAGCTCATCGCGCGCGCCGACGTCATCCTCCACGACCGCCTGATCCCGCCCGCGGCGCTCGCCGCCGCCCGCCCCGATGCCCTGATCCTCGACGTGGGTAAGCAGGGCGGCGGCGCCTCGACCGCCCAGCCCACAACCAATCGCCTCATGCTCGACCACGCCCGCACCGGCAAGATCGTGGTCAGGCTCAAGGGCGGCGACCCGTTCGTGTTCGGGCGCGGAGGCGAGGAGGCCGAGGCGCTCGCCGCAGCCGGGATCCCGTTCGAGGTCGTGCCCGGCGTGACCGCCGGTGTGGCCGCTCCCGCCTACGCCGGAATCCCGCTCACGCATCGCGGCATGGCCAGTGCGGTGGCGTTCGTAACGGGTCATGAGGATCCCTCCAAGGAGGACTCCGCGATCGACTGGGAGGCGCTGGCCTCGTTCCCCGGGACCCTGGTCTTCTACATGGGCGTGCGCCGGCTGCCCGAGCTGGTCAGGCGCGTGATCGCGGCCGGGCGCCCTGCCGGAGAGCCCGCCGCAGTGATCGAGCGGGGCACGCTCGGCGACCAGCGCGTGGTCACCGGGCGCCTGGAGGAGATCGACCGGCTCGCCGCCGAGGCCGGAATCGCGCCGCCCGCCCTGACCGTGACGGGGCCGGTGGTCGAGCTGCGCCGGCATCTGGCCTGGTTCGAGCGCCGCCCGCTGTCCGGGGTCACGGTGGCGGTCACTCGCGCACGCGCGCAGGCCAGCGGCCTGGCCCACCGCCTGCGGCTGATGGGCGCGCAGGTGGTGGAGAGCCCGGTCATCCGGGTGGTTGAGCTGCCGGTCGAGCTGCCGGAGCTGGGGGGCTACGACCTCCTATGCGTGACCAGTCCGAACGGGGTGCGAATCCTGTTCGAGCGCCTGCGCGAGGCGGGACGCGATGCGCGCGCGCTGGCGGGGATCACCGTGGCGGCGATCGGACCCGGCACAGCGAGAGAGCTGGCCGGGCACGGGATCGAGGCCGACGTCATTCCCGAGCGCTCCGTGGCCGAGGGGCTGATGGAGGCGTTGCGCAACGTGGCGGTGAGCCGCGCCCTGATCGCGCGCGCCCGGGACGCACGCGACGTGCTGCCCGATGCCCTGCGGGAGCGGGGAGCCGAGGCCGACGTGCTCGATCTGTACGAGACGGTCGCCGAGCCGCTGGCCGACGAGGACAAGGCGGCCGCTCTGGCGGCCGACTACCTGACCTTCACGTCCTCATCGACGGTGGCGTTCTTCGCCGAGGCGGCCGGTGGCCTGCCCGAGAACGGACGCGTCGTCTCGATCGGCCCGGTGACGAGCGATGCGCTGCGCGCTCGCGGTCGGGAACCTGATGTCGAGGCCACGCGCCACGACATCGACGGGCTGGTCACCGCGCTCGTCGCCGACGCGCGCAGCGGGCGCTGAGGCGCGCCGTCTCCCGCCCCGGGGGCGCTCTCGGCCCGCGTGAGCAGCGCCTCAGCCCGCCGAGGGCGGCTCGCCCTCGGTCGGGATGCCGGGCATGGCGTCCGGTCCCCGCTCGTGCTCGCCTTCGCCCTCGGGCTCGGCGTGCTGCACCCCGAGCGGCTGATCCTCGGAGCCGTCGGCCAGGCCGGTCGGTGTGGCGGGCGCCTCGCGCGGCTCGTCCCGCCCGTCTTCGCTCTCGTGCGCCATGCCCCCCACCTACCCGGCGCCCCGTGATAGCACTCGGCGTGCAGTGGCCGGCCCGATCCTGACCTTCCTCTCCGACTACGGGACCGCGGACGAGTTCGTCGGCGTCTGCCACGGGGTGATCGCCCGCCTATGCCCCGATGCAACGGTGATCGACATCGCCCACGGCGTGCCACGTCACGACGTGCGAGTCGGCGCGCTGATCCTTCGCTCTGCGCTCCCGTTCATGCCGGCCGGCGTCCACCTGGCCGTGGTCGATCCCGAGGTGGGCGCGCAGCGACGCGCGCTCGCCGTGCGCGTGGCACAGGAGGACCGGATCCTCGTCGGCCCCGACAACGGGCTTCTGTCCCTGGCCGCCGCCCGGCTGGGCGGCGTCGAGGCGGTTGACGTCTCCCGCTCGCCGCACCGCCTCGAGCCGGTGTCGGCCACCTTCCACGGCCGCGACATCTTTGCTCCCGTGGCGGCCCATCTCGCCTCGGGCGACCCGCTCGCCGGCGGCGGCGAGCCGCTCGACGCCAGCGAGCTGGTGGCGCTCGAGCTGCCCCAGGCGTCGTTCCAGGATGGCGAGGTGATCGCGCACGTGCTCTACGCCGATCGCTTCGGCAACCTCATGCTCGACGTCAGCCACGCTGCGCTGCTGGATCGCGGCCTCAAGCTGGGAGACGGGGTCGAGCTCGAGGTCGGGGGGCGGCGGATGCGCGCGCGCTACGCACGGACCTTCGCGGATGTGGCGCCGGGCGAGCTGCTGGTCTACGAGGACGCCCAGCAGGCGCTCGCGCTGGCCGTCAACCGCGGCTCGGCCGCCGAGCGCGTCGGTGCCGCGCGCGACGCCGAGATTCGCCTCCGCCGGCGGTGACCGGCCGTCGGATCCGGCGATGACCGGTGCCACGGAGCCCCGGCGGT
>Ga0209577_10006740_pt1 | contig 10597 bp, 9 predicted proteins | sample GraSoiAngelo_109_FD_185874 | JGI IMG/M metagenome (GOLD analysis project Ga0209577, IMG submission 185874) | Grasslands soil microbial communities from the Angelo Coastal Reserve, California, USA - 14_0903_12_20cm (SPAdes) (version 2) | ecosystem: Environmental > Terrestrial > Soil > Grasslands ...
CTTTATCTCCTTCGATATCCACGTCATTTTGCGAGGCTTCCAGCATGTCAGACGCTATCGTCAATATCTGGTTACGCGCATCCTGGGCCGCCGCGAGCACCGCCGCACCCATCGTGTAGGTGGTTTTGCTGCCGCCTGTCCCGCCGCTATATGGCATGGTATCGGTATTATCATGCACTGTACTCACCGCGTCGACCGGCATGCCCAGCACCTGCGCGGCGATCAATGACAGGGATGTATCCGAGCCGGTCAGATCAACGGTACCCACTATTACCGAAAGCGTGCCATCCTTTTCGAGGCGACAGGCTGCCGCCGCCGGTTCAGTGCCACCGGGCCAGCTTCCGGCGGCCACGCCAACACCGATCTTCCAGCCCTTCAACTCATCGGGTATATCCTGCCGCTCAGCGCGTTTTGCCCACAGCGGGTGCTGCTGCACTTTCTCCAGGCATTCGAGCAGGCCAATGCGTGACCACGTACGGTGATCTAACGTTGGATCACCCTCTTTCAAGCCATTCTTCAAACGGAACTCGACCGGGTCCATCTGCAATTGCAGGCATAACTCGTCAACGACCGACTCAAGCGCGAAGGTGGCCTGTGGTGCACCGGGTGCACGGTAGGCTCCCACGCCGACTTTGTTCGTCATAACTTCGTAGCAGCGGAAGTCGAAATTCGGGCAGCGATAACTGCTGCCGAGGATCAGACCCCCCAGGAATACCGCTGAACCCGCGTACGCTCCGGTATCGAAGATGACCTTGCCCTCCATCGCCACCAGCGTCCCATCGTGCTTCGCCCCCATCTTGAGGGTGATGGTGGACTGAGGAGCGGGATTGCCCGCGAAGAGATCATCCGAGCGCGTAAATACCAGCCGCACCGGTCTGCGCGAGGTATAAGCGGCAGCGGCAGCCAGTGGTTCCACCAATCCAAATTTGCCACCAAAGGCCCCACCTATGGGGACCGATTCTACCCGCACCTGTCGCTCAGGCAGCTTGACCGCCTGGGAGACGTCCGAGCGAACGCCGAGCATACCCTGTGAACTCGCCCAGATGGTGATATGCGAACTGGATTGACCAGGAGCTACCGTGATCGATTGCGGCTCCAGGTAGCTCTGGTGAACAATGCTGGTTGAAAAGGTGCGCTCAATGACGACTTCGGCCTCGCGCCAACCTTCCTCCATATCGCCGCCGTGCATATGCACTTTATCGCTGACGTTCTCCGAGAGTTGTTCTTCATCGACCTCGGCGACCTGTTCTTCCGAGACCGCCGCGTGCGCGCCGCCGCCCGCAATTTCAGAGGATGTCTCTTTAACAAAGACGCGTGCCAGTGGCGCACCGGGCTGCATGGCCGTGAGCGGATCCATCACCACAGGCAGTTCCTCGTATTCGACCTCGACGGCATCGACTCCGTCCTCGGCAGCCGCCTCCGTCTCTGCCAGCACGATGGCCACAGGATGCCCGCACCACAGCGCTTCCTCGTGCGCCAGCGGCGATTGCGAACGCGAATTGCTATCGGGATTGGCGATGCCCAACGTTTCGCTTGTATAAACAGCCTTCACGCCCGGAACTTTCAGGGCCTCAGAAGTATCGATTGAGACGATACGCGCGTGCGCATATGGGCTGAGCACCAGCCGGGCATGCAGCAGACCCGTTATAGAAAGATCTCCGGCAAAGCGGGTTCGCCCGATCACTTTATCAAAACCATCCTGTCGCCGCGTCGCCTTGCCGACAGTCGTGTAGGACGATGTTTTATCAATCATCTGTGTCATGGAAATAACGACTCCTGTCTCACAAAAATCCCACCAGGAAGAGGTGGGGAAACGTCTGTTTATAACCCATTGTATAAACGCGGAACCACCGGCACTTTAGAAGTGTAGCACATATTTAGATAGCATGTCAGGTTGAAAAGCCTTGAAAGCGGTTGCTTCTCCGGCGAAAGTGAGTGTGGTAGTATAGTGAGAGGAAAAAAAGCGAGTAGAGGAGCAAATACCATGCCAGAAATAGACGGCGACCACACTTTTGGTTTCGATACATTGGCGGTACATGCAGGCCAGCGGCCCGACCCGACCACGGGAGCGCGCGCCGTCCCCATCTACCAGACCACCTCATTTGTCTTTGATGATACCGAGCATGCCGCCCACCTCTTCGCGCTGCAGCGCTTCGGCAACATCTACACTCGCATCATGAACCCGACCAATGCCGCTTTTGAAGAGCGTATCGCGGCCCTCGAGGGTGGCACGGGCGCGCTCGCAACGGCTTCTGGTATGGCTGCGCAAATGGTCACCATGATGACCCTGCTCCGTCCTGGCGACGAGATCGTCTCTTCGAGCAGCCTCTATGGAGGCACGCATACCCAGTTCGATCTCACGCTGCGTACCTGGGGCATCAACACCATCTTCGTGGATAGCACCGACCCGCAAAACTATCGCCGCGCCTTGACTCCGCGCACGCGTGCGCTCTACGGCGAAACCATCGGCAATCCGCGTGGTGATGTACTGGACATACACGCCGTGGCCGACATTGCCCATGAAGCGGGCATTCCACTCGTCATCGACAATACCTTCGCCACGCCCTATTTGTGTCGTCCCCTCGCATATGGGGCCGACATCGTTGTGCATTCTGCGACCAAATTTATCGGCGGGCATGGCACCTCGATTGCGGGAGTGCTGGTCGAATCGGGCAAATTTCCCTGGGATAACGGCAACTTCCCGCATATTGTAGATCCCTCGCCCGGCTATCACGGCGTGCGCTTCTACGAGACCTTCGGCGATTTTGCTTTCGTCATGAAAGCCAGGTGCGAGACACTGCGCGATACCGGCCCATGCATCAGCCCATTCAACTCCTTCCTGCTGCTACAAGGACTGGAAACCCTCTCACTGCGCATGGAACGGCATTGCCAGAACGCGTTGCGCGTCGCGCAGTTTCTCTCAGAGCATTCTGCCGTCAGTTGGGTAAACTATCCCGGTCTGCCCGGCGATCCATCCTACACACTGGCGCAGCGCTATCTGCCACGTGGTGTAGGCTCGATCTTCACCTTTGGCGTCAAAGGCGGCTACGAAGCTGGCAAAACCGTCATCAACAACGTGCGCATGCTCTCCCATCTCGCCAACGTAGGTGATGCTCGCAGCCTCATAATCCACCCCGCCAGCACCACCCACCAGCAGCTCTCCGAGGAAGACCAACTGTCAGGCGGCGTCACCCCCGACCTGATTCGCCTCTCGGTCGGCATCGAAAATGTCGAGGATATCCTCTGGGATTTAGACCAGGCCCTGCGCAAAGTGTAGACCTTCCATTAAAAAATCTTAACCAGAAGCATGCCCCAACGGTACTATTCAAGGTCAACAAACCTGGCATTCGTGTATTATTAACAAGGGACTACCAGGATACTCTTGCTCGCATGGATGTATGGGCGCAATTATGTAGGGACGCGATTTATCGCGTCCACCCCGGCACACATTGAACGCCGGGGTGGACGCGATAAATCGCGTCCCTACAGAAATCCGTAGAGTGAAAAACGTAGGAAGTCATGAAACGCAACAAGCAAAAACGCTTAAGGACAAGCCTCGCATCGCTGCTTTGCATCCTCATAGTAGGCAGCCTCCTGCTATTGGGCTATGATTTTTTTCAACGTCATTTTGACGCGGGCATAAAGTCCGGGGCTATCCTCCCTGGGTCAAACTCGGTCGCCCAGGCAATTATCTCGATACAGGCGCATCTAAGCATAAGCACGCCTCCAACAGGCTACCCTCCCATCGATAGGCCTGGCCTTTCACCAACTCTGACTCCAACTCTGACTCCAACTCCTCCTCTAACAAGTAATGGAACCTCGACGCCTCCACCATCTAATGGAACGCCACCAACGGGGAACAGCGGCGCTACTCTCCCTCCTGGCAGCGCGCTCCCGTCAGAAAGTGCCTGTGCCTCCCGCGTCCAGCAGTCTTCATTCGAGCCTCGCCCCGACAACTATACCGCGAACCACACGGTACCAACCGCCTCACAAATCGCGAATTTGCATCCCTGGGACCCTTCTATTGGTATGGATGCGAAATCGGATAGCCTGCGTAGACAAATCACGGGCAACTACACCGGCACAACCGATGAAATTTTGCAGTGGGTGGCGTGCAAGTGGGGTGTCGATGTCAACATAGTACGCGCGGAGGCCGTGACCGAGTCGAGCTGGCACCAGAGCCAGCTGGGCGACTATACCAACACTCAAAGTCTCTGCCCGCCGGGAACATGGAACGGCAGCAGCTGCTATCAAAGCTATGGTATCCTTCAGATCAAATACACGTACTTTCAGAGCGAGTGGCCCATGAGCCGCAACGATACCGCGTTCAACGCCGAATTTGTCTACGGTTGGCTGCGCAACTGCTACGAGGGATGGGCCGATTATCTCTACCAGCTTACTCCGGCGCCCGGCTATCCTCGCTACCACGCGGGCGACATCTGGGGATGCCTTGGTTTCTGGTTTAGCGGCGCATGGTATACGCAGGACGCGATCAACTACATCAACATCACCAGGGGTCACTACACGCAGCAGCCCTGGCTCCAACCCGGTTTTTGATTTTTCCGCGCGCGTGGCATATAATCAAGATATGAATCACACCATACCTGACATGTACGACCGCTTACAATTCTTGCAGCAGTATCGCCATATCGCCATCGTCGGCATTTCGGCTGATCCGTATCGCCCCAGCCACTTCGTCGCCATTTACCTGCAGGCCGAAGGATACGACATCGTCCCCGTCAATCCACGCTATGCCGGGCAAACCATCCTGGGTAAGCGCGTCTACGCGACCTTAACCGAGGCCAAAGAAGTAGGAGAGCAAATCGAGATCGTAGACGTGTTTCGGAAAGCACAGGACGTGCCGCCCATCGCCGAGGAAGCCATCAAGATCGGCGCAAAAGTCCTCTGGCTCCAACTCGGCATTCGCAACGACGAGGTCGGCAAACGAGCGCATGAGGCCGGGCTACTCTTCGTCCAGGACCGGTGCGTCAAGATAGAACACGCCCGCTTTTTCGGTGGGCTGCACACTGTCGGGTTGAACACAGGCGTGATCTTATCGCGCAAATTGCCACAAGAATAACCGCCTATTCCAAGTTCTGTGAAGGATTGCCAGTACAAGACCAACTTGCCTGTGTTCCACGTCACCGTGTATTGTACGGGCGACCCTCGCGGTCGCCCTGGAAGTCCAATCGTCTCATATTGAGTGAAGTACCACCTTGCGCCAGGTGCGAATATGCTCAGCATGTTCCTCGAAGTGGTGCCATGTTGCGCCCGGTATCCATATCCGTATGTAGCCACTCCACTGCTCCGGTCGCAAAGAAGACAGCAGGCCAAAGAGACGATAGTGAGTAGCCTCAAACATCTCTATCGATTCTTGTAATGAAAGCGCGTGCAATCCAGCTTCCCACTGGTCATTTAATGCCAGCACATCCCGGTAATCTTTACCGGTTCGCTCGCCGCGCAGATGTGCCTCGAACTCCTCCAGGCAAACCTGCTCCCAGTGTCCGATATGCGCCATCACATCTTTGACCGACCACTTGCCCACCGGCCCTTCTCGCGTAAGCTCATCTTCACTCAATCCAAAAATGGCCGAGGTGAGCGCAACCCGCGCCGATATGATGTGAGCCAGTATCTCCCGCGGCTCGCGTGTATCTTTCGCCATATGTGATTCCTCCTTCACCTAGGCAACGTTTTCAATAATCGCCGCGATACCCTGCCCGCCGCCGATGCACAGCGAAGCCGCGCCATATTTCAAGGCATGGCGTCGTAGCTCGTACATCAAGGTAATAGTCAGCCGCGCGCCGCTTGCCGCCAGAGGATGCCCGATGGAAATCGCGCCGCCGTTCACATTCGTTTTGTCGCGATCCAGCCCCAATTCCTTTTCCACAGCCAGGTATTGCGGCGAGAAGGCCTCGTTGACCTCGACGCGATCCAGGTCGGACAGCTTCAAATCGGCGCGTTTGAGCGCGAGGCGAATGGCGGGCGCCGGGCCGATGCCCATAATCTCCGGCGGAACTCCAACCACGCCCCATGAGATCAGGCGTGCCATCGGCTTCAAGCCATGTTGCCGCACAGCCTCGCCCGTCCCCAGCACGACACACGCCCCGGCATCATTGATGCCACTCGCATTGCCAGGTGTCACCACACCTCCTTTGCGGAACCGCGCGGGCAATTTCGCCAGGCTCTCCAGCGACGTATCGCGAATGCCCTCGTCCTGCGTGATTTCGACGGGGTTGCCCTTGCGGTCTTTCACCGTGACCGGCACGATCTCTTGCGCCAGCCGCCCCTCCTGCTGCGCGCGTCGTGCCGCGACCTGGCTTCTCAGCGCATATTCATCGACCTGCTCGCGCGAAATCTCGTATTGCTCCGCCAGGTTCTCAGCAGTGATCGCCATGCCGCAGCCGATATAGCTATCGACCAGCGCCTCCCACAGGCTGTCCTCCAGTTGCGGCGCCTGGCCCAGCTTATACCCTGCCCGCGCCCCGCGCAAGACATGAGGCGATTGCGTCATATTCTCCGCCCCGCCCGCCAGCGCTATCTGTCCCTCGCCCAGTTGCAGCAGTTGCGCCGCGCTTACAATGGCCTGCAACCCGGAGCCGCACAGCCGGTTGACTGTGAGAGCGGGAGTCTCAATAGGTAGACCTGCCTTGAGTGCGACATGCCGCGCAAAATAGATCGCGTCCTTACTCGACTGTATCACGTTCCCTAAAACGACCTGGTCAATCACCTGCGGGTCAACGCCGCTGCGCTCGATAGCCCCCTTCGCAGCAATCACGCCCAAATCAATCGCGCTCACATCCGAAAGCGACCCTTGAAGCACACCAACAGGAGTACGAGCACCCGCGATAATATAAACCTCTTGCATGATCTCACCTCTTTGTGGAGCAAAACTACTTACTAACTAATGCTAAGTCTAACATTTGCCGATATGCTGAGGCAAGCTGTTCTGGAAATGTAGCAGACCTGGAAAACCTTCAAATTCTGGCCTTTAGGAGGCATTCATGGTTGATTTTCTGATCAAGCGAACGGGAAGTGTTGTAGTACAATGAAATACGAGGAGATCGTTGCTCGTCACTGCATGGCGCGATGATCGGTACTCTCTCCCTTGAACTCCAAGAGATCACTGTGGATGTGATGGAGCTTGCGCTCCATATCATGGATCCTGGAAGCCATCACCGTCATTTCAAACTCTGCTTTTACATCTACTTGATAGTCCAGGTCTGCTTTAATACGGTCTTTGGCTGCCTGTCGGTTCTGGCTCACCAACACGAAAATGGAGAGAAAGATGGCCTCAAGCGAGACGGCCATGGTCAGAAATTGAAAGGGAAACGGGTCAAACTGAACGGTCTTTGGCCCGAGCGTGTTGGCCACCAGCCAGACCACAAAGATCACCAGGTTGAGCAAGAGAAAGGGGATAGAGCCGGTGAACTCAGCAATGATATCAGCTATGCGCTGTCCCAGAGAGATATGTTCATCGATTTCTTCATTGGGATTGCGGCTAACCCGTGTTCGCAGGATATCGTCGGCATGCTTGAGACGCTGCCCCAACTCCGTCAGGACGTCAATGGCCGCTTCCGGTCGTCGGCGCAAGAAATCAAAGAATTCATCACGGTCTAATTCCAGCGTCACGACTTCTTCCTCAGAGGTAGCACTGGCTGATCGTGTTTCCCCAGTCAGCATGGATAATTCGCCAAAGAATTTCCCAGGGCCAAGCACATCGAGCACGACCTTCTTGCCATCGGTGTCTGTCAGCCAGATCTCAACTTCTCCCCGTTCGATGATCTGGAAGGAAGAGCCTTCCTCCCCGGCTTTCATAACGAGTTGTCCTGGTTGGAAGAGACGCTCGGTCATCAGGGAACGAATCTCGCTGCGCTCTTCATCATCCATATGAGAAAACAGGGGGATTTCTGCGAGGCGTTGCGTCGTGACACGACTCATGAGTGTATCTCCTTCTGGATTGGTTTCTTGGCGGATCAACACAATGGCTGAGCACGGGAAATACGGAAGAGCCGGCGCTTCGGGTACTTGACAGTCCTAGCGTGACTCCGCTGTCTCTAAACAGCCATGTTCTTGCTGTTCCGCTTTGATCTGGTCGATTCTTTCTATGATTTCCCGCCGCTTATGCTCGGTTGAGGTCTGCTTCAGCAGTTCCTCTAGCACTTTCAATTCGCCTGCTAGTTGTTCACAATTAGCCATAGGATTATCCCTCCTCGTATGTGGTGATCAATGCATTAAGAGATGGATCACGCTCATTGCTGTATCCAGGCAGACAGCGTGGGAATTTAGGCAGTCCTGAACACAGTCGTCTATCTGGTCGCTCAGCATTGACTCATCTGAAGGCGTTTGTTTATCGGCTATGAAGTGATAGAATCCAATACATTATGCCACATTGAATAGGAGCAGGAAAGGACAGGCAGAAAGTGACTGAACAGTATCATCTTGATGTACTTCGTCAGGGAATAGATGTATGGAACCAATGGAGACAGGAGCATCACTCGATCCAGCCCGATTTCTCAGGAGTGGACTTCAGAGGAGCACAACTGAGCCGGGTGAATCTCTCCGGGGCGCGTCTGAACGGTGCGGACCTGAGCAGTGCAGATCTCAAGGAGTCGCTGCTGATCAGGGCTGATTTGAGTGAGGCCATCCTGAGCCGGACTAACCTGGTGAGAGCGGATCTCCAGGGAGCAAACCTCAGAGCAGTGATTCTCAGCAACGCCAACTTGAGCGATGCAATCTTGAGCGATGCAATTTTGAGTGATGCAGACCTCAGTGGCGCTATCCTCACCGGCGCAGAGGTGACCGGGACAAACTTTAGCGGGGTTGACTTCAGCGATGCAGACCTTACTGGTATAGATTTCAGCCGAGCGAACACTCACGGCGCACGGCTGGGCAAAGCCTATTTCAGCAGGCGCTCCGCTACACCGCTGAATGACAACTATCGTGAGAGTTTGCGCGCAGATACTCCGCCAGAGCAGGGGCAGCAGGGCAACCAACGCGTAGGCATTGACGCGGAGGATCTAGACGAGCGGGTACACGAGGATTGGGCCAATGATGAGTAAATCGCATCACAAGCGATGCTATTGATGTGTCACCTCCCCGTGTCAAGTCACCTTTTATATGCTATAATGTCCATAAGCGATTTCACCCAACAACCGCTTCAACGTAAAAGTGAATTTGCCAGCTCCATCCGAGTTGAAAGGAGGTTCATTCACCCACTCATTTATTCGTTTTATTCCCATCCACTCCCTTGTTGGTCATGTAGTGCATTTATCACCCTCCCAGGGCGAGCATGAAGCCATCCATGCGGTTATGGATGACTATCCTACCTATCAGTGGACAGGGCAGTCCACGAAAAAGCAGCTACGTAGGCAATCGCGCCTGCGTTCACTCGATGTGTACCAACGTTTGTACATGTTTTGGTAGTCTTTTTTGAAAGGTGGGAACCTTTTTATGGCTCAATATGCAGCCGAACGTGCTGAAGCAGTGCCAACCGTCGCGAATCCCGCTCCTCTTGGCCTTAGCGCCTTCGCTCTTACTACATTCGTCCTCAGCGCCTCCAATGCGCAATTCCTTTTCACCGGCATCCCGCCTGTTACGGGGGCAATTGCTCTTGGCCTCGCGGCCTTCTATGGTGGAGTTGTACAGCTCATTGCGGGCATTCAAGAGTTTAGAAGAAACAATACCTTTGCCGCAACCGCCTTCTGCTCCTATGGGGGTTTCTGGCTTGCCGTCGCATTCACTCTCTCACCATTATTCGGGGGTAAGAACCTTGTTGACCTTGCTAGTGCGGGAGCAGCAACGGATGCCGCGAAGGGAGTTGGTATCTTCCTCCTGGGTTGGACCATCTTCACCGGCTTGATGTTCCTCGGTACCTTGAGGAGCAACCTGGCTCTTATGGGGGTTTTCTTCTTTCTGTTCCTGACTTTCCTGGCGCTGACGATCGGGTGGCTTTCAGGCCTCCCAACTGCAGGAAGTGGTAGCCTGACCTGGGTTAATATTGGTGGTTGGCTTGGCATCATTACTGCTCTCCTGGCCTGGTACACAGCCCTGGCAGCAATACTCGAATCTGGCCCGGCAACGTTCAGACTGCCAACGTTCCCGAGGAGTTAGTATTACCGGCAACGAAAGTTGCGCTTGAAGGCCTTCGGTCACTAGAGGCGGGTATACATGCAAAAGTGAGAAGCTGTGCGGGCGCTCAGACAGTGTATTGCACAGCTTCTCAACCCGTGAAAACGTGATCGGAGGCTTTCAGGATTGTATACTGGTCTACATATTGGTTCGTTCAAGCATATTTCACAAAGAGGTATGTAGCATGTCAAATTCAGCATGGAGCCGGGCAATGCGTGCTATCTGGCTCCTCAACACCATTGAAGTGGATTTGAGCCACCTCGGCATACCCTTAATGCGCGTTCCCTCCAACCTGCGCGACCTCGGTGAGGCGCTCGAGGCTCTCAGTGAGCAGGATCGCCATCTGATTGAAGATGAACTCACCCGCGCTCATGCTTCACTCGCGCAAGTGGTTGAAGAACTCCAGGCAGGCATGACCGAAATCGAGGCCCTGCTCCACAAACAGCCGCTCGCCTTGCCGGTTGAGCAG
>Ga0209577_10006742_pt1 | contig 10595 bp, 6 predicted proteins | sample GraSoiAngelo_109_FD_185874 | JGI IMG/M metagenome (GOLD analysis project Ga0209577, IMG submission 185874) | Grasslands soil microbial communities from the Angelo Coastal Reserve, California, USA - 14_0903_12_20cm (SPAdes) (version 2) | ecosystem: Environmental > Terrestrial > Soil > Grasslands ...
GTCGTCTCCTCGGCGCCGGTTCCCTCGGCCCGCTTCGGCTTGACGATGGTTGGTGCGGTGAATACGGCGATGGGGCCGGATAAGAAGCGGGTGTCGAGGTACACGCTGTCGCAGACGGGGGATGTGAGCAAGCTGTCGCTGTACGTGGCGGGTACGGGGGTGGCGGGGACGCAGGTCGTGCGGGGGGTGATCTACGCGGACGCGGGTGGTGAGCCGGGGGCGTTGTTGGGGACGACGGCGGAGGTTTCGGGTTCGGGGTCTGATCCGGCGGGCTGGCGTGATTTGCCGTTTGCGTCGCCGGTGCGGTTGGCTGCGGGCTCGTATTGGCTTGGTTTTCTGGCTGGGAACACGACCTCGGTGTTGAAGTTCTATTTCGACGAGTACGTGGGCGCGTACCGGACGAATGTGGATGCGTATGCGGATGGGGCGAGCGATCCGTTCGGTGGTGGGGCGACGGCGTATCTGCGTAACACGTCGGTGTACGCGACCTATACGCCGGTGCAGGCGGTTGTGCCGCCGGCGAACAGCTCGCCGCCGGTGGTCTCGGGGACGGCGCAGGCGGGGCAGACGCTGACTGCGAGCCAGGGCAGCTGGACGGGCACGGGCCCGTTCGGCTATGCGTATCAGTGGCGGAGCTGCGACAGCGCCGGGGCGGGCTGCACGAACATCGGGGGCGCGACCGGGACGAGCTACGCGGTCACGTCGGGTGATGTCGGGTCGACGATCCGCGTCGCCGTCACCGCCTCCAACTCGGCCGGCTCCAGCACCGCCACCTCAGCCCAGACGCCGATCGTCATGAGCGCCGCCGCAGCGGGCGACCCGGTCATCGCGGCCGCGGGCGACATCGCCTGCGATCCGGCCCTCCCGGGCTTCAACGGCGGCCTCGGCACCAGCACCCAATGCCGGGAGATGGCAACGTCCGACCTGCTGCTCAACGCCGGCCTCTCCGCCGTGCTCGCGCTCGGCGACAACCAGTATCCGTGCGGAGGCGCGAGTGCGTGGATGCAGTCCTACGACCCCTCGTGGGGACGGGTCAAGGCGATCACACGTCCCGTCCTCGGCAACCACGACTACGGCACCGGCGCGAGCTGCTCCCCCGACGCATCGGCGTACTACTCGTACTTCGGCGCGGCCGCCGGGCCGGCCGGGAAGGGCTACTACTCGTTCGACATCGGCAGCTGGCATCTGATCGCGCTCAACGCCGAGTGTGCGGCCGTCGGAGGCTGCGGGGTGGGGTCGACGCAAGAGACGTGGCTCAAGAACGACTTGGCAGCGCATCCGACCGCCTGCACGCTCGCCTTCTGGCACGAGCCGCTGTACTCCTCCGGGAACGTCGGGAACGACGCCGAGGTGGCGACCTTCTGGCAGGACCTTCAGGCCGCGGGCGCCGAGATCGTGCTCAACGGGCACAGCCACAGCTACGAGCGCTTCGCGCCGCAGGATGCCGCCGGGAATCTCGCCTCGAACGGCCTCCGCGAGTTCGTCGTCGGCACCGGCGGCGAGGAGCTGGGCCCCTGGGTCACCACGCAGCCGCACCGAGACGCCGGCACCGACGCCGCCTTCGGCGTGCTCAAGCTGACGCTCCATCCGACGAGCTACGACTGGCAGTTCGTACCGGTCGCGGGCCAGACGTACTCGGACTCCGGCTCGGCCGCGTGTCGATGACCTAAACCGCTCGCCTCGTCCCGGATCAGGTCAGGAGGCCCCGCTCGTCGAGCAGGCGCGCGTAGCGTGCGACGACGTGCGGGGTCACGTTCACGAGTCGGCCCGAGCGTCCCCCTGCTGCGGCCAGCTTCGCGATTCGGTACAGAGTCGAGCCGGATTCGAGCACCTCGCCGGACAGCGCCCACAGCGGCGAGTCGATCGTGCCGGCCAGCCAGCCCGGCCGGCCGGAGCGCGTGAGCCGACGCTCGGCACGCTCGAGATCGCGCGGCGCGCGGAGCGTGTAGAAGGGCGACCAGCCGTCCCAGTTCCCCGCCGTGAACGGGAGCGCGACGAAGTCGCCGGACCGACCGAGCACGGACGGGCGACCGAACACTGCCTTCGTCCACATGTACGTGAACCCCGCCGCCTGAACGGCCCCGGCCACTCCCTCGTCCAGCGCGCCGGGCCGGCGATCGTCGAAGGGCCGCCGCTCCTCGAGCAGCCGGTCGAGCCCGAAGCGGCGGACGGCTGCCCCGGCGAGGCCGCGTAGATCACGCGCCGCCTCGGGAGCCACGTCAGAGCCCTCCACGCCTTGCGGCCCGCCACGCGGGGAGAATAAGACGACGGGCCGGCCCGTGCGCAGGCCCGCTCGACGCCGCCGGACCGGTGCGAGCTGGGAGTCGAGGAGCGGCCACCAGCCGCGCAGCTCCAAGCCCGCGAGCCGCGCCAGGGCCGCTTCGCGTGCCTCGGACAGCGACTGCTCGAGCGTCCCGGGCGGGAGAAGGGCCTCGGCCGCGACACCGCGCCCGGTGCTGCCGAGCAGCGGCTCGAGGAGCCCGAGCACCCCGCCTCGCTCGCGTGGAACCGCGAGGAGCGGTAGCGCCGACCCGCCTCCGAGCTCGAGTGTCTCCGCCGTCAGCACCAGACCGGCCGCGAGCCCGGTCTCCGCCACGAGATCGACGAGCCTCGGCAGGCAGTCCAGCTCGCGCACCATCCCGCACCAGAGCAGGAGCGTGACGAGAATCCGGCGCTCGTCCGCCCAGGCCTCGAGCTGCTCGTCGTCCGGCTCGGGCGGCTGCTCGGCGGCCGGGATTCCGGACGGAAGCGCGCGGGATGCCTCGAACGGAGGGCCTGGATCGACGACTTGGAGGCCGTGTCCGAGCCGCGCCAGCTCGAAGAAGTCCCGATCGTCGTACTGGCGCCCGTAGACCGGCTCGCGCGCCCGCCGCACGAGCTCCGAAGCACGGTCGATCACGTCGATTTGGGGGCGCGCGTAGAGCGGCAGGAGGCGCAGCCGCGCGGCGCGCCCGAGCTGGCTCGCGACGAGGTCGGGATCGCCGAGCAGGATGCCCCGGCCCCAGCCCGCATGGCGCTCGGCCAGCGCGGCCGTCAGCTCGCAGTAGCTCGTCGCCGTGGGAATCTCTGCCTCCACGAACCGGCGGGCGCCGAGCGACTCGAGCCGCCGCCGGACCGCGTCGCTCGCTGAGGCGTCGATGCCGAGCCGTGGCTCGCCGTCGAGGAGCGCGGGATAGAGGTACGGCGCGACGACGAGCCCGGCCGGCCCCTGCGGCGCCCCGTCCAGCACGAGCACGTCCTCGGGGACAGCCTGACCGAGCCGCTCGAACGCCGCCGCGTACAAGTCTGCGGGATCGGTCGAGCGAGCGAGCGTCTCGCCTCCGGCCGCCTCGACCGCCGGCCAGAGGACGCAGGCGGGGTCGCCGAGCGCCAGGATCTGCCAGTGGGTCGCGAGCCAGAGCAGCTGGTCGGCGTGCCTGCCTCCGGCGACGAGGCTTCCCCCCGGCCAACCGGGTTGCGCGGCCTCCGGATCTCCACCTCCGAAATGGCGGCCCTTCCGCAGCTCGTCGTAGTAACACTCGAACATCAGGCCCGCGCGCTCGGCCGCGGCCGCGAGGGCGGGGCCGAGCGAGAACCGTCCGACGTCGGCTCCCGATGCGAGGTACAGCAGGAGCTGAGGGCGCTCGCTCAGGGCTTCGTCGTCCACCAGAGGTGCCACTTCGGCAGGCCGGGCGGCCCGAACCCCTGGCTGCGCTCCAGCCGCAGGCCGGCGGCGGCGATCGCCCGGCGCACCTCCTCGGCGCGGTCGTGGCGCACGATCTGGCGCCACTCGGGCAGGACGCCTCGGCTCAAAAGCGTTCTGAGCAGCCGTCGCGGGCGCCAGTGCACGTAGCTCGGGTAGGCGAGCACCCAGAGCGGCACCGCGTTCGTCGTGTCGAAGACCAGGCGACCGCCCGGCCGCACGACGCGGGCCAGCTCGCGCACGCCGGTGTCGAGGTCGGGAACGTGCACGAGCAGGTCGAGCGCGAGCGCGGCGTCGAACTCGCCGGCTTCGAAAGGAAGCTGCCGCGCGTCTGCCTGTACGAGCGTGACCTCCGGCGGGAGCGAGCTCCTCGCCTCCTCGAGCATCTCGGGCGAGATGTCGACGAGCGTGACGGAGTGGGTGCGCGCAAGCGGACCGGCGAGCCGCCCGTAGCCGCCGCCGACGTCGACGATGGTGAGTCCCTCGTGGTCGGCGAAGCCGCGCAACACTGCCAGGCGCTTCTGCTCGTAGAGGCGGTGGAACGGGTCGCGCGTGTCGTCGGCCTTGAAGTAGCGCCTGTAGCCGCTGCGGTAGATCGAGCTGTCGAAGCCCTGCCTGCTGGGACCCGTCAGCACTCGCTCGTACAGTCCCTCGAGCTCGCCGACGATCCGGTCGACGTCGAACCGGTCCGCCGCCGCGTTCGCCGCCTCGCCCACCCTGTGCAGCTCGTCTCGGTCGCGCAGCCGGGCCAGCAGGCTCTCTGCGAGCGCGTCCGCGTCGCCGGGCGGAACAAGCCAGCCCGTGCGGCCGTCCTCGATGAACTCGGGGAATCCGCCGGCCTTGCTGGCCACGACCGGGCGCGACAGCGCCATCGCCTCCACGGCGACGTAGCCGAAGCTCTCCCAGAGCGAGGGGAAGACTGCGAGCTCTGCACGGGCGACGACAGCGAGCGCCTGACGGCGCGGCAGCTCCCCGAGCAGGTGAACGCGGTCGGCGACCGGCTCGACGAGGCCACGGAAGCGCTCCATCAGGGCACCGTCCTCGTCGCCGGGGTCGCGGCCGACGAAGACCGCCTCGAGCCCGGGGTTCGACTCGAGCACCCGCGGCAGCGCCGCGGCGAGAACCTCGATCCCCTTCCGCCGTTCCAGACGGCCGAAGAAGACGAGGAAGCGTTCGGGCAGATCCTGCTCGGGCTCCTCCGCGCCCGCCTCGCGGATCGTCGCGATCCGGACGGCGTTCGGGATCTGCTCCATTCGCGAGGCGTCGAGACCCCAGTCGCGCGCGACCTTGTCGATGATCGCGCGGGTCGGCGCGAACACCGCGGCGCTCCGCCGGGTCTGGTCGCGCTCGAGGCGGCGCACCAGCCGCGCGCGGTCGTCGAGTGGGCGGCGGTTGAGCTCGTCGAGGACGTATGAAGGCGTGGCGAGGCGGGTCACGAGCGGCACCGAGTGCCAGCGTGCGAGCCACCAGCCCTCTGCCTCCCATTCGGCGGCCTGCGCGACATCGGGTCGAAAGCGGAGCGCGGCGGCCGCGATCCGGCGCAGGGCCAGCAGATGCTGGCTCGACCGGTGCGGGAGCCAGCGGTGGTCGATGCGGACGACTGTGACCCCATCCTCGACGTCGTGGCTCGTCTCGCCGCGGGTGACGACGCAGACGTCGTGCCCGCGGCGCGCGAGGGCGGGCGCGACAGCAGCGGTATTGGTGCCGATGCCGCCCATGTGATCGGCCGGGGGGTACTCCGGCGAGATCAGTACGATCCGCACGCTGCCTGCCGCAACGATCGGGACACCGTCGTCGAGGGATCCACCGAGCGCATCTTTCCAGGGAACCCGGCGAGCGACCGGATCGTCCTCGCCGTCGTGACCCGCGACCGCGCGAGCCTGCTCGCACGGTTCCTCCTGCCGGACCTCGTGCGGCTCGGCGAGGCGGGCTTCGGCGTCGCCGTCGTCGACCAGAGCCGCGGCGAGGAGACCAGGCAGCTCGTTGCCGGCGTGCCCGGCGTGACGTATCTGACGAGCGGCCCTGGGCTGTCGCGCGGCCGAAACGCCGCCGCGGGCGCAACGGACAGCGAGCTCCTCGCGTTCACCGACGACGACGTCTCGCTCCCGCCGGACTGGCTCGAGCGGCTCGTGGCCGCGTTCGACGCCGAGCCCTCGGCCGGCGCGGTCTGCGGCCGAGGCGTGACTCCGGACGGCACGCTGCTCCCGGGGCGGCCCGCCGGCCTCTACCGCTTCCCGACGAATCCGTTCGGGCTCGGGAGCGGCTTCAACGTCGCCTTCCGGCGGGCGGCGCTCGCTGCGGCGGGCCCCTTCGACGAGGAGCTCGGAGCAGGCGCGAGGTTCCACGCCGGCGAGGACACCGACATGCTCTACCGGATCATGCGCGCCGGCTGGGCGGTCTCGTGCTCCGACGACGTCACCGTCACGCACCACGAGTGGCGCCGCGCCGGCCAGGAGCTCCGGCTCCACTACCGCTACGGGCTCGGCGCCGGCGCGCAGACGGCGCGCCACGTGTCCGAAGGGGACCGCGAGGCCGGACGGATAGCACGCGAAGAGGCGCGCAAGCACGTCGCCGTCCTCGTCCGGGCCGCGCTCACGTTGCGCCTGCGCGTCGCTCGGGTCCAGCTCCCGTTCCTCGCCGGGCTCGCCGCCGGCTACCTGCGCCGGCGCCGCGGGGGTCAGGACGTCATGCGGCGGTAGAGCGCGAGCAGGGGCTCGGTCGCCGGCGCGGGCGCATAGGAGCGGAGGAACGACTCGCGCCCGGCCGCGCCGCGCTCGCGGCGCTCGCCCTCGTCGGTGAGGATGGAAGCTGCGGCCCGCGCAAGCTCCTCGTCGTCCGCCGCCACGACGACGCCGTCGCCGGCCTCGATTCCCTCGGCCCCCGCCGCCGTCGTCACGACCGGGACGCCGGAGGCGATCGCCTCGAGCACCTTCACCTTCATGCCGCTTCCCCGCTCGACCGGGTACAGGAGCACGGAGAGGCCGCGCAGGAACGCCGTCGCCGATGGGATCTGGCCCAGGACCTCGGCTCCCTCCGCGGCGAAGCCGAACTCAGTCGTGCCGCGGCCCGCGACGAGGAGGCGTGCGAGCGGGGCGTTCCGCTGCACGAGCGGCCAGACGCGCTCCGCCAGCCTGCGCAGCGCCGACGCCGTGGGAGGCCAGCCCGCCGTGCCGATCATTCCGGCGATCGGGCGGCCGTCGAGCGGCGCCGGGTCGTAGTAGCGCGGATCCAGGGCGAGCGGCGCCCGCGTCACGTACGAGAGCGGGGCCAGCTGCCGGAGCTCGTCCGCGACGAGCGGCGAGTTGGCGACGAGGTAGCGATGGTGGCGCGTCGCCGCCCGCTCGGCGAGGGTGAACTCCAGCACCTCGCGGAACTGCTTCTTCCACGGCGCTCCGAAGCGACGATCCCACAAGGCGAGGTAGTGCACGTGGACGACCGAAGGCGCGGAGACGCCCCACGTCGTCCAGGCCGCCGCCGTCTCCTCGACGTGCACGAGGTCGACGTCCGCCGCAGCCTCGCGCACGCGGCGGCCGAGCTCGCCGCCCCAGAGCTCGGGCCGTGGCCGGTTGAGGCGGCGCAGTCGCGAGATGTTCTTCATCGGCTCGACGTCGATGACCTCCACCCCCAGGTCGGCCGGGGGATCGCCCGGTATGTCGAACGACTGCCGTGCGGCGAGCGCGGTCACCTCGACGCCGTGCTCGCGGAGCCCGCGCAGGAGTGCGACGGCGCAGCGGCCCGGCGCGCCGCCCTCCGGAAGCGGCGGCTGGGCCATCACGACGAGCGCCTTCATGCCGTCCTCGGCGCGTACAGGCGAAGGGCCCTGCCGACCCGGCCGCCGAGGCGCATGCCGAGATGGCCTTCGAGCCACACGGCGTCCTCGGCCGGCAGGATGCGCAAGAGCGTCGAGAGGATCGCGAGCGCGCCAAGGCCGGCCACGGTCCCGGCGCAGACGCCCGCGATGCCGCCGCCGAGCGCCATGGCGACGCCCCAGGCCGCTGCGCCCGCGCCGGCCGACGCGGGCACGGCGCGCAGCAGGAACCCCGGCCGCCAGTCGAGTCCGCCGAGGGCGCGCGACCCGTAGGCGAGGACGGGCAGCGCCGCGGCGACCTGGGCGCCGCCGTTGGCGAAGGCCGCGCCGACCGCGTCCCACCTTGGGATGAGGATCAGGTCGAGCCCGACGTTCACGACCGCGGCGAAGGCGCCCGAAAGGAGGATGAAGCGCAGCCGCCCCAGTCCGTGGAGGAGTCCGGACGCGATCTTCTGGAGCGGCACGAACGGGAACGTGATCATCATCACGACGAGGATCGTCCCGATGCCGCGGAAGTCCCGTCCGAGCAGGAGGCGCAGGAGATCCGGGCCGAGGGCGGCCGAGAGCGCGGTCACGGGAAGCGTCCCGAGCGTGAGCAGTCGGAGCGCCCTCCCGTAGCCGGAGCGGATCCGGTCGACCTCGCCGGCGCCGTAGAGCGTCGCCACCGTCGGCGTCACCACCGCGATCACGGCCTCGAAGAGGTGGACGAGCGCGTTCACGAACGAGAACGCGATCGAGTACAGGGCGATCTGCGCGTACGACGAGTAGCGCTGCAGGAAGAAGAACTCCGACCGGCGCCAGACGACGAACGCCAGCACGGTTCCGAGCGAGGCGCCCCCCGCGTAGCGGACGACGCGGCGACGGAGCTCGGGGTCCGGCGCGACGACCGGCGCCACCCGGACGAGCTCGCGGTGGGCGAGCAGGGACGTCCAGACGAGGATGGCGATCGATGCCGCCGCCTCGACGGCGAACATGCCGGTGATGCCGCCTCCCGCCGCGAGAACTCCAACGGTTGCCGGAGTTCCGAGCGTGCCGACGGCCAGCCCGGCGATGGACGCCTCGCGCCAGCGCTGCGCACCGAGGAGGAACGCCGTCGGAACGCTCTGGAGGACCCCCATCGTGGCCGCGACTCCGGCGAGCGCCCATGCGCCGGTCGGTTTCCCGCCCGCGACGGCGACCGCGACCAGGATCCCGCCGCCGACGAGAGCCGCGACGGTCTCGATCGCCCACGCCCAGCGCGCGAGGCTCCGGACGGTCGGCCCACGGCCGGCCCCGATGGTCTCGCCGACGTACCGCATCAGCGACAGGGGCATCCCGGCCGTGAGGAGCATGACGACCGAGAGCTCGACGAACGCGATGTAGCTCTGGCGGCCCAGGCGGGAGGCGCCGAGGTACCGGGCCGCGAAGATGAGCAGGACGAGCGTGTAGAGCTGCGGGATGACGCGCGCGGCAGTGCTCCAGAGGCCGCCGGTGACGAGCGTCTGCATGCTCGCGGCCTCCCCGCCCGCCGCGGCGGGGCTCGCCCCGAGCTCCGGCTCTTTCGCGCTCACCCGTCGTGGAGTTTCGCCGACTTGGACCGCCGCCCTTTGCTCGGGCCTAGTGGCAGGGAGCAGAGCCCGAGTCGGCGAACGTCCTGCCGGCTTCCGGGATGAACTGCCACGAGTAGCTCGCCGGCGCGAGGGTCAGCTTCAGGATCCCGTACGTCGTCGCCTCGCGGACCTCGCTGTTCGGGAGCGCGGTGAAGAAGCCCGACAGCCCGCCGCCGCCCGTGCCGACCACGAATTCGCGTATTCCGCGGGCGGGGTCGCCCGTGCCGTCGGCGTCCTGGGGGGCGAAACGCTCGTAGTCGTGATCGTGGCCGACGAGGACGACATCGGCGCCGGCGTCCTGCAGGCTCTGCCAGAGCGCCTGCGTCATCTTGTCGCTGCCGTTCCGCCCCGAGCTGAATCTCGGGTGGTGCCAGTAGGCCAGTGTGCAGGCCGTCGGGTGAGTGGCGAGGTCGTTCCGCAGCCACTGGTCCTCCGGCGACCCGGCGTCGCATTCGCCGGGCAAGAACTCGCAGTTCGAGTTCAGGACGACGACGTGCCAGCGGCCGAGGTCGTAGCTGTAGTAACCGGTCGAGGGGTCGCCCGCGGCCGGGCCGAAGTAGGAGTAGTAGCCGGAGGCGCCCGGGGTCTCGTACTCGTGGTTCCCCGGGGTCGGGTGCGTCCGCGCTTTGGCACGGCCCCAGGTCGGCCCGTAGCAGCTCATGAAGTCGGCGAGCGCGCCGCTCGGATAGGCCTCGTCGCCGAGCGCGGCCACCGGCGCGGTCGGGAACGCGTCGAGGAGCGGCGCCGTGCGGAGTCTCCCCTCGTACCCGGGCGTCGTGCAGTCGGCGATGTCGCCCGCAGCGAGGAGGACCGGGTTGGCGCTCTTCGCAGGGAAGAACCCCTCGACGCCGACCGTGCGGTCGAGCTTCGGGTCGATGCGCGCGCGGTCGATGCCCGGCCCGCCGTCGATCAGGTCGCGCTGGCGGTCGTAGGCGTAGATCAGGTCGTTGTCGGCGCCCGCGTAGACGCGATCCTTGCCGGGACCGGGATAGATGACGTCGTTCCCAGGGCCGCCGGAGACGACGTCGTTCCCGGCGCCGGCGTAGATCGTGTCGTTCCCGCCGAGGCCGCAGATGATGTCGCGGTGGGCGGTGCCGCGGAGCGTGTCGTCTCCGGGCGTGCCGGTGATCGTGCAGCGCACTGCTGCGTGGCCCGGGGTCGCGGCTGAGGCCGATCCGAGGATCGCGGCCGCCGCGACAGCGAAGATCGCGAGTTCACGTCTCATCCAGATCGCCCCCCAGCCTCGGTGGCGGCAAGGCTACCTGCTCATTATGTAGCCGGTGCTGCTGCGGCCCGGAAGAAGCGGCCGGCCTGCCCGTGGAGGTGCCGGCCGAGGGTCTCGTCGAGCCAGGCCGCGTCACCGTGGGGCAGGATCCGGAGCGTGGTCGCGAGGAGCACGAACGTCGCCGTTCCGGCGACCAGGCCGACGCCGACGGCCACCGCGTCCCGGAGGAGCAAGTTGGCCCCGTAGGCCACGAGCCCGGTGGCGATCGACGCCACGACGGCGCGGAAGATC
>Ga0209577_10006743_pt1 | contig 10594 bp, 9 predicted proteins | sample GraSoiAngelo_109_FD_185874 | JGI IMG/M metagenome (GOLD analysis project Ga0209577, IMG submission 185874) | Grasslands soil microbial communities from the Angelo Coastal Reserve, California, USA - 14_0903_12_20cm (SPAdes) (version 2) | ecosystem: Environmental > Terrestrial > Soil > Grasslands ...
CCCGCCGGTCTACACGGTCGGTCCCGGCTCCTTCATCTACGACCTGCTGCGGCGGGCGGGTTGCGCCCCGGTCACCGCCGGCGCGAGCACGGACTACCCGCAGTGGTCGGTCGAGGCCCTGGTCCGGGAGGACCCCGCCGTGTACTTCGTGGACTCGGAGTCGGGCGGTTCCGTGTCGGCGGTCGATCACCGGCCCGGATACGACGCGATCTCCGCCGTCACCCACCACCGCGTATACCTCGTGAACGGCGACCTGGTGGCCCGGCCCGGCCCGCGGGTCGTGCAGGGGCTGGCCGATCTTGCCAGGGACCTCCACCCCGGGGCGTTCCGGTGAGCGGAGCGGCCGCGGTCCGGGACCGGCGGGCCGTCTCGGTCCGTGTCCACGCACGCCGGTACCGGGCCGTCATGACGGGACTCTCCCTGGCCTTCGTCGCGGCGCTGCTCCTCGGCGTGGCCCTCGGGACAGTGTGGATCTCTCCGTGGGACACGCTGCGGCTGGTCGCCTGGAAGCTGCACCTGGCCGGCCGGCCGCACGTCTCGGTGGCGACCGAGGTGATCCTGTTCCAGCTCCGTCTTCCCCGTGTGCTCCTGGCCGTCCTGGTGGGGGCGGCCCTGGCCACCGCCGGCACCCTCTTCCAGGGGCTGTTCCGCAACCCGATGGCCGACCCCGCGATCATCGGCGTGTCTTCCGGGGCGGCGCTCGGGGCGATCGCCGTGATCGTTACGGGCGGGGGGTCGGCGCTCGCCGGGATGGGGGTGACCGCAGCCGCCTTCGCGGGTGCACTCGCCACGGCGTTCCTCGTGTACCGCCTGGCGAGGGTCGGACCGACCATCAACGTCGCGACGCTGCTGCTGGCCGGCATCGCCGTCGCCGCGTTGATCTCGGCGGTGATGTCCATCGTGATGTCCCTGGCCGGCCAGCAGGTCCGCTCGATCTACTTCTGGCTGCTCGGTGGGCTGGGGGCGCGAAGCTGGGAGTCGATGGAGACGGCCGGGCCGCTGATCGCGGCCGGCGTGGTCGTGGCGCTCTTCCAGGTCGGCGACCTCAACCTCATGACGATGGGGGAGGAACGCGCGGCCCAGCTCGGCGCCGAGGTGGAGCGGTTCAAACGGGTGGCACTCGCGGCCGGCGCGCTGCTCGCTGCCGCGGCGGTGTCCGTGTCCGGTGTCATCGGCTTCGTCGGTCTCATGACGCCGCACCTGTTACGGCAGGTGGTGGGCGCCGACCATCGCCGCTTGCTCCCCGCCGTCTTGCTCGCCGGCCCGACCTTCCTGGTGCTGGCCGACCTGGCCGCCCGAACGGCGATCCGTCCCGAGGAGCTTCCGGTGGGCGCCGTGACGGCGATCCTGGGGGCTCCCTTCTTCCTGTACCTGTTGCGGAGGGGACGGCGGGTCACCCGTGTCTGATGGCGCGCTCGTCTTCGAGGACGTCACGGCCGGGTACGGCGGGCCACACGTCGTCCACTCGATCGACCTCCACGTCCGGTCGGGAGAGGTGGTCGGACTGGTCGGTCCGAACGGGTCCGGGAAGACCACGTTGATCCGCGTGGCGTCGCGGGCCCTCCGTCCGGCGGACGGTCGCGTGTGGGTGACGGGAGCCGATCCCTACGCGCTGCCGGCGCGGCGGGCCGCTCGGCTCGTGGCCGTCGTGCCACAGGACCTGGTCCCGGCCTTCTCGTTCACCGCGCTGGAGGTTGCCCTGATGGGCCGGTCGCCGCACCGCTCCTCGTGGGGGCTGGGGTCCTCCGACGACTGGGCCCTGGTCCGGGCGGCCATGCGAACCACAGGCGTGGCCGACCTCGCCGACCGTCCCATCGAGGAGCTGTCGGGCGGGGAGCGCCGCCGGGTCGTCCTGGCCCAGGCCCTGGCCCAGGACGCCCCGGTGCTGCTCCTCGACGAGCCCACGACCCACCTCGACCTCCTGCACGTGCTCGAACTGCTCGCCGTGGTTCGAGAGCTGGCCGAGCGGGGTGGAAAGGCCGTCCTGGCGATCTTCCACGACCTCAACGTGGCCGCGTCGACATGCGACCGCATCTACGCGCTGAGCGGAGGACGCGTCGTCGCGGAGGGCTCGCCCGAGGACGTGCTGACCCGGACCCTCCTCGCCGAGGTCTACGGCGTGGAGGCCGAGGTCCTGCCGAACCCCGTCACCGGCCGCCCGATGGTTGCAGTGGGACCGCCGGGGGAGGGTCGGTCTCGAGCGGAGCCGGTCCCTCGCCGGTGATCTTCACCTCCATGCACGGAGGATGCTGCGGGATGCAGAAGGCCACCCGGGAGCCTCCCGCGGGAAGGGGATCGGCCCACATGATGCCGCCGTGCAGGACCACGAGCTGCCGGGCCAGGTACAGCCCGAGCCCGAGGCCGGCGCGCTCCTTTCGGAGGATCTCCTCACCGGTGACGAACGGTTCGCGGAACACCGCGCGCACCAGGTCGCGGTGCAGGCCCTCCCCGAAGTCGGTCACGGTGAACATCACGCCCTCCGTGACCCGTTGGAGGTTCACCACGATCCTGCCGCCCGGCGGCGAGTAGCGGCCCGCGTTGTCCATGAGTTCCACCATCGCCCCCGAGATCCGCCCGACGTCGACCCACACGGGGAACGAGCCCTCCGCATGGATCTCCAAGGTGACGTCGGCGTACGTCTCGCGGATCCGCTCGCACGCCTTGCCGAGGAGCGGTCCGAGATCCGCCTCCTCGAGCTCGAGCGACAGCCTGCCCCGGCCCAGGTCGGCCAAGGAGAGGATCTCGTCGATCATCTCGGTCAGCTCCTGGACGGCGGCGTCCATCCGCTCGACGAAGCGGTCGTGCTCCTCGTCCGTGAGGTCCCTGCTCTTCAGCAGGTGGGCGATCCCCTTCACGATCGTCACCGGCGTCCGGAGCTCGTAGTTCACGTTCGCGATGAACGCGTCCTTGGAGGAGGCGTTCTCGTGGAGCTGGCGGGTGGTCTCCACCAGGGCACGGGTCAGCTCGACCTCCCGGTGAATGGCCTGCGTGAAGCGGGCCGCCAGCCCCGCGGCCACCCGAGGAGCGATGACGACACCGCCGCCGAGCACCGCCCTGAGGTCGCGTGCGAGCTCCGCGGGGTCGTCCAGCTTGAGGAGGTACGCCGCAGCGCCGGCCCGGAACAGCTCCGAGGCCGAGTCGACGTCCGGGTTCGCCGTCCAGCAGATGATGGGCGACTGGGGCGCGGAGGCGAACAGCCGGCCGACCAGGACCGGGCCGGTCAGCCCCGGCACGGCCGGATCGAACACCACGGCGTCCGGCTTAGTTCGCTCGACCAGCTCGAGGGCCCTGTGCCCATCGGTCCCGAGGTCGATCCGCGCGTCCGGCATCGTCGGATCGAGGACGCGGCGGAGGAGGGTTCGGTCCTCCTGGGACCCCGCAAGGACCAGCGTGATCGGCATCCGGAGGTGTTATCGACGGGCGCCGAAAGCAGGTTGAACGACGGGGAGCGCCCGGGCTACTCCACGATGCCCTTGCGGATCGCGATGGCCACGGCCTGCGCCCGGTCGTTGGCTCCCAGCTTCTCGAAGATCCGCTCCAGGTGGGTCTTCACGGTGTGCGGGGAGATCCCGAGGTCGTGTGCGACCTCCTTGGTCGTCGAGCCGTACGCCACCATCTGGAGGATCTCGGCCTCGCGTTTGGAAAGCGGCGCCTCCGGACGACGGTCCACCAGCTGAACCTCCTCGATGAACGCACGGGTGAGACTGGGATGGATGACGGCCTTGTCCTCGAGGGCGAGACGCGCCGCGTTCACGAGCTCGGCGGGGGTGACGTCCTTCAACAGGTACCCGGAGACACCCGCCTGGATGGCCTCGGAGATGGCCTGGCGCGACTCGTCCACCGTGAACAGGATCACCCTCGTGTCGGGGTTCTCCTGCTTGATGATGCGGGTCGCCTCGATGCCGCCCATCCCGGGCATGCGCACGTCCATGAAGACGACCTCCGGCTTGACCTTTCCGACGGTGTCGATCGCCTCCTCGCCGCTCGCCGCCTCTCCGACCACCTCCACCTCGTCGGAGATGGAGAGGGCGGAGCGCAGGCCGTCTCGCGTCACGGGATGGTCGTCGACGATCAGGATACGCATGGCTTCAGTCCGCTCCCGGTCGAGGCCGGTCCGATCGCCGATAGAATATCTCGGGACAAGGGGCGAGATGGCTGAAAAGGACATCCATGTGAGCGATACGGAGCTCACCGAGGAGCGCGTGCTGGAGGCGCTGAAGGAGGTCCTCGACCCCGAGCTGGGGATCAACATCGTCGATCTCGGCCTGGTCTACGACGTCCGGATCGATGACGACGTCGTCAACATCACCTACACCCTCACCACGATGGGCTGCCCCATCGGGCCCCTGATCGAGGAGCAGATGGCCAGGATGCTGGCGGACGTGCCCGGCGTCGAGCGGGTGGACGCCGAGATGGTGCTCCGGCCGCCCTGGTCGCCGGAGATGATGTCGGACGAGGCCAAGGCCGCCCTGGGCTTCTTCTGATCGTCTTGATCGTCTGATCGCCATCCCGGGAACGCCCCGGGAACGCCAGCGTGGTGGAGTTGCAAGGCGAGCACGCCATGGGGCACGATTCCTACCGTTGGGGTGGGATTCATCCTCGCAGGAAGGAGGGTTTTCGTGGCTGGATACGCGAACCCGGACGTTCTGGTGGAGACGGACTGGCTGGGAGATCACCTCGACGACGCGACCATCCGCGTCATCGAGGTCGACGAGGACACCACGGCCTACGAGAAGGGGCACATCCCCGGCTCGGTGGGCTGGAACTGGAACACGGACCTCCACGCCGCCACCGGGCGGGACTACATCGACCAGGAGGGGCTCTCCAAGCTGCTCCAGCAGGCAGGGGTGGGGCCCGGCACCACCGTGATCCTGTACGGCGGCAACAACAACTGGTTCGCCGCCTACGCGTACTGGATCGTGAAGTACCTGGGGTTCGACGACGTGAAGCTCCTGAACGGGGGCCGCAAGAAGTGGGAGCTCGAGTCCCGCGAGCTCACCCAGGACCCCCCGAAGATCGAGCAGACCGACACCTCCGTGAAGGGGAAGGTCAACAACGCCATCCGGGCCCTGCGCGACGAGGTGCTGTCCAAGCTCGGGAAGGCCTCTCTGGTGGACGTCCGCTCGCCCGAGGAATTCCGGGGGGAGAAGCTCGCCCCCGACCACCTACCGCAGGAGCAGGCCCAGGTCCCGGGACACATCCCGGGGGCCGCGAACATCCCCTGGGGCAAGGCGGCCAACGAGGACGGGACCTTCAAGTCGGCCGACGAGCTCGAGGCCCTGTACGGCGGCGAGGGCGTGACCAAGGACAAGGAGGTCATCGCGTACTGCCGGATCGGGGAGCGGAGCTCGCACACCTGGTTCGCCCTCCACGAGCTCCTGGGCTGGGACGGCGTCAAGAACTACGACGGCTCCTGGACCGAGTACGGGTCGCTCGTGGGCGTGCCGGTCGAGAAGGGCTAGGAGAGGGCCAGGCTGACCAGCGGTTTTGTCGCGATCTCCGGGGTGGGCGAATCCGACCCCGGAGGTCGTCTTTGTGGGGGCAGGCGGGTAGACTGAGGTCGATGGCCACCACTCAGCAGCAGCACCTCGACGAGCTCACCAAGGGCTATCGGTTCGGTTGGAGCGACCCCAGCCATTCGGTCTTCGTTCCCAAGAAGGGCCTGTCCGAGGCGGTCGTCGAGGAGATCTCCGAGATGAAGTCCGAGCCGGACTGGATGCGGAAGTTCCGGCTGAAGGCGCTGAAGCACTTCCGGAACCGGCCCATGCCGTGGTGGGGCGCGGACCTCTCGGACATCGACTTCGAGAACATCTACTACTTCATCCGGTCCACGGAGAAGCAGGCCAAGAGCTGGGACGAGCTTCCCGAGGACATCCGGGGCACGTGGGACAAGCTCGGGATCCCCGAGGCCGAGAAGAAGTTCCTGGGCGGGGTCTCGGCCCAGTACGAGTCCGAGGTCGTGTACCACAAGATCAAGGAGGAGCTCGACTCCATCGGCGTGATCTTCACGGACATGGATTCGGGACTCCGCGAGCACCCGGACATCGTCAAGGAGTACTTCGGGACGATCATCCCGCCGAACGACAACAAGTTCGCCGCGCTCAACTCGGCGGTGTGGTCCGGCGGGTCGTTCATCTACGTGCCGCCCGGCGTGCACGTGGACATCCCGCTGCAGGCCTACTTCCGGATCAACGCGGAGAACATGGGCCAGTTCGAGCGGACGCTGATCATCGCGGACGAGGGGTCCTACGTGCACTACGTCGAGGGGTGCAGCGCGCCGATCTACACCACGGACTCGCTGCACTCGGCGGTGGTCGAGCTGATCGCGAAGCCCGGCGCGCGGATCCGGTACACGACGATCCAGAACTGGTCGACCAACGTGTACAACCTTGTGACCAAGCGCGCCGCCGCATATGAGGACGCCATCGTGGAGTGGATCGACGGCAACATCGGCTCGAAGGTGACCATGAAGTACCCATCGATCTACCTGCTGGGCAAGGGGGCGCGGGGCGAGGTGCTCTCGGTGGCGTACGCCGGGAAGGGCATGCACACGGATGCCGGCGGGAAGGCCATCCACGCGGCGCCGCATACCACGTCGGTGATCACGTCGAAGTCCGTGTCCAAGGACGGCGGGCGGACCGGGTACCGCGGGCTGATCCGGGTGGAGCCGGAGGCCCACCACGCGAAGTCCACGGTGCGGTGCGACGCGCTGATCCTGGACGAGGAGTCGCGGTCGGACACGTACCCGTACATCGAGGTGGAGGAGGAGACCGCGGCCCTCGGGCACGAGGCCACGGTGAGCAAGGTCGGCGAGGACCAGCTCTTCTACCTGATGAGCCGCGGTCTGACCGAGGCCGAGGCCACCGCGATGATCGTGAACGGCTTCATCGAGCCGATCACCCGCGAGCTGCCCATGGAGTACGCGGTCGAGCTGAACCGGCTGATCGAGCTCCAGATGGAAGGCGCCGTCGGCTAACAGCTGTTCTTGTCGTAGGTCACGAATACGATCCCTCGGTGGAGCACGGACCAACTGATCGCATCCTCGATGGACTGAACTCGGCGCAGCGGGAGGCGGCTTCCGCTGTCCGGGGCCCGATGGCGATCCTGGCCGGGGCGGGGACGGGGAAGACCACCACCATCACCCACCGCATCGCCTCTCAGGTGGCGAGCGGGGCGGCCATCCCCCGCACGATCCTCGCTGTCACGTTCACGGAGAAGGCGGCCGGCGAGCTGAAGACGCGGCTTGCGGCGCTCGGCGTGCAGGGAGTGGAGGCCAGGACGTTCCACTCGGCGGCGCTGTCCCAACTGCATCAGCTGTGGCCGCGGTTCACGGGCACCGACGTCGGTGAAGTGCTCGACGCCAAAGCCCCCCTGATCGCGTCGCTGGCCAATGCGCTGCCGCCGCCGCACAAGTTCCTTCCGCGACGCGAGCTGGCATCGGAGATCGAGTGGGCCAAGAACCGCATGGTGTCCCCGGAGGGCTATCTCGACGAGCTGGCGGCGACCGGCCACACGCCACCCGTTCCCGCCGACCTGATGCAGCGCGTCTACGCCGGCTATGAGCGACGGAAGCGCACCACGGGCCGGCTCGACTTCGAGGACATGCTGCGGCTCGCGGTCCAACTGTTCGACGAGCACGATGGCGCCGCGGACGAGATCCGTTCACGGTACGCGGCATTCACCGTCGACGAATATCAGGACGTCAACCCCCTTCAGCAGGCGCTCCTCGAGCGATGGCTGGGGGAGCGGGACGAGCTCTGTGTCGTGGGCGACGACTACCAGACGATCTACGGCTTCACAGGAGCGACCCCCTCGTACCTGCTCGGGTTCCGCGACCGGTTCCCCGGCGCGCGGATCGTGCGGCTCGAAGACAATTACCGCTCGACGCCGCAGGTCCTGGGCCTCGCCAATCGGTTGACCGGCCGGCTGGGCGGCTACGAGAAGAACCTCCGGGCCACCCGCGATCACGGACCCGAGCCGATGATGCGAAGCGTCGCCGACGAGGCGGCGGAGGCGAACCTCGTCGTGAAGGAGGTTGGCCGGCTCCGGGCCGACGGCGTCCCGTTCGAGGAGATGGCGGTGTTGTACCGGATCAACGCGCGATCGGAGCGGTTCGAGGAGGCGCTCGCCGAGGCGGGGATCCCGTTCCAGGTGCGAGACGGGGCGTTCCTGCGGCGGCCGGGCCCACGCGCTGTGGTCGCTCGCCTGCGCCGAGCGGCCGACGAGTCGGTGGTGGACGCCGTCCATCGGATCACGTCTGCACTGGGGTTCGATCCGGAGGCGGAGCCGGACTCGGAGGAGGAGGCCACCCGGCAGTCCGATCTCGCCCGCCTCCGGGCGCTGGCTCGGGAGTTCTCCGCGACGCATCCCGACGGCGACGTTCCGGGGTTCGTCGACGAGCTGGCCCGCCGGTTTTCGACCGAGCGGGCCGGTCGGGGAGTCAACCTCATGACCTACCACCGGGCGAAGGGCCTCGAGTTCGAGGCCGTCTTCCTCCCGCGGCTGCTCGATCGGGAGCTGCCGTTCCGCTCGGGGCGAAGCGCGGCGCCGGTCGACGAGGAGCGGCGCCTCCTGTACGTCGGCATCACGCGTGCGAAGCGATCCCTGTTCCTCACCTGGCCGGCGGACGCGAGGGTCGGTCGGAGCCCGTTCCTCGAGGAGCTCGGGGCGGAGCCAGAGCCGGCGCGCCCCACCGCGAAGGCGGCGCCGGGAGAGCGGGCCGCGGTTCCCGCGGGGGACCCGATCTTCGACGCGCTCCGACGATGGCGCCGGGAACGCGCCGCCGGGGATGGGGTGCCGGCGTACGTGGTCTTCCACGATTCCACGCTCGCGGAGATCGCCACACGGCGCCCCCGGACGCTCGCCGACCTCCGGGCGATCGTCGGGGTCGGGCCCACGAAGCTGGAGCGGTACGGGGAGGACCTCCTCGGGGTGCTCGGAGCATCCTGACCAGCCGAAACGGCGAATCCGACCTGTCGGGTAGTATTTGGTCACCGATGCCCGACGTCGCCACTTCCAGCAGGTTCACCAAAGAGGCGCTGGCCGAGCTTCCGTCGGCCGGCGCGTTCGTCGACTCACTCCGGGAAGAGGCCCTGGCCCAGTTCGAGGCGGCGCCGATCCCCTCGCAGGAGACGGAGGAATGGCGCTACACCGACCTCTCCGAATTCGACTTCGACTTTACGCCGTTCGTCTCAGGAGGCGCCTGGGCCGACTCGCTCGACGAGGTGCCGGAGCAGATCCAGGCGGCCGCCGGCGACATCGGGGACCGGGCCGGTCTGCAGATCCAGCGCAACTCCGAGGTCATCCTGAGCCGGGAGGGGCGGGAGGCCGACCGGGACGAGGTCCACTTCGAGAGCCTGGACCACGCGCTCCGGGACCATCCGGAGATCGTGGAGCCGTACCTCCACGCGATCGTGCCGAGTGGACGCACGAAGTTCACCGCGCTGCATACCGCGTTTCGTACGGGCGGGACCTTCGTGTACGTCCCGCCGGGCGTCACCGTGGAGCTTCCGCTGCAGGCCCTGACCTACCTGGAAGCCGACGGCGCCGCGGTGTTTCCGCACACACTGCTCGTGGTGGGCGACGACGCCGAGGTGACCTTCATCGACCGTTACGTATCATCAGACCTGGGGCGCGCCTTCTCCGACGCCGTCGTGGAGATCCACGCCGGAGCGGCGTCGCGCGTGCGGTACGTCTCCCTCCAGGACTGGGGGCGCGGCGTGACGCACCTCTCCGTGCAACGCGCCATCCTGGGCCGCGACGCCGAGCTTCGCTCGCTCAGCGTGCAGTTCGGGGGCGAGCTCGCGCGGAGCGAGTTCGAGAGTGTCCTGGCCGAGCCGGGCGCCCACAGCGAGATGCTCGGCCTGTACTTCGCCGCCGGAACCCAGCACTTCGACCACCGGACATTGCAGGACCACGTGGCCCCGAACGGCACCAGCGATCTCCTGTACAAGGGCGCGCTGAAGGAGGCCTCCCGGGCCATCTACTCGGGATGGGTCCACATCCGACCGGGCGCCGAGAAGAGCGACGCCTTCCAGACCAACCGCAACCTCGTGCTTTCCGAGCACGCCAAGGCGGACGCGATCCCGAACCTGGAGATCGAGAACAACGAGGTCCGGTGCGGCCACGCGGCCAGCGTCGGGCCTGTGGAGGACGACACGTTGTTCTACCTCCAGAGCCGGGGGATCCCGCGCAGGGAGGCCGAGCGCCTCATCGTGTTCGGGTTCTTCCAGGAGGTCCTCGACCGCGTGGCGCTGCCGGAGATCCGCCGGGCCCTCTCCGAGACCATCGAGCGCGAACTGGAGCGGGGATCATGACGCTCGTGAAGGTAGCGCGAGCCAGTGACATCCCCGAGGGCGAGGTCAGGGCGTTCACGGTGGACGGACGTGAGGTCGCGGTCGCGAACGTGGGCGACGGCGAGTTCCGGGCCGTCGACGACATCTGCTCGCACGCGCACGAGCACCTCTCCGAGGGCGATGTGGATCCGGACTTCGGGACGATCGAGTGCCCGAAGCACGGGTCCACGTTCGACCTGGAGACCGGCAGGCCGAGGACCCTCCCCGCCACCATGCCCGTGCATGTCTATCCGGTGAAG
>Ga0209577_10006745_pt1 | contig 10591 bp, 8 predicted proteins | sample GraSoiAngelo_109_FD_185874 | JGI IMG/M metagenome (GOLD analysis project Ga0209577, IMG submission 185874) | Grasslands soil microbial communities from the Angelo Coastal Reserve, California, USA - 14_0903_12_20cm (SPAdes) (version 2) | ecosystem: Environmental > Terrestrial > Soil > Grasslands ...
CCCGCCCTGGTTGGTTGCGCTTCGTGTAGGGTACGGGCCGGGCTTGCCCCCGCCCTGGTAGGCCGTGCATCGTGTAGGGTACGGGCCGGGCTTGCCCCCGCCCTGGTTGATTTGTGGTTCGTTACCACTCGCTGTGCGCGTCTGCAGCGATTGAGCCTGCCGGGCGGTCTACGGCGAAAGGGCGGATAAGCTCCGGCGCGGTTCCCGTGACGATCAATTCGGCAAGTGTTTTGCCCGTGATCGCGCTGAGCAGAATGCCGACACTGCCGTGACCCGTTGCCAGGGCCACGTTCTCCCAACCAGGCGCAGTTCCCAGGATGGGCTGGTTATCCGGTGTCTTCGGGCGCAGCCCCACCCACATACTTTCAATGTCGCTCTGCTCTAAAGAGGGAATGAGCCTGGCCGCCGTATTCAACAGCCATGCTACGCCGCCAGCCGTCAGGTGCTTTTCAAAACCCACCTCTTCTCTGGTCGCGCCTACGATAACCGTTCCATCCTGTTTGGGCGCGAGATAAATGGCCTCGCCGAAAATAATGGAACGCAGAGGTGCCGCAGGTTGGCGCAAGGCCAGGATTTGCCCGCGCTGCGGAACGACAGGGAGCTTGATGTGCAGCCACTCGCTCCACTGCGCCGCCCACGCGCCTGCCGCAATGACAAGGTGATTGCAGGCGAGCGTTTCACCCTGCGCAGTCGCGATAGCCGTCACTCTGTTCTGGTGGTGCTGTATGCCGGTAACGCGTGTATGGCTGTGTAGTGTCGCACCGAGGTTGGCAGCGGCCTGCGCGAAGGCTTTGACAACCTGCGGCGCCTTGATCTGCGCTTCCTCGGGGGCGTAGAGGCCCGCTCGTACATCGGGTGAGAGCGCCGGTTCTCGCTGGCGCGCTTCTTCGCCTGTCAGCCAGTACATGTGCAGGCCCAGCGGCTGCCACGCCTTCATGCGCTTGCGCAGGTTGGGGATATTCGCCGAGTTGCGCACTACGCGTAACGCCCCCGTCTGTTCGTATTCCATAGGTATGCCGCTAGCGTCCTCAAGCTCCGGCACGAGTGTGGGGAAAAGCGCGAAACTGGCGAGCATTAAATCCGCGAGCGGTCCTGGGCCGGACAGCGACCCCAGAGGTGCGAGCAGGCCAGCCGCCGCGCTCGATGCCTCCCCGCCAATTTCGCCCTGGTCTACGACGGTGACGTCCACGCCTGCTTTGCGCAGGTGGTAGGCGATGGCGCAGCCGATCACGCCGCCGCCGATGATGACAATGTCGGTTGTGGGTTGCATGGGTGTGGGTTCCTCTCATTGTAGCTGGTCGATAATCTCCCTCCCTTTCTTTAGACGTTCAATTGTGGGCAAATAGCTCTCATGTGTTTGCTCACAGTTTCCTCCCTTTTCCATTTGTTGAGTATACAGTTTAACGAACAGATACCAGGCCAGAAAAATAGTGAGGCTGGTAAAAACTTGATACGAATAACCTGGTTGGGAAATATCGTATCTTCTTGAACGCGTGTTGACCTCTTGTGGTAATATTTGTTTGAAGGGGCTGTAGCTCAGTGGATAGAGCAAGCGTTTCCTAAATGCTAGGCCGGAGGTTCGAGTCCTCTCAGCCCCGTATTGTACATTCCTCAGACTTATCGGATGCTTTTTCTCGACGCTTCCTAACATTGTATAACCCGAGGCCAACTTCCCTTTTGCTCTTGTGTGTCAGAACCATCTCATCCAGCCGGTTCCACAACATCCATCCCAATTGCCCGCTCTTCAGAACTTACCTCGCTGTTCTACCCACGGTGGAGGATGAGCCGGTGGTGAGGCAGAGCAGGTCTGCAATGGATAATCCCGGCATTGCCACTTGATTTCTCAGGAGATAACCGATTAGACCCTGGTATCGTCTTCTCCGGGCGATTGCTCCTCCGGTATCTCCCCGCTTGTCAGTTCACCCGTAGCTAAAAGGAGAGAGAGGTCTTGAGCGCTTTGAGCGGGAAGGTTTCTGGCTTCCCTCGCTCTAAGGTAGAGTGTGTCCAGAATCAACAGCAGTTCCACCAGGAGTGCCGCCACGACCAGGTAAGTACGCGCCAGGAGAAGTTCAGGGATGCCGCTCAGTATAAACCACATGACCAGTGAGCCTATGATAGTGATGCTGCTCCCAATGACCAGCGTTCTCATCCTCCCCTTGAGGGTGTAACCAGGAGGTAACTCTCCCCGAGCCTGCCGGAACAAAGCAAGACGCGCTTTATGCCGCCATTGATACACATCTTTGCTTGTGACAGGCCGCCGACCGGAACGAAGAGAGAATATTCCGCTCAACACAAAATACGTAGCAATAGCGATGCCAGCGATACACACTATTGTGAACGCGAATTCTAGAGTGTGAAGAAAGAAGAGTGGAAGCGAGCAGATAAGCGTCAAGAGAAAGTAGACGATGCCCGTTACAATGAGGATGATCCCATCCCTGCGCTCGGTCTGGCGTCTAAGAAGCAAACGATGATGGTGTAACTCATATTCCGAATGAGATATCTTTCTTGGAGTCATTAAATACACCTTTATAATGCATAGGAAGTTATGGCCTGTCTTCAAGGGGAATGGCTACAGCATTAAATGATAAATACCCCAGATCAGCGTGACTAAAAAGATAAGAACTACGAGGGTGATAAAGACAGTCGCCCATCGCAAATGGGGAATCAATTTGTTTCCTGGCATCCAGGTATATCTAGATGCCGATTCCTTGTATAGCTTATCTAACGCGGGCGCTGGCGAGTGAACGTCGTAGTTTCCTGGCTCCCAGATGCTCAATGGAGGAGGAGAAAGGTGAGCCAGGGACTCGTCAGAAGGAAAGGCGCGAATAAGCGCGTCCATCTGGTAGTATTCATTGCGGGTGGCTGCACATGCTGTACAATGCTTGAGATGTTCTTCAAGGGCAGCTTGTTCAGATGGAGAGAGACTGCCAGGATAGGTTGCAGCAAGTTTATTTGCCCAGGTGGCACATGGTTTGGGCATGCGTTTCTTCATTAAACTGATCTTCCTCTCTTGGGTACGAGTATGTTACTTTACTCCTTCCAGCTTTATCTATTATGTATGACGAAAAATATGAAATAGATTCAATGAACATTTTTTCATTTTCAAATACTAGAAATTCAAATTTGCATCGAAAACTACGTAAGTATCTTACGTGGTGCTCAATCGTCGATAGGCACGGAGGAATTGCTTGCGCGCTGTGCTGAGGTAGGTGCCAACACTCTTTTCCTTAAAGCCCAAAAACATGGCGATCTCTTCATTGTTGAAGCCTTCCAGATGTAAGACCAGGCAGGCTCGCGGCGCTGGTGCTACTTGCTTTAGTATCAACCTGACTAATTCTTCTACCTCGATCCTGTCTTCAAAGCGTTCTGCATACTCGTTGTTAGGATCTTCATCAGCACTTCCACACAAGAAAATCTTCTTCTTTCTATTACGGAGATGATCAATTGCTGCATTGGTGGCTATTTTGTAGAGCCAGCCATGGAAGTGCCGCCCATCATGGATACCCGGCAGCCTGCGCCATACTCTGGTGAAGGTCACTGCTGCCAGGTCTGCTGCGTCCTCACGATTCCCTACCAGTCGGAGCAGGTGCTTGTAGATGTCTGCGTAGTACCGGTGGTAGAGCTGCGTGAAGGAGGCTTCATCCCCTTCCTGTGCCTTTTGTACAATGTCGAGCATTGTCTCCTCGTCGTTTGACGATGATGGAGGAAGTTCCGACGGGTCAGTATCAGGGATCGATGCGATCACAATTAGGAAGAAGGGAATGAAAAGTAGCGTCAGCAGTTGTTTCGCGAAGCGCGAAGGCGAGTGAATGTTGGGGGGCATATTTACATCCTTTTTACTTCATCACCTCTGCAAACTCGAAGGCGCTTGCAAAGTGCTTTTCCGAACTGGCCTTTACCAGATATTCAGAAGCTAGAGTAACTTGAGAGAGGGATCTCTTAAAATGGCTTTTGGGGGCAGGTTGAGAAGAATGAATAATTGATATTCATCGATAACTGGCGTCTATATATTTAAGTAAATTATCTAGTTCAACAAAGCTTATTTAAAATTACGATAATGATATTAGCTTTTATGTTTAGTAAAATAAACGAGCAAATGGGAGGTCTGTCTTACTATGGCGGAGACTGACAACGGCGAACCTAATGAATTATTGCAATACGAGCGCGAAAGACGTGGTTGGTCTCGTAAATATGTAGCAGAGCAGATTGGAGCTATCGAAGATAGAATGGTAGGGAGATGGGAGCGGGAAGGAGTAATGCCCAGTTCTCGTTATCGACAGGCATTATCTACCCTCTTTGGAAAAAGTCCGAGAGAACTGGGTTTCGTCAAAAAAGGTGAGGTTCCATACTGGAATGCGCCTTTTCGTCGCAATCCTTTCTTTACAGGACGTGAAGATATGCTTGAGGATTTGCATGAGAGTTTTAGAACGCCTAAAACGGCTGGCTGGCCTAAAATATACTCAATTAATGGTTTAGCTGGAATTGGCAAGACCCAGGTAGCAATCGAATATGCATACCGGTATGCTCATGAGTACCACTCTGTGCTCTGGGCAAGTGCCGAATCCCGCGAAGTACTCATCTCGGATTTTGCAGCCATCGCAGCATTACTGCATTTAGAGAAGGAAAAGGAAGATCAAGATTCGGTCCCGGCGGTGAAGCGCTGGCTTGATACCTTAACGCGTTGGCTGCTGATTCTCGATAATGCTGATGAACCCGAGATACTTCACGATTTTCTTCCTTTGTTGCCAAAGGGACATGTATTGCTTACAACTCTCACACAGTTTACTGGAACAATAGCTCAAGCCATCGAACTGAGTGAATTGGGACTGGAGCACGGAGCGCTTTTTCTCTTGCGCCGCGCCAAAATCCTTTCGCTGCATGGTACGAGCGACAAGGCCACGGCAGAGGATTATGAAAAGGCAAATGAAATTACACAGGTTTTGGGTGGTCTTCCACTTGCGCTCGACCAGGCAGGCGCGTATATCGAGGAAACAAAAAGCAGTTTGAGCGAGTATTTAGAACTCTATCAAACAAATGGAATCGCTTTGCTAAGAGAGCGTGGGTACAAGGCTATCGATCATCCTGAAGAGGTGGTCACTACCTTGCTCCTTTCATTTGAGAAGGTGCAGCAGGCTCATGCACTTGCAGCTGAGTTGCTACGCTTCTGCGCTTTTCTGTACCCTGATACTATACCTGAGGAGATCGTCACCGATGGCACGTCTGAATCTGACGCATTTCTGCAAGCGTTCTTTCTTAGCAAGCTCAAGTTGAATGCTGCTATACGGGAATTGCGCAGGTTTTCACTGGTGCATCGCAATCCTTCCATGAAAATGCTGAGCATGCATCGCCTGGTACAGGCCGTCATACAGGATGGAATGGACGAAGAGACGAAGAAACGATGGGCGGAGCACGTGGTGCGGGCTGTCAATCGAGTTTTCCCAGAAGTTGAGGTGGCAACATGGCCTCAATGTGAGCGATATTTGCCGCAAGCGCAGGTCTGTTTAGAACTGATTGTGCGCTATCAACTGGCATTTCCTGAGGCTGCTCGATTGCTCCATCTTACCGGTCGCTACTTGCGGCAACGTGGAAGGTTTGATGAAGTCCGTCCGTTCTTATCCCAGTCCTTCACAATGAGAGAGCAGTTGCTGGGAGCCGAGCATGCTGATACTGCTGCCAGTCTCAGTGACCTGGCTGAACTTTTCCAGGTTCAGGGGAAGTACGAGGAAGCTGAGCCGCTCTACCGGCTTGCCCTGACTATCAGGCAGAAGGTATTGGGAACGGAACACCTGGCTACTGCCGTGAGCATGAATGACCTGGCGGTACTCTACGCGGATCAGGGGAAGTATCAACAGGCTGAAGACCTTTTGCGGGGTGCGCTGGCGATCCAAGGGCGGGTACTGGGGGCGGAACATCACGAGATCGCGGTCAGCCTCTGCAACCTGGCAGCGTTCTACCATGTTCAGGGCAAATATGACCTGGCGGAAGCTTTCTATCAACGTGGGTTGGCGATCTTCGAGAAGGTATCGGCGTCTGAGCATCCTGATACCGCCATTTGCCTCGATAACCTTGCTGGTCTCTATATCGACCAGGGGAAATATGAACAGGCGGAAAGCTTATCCCGGCGCGCGCTGGTGATCAAAGAAAAATTACTGGGTCCAGAGCATCCTGATGTGTCCCAAAGCCTGATAACCCTGGCCTTGATCAACCAGGCCCAGGGAAAATATGAGCAAGCCGAAGGTCTCTTCCAGCGCTCACTCGCGATTTATGAGAAAACGCTGGGACGGCAGCATGACTATACTGCTGGAAGCCTGACCTACCTGGCTCTGCTCTATACCGAGCAAGGGAAGTATGAGCAGGCCGAACCTCTATCCCGAAGGGCGCTGGCGATTAAACAGAGCATCCTGGGACCTGAACATCCCTCAACTGCCACCAGCCTCAACAATCTGGCCGAAATCAGCCTGGCTCATCAAAAATATGAGGAAGCCGAGAGCTTTGGCATGCGCGCATTGACCATTAGAGAGAAAGCGTTGGGAGCCCAGCACCTGGACACCGCTGCAAGCCTCTCCACCCTCTCGAACATCTACCTGACGATGGGAAAGTACGAAGATGCAGAGCAATTGTCTCAACGAGCGCTGGCAATTCGCGAACAATTGCTCGGCCCGAACCACCTGGAGGTGGCGAAGTCCCTGGAGAGTCTTGCGGACATCTTGCAAAAGTTAGGACGAAAGCGGAAAGCTGCTAAACTGAGGGCACGAGCAAGGGTGATACGTTCAATGTAAGCGCACGAGAACTCCTCAGGGCGATCACGTCCCAAATGTATCATGGTGGATGGAGTTAGTTGACCCGCCTGCTTTTGCCCACCCAGTATTTCTCGCGCAGGTCACGTTTGAGAATCTTGCCTGCGCCGCTTTTGGGGAGGGCTTCTGTACGAAATTCGATACTGCGCGGGGTTTTGTAGCTTGCGATCTGTGTGCGCACGTGCTCGATTAACTCCTCGCTGCTCGCACTTGTTCCGGGTTTGGAGACAATGACTGCATGTACCGACTCGCCCCATGTCTCATCTGGGATGCCGACGACTGCCGCTTCCAGCACTGCGGGGTGGGTGTAGAGCGCATTCTCGACTTCTACGCAGTAGATGTTTTCCCCACCAGAGATAATCATATCCTTGGCTCTATCGACGATGTAGAGGAAGTTTTCCTCATCGACGGTAGCCAGGTCACCGGTGTAATACCAGCCATCCACGATGGCAGCTGCGGTCGCCTCCGGCATGCGCCAGTAGCCCAGCATGATGTTGGGGCCGCGTGCAATAATTTCGCCGATTTCTCCCGGTTGCACGTCGTTCCCCTCGGCATTCACGACGCGCACTTCGACGCCCAGTGATTCTTTGCCACACGAGGCGAGTCGTCTTACCTGCTCAGCGGTTCCGTCGATACTGCAATCCTGGGGATTAAGCATAGTGAGCAGAGGAGCTGCCTCGGTCATGCCATAGGCCTGGACGAAGATAGGTCCCCATTTTTGTAGCCCCTTCTTGAGCAGTTCAAGGGGCATGGGCGAGCCGCCATAGGTAATGCGTCGCAAACTTGAGACATCGTAGTTGTCAACATCTGGATGGTTCAAAAGCGCGTTGATCATCGTGGGAACGATGAGGGTTGTGGTGATTTTCTCGCGTTGTACGGTCTCAAGCATAGACACAGGGTTGAATATGGGGGTGAAGGCATGGCAGCCTCCAACCATCGTCAGCGCAAAGGTTGAGGCGATATCGGCGAGGTGAAACATCGGACCGGCATGCAGGTAGGTATCCTGTCCGGTGTAGCTTGAGGCCATAATCATGTGGAAGGCGTTGGAGACAACATTTTTGTGGGAAAGCATGACACCTTTGGAGCGTCCGGTCGTGCCGCCTGTGTAGTACAAGCCCGACAGGTCGTTGTCTTCCATCTCCCGATCTGCGCTCTGCGGTATCCGTGCGCCTTTGTTCAGCAGATCTTCGAAATGTAGCATGCCTTCGGGAGTCTCGTCACCATTGTATAGGACGTGTTCGACGGTGGGGAACGAGTCGCGTCCAGTTACATAGGATGCGAATGTTTTGTCCACCACGAGGACTTTCGTTTCACTGTCATTGAGGATAAACACGATCTCAGGCCTTGCCAGGCGAATGTTGAGTGGGACAATGACTGCTCCCATACGTGCGGAGGCGTAGTAGAGTTCGAGATAGCGATGACAATTGAGCATCAGGACTGCGATACGGTCTCCTCGCCGTACACCAAGTGAGGCCAGTCCGCGAGCCAGCGCGTCGGTGCGCTGATCGAACTCATTCCAGGTATAGCGAACGTCTCCGCAAACAATAGCCTGGCGGGCACCCGCAATCTTTTTAGCATGTGCCAGTCCTTGCAAAATGTTCATGCTAGTTCTCCTTAAAGCGTCTGAATCTTCCCGGACGCAGTTTATTTGTCTCTAGAGAGACGTTACAATACTGTCTTTTTCAGCGATGGATTCTGGATGAACTGCTACCTCTCAAATGCTATGGTATACTGCTGACTGCACACTTTATAACAGATGCCATTGCATTATACGATAAACTGAGGGATTGCATATGACCGGTTCGAATCAAGAGTGGCTTGTTCCGCCGGAAGACTTGACGCTATTGGAAGATGAGGTGCATGTCTGGAGGGCGTCAATGGAGCAGCCGGAGGCGACCATACAAAACTTGCGACAGATACTAGCGGCGGATGAGCTTGTCAAAGCCGGGCGGTTTCATTTTGAGAAAGACCGCAAGTCTTTTATTGTGGCGCATGGACTGCTGAGAACGCTGCTGGGCCGTTACTTGCATATGCATGCGGATCGAGTACGTTTTTGTGTGAATAACTACGGTAAGCCCTCACTTGATCCGTCTGTACATGAACAGCCACTGAGCTTTAACATGTCGCATTCCCATAAACTGGCTCTCTATGCTTTTACCTTCCAGCGGCAGGTTGGTATTGACGTGGAGTATATGCGCGCGGAAGTCGATTTTGAGGGGGTGGCCAGGCACAGCTTTTCGCCTGTTGAACAAGGTGTACTGCACACGCTGCCCATCGAAGCCAGGAAACAGGTGTTTTATAACTGTTGGACGCGCAAAGAGGCTTATATTAAAGCGAGAGGTATGGGCCTTTCCCTTTCGCTTGACCTGTTCGATGTGTCAATGAGGTCAGACGAACCTGCCGCGCTGCTCACTAGCCGGGAGGATGCGCGGGAGACGGGTCGTTGGAGATTTGAGGAACTGATGCCGGGGGATGGGTATGCTGGAGCGCTCGTGGTGGAGGGAGACGGGTGGCAACTGCATTGTTATCGCGCGGAGCTTTTTTTGTGAACTTGCTCACAGTTGCGCGCTTTCGATCTTCAAGCATAGAAAACACCTTTCGGCTTACGTTGAATATTGCAAGACTGCCGCCAACCATTTCAACCAGATCGCCTTTCAGGCCCAAATGACCATTCTAAAAGGCGACCGTGGTGGCCTGGCCTTTCTTGTAAACAATGCTCAAAAGACCTTCTATTACTTTGGTATTGAGCAGGATGGCTCATACATCCTTGACCACTTCAAAGGGGAAGAGGCTACTATCCTCCTGAAAGGCGATGCCAGTACGCTTATTCATACTGGTTTCAATCAGCCCAACCTGGTCGCTGTAGTGCTAACTGGGAATAATGTTGATCTTTATGTCAATATGCAGTTGATAGTGCATGCCAGCAATATTGATTATAGTCAAGGCGGTGTGGTGGGCCTTGCCGCCCAGGATCGCACTCGCCCGACCGAGGTTGTTTTCAATGATGCGAAGATCTGGCCATTGCCATAGCTGATCCCTCTGGTAAAAAGGCTTACCAGAGGGAAAATCTTGCGGCAAAACGCGCGCATGCTGCATAGGGCTTTAATTGACAACGCGCCTGTGGAACGTTTTTACGCCGAGGAAAAAGAAGGCGATGACGGTCACACTCAGTCCCAGGAGTACCCAGCCCATGGCGAGTGTGGGGAGCGCGTGACCTCCGGGTAGGGTAGGAACCATGGCGGAGCGCAGTCCCTCGGCAGCATAGGTGAGTGGGTTGAAAAGGGTGATGATCTGGAACCACTTGATCGAGTCGAGCGTTCCCCAGGGATAATAGGTGCAGCCTGTGAAGATCAGGGGCGTGAAGATCAGGGAAAACATCAAGCCGATTTGTTCCGGCTTGATGGTCGTGCCGATGAATAGACCCAGGCTGGCTCCAACAAAGGCAGTTAGTACCATGATGCCGATGAGGGTGCCTATAGCGTCGCTGCGTACCTGGTATTCGCTTCCCAGTATCCAGTAAGCAAGTGGGAAAATGAACGCGCCCGCCACCAGGCCGCGCATGGCCGCGAAGATGACCTTTTCGACCGCGACCAGGTTAACGGGCAGGGGTGCGAGCAAGCGATCATCGATCTCGCGTGCGAAGCCCAGGTCTAAGACCAATGGCAAGGTAACGCCCTGCAACGCTGTCAGGACGATGGTAAAGGCGACGATGCCTGGCAGCAGTATGGCGGCGAAACCTGGACGCGCAAATCCAATGCTCGGCAGGACTTTGCCGAAAATGAAGAGGAGAAACA
>Ga0209577_10006746_pt1 | contig 10591 bp, 8 predicted proteins | sample GraSoiAngelo_109_FD_185874 | JGI IMG/M metagenome (GOLD analysis project Ga0209577, IMG submission 185874) | Grasslands soil microbial communities from the Angelo Coastal Reserve, California, USA - 14_0903_12_20cm (SPAdes) (version 2) | ecosystem: Environmental > Terrestrial > Soil > Grasslands ...
AGGCCTGCCATGAACATGGACAACACAATGGACACAAGCGCTGTATTCACACCGAATTGTGCCATCGCCAGCCGTAACCAGACCAACTCGTAGAGGATGCTGCAGAATCCGGAAATGAAGAAGAATAGGAAAAACCAACCCACTGAAATCTCCCTGCCCGCTAGCTTGGTGCTTTTGGATTGAACCCGATCTGAGTTAAACATGGACCCGAGCGACGAAGCGCCGTTCGAACGGTTTGGTCAGCCGCCAAAAGAGCACGCCGAAATTGCTCCTCGGCAAAAGTGGGCAAATAAATCCACGAGTCCAGCGAGGAAAAAACGTCTTCGAGGCTCGTAGACAGTTTCCTACAATAGACCCTACGTCCTTAGGGCGTTCTTGACAACCCTAACGCCCTGGAAAGGCTCCCGGCTCTAGACCAAGCTCCGAGCGGCTGCGGCCGGTGTGATTTTTGGTCAAAGTATCGGAGAAGGTTTCTGTACCCAAAGGACTGTCGATCCCGGAAAGCGAGTCCTTTACACTTTGTCCTCCGCCATGAGTGAAAACCGCCTCGGGCCAGTAGAGAATTTTCTATGCCTTGCGTTTGACAGCAGTGCCGATAAGCAATACCTTTGGATCTTTCGAGTCTATCGCATCTATGGGCGAGCTTTTTCGGGATACATATCGTTACCGTGAGCTCATCTGGGCCCTTGCCCTAAAGGAACTCCGGGTTCGCTACAAGCGTTCCGTTCTGGGCTTCCTTTGGGCGTTGCTCAATCCCGCCCTTCTGATGGTGGTGCTGACGCTGGTGTTCGGCACAATAATGCGGTTTTCCATAGACCATTACGCAGTTTTCCTGCTCAGCATGCTCTTGCCGTGGACTTTTTTTTCGCAATCGCTCGCCTATTCCGTGGAGTCGATCGTCGGCAATGGAGACCTACTGAAAAAGGTGCGAGTAGCACGGCTCGTTTTTCCAGTAGCAGCGGTCGTATCCAATATCATCAACTTTTTGTTATCGCTACTGCCCTTGATGCTCCTGATCGTGCTCATGCGGTTTCCTCTGCATTGGACATGGCTTTACTTGCCTATTCCAATGGTTGGCTTGTTTTTGTTCACTACGGGGGCCGCCTTTTTTTTCGCAACAATTAATGTTTTCTATCGGGATGTCAGTCATATTGTGCAGATCCTTTTGTCGGCTTGGTTCTATTTTTCTCCCGTAATCTATTCGTTAGACTTCGTGCCCGCCAAATATCGATGGGCTTTTCAGCTGAACCCAATGGTTTACGTACTCAATGGATTTCGGCTCGGCATCTACTACGGCATGCTGCCCTCACCGCAATCGGTGGTGATGTCTGTAGCATGCGGGGTCATCGCTTTGCTCATGGGATTCGCTGTATTTCGGCGATATCAGAACTCGTTTGTGTACTACGTCTAGGACTGGGATGGCAGAAGGACAAAGCAGTGTCCAGTTCGATGATGTCGTTCAGAGCTTCCGAGTGATTCGGGAACGACCAGACACGTTGCGCGAATTCTTTGCGAAGTTGGCGCGTCGCCAGGTAGCCTACCATGATTTCGAGGCGCTGAAGCACGTTTCCTTCCGCGTCTCCAAAGGCGAGATGGTTGGGATCATTGGACGGAATGGATCGGGGAAGAGCACGATCCTTAAAATCGTTGCTGGAGTCTACACTCCCACCTCGGGCCGTGCACTAGTGAATGGAAGTATTGCTCCCTTGATTGAGTTGGGCGCCGGTTTTCACCACGAACTCACTGGCCGGGAGAACATTCTGGTGAATGGTCTGCTTCTGGGACTGTCGAAGAAAGAAGTGCTTGAGCGCGAGGAGCGGATTATTGAGTTTGCGGAGCTTGGCGATTTTATTGACTCCCCCGTTAAGCAGTACTCATCGGGTATGTACATGCGCTTGGCATTTGCCGTCGCCGCGGAGGTTGAACCGGACATCTTGATCATCGACGAAATATTGGGTGTCGGCGATGCCGGATTTCGGCAGAAATGTTTTGAGCGTATTCTGAAATTCAAAGCATCCGGCAAAACCATTCTGTTCGTATCGCATGACACCGCTACAGTCAGACAATTCTGCGACCATGTTCTATTGATGAATAATGGTGAATTGATCGAGGATGGGGCTCCTGATTACGTCATTGCCTGCTATGAAGAACTTTTGGGACAGGTAACTCCGTCAACAAGTTCCTGATGGCAAGCGGTGCTAGGCGACGGTGTTCAGAGGGTTTGTCTTTCAGCTGCGGAACGACTTAACTTTTTCCCAGAATCAAGATGTCTTGGCCGGAATATGCAGGATGTCTCCCCGTCCAACATCCCCAACGAATGGGAGGAATCAATTGCATGTGGTGGGAACCAAATAACGATAGCAGCCAGTCGACAGAATAGGCGATTGCTTTTTCCGGTACGCTAGGATTGATTGTCATGGCCACTCTGGGTTCAAGAACGTAGCTGAAGTTTATTCCGCCATCATACGAACGTGCTCCATTTTCCAACAGAAAGAACGACGCAAATAATCTGCCGCCCTGCTCTAGAACCCGAGAGCACTCCGTAACATATCTTTCCAAGGGTTTTGTTGTTAAGTGGGTGAAGACTGACGTTGCTACGATCAAATCAAACTGCCTACTTTCAAACGGGAAGTCGAAGTCTTCTGGTTGAATGGTTCCAATTGGGTTGTACACCTTGTTGTAGACGTCGCAGTGGCAAAACTGGAAATTGGGAAAGGCTGACGTGACCTTGGCCCCGCACCATTTCACCATGGCTTCGATTGGCTCCAAGCCATAATAGGTTCCTGTCGACTCCAAAATTTTTATTAATGGAATAGCGATTCTCCCACAGCCGGAGCCCAGGTCCAAAACAGTTGAATCAGATCGAAGCCCTGCGTCCTGAGTCAGCTTCTGTGCGAAATGGTTACCCTGAATCCTAAAGTCTTCTCCCATCAGCTGCCATCGAAACTCACCCACCATACACCTCATGGAAAAGGGAGGCAGCAGTCCGCGCCTGTTCACAACAGCGCCCACAATGTCCATCACCTTGCTGGCAACATGCTTGTGGAAGGGATCCCCTGGAACCAATACATATTTAGATCTGAAGGTTTTGAGCATGTCGCGGGCAAGGTTATCATCTATTGGAAGCACGTTGATCAGGCGATCTTAAGCCATCTGCCGAAGGTTCGATTTCAGTTCACAGCCGGTATCCCATGTCCTCGTGTTGTAATGTGAGGTTGGGATTGTAATACGGATCGTTCGTGAGGATGGTGCCCCACCGCTTCTGAAAATGCGCGATTTGACCCGGATCAAGGGTGTAACCACGTGATGCGGACTCATGGTGATAAAGTTCCGCGTCGGGGGCGTAAACAATGCGGTAGCCAGCCTCACGGACCCGTAGGCAGAAATCGACATCGTTGTAAGCTACGGGTAGGTTCTCATCGAAGCCGCTTACTTCTTCGAATACTTGGCGGCGTACCATCATGCAAGCCGCTGTCACTGCCGAACAGTTGCGCATATCCGAAGCGATTCCGAAGTGGCGCCACGTATTTCTAGGAAAGCCTCGCAGCAGATGCCCGGCGGGTCCGCCCAGGCCCAGCACCACCCCCACGTGCTGAATGTGGCCTCCTCGAAAGAGTAGTTTGGCTCCGACTACGCCGATTTCCTTCTGCTGGCAAATGCCTAGCATCGTATCAAGCCAATCGGGCGCAATGACCTCTGTATCATTGTTCAGAAACAACAGGTAATCGCCATTGCATTCTCTTGCACTATAATTGAGAATTTGCGAAAAGTTAAAAGGCCCGGAAAAGGGAACGACCTTATGCGAGAGCGAGGATAAATAGCTCCTCGTTCTGGAGTCGGAACTCTGGTTATCGACGATAACAATTTCGTAGTTCGCATAGCCTGTCTTGGACTCGATGCTGCGAATGCATTTGCACAGCAGCCGAACGTTATCGCGCGTAGGAATAATGATTGATACCTTGGCGCGCGGATTCACTTCAAATCTCACTCGATAATGACCGAGTTGCGCGCCGTCAAGCACGGCACCGCGAATACCACGCCTGTTTAGGTGTTCTGCCAACGCCTGCTTGGCGGCGATGAACGCATGGGCCTTGGCGTGGCCCGATCGAGCGGTTGAATCTCGTGTCATTCTCCAGTGATACAGAACTTTTGGAATATGGTAGATCCGGTTAGTTTGTTCAGTTGCGCGAAGGACCAGATCATAGTCCTGGCTGCCGTCGAATCCGCGACGAAACCCCCCGATATGGTCCAACACCGCCTTCCGGTAAACTCCGAAATGACAGATATACATGCAAGACAGGAGGTATTCCGGAGACCAGTCGGGCTTGAAGAAAGGTTGTTCGCGTTCGTCAGTGACCCCGAGCTTGTCTTCATCGCTGTAGACGACGTCGGCATCAGGGTGTTCTTGCAGCAGGCGTACCACTTCGTACAAAGCGTTCGGGCTCAGTTCATCGTCGTGATCCAAAAACCCCACGAACTCGCCTCCAGCTGATTGCAGAGCTCGATTTGAAGCGGTTGCGACCCCTAAATTGTCCGGCAAGAAAGTTACACGAATACGTGCATCGCGGTAACTCCAACTCTCCAGAATAGAATGTACTCGCGCCTGAGAGCTTGCGTCATCACAGATACACAGTTCCCAATTTTCATAATATTGAGCGCGAACTGATTCGATTGCGAGCTCCAATAACTTCTCGGGTGTGTTGTAAACCGGCATAACGATGCTGATTTTGGGTGTGTACTTGAAAGTAGCTATTGACTCCCGGATCCGTGTTTTGTCGATGGTCGGCACTTCCCGACGCTGTATCCATCTTTCATAAGAGCGATGTGGCGCACGGGTGTTGAGAACACCTTCGACTAAACTCGCTACTTGCCTTAGGAGAGTGTTCTGACGAAGGCGCACTCTCATATTTCGAAGGACGCTAATCAGCTTCCAGACCTTAGAGTTGAATACGGCAGCCAACGTGGCATTTGCGACTGACAGTTGTGCCTCGCATGTAGTCAGTCTAGCTTCCAAAGCAGCAATTCTCGACTGCTTAACGCGCACTTCTTCCCTTAACCTTGCCAACTGTTCGGAACGATGCTCTAACTGCGCCGTCGACGACCACACTTCTTCTTCGATGGCTGCCGGTTTGGTCGCTCCGCTCGCGGACGACACTGTGTCGACTCTTGGTTGATTATGATCCATCTGCTCTTCTTGATTTTGATCGATGTTGCTCACGGTTTCGAATGAGCTCCGCGCTGGTTGGATCTGGGAGTCTCTACCATTTCCGCTTGCCCTATTATAGGAGATCGCTAGGAGCGAATACCTATAGTCCTGTTTTGTTTTAGCAACTTGACGGTAGCTGACCCGGTAGATGTTCTCGCCGGGAGGTTCGTGTCAACTCTCGTTTCATCTGATAGACTTGTTATGTTTTGGACTCTCGCATCCGAAGCAGCGGGTGAAACCGTTCATATTTGCGTCTTCCACACGCATCCCAAGCGGCGAAGAACATGCATGTAGCCTTCGTAGTGCCGCGCTTCTACCCGTACAGAGGCGGGTACGAGAACCATATTCTGTCGGTGGCGCGCCACCTACGTGACATGGGAAATGTGGTTTCGGTCTTCACTACGACCGCAATGGACCTCGAGGCTTTCTGGCTTGACGGATTTCGCACGCTCCCGGCAGGCCACCAAAGGTATGAAGGTATCGAGATCTTTCGTTTTCCTATTTCATACCGCCGCTGGAGACGGCGCGCCGGTCGAATTTTGGGCTTCTTCCCTAATTGGCATCTCAAAGCTAGATTTTCCCGACCGGGATTCCATGTGAATGGGTTGGAGAGGGAGTTGGAAAAGGCGTGTCCCGACGTCATTCACGTAGGTCCTCTCCCCTATAACAGTTTGATGTACACAGGTATCGCTGTAGCACGCCGCCTCAATATACCTGCTTTGTCGACTCCCTGCACTCACTTCGGAGAAGAGGGTAATGACGAGATCTCCAAACACTACGTTCGTGGTTTCCAGATTGAAATATTGAACAGCTGCAAGAACGTACTGACATTAACAAAGACAGAAGCAGAACAACTGGGCGATCTCGGAGTCCGCCGTGAGAAGTTGGTTTTTTCTGGGGCAGGAATTGAGCCTTCGGATGTGACAGGAGGTGATCCCGCACACATCAGGAACAAATACGGCATTTACGAGCCGATCGTGCTCCATTTGGGAATGAAAGCCCCTGATAAGGGGAGCATTTGTGTCGTTGAAGCGATGAAGATGCTTTGGCAGGATGGTGCCCGAGCACATCTTGTATTAGCGGGTCCGAGCCTCTCATCTTTCGATATGTACCTATCGCAGCAGACGTTACATCAAGATCGTCTTTTAAGTTTGGGAGCGTTCGACGATCAAGAGAAAAGGGATCTCCTAGCGGCTGCTGATGTTGTTGTGCAACCCTCACGCGTTGAGTCTCTGGGGCTCGTGGTGCTGGAAGCGTGGGCCAACCAAAAGCCGGTGATCGCGGCAGATACTCCCGTTGCCCGTGAATTGGTGGAACCGGAACACGACGGTTTTCTCGTTAAATTCGGTGACCCGCCGGCCCTGGCAAGTGCGATTGCGAAGCTTCTCAGCGACTCAGAGATAAGTGCAACGATGGGCTTTCGTGGAAAAGAGAAAGTCTCTCGGAAATTTCTAGCGGAAAATGTAATGCAAGGTATTGTGCCGCTGTTCTCGACGGGAACTCATTAAAGCATTAGAATGAGTCCCTCACCTGAGGGAAGTGCAATGGCTTGAAGGTAGAGATGCTGGGAGAGAACACTGCTGGTCGGATTATTCGCCTTGGCAAAGGTGGCGTCATGTCGAAACGCGTGCTAATCACAGGTGTTACGGGCCAGGATGGGTCCTACTTGGCAGAGTTGTTGTTAGACAAGGGCTATGAGGTGTTTGGCCTAGTGCGGCGGAGCAGCGTCGACAATTGCGATCGCCTGGCTCATATAGCCGAGAGGCTATCGTTTGTGCAAGCCGACTTGCTCGACCAGAGTTCCCTAATCAGCGCCTTGAAGCAAGCCCAACCTGATGAAGTCTACAATTTGGCCGCACAATCTTTTGTGCCAACCTCATGGACGCAGCCAGTATTGACTGGAGAATTTACGGCGCTTGGCGTAACACGGATGCTGGAGGCAATTCGTGCGGTGAATCCCGCCATCCGCTTTTATCAGGCCTCTAGCAGCGAAATGTTCGGAAATCCGCCCGAGACTCCACAACATGAGCTTACGCATTTTTGCCCGCGAAGCCCGTACGGCGTCGCGAAAGTCTACGGCCACTACATTACGGTCAATTACCGGGAGAGCTATGGCTTGTTTGCCTGCTCGGGCATTTTGTTCAACCACGAGTCTCCTCGACGAGGTGTAGAATTTGTGACCCGCAAAGTTACAAGGGGAGTGGCTCGCATCAAGCTGGGCTTGAGCAATGAGTTGCAGCTTGGGAACCTCGACGCCAAACGGGATTGGGGTTTTGCAGGAGACTACGTCGAGGCCATGTGGCTTGTGCTGCAACAACCTGAGCCTGACGATTTTGTCGTGGGCACGGGTGTGGCCCACTCGGTGCGTGACTTGGTCAGCATCGCGTTTGAATGCGTCGGCCTGGAATGGCAGCGTTTCGTCAAGACGAGTCCAAATTGTATGCGCCCTGCCGAAGTGGACCACTTGTTAGCGGATGCCACAAAGGCCAAGCAGAGACTGGGCTGGCGTCCCAAAGTACACTTCGCCGAGCTCATCCAGACGATGGTAGAGCATGATCTGCACCGGTTGAAGCACGGGCTTTCGGAGTACGCTGCGGTGGCGGCAGCGGCGGCGCGTGGTTGATGCGGGTTTTGGTCACCGGTGCGACTGGGTTTGTCGGCCAGCATCTCTTGCGTTTGTTTTCGGCTGATCGTATTGAACTATTTGGGACGTTCCTGCAGCCACCCGATGGGGCAGGTTTGGCCGAGCGAATTAAGCTAGTAGCTTGCGATTTGCGGCAAGCCGATGAAGTACGAGGTTTAGTCCGAGATATTCGACCTCAGCAGATCTATCATTTAGCGGCTTTGTCCTCCGTGAGGGATTCATTCGAGGACGCGAAGGCTGTTTACGACACTAATTTCCTGGGGAGCTTGAACGTGTTAGAAGCGGTTCGCGTTACGGAACCTGCGGCACGAGTGCTGCTCGTGGGTTCAGGACACTGCTATGGACGGGTCAGACCCGGCCGCTTGCCCATTGTCGAGTCGGAACCGCTCTGTCCCGACAGCCCGTATGGCGTGAGTAAGGCAGCAGCAGACATGCTTGGCGGCCAGTTCTTTCTGAAAGATCACTTACAGGTGATTCGCGCGCGTCCCTTTAACCACACGGGACCGGGACAATCATCACATTTTGTTTGCTCCGATTTCGCGCGCCAGTTTGCGGCGATCGACTTAGGGCTGTCCCCGCCGGTTATACGCGTGGGCAATACTAGAATGCGCCGAGATTTCAGCGACGTTCGAGACGTAGTACGTGCCTATGTATTGCTGATGCGACGGGGAATACCCGGGGAATCCTATAATGTAGGTTCCGGACGAGCTGTTGCCCTGGGCGAGATCTTGGCGATTCTGCGGACTTTTTGCTCGCGCGACGTTCGGGTCGAGGTAGAACAGAAACGGTGTCGGGGAGAGGAGCCTAGTGTCCTTTTCGGTAGCAATCGGAAGCTCCGCCGCGCGACGGAGTGGAACCCCGAGTACCGGTTGCGAGAAACGCTCCGGCATATTTATCGCTACTGGGAAAAGACATTGCGTTCCCAAAGAACAGGGCAGCCTAATGCTTTGATCGGCTCAAGAACAAGCGCCACGCCTGCCGCTAGGGACCGGGAGTAATCTCGTCGGGTTGAACCATGCTGCGTGAACACGAGTAAAGGCAGCGAGCTGTGTGAGAACAAATGATTGATGCACCTGACGTAAACGAGATCATGGACCGAATCCGCCAGCGGGTCCGGTTGCGACATCCGGTCGCAGACGTACGTAACTTGGTCGAGAGCACATCTGCAGCTCGGATACCTGTGCCACCCCTAGCAACGCTCTCACACTACGATCTCGGTAAGTTGCATCATAATCTCCATGCAAGCAACAGTCAGTGGAATAAAGTGGGTCTTATCAATCCCCGTGGTCCGGGGTTATTTAATCGTCTGCTCCAGCTGGTAAAGAAAACTCTCCAGCGAATGCTCACGTGGTATACACGACCGTTACACGAGTTCCACGCCTCTGTTGTGCGTGTACTCAACGAAACCACAAATGCCATTGAAAATCTTCAGGAGAATGAAAAGACAATCAATTCGCGCGTGGACCAGCACTTTGCTGAGTTGGTTGGAAAGTCGGAAAGGGATCGGGAGTCGCTCGCCAAACAGCTCGATGGTCTGGTCTCCAAATTCGACGAGCGCCTCAGAGAGTGGGATGAAAAGTCGGAAAGGGATCGGGACTCGCTCGCCAAACAGCTTGATGGTCTGGTCTCCAAATTCGACGAGCGCCTTAGACTAACAGAACGAAAGATCCGCACTCTCATATATCAGTCGGACGGTACGGAGAAGGAGAAGGATGGTCGCGCTGTTCTTGAGACCTCTCCAATCTTCGCGTCGGAGCTACCCTCTGATTCCGGCTTTGATTATTTCCTCTTTGAAGAGCGTTGGCGCGGTTCAGAGGACGAAATTGAGAGTCGGCAAAAGTCTTATCTGAGCTATTTCGCAGGGATGAGGGACGTAGTTGATGTCGGTTGTGGCCGCGGTGAATTCCTGGAGTTGCTGCGCGCAAATGGGATCCCGGCGCGCGGAGTTGAGATTAACACTGATATGTTTCTGCTCTGCAAGGAGAAAGGCCTTGACGTTTTGCACGCGGACCTGTTTTCCTTTCTTGAAACTCTCTCTGCCGGATCCCTCGGCGGAATCTTCTGTAGCCAGGTGATTGAGCACATGCCCGCTGGTCAGCAATTGAAACTGCTTGCACTGGCGAAACGAACTTTGAAGCCGGGTGCTCCGCTGCTCGTGGAAACCATCAACCCTGAATGTATTCTCGCGTTGGCTAGGAACTTCTTTCTTGATCCGACTCACGTCCGTCCCGTCCACCCAGAGATGCTGCGGTTTGCGCTACAATCAATGGGTTTCAAGAACATTGAATTGAAGTTTGCTGCTCCTGCCGATCTCGGGCAGAAATTCCCGAAGCTCGTTTTAGCGCAATCTAGTTCAGAACTCGACAGGTTAAACGATGTTTTGGAACGTATGAACGCTCTCCTGTTCGGATACCAGGACTACGCGGCTATCTGCACGCGCTAACGTCGGTGCCCATTGGGCCCAGTATTCAAGAATCTCACGAGAGGGAAGTTTGTTGGGCGAAAAAACTCCTGTCGCAATACACCAATTTCATGCAAGTTTGGCCTGGGGAGATGCGATTGGGAATGATCTCTTCGCGCTTCGAAGGCTTTTTCGCAAGTGGGGATACTGCTCGGAGATCTTTCGGATCTATGCGCAGGAGGAAGTTGCTCACGATACCCACTCAGTGGATGAGTATCCGTCATACAGTTCACCACGCAATCTTCTTCTGGTTCATTACTCTACGGGTTGGGAATCATTT
>Ga0209577_10006749_pt1 | contig 10590 bp, 11 predicted proteins | sample GraSoiAngelo_109_FD_185874 | JGI IMG/M metagenome (GOLD analysis project Ga0209577, IMG submission 185874) | Grasslands soil microbial communities from the Angelo Coastal Reserve, California, USA - 14_0903_12_20cm (SPAdes) (version 2) | ecosystem: Environmental > Terrestrial > Soil > Grasslands...
CGACCAGGCCGCCAAGGGCAGCCCGCTGAAGCTGGTCCAGCTGCAGAAGTGGTGGGTCGACCAGATGCTCAACGGCCCGACGCCCTTCGCGGAGCGGATGACGCTCTTCTGGCACGGGCACTTCACGAGCGACTACCGCAAGGTCGGCCTCCAGTCGCCCTACGTCTACTGGCAGAACCTCACCTGGCGGGACAACGCGGTCGGCGACCTCCGCTCCTTCCTCTACCAGGTGACCACCGACCCGGGCATGCTCCGCTATCTCGACCTCGGGACCTCGACCGGGAGAAGCCCCAACGAGAACTACTCACGGGAGCTCATGGAGCTCTTCACGATGGGCGCCGGCACCTTCGGCGAGGACGACGTCCGCGCCGCCGCCAAGGCGCTGGCGGGCTGGCGCGAGCCGCAGCCGGCGGAAACCGTGAGGACCGGCGTCTTCGACCCGCGTCGCGCGTACACGGGCGGGCCTGTCACCTTCCTCGGCAAGACGGCCAGGTTCGACACCAAAGGCGTGCTCGACCAGGTCCTCGCGCAGAAGGCCACGGCGCCCTTCGTCGTCCGCCGGGTGCTGGTCAACTTCGTCATGCCCAACCCCTCCGACGCCACCGTCAACCGGCTGGCAGCCGGGTTCGTCAAGTCGAAGTGGAGCATCAGACAGCTGATGCACGACGTCTTCAGCAGCGACGAGTTCAAGTCCGCCTCCAGCTACCGCTCGCTGGTGAAGCAGCCGATCGAGTTCATGGTCAGCGCCCTCCGGGCCTTGGGCGCCGAGAGCCTCGGCCAGCTGACGCAGCAGCACGGGAGCGGGATGGGCCAGACCCTTTTCGACCCGCCCGACGTGGGCGGCTGGCCGCTCAACGAGGCCTGGATCTCGTCCAACACCGTGATGGCGCGGGTGAACTTCGTCACCGCCTTGATGCAGGCCGTGAAGGACCTGCCGGTTTCCACCGACGCGCACGTTCAACAGCTTGATGGCGTGCTCAGCCCGGCCACGGCACAGCTCCTCAGCGCGGCGAGCAGCGACCAGGAGCGTTGGACCCTCGTGCTCGCGTCACCGGAATTCCAGCTCAAGTAGGTGTGACAAGGAATGACTGAAGAGCACGGCATCAACCAGCTCAAGCGGCGCGACTTCCTGAAGGCGGGACTCGTCTTCGGCGCCGGCGCGGCCGGCCTGGCGGCGGGGTACGCCGCGGTCCCCGACGCCTTCGCGCGGGCGGTCTACGCGGCCAAGCAGGAAGGCATCACCAACGACAAGGTCCTGGTCATGGTGCAGCTGGCCGGTGGCAACGACGGCCTCCGGACCGTGGTCCCGCTCCAGGACCCCAAGCTGCACGACTACCGGCCGCGGCTGGCCGGGCCCTCGGTGGCGCAAGCGCTGCCCTTGACCGCCGACTACGGGCTCAACCAGAACCTCAAGGGCGTCAAGAAGCTCTTCGACGCGGGCCGGGTCGCGATCGTGCAGGGCGTCGGCTACCCGAACCCGGTCTTCTCCCACTTCGAGTCGATCCGGATCTGGGAGACCGGCGACCCGACTCGGCGCTCGATCAACGGCTGGCTGGGCCAGCTGGCGGCCAAGCAGTACGACACGCTCGGCCACCCGCTCACCGGTTGCGCCTGCGGCGCCACCGATGTGCCCGGTGCTCTCCGCGACCTGCAGGCGACGATGACCGTGATCCAGGACCCGAAGAACTTCGGGTTCACGGGCGGGGACCCGGTCGAGGAAGCCGTGACCGCGCTCTACAAGGACACGCCCGGCATCTACGGCGCCCTCTTCGACACCGCGATCGCCACCGCCAAGGACACCATCGCCACGCTGAAGACGGCCGGTGCCAAGTACCAGCCGATGGCGGCTTACTCGGACCAGGCCAAGCTCGTCTACTCGTCGAAGAACCAGCTCGCCTCGGCGCTCCAGCTGGCGGCCGAGCTGATCGTGGCGGGCACCGGCGTCAAGCTCCTGCACGTGACCCTGGGCGGCTTCGACACGCACTACACCGAGCTCAACCGCCACGACGACCTGATGGGCTATCTCGACCAGGCGGTCAGCGCCTTCTTCCAGGACCTGGACGCGCACGGCATGGCGAACAACGTCCTCCTCGCGACCTGGTCGGAGTTCGGCCGGCGCCCCAAGGAGAACGCCTCCGGGGGCACCGACCACGGCGCCGCCTCGCCGCTGCTGCTGATCGGCAGCCCGGTCCAGGGCGGGCTGTACGGTTCCGCGCCCAAGCTGGGCGACCTGGACGCGACCGGCAACCTCAAATACAGCGTCGACTTTCGCTCCGTCTACCAGGAGATCCTGACCTCGCACCTGGGCGCCGACGCGCAGCAGGTGCTGGGCGCGACCTTCGACCGCGTCCCCTTCATCAAGGTGCCGGCCGGGGTTTCCTAGGAGGTCGCTGAAATGCCTGCCTGGCTGTTGAAGCTCGCCGCGGTCCTGGTCACGGGGCTTGCCGCGGCGGGCTCCGCAGGCTACGTTTCGCGCCACGTGAAGAGCGACACGGCGCCGCTCCACCCGCCCGTGGCGGCCCCGGCCACGACCGTGTCCGGGGCCGGCGGTGGTCATCTCAACTTGAAACCGAGCGTGCAGTCGAGCTCCGACCAGCAGCCGATCACCTTCACCAGTGTCTCTTGAGTCGCTCAGCTTCCCGGCCCTGGGCAGCGAGTGCCACCTCTTCCTGGTGGCCCGGGACCCCAAGCCGCTGGCCGTGGGCGCGGAGTGGGTCCGGGGCCTCCACGAGCGGCTGACGCGGTTCGAGCCCGACAGCGAGCTCTCGACCTTCAACTCCACGGCCGGCACCTGGACCAAGGTCAGCCCGGTGCTGGAGTCGCTCCTCCGGGAGGCCCTGCGCGCCCACCAGGTCTCGCACGGGCTGGTCCACGCGGGGACCCTGCACGCGCTGCTCGCCGCCGGCTACACCCGGACCTTCTCGGAAGGACCGACCAAGCCGGCCCTGAGGACCCAGCACCTGGGGCCCATCCCTCCCCTCGATGACATGCTCGAGGTCGGCCACGGCCATGCCCGCGTGCGCGCGGGCTACGGCATCGACCTCGGCGGCATCGCCAAGGGCTGGATCGCCGACCGGCTGGCGGAGAAGCTCGGCGAGAACTCGCTGGTGAACCTGGGTGGCGATATCTACGCCCACGGCGAGGGGGAGGACGGCCGCGGCTGGCCGGTCGGGTTCGGGGGCACCACGATCTTCCTCCACGACCAGGGCGTGGCCACCAGCGGGAGCCGCAGCCGGCGCTGGGGCCAGAGCCTGCACCACCTGATCGACCCCCGCACCGGGCGCCCCTCCAAGACCGACCTGGAAGAGGTCTCGGTCATCGCCGCCACGGGTGCCGACGCCGAGATCTACGCCAAGACGGCCTTCCTGATGGGCCGTGGCGCCGCCGAATATTTCTTGGGCGAACACTGCCCGGGTTGGTGGCTTTACCCCTGACCCTCGACTCCTTCTTCTGGATCCTCGGCCGGGTGGCCGGGCTCAGCTCCTTCGCCGCCCTCTCGATCTCCCTGGTGACGGGAGTCGCGCTGCGCTCCGGCCTGTTGGGCGGTCTGGCCAACAACCGGGCAATGCGCTCGACTCACGAGTTCACGGCCGTCCTCTGGATCCCGCTCGGACTGCTCCACGTCGCGGCCCTGGTCCTGGACCAGACCGCCCGGGTCGCAATCCAGGACGTCTTCGTCCCCTTCCTCGCCAACTACGACTACAACGGCAAGCTGGCGCTGGGCCTGGGCACGATCAGCCTCGACGTCTTCGTGCTGGTGGCCGTGACCGGCTGGCTCAAGAGCCGGATCAACCCGCGTGCCTGGCGCTGGATCCACCGCCTCTCCTACCTCGCCTACGCGACCGTCTTCCTGCACGGGGTCCTGGGCGGCAGCGACTTCAGCTCACCGGTGATCAGCGCGCTGGCCTGGTCGACCGCCTTCGCGCTCGGCGTCTTCAGCCTCGGCCGCGTGCTCTGGGGGCGGCTGCCCGCCCGCTAATACTGGTGGGGGCGCGCCGAAGGCTGCGGCCGCCAAGCGCGACACCCCGTCACAACAGCGAATCGTAGAGTTCGACCGTCCGAGCTGCGATGGCGGGCCAGCCGAAGTCCTTGACGGCCCGGGCGCGACCGGCCTTCCCCATCCTATGGGCGAGAGCGGGGTCTGAGAGGAGCTCCTCGATCCGGCCGGCCAGGGCCGTCGTGAACGAGTCGGGATGCTCCTGGTCGTAGTCGACGAGGTAGCCGGTCTCGCCGTCGACGACGATTTCCGGAATCCCGCCGACTCGCGATGCCACGACCGCCGTCTCGCAGGCCATCGCCTCCAGGTTCACGAGGCCGAACGGTTCATAGATCGACGGGCACACGAAGACAGCGGCGCTCGAGTGGAGGTGGATCAGCTCCTCGAGGGGGAGGAAGCGATCGATCCAGACCAGGTCGCCCCGTTCGGCGCGCACCCGCTCCGCCAGCTGGGCGACCTCGGCGCCGATCTCGGGGGTGTCCGGAGAGCTGGCCGCGATCACCAACTGATAGCTCGGGTCGACCTTCAGAGCCGCGGCGAGGAGAAGGTGGAGGCCCTTCTGCCGCGTGATCCTCCCGTTGAAGAACGCATACGGGCGCCCGGGCTCCACGCCCAGCTTGGCCAGCGTCGCCTCCGAACGCAGCGGCCGGTAGACCTCAGGATCGATCCCGTTATGGATCACGTGCACGCGATCCGGCTTGACGGCTCGATAGCAGGCCAGCACGTCCTGGCGCATGCCTTTTGACACGGCGATCACGGCGTCCGCGGCTTCGAGTGCGGTCTGTTCGCAGAAGGTTGAAACCGCGTAGCCGCCGCCCAGCTGCTCGGCCTTCCAGGGTCGGAGTGGCTCCAGGCTGTGGGTCGTCACGACGTGAGGGACCGACCAGGTGAGCTTTGCCAGGTGACCGCCGAAGTTCGCGTACCAGGTATGGCTGTGAACGAGATCGACGCCTTTGACGGCCGCTCCCATCGCGAGGTTGATGGACATCGCCTGGAACGCCGCCGATTCCGGCTTCGGATCGGTCAGCGCCGACCATGGCTCGTGGGCCGTCACGCCCGCCTCGTCTCGCGGCGGCCCCCAGCAATGAACCGACAGCTCGGTGTGTCGGCGCAGCTCGCGCGCCAGGTATTCGACGTGGACGCCGGCCCCGCCGTAGACCTCGGGCGGGTATTCACGAGTCAGCAGTGCGACCTTGTGCTTGACCACCCGGAGGCCTTAAGTGTGAATCAAGACCTCCCCGTGAAACCCTGACGACCGGCTGACCGCAGCTGCAGGATCCGGCCGCGCAGGTCCTGCTCGGCATCCTGCGGGCCGTCCTGCTCGCCGCGCTCCCGGTGCCAGCGCCCCAGGGCCAGGGCGATCTGTGCTCGCTGCAGCCGGCCGAGCCGGAAGTAGCCGCGGGGCCCGGCCGCCAGTCGTGCGCCGAGCCGTCGCCCAGGGCTGGCCAGGATCGAGACCTCCTCGGGCCTGATCGCGCCGGCGCCGCTCTCCGCCTCCAGCCCCAGCTGCCGGACCAGGTTTCGCCCCTCGATTCGCCGGCCCATCAACAGCAGCACCAGCACCACCGCCGTGAAGGGTCCGTTCATGGCCAGCACCCGGAGGTGGACCTGGATCAGCGTGATCGCCCCGGTGCCGAGTGGGAAGAAGGTCAGCCAGGCGTCCCAGGCGAAGTGGGCGGCGATGGCGCCCAACCATCCACAGGCGATCGCCAGCACCTGTTGACGGCGGCCCGGGAGCTGGCGAGCGATGCCGATCCCGGCCCCGACCAGGGCGGTGTAGGTCGCGTGGCCGAAGAAGAGGTCGAGGACCTGTCGGTGGTACCACTGGAAGCCGGCCGCGGTCGGCCCGAAGAGGGAGTCGAGGTAGGTCATGTAGCCGATCGACTCCATGAAGTTGAAGCCGAGCCCGACCGCCGCCCCGTAAACGATGCCGTCGACCACGTCGTGGAACTGGTCGCGCATCACCAGGTAGAGGAGCAGTACGGCGACGCCCTTGGCGAGCTCCTCGAAGAGCCCGGCCGAGAAGGCGTTGGTCGCGTCCAGGCCCGGGCCCGGGACGAGCGCGTTGATCGCCCAGTCCTGGAAGAGGCTTTCGGCCCAGATGACCAGCGAGGTGGCCACGATCGCGCCCCAGGCGGTGGCGACCAGGACCAGGCGCCAGGGCTCCTTCTCCTCGCGGTCGAGTCGGTGGACCACCCAGAGTCCGAAGGCGGTGGGCGGCAGGCAGGCCAGCGCCGACAGCGCCGCCACCTTGGGGCCGGCCTGCTGGGTGAAGACGAAGACGTCCAGGACCAGCAGCCAGAGCAGGAGGGCGAGGGCGAAAAGCGTCCCCGCCCAGAGCTCGTAGCGGCGGCGGACGGTGGGGGCCTGCTGGAAGGCACGCAGGCCGACCCAGGTGGCGCCGCCGATCAACGCCACCGCCGGCAGCCCGAGCAGAGCGCCCCGGTTTGGGATCTGGTCCAGGGACAGGTAGTCGAGCGCGGAGCTGGCGACCAGCACCAAGAAGAGCACGCCCGCCAGAAGCAGCGCGAGCTGGTAGCGGCCCGTCCGCCGCAGGTTCACGTCCGCTCCACCTCGACCAGGCGGCGGGCCAGGACCTCGACCGGCTGGCCGTGGGAGATCCGCTCGACGACGAAGAGGTAGGTGCCCGGGATGTTCTGCGTCAGGCCTTGGGGGAGGGCTACCGGCACGGCGTTTTCGGTCATCGCCTCGGCGTTCCCCGGGCCGGCCTGGCCCACGACCTCGCCGAAGCTGTCGAACCAGCGGGCTGCGACCTGCGTCCCGGCCGGGATCGAGGTCCAGTCGACGACGGCCGCAAACGGCTGACCGCGGGAGAAATGCCCGGCCGGTTCGCCGCTCACCGACCTCGAGTCGGGGTTGTACGCGTAGACGCCCTGGATCCTGGCGACGGTGCCGGTGGTCTGCCCGGGCGGCTCGAAGCTGACGAACTCGAGCGCTCCGGCGACGAAGATGACGATCGCGAGCGCGCCGACCAGCTTGATGGCGCGGTAGAGCGGCAGGATCTCGTCGGAGCGGGGGGTCACAGCGGGGAGAGTTTATGGGCGCGGGTATACTTTTCAACTCGCTGAGCGGCGGTGGCGGAACGGCAGACGCGCTAGGTTCAGGACCTAGTGGGGGCAACCCCGTGGAGGTTCAAATCCTCTTCGCCGCACCATGAGTAAGAACAGGGTCGAGGCCTTCAGTGACGGCGTCTTCGCCGTCGCCATCACCATCCTCGTCTTCAACCTGCAGGTCCCGTCGGGCCTTGCCCATGGCGCGCTCTGGAGCACGCTGGGGGCGCTCTGGCCCTCCTACGCCACCTACATCGCCAGCTTCCTGACCATCGGTGTCATGTGGATGAACCACCATGGCGTCTTCCGGCGCTTGAGGGCGGTCGACCGCAACCTCCAGCTCCTGAACCTCCTGCTGCTGCTGACGGTCGTGTTCGTGCCCTTTCCGACCGCTCTGCTGGGGCGCTTCATCCCGGCCGGCGGCGACGACGCCGCGGCCGCGGCCACGCTCTACGCGCTGACCAGCATCGGCATCGGCGCGTCCTTCTCCTCGATCTGGATCTACGCCCTCTACCGGCCGGAGCTACTGGCACCGGGACTTGATCCCGACCTGGTCCGCCGCCGGCTGCCGCTCTTCTCCGCCGGCCCCGTCGTCTACCTGGCCTGCCTGGTCGTCGCCCACTACAGCCCGATCCTGGTCGCCGTGCTCTGCGGGATGGTCGCCGTCTATTACTTCTGGGACTGGCTGCCCGAAGCGCGGCCTGCATACGCACTGCCTGAAGCGCGGCCTTCACACCCTTCGGAGCGCGTCGGTGGGGGAGAGGCGGGCGGCGTGGAGGGCCGGGTAGAGCCCGGCCACGGCGCCGATGAATAAGGCGGCCCTCAGCCCACCCCAGGCGGCCACGGCCGGGACCAGCGGCTGGTAGCCGGCGGCGAAGGCGTATGCGAGTGTGACGCCGGCGCCGAGGCCGACGCCGGCGGCGCCGCCCAGCAGAGATAGCAGCAGCGCCTCGACCAGGAACTGCGCGCCCACCTGGCCCCGGGTCGCCCAGTGCTCGCCGCAGGCCGATCTCGGAGCGGCGCTCGAGAATCGCGATCACCATCACGTTGGCGACCCCGATGCCGCCGACCAGCAGCGCGATCGCGCCCAGGCCGACGAAGAGGGCGGTGCCCGAGCTGGTCACCGCCAGTCATTGGACGCCTCCGACGATTCCGATCATCGACGGCGCGGTGAGCGGTAGCGGCCCTTCGCTGCCGTTGAAGGAGCGTTGGCTCTCCAAGCTGCACCTCGCGGACCGCACCCAGGCCGCCATCTACGGCCTGCAGAAGCGCCTGGTGCCCCTCGACGAGGCGCTCGAGCAGAGCTAGAGATCTCCCAGCCGAGCGACCCGTCTTACGGTCTTTCGGGTTGTTAGACAACGGTGTACCCTCGCGGGCAGACTTTATGACCGAGGTCCTCCAGGCCCTCCAGTACGCGACCAGCCTGGTTTTCGTGCTGCTCGGCCTGCTCACGCTGCGGGACTACCTCCTGCATCGGGAACGGAGCCGCGGCCTCCTGGCCCTGGCCATCGGCTGCCTGGGCCTGGTCTCACTGCTGGGCCAGGCCCAGGCCTTCAGTGGGTACGCGCTCGGGCAGGTCGGCCAGGACCTCGTGCTGGTGATCCTGATGGTCTCCGGCTACGCTCTGCTGCTCTTCCGAAGCTCCTTCATCCGGCTCCGCCCGCGCGCTCAGATGTTCTCGTTTGCCGGCGTGCTGGCGGTCATCCTCTTGGTGCTGGTGGCCAACGTCCCCTACCAGCCGAACGCCCGGCTGAACCTTTTCCAGCAGGTGTCCGTGGGCCTCCTCGTCCTGGCCTGGGCGGCCTGCGTCATCGAGCCGATCGTGCGCTTCTGGCTTGCGTCAATCGGCCGGCCTGCGGTTCTTCGGGAGAGGCTCAGAGCCCTCTCCGTCGGCTACGCCGCCCTGGTCCTGATCGTGCTCTTCGCGGGTCTCGCGACCGCCGCCTCGCAGCACCCGTTCGTCAGGTTGGCCACCCAGCTCATCGCCCTGCTGGCCGCGCCCCTGCTCTATGTGAGCTTCTCGCCGCCGCTCTGGCTGCGCTTCACCTGGCGGAACCCGGAGGAGGTGGCCTACCGCGAGAGCATCAAGGATCTTCTCCTCTTCAGCCCCACCCGTCAGCGCCTGGCCGAACGGGCCTTGGAGTGGGCGGTGCGCTTCGTCGGCGCCGATTCCGCCTTCATCGCCGACAGCGACGGGTCCGTGCTGGCCGCGCGCGGCATCGACGAGGTCCAGGCCGAGCGGCTGCGCGCACAGCTCGGCGCGCCGGCCCGGGAGACGATGCTGCGGTTGCCGGGCGGCGAGGATGCACAGTCGGCCCTGGTCGTCCCGCTCCCCCTCAACAGCGGCACCGGCGTCCTGGTGGTGCTCTCCGGGCCCTTCACGCCCTTCTTCGGCACCGACGAGATCGGCCGCCTCACCGCCTACGCGACCAACCTCACGATCGGGCTCGACCGGACGACCTTGACCGAGCGGATCGCGGCCCTGGAACGGACCAAGACGGAATTCCTCAACCTCGCCTCCCATGAGCTGCGCGGGCCCATCACGGTCATCCGTGGCTACCTTTCGATGCTGGAGCGGGGCTCGCTCGGAGAGATCCCGGAGAGCGCCCAGCGCGCCCTCCCGGTGCTTACCGCCAAGGCTGATGAGATGAACGCACTGGTCGAGCAGATGATCGAGGCGGCTCGCCTCGAGGAGGGCCGGCTGGAGCTTTCGACGCGTCGCGCCGACCTCCGCGAGGTGGCTCGGATCGCGGTCGAGATGGCCCGGCCGATATCCGACTCGGAGCACGCGCTGGTGCTCGAAAGCTCGGAGGCGGAGGTGCCGGTGATGGTCGACGTCGACCGCATTGCGACCGTGATCGGAAACCTCCTCAGCAACGCGATCAAATACTCGCCCGGAGGCGGACAGGTAACCTGCCGGGTCGCGCGCGAGAAGTACGTCGGAACCATCACCGTCAGCGACAAGGGCGTCGGCATCCCGCCCGACCGGTTCGACCGCCTCTTCACGCGCTTCGGCCGCATCGTCACGCCGGAGACGAGCCACATCCCGGGGACCGGGCTCGGCCTCTACCTGTCTCGCGAGCTGGCCCGCTTGCACGGCGGCGACATCACCGCGACCTCCGTCCTCGGCAAGGGCAGCAGCTTCGTGCTCGCCGTCCCGCTCCTGGAGGAGGTGCCGACCTGAGCTCTCTGCTGCTGCGCCAGGCGCCGACCCATTTTCCGCTCCCGCTCGTCTTCCACCGCCTCTCCGAAGGGAGCCGGCGAAAGCCGCGGCTGATCCTGATCGAGGACGACCCCGCCATCGCCACCATGTACCAGCTGCAGCTGGTCAACGACGGCGTCGAGGTGGAGGTCGCCCGCGACGGCGCGGCCGGGCTGCACGCGGTCCAGGACTCGCCGCCGGACCTGATCCTGCTCGACGTCCGCCTGCCGCGGATGAACGGCCTGGACCTGCTCGAAACGATCGTCCAGGACCCCCGCCTGGCCGGGGTGCCGGTGCTTATCCTCTCCAACTTCGGAGAG
>Ga0209577_10006750_pt1 | contig 10590 bp, 9 predicted proteins | sample GraSoiAngelo_109_FD_185874 | JGI IMG/M metagenome (GOLD analysis project Ga0209577, IMG submission 185874) | Grasslands soil microbial communities from the Angelo Coastal Reserve, California, USA - 14_0903_12_20cm (SPAdes) (version 2) | ecosystem: Environmental > Terrestrial > Soil > Grasslands ...
TAATCTGAGAGCTGCCCTATGGGGCGCGGCGAGCATGTATACGAGGGTCTTTCACCCGAACTACGTCGGCATGACAGTCAGCGCCTTCCTGATTCTCGTCCTCGTCGTTGTAGCGGTCTATCTAATTCGGCGTTTCGCTAGGAGCCGAAACGCCAGGCCGTCCTCGCTAAGAGGGCGCGGATTGTGCGGACGTGCGGGGATGAATCTCCGTGCGTCTCCGTGCGTCTGGGCGTTCGGGCGTTCTTAACGGCATCCGAAGGGCTGCTCGGGGCTATTTCTCGGTCGCGACGTGCTCGCCGTTGACCCGGTCCGCATGGGGCCCCTAAGATCCCCCGACCACAGAGGCAAGGAGTGAACATGACGACTGTTCACGTCAACCAACGGGTCACTGATTACGATGCGTGGAGACCGGAGTTCGATCGCGCGATGGAAGCCGAGTGGACGAACGACATCCGCTCTTACACGGTCTTGCGTGGACAGGACGATCCAAACCGCGTTCTCGTCCTGAACATGTTGGATTCGCGCGAGGCAGCGGAGGCGCTTGTGAACAATCCCGCGCTTCAGGAGGCGATGGGGCGGGCCGGTGTTGATGCATCTTCTGTGCAGATCGAGTACCTGGACGAGGTAGCCGCCGGGACGCGCTGACGCTGAGCTCGCCTGCGGCTCTCTAACGGCTCAGCTGCGCTCGTTGCGGACGCGGAAGCACTTGCATTGACGAAGGCCGACATTGATCTCGGCACCTGCTGCGTCTGCGTAGCCGGCATCTTCGGCGGATGGAAATCCCGGTCGGCCTAGACTCCTTGCGTGGCAAGCATCGACGAGTTGCCGGCGGAAGCCCTGCTGGAGTGGGATACGCCGCTCTTTCGCACGGCGCTCGCGCAGTTCGAGCAGGCGATCCCTTACGCAGAGGTCAACGAATCGATCGTTGCGCGACTCCGCTCTCCAGAGCGGGCGGTGATGGTTGCGGTCCCGATCCGCCGGGAGGCCGGTCACGTCGAGGTGTTTCCGGCCTACCGGGTCCAGCACTCGAGCGTGCTCGGCCCGACGAAGGGCGGGATCCGCTACGACCCGCACGTGACACTCGGCGAGTGTGCGGCGCTCGCGGTGTGGATGACGTGGAAATGCGCGCTTCTTCGTCTGCCCTACGGCGGCGCGAAGGGCGGCGTGCGGTGCAATCCACGCGAGCTGACCCAGGCCGAGCTGCAACGACTGACGCGGCGTTACACCGCCGAGCTGATGGGTGTGATCGGCCCGCAGGAGGACATCCCCGCTCCCGACATGGCGACGAACGAGCAGACGATGGCGTGGATGATGGACACGTACTCGATGCAGGTCGGCTACGCGGTCCCCGAGATCGTCACCGGAAAGCCGATTGCGCTCGGCGGCTCGCTCTTCCGGCACGAGGCGACCGGCGCCGGCGTCGTCATGGTGATCGAGCGCGCGTGCCAGCGACTCGGATGGAATCTCGCCGAGCAACGTTGTGTGGTGCAGGGCTTCGGGAACGTCGGTGGGATCGCCGCACAGGAGCTCGTGTCGAAGGGCGCGACCGTGCTGGCCGTCTCGGATATCTCGGGCGGCGTCTACTCCGAGCAAGGGCTCGACCTCATGGCAGCTCGCGGCTGGATTGCTGCTCACGGGTCGCTCGAGACGTATCCCGATGCCGACCACGTTACGAACGCCGAGTTGCTCGAGCTTCCCTGCGACGTACTCGTGCTCGCTGCGCTGGAGGACCAGCTGACCGCGGAGAACGCACCGCGCATCGACACGAAGCTCGTCGTCGAAGGGGCGAACGGGCCGACGTCGATCGAGGCGGACGCGATCCTCGCCGAACGGGGAATTCCAATCCTCCCGGACGTGCTCACGAACGCCGGCGGTGTGACGGTGTCCTACTTCGAGTGGGTGCAGGATCTCGGGCGGTTGTTCTGGACACGCGACGAGATTCGCGCACGGTTGGCGGAAAAGCTCGGCGATGCGTTCGATCGCGTCTGGCAGCTGTCGGAGCAGCAAGGCATCTCACTGCGCCAGGCAGCGCTCGTGGCGGGCATCAACGAAGTGGCCGCAGCTTTGAAGGCTCGCGGCATCTACCCATGACGCAACACGTTCGCGATGCGATGGTGCCGGAGCCGGGAACGCTCGACGCGGGTGCGAGCGCTCAGGAAGCGGGCGAGCGCTTGTCCGACCCTGCGGTGCGCGCCGTACTTGTCTGCGACGATGCGAAACTCGTCGGAGTGATCACTCGCAAGACGCTCGTCCGCGAAGTTGTCGCGAAAGGTCGCGACCCACGAGCGACGCGAGCCGGCGAGATCGCCGAGCCGCCGCTCCATACGCTCGACGCGGCTCTCTCCCTCGACGACGCATTCCGCGAGCTCGAGCAGCACGATCTCGAGCGCGTTCCCGTGCTCGAGGACGGACGGCTCGTCGGGGTGCTCTCGCGCAGCGTGTTACGGCGGCGTTTAGCGGAGGACGAGCCGCCGGGGGATCAGCAGCAGGTGTAGGCGCCGGGCGGCGCCGCGCCTTCGTCGCGTTCGGGCAACTCGGCGGCCGCGAGCGCAGCGCCGTGGAGGATGTCACGTTCGCTCACTTCGATGCCGTCGACACCGAAGAAGTCGGCGAGCTCGCGTGCGATCACCGCTCCGGCGACGATCACCGGCGCGCGCGCCGGCTCGAGGGGGCGGATCGTCCGACGCTTGGCGAGGGGAACGGCCGCGAGCCGTTCCAGTTGCGTCTGCAGTGCGGCGGGAGTCAGGACGTGCCCGTGCACGCGTTCACGGTCGTACTCGGCGAGGTCGAGATCGAGGGCCGCGAGGGTCGTGATCGTGCCGGCGACGCCGATCGCGCTCTCGGCGTCCGCACGCACCTCCGGAGGAACACGTTCGGCAAGCAGCTCGCGCACCGCGGCGGCGCAGGCCTCGAGCTCCGTTTTCGTCGGCGGATCGGAGTGCAGATATCGCTCCGTCAGCCGCACCGACCCGATGTCGAGGCTATCGTGCCAGCGCACGCCGTCCGGCCCTCCGGCGACGAGCTCGGTCGAACCGCCGCCGAGATCCACAATTGCAGTGTGGTCGCGAAGCTCGCGCCCGCTCGTGACACCGCGAAAGGTCATCAGCGCCTCGTCGTGCCCGCTGAGAAGACGTGTCTCGAAGCCGTACGACCACTCGATCTCACCGAGAAACGCCTCGCCGTTCTCCGCGTCGCGGACCGCGCTCGTCGCAATCGCGAGCGTCCGTTCCACGCCAAGCCGCTCCGCGCTGCTCCGGAAGTCCGTCAGGACGTTCCGCACGCGCGCGATCGGCAATGGGAGGAGCCGCCGGCGCGTGTCGACGCCCTCGCCGAGGCGCGTGATCTTCGTCTCCCGCCCGAGCTCTTCGACGTGTCCGTCCAGCACGTCCGCGACGAGTAGCCGTGTGGAATTCGTTCCGAGATCGACCGCTGCGACGCGCATGGAAGCAGGCTAGCGAGGCGCTATACTGCGCCCCAGCGACGCGGGGTGGAGCAGTCAGGTAGCTCGCCGGGCTCATAACCCGGAGGTCGCAGGTTCAAATCCTGCCCCCGCTACTGGGAAGGCCCCGCAAAGCGGGGCCTTTTGTTTTCTCTTGTGGCGTGGCAAATCGAATTTTGCACTCAATTAGATTCAAAAGCTTTGATTTTCGGCGGTTGGCAGCGCACCACCGTTTGCCAGAATGGCAACTTGACAGTCGACTCTCTTGGCGGGCGGGCCCGTGACATGAGCGGCTGCGAGGAGTTGCTTGCGGCGCTGATCGACAAGCGCATGGCCGTGACAAACGCCGCAGGAGCGGAGTGTCGGTGCGTACTCGTCGAGGAATGTCACGAAGTCGCACCCTCTGCGGTTGTGGCATAGCATTTCGCGGTGCCCGAACGCGCAATCCTCTGTTTCGGCGACTCTAATACTTGGGGTTGTGCGCCTAACGGGACAGGCGAGCGATTCCCGCGTGACGTCCGGTGGCCGGGCGTCCTGCAGGAGCTCCTGGGCGGCGAGTACTACGTCATCGAGGAGGGATTGAACGGACGCACGGCGACGCTCGAGCATCCATGGGTCGAGGGGCTCAGCGGCCGCACCTACCTACTTCCATGCTGCAAATCCCACGCGCCGCTCGATCTTGTGATCATCTATCTCGGCACGAACGAGCTCGCGCCCTTTCACCACCTGCCGGCGCTCGGGATCGCGGCGTCGTGCGCATCGCTCGTGCGCGTCGTGCGCGCGGCCGAGTGCGGGCGAGACGGTGGGACGCCGCCCGTGCTGCTCGTTTGCCCGCCGCCCATCCAAGCGACCGGACCGAATGCTGCGATGCTCGAGGAGGCGGCGGTGAAATCGCAAGCGCTCGGCAAGTGTTTTGTCGACGCGGCGGCAACGGTGGGAGCTGAGCTAATCGATCTCGCCGACGTCCTTCGTTACTCCGACGAAGACCCGATCCATCTCGACGCTGATGGCCATCGCATACTCGCAGAGGCGTTACTGCCATACGTGCGTCGGCTTGGTCACGCGGCATAAAGGAATGGACGACGAGCGGTATCTGCTCCGAGCGATCGTGTCGGGTACGTAAATCCGTCCGGGTCGCAGGGTGGCGGTGGGGGCGGGGGCCGCAGAGTCCTGCCTTTCCGTTTCGGGCGCAGATCGGCGATTTTCGTCTGGAAGATGAACCTGCGGGCTTCAGGTGAGCACGCGACGATCAAGCCATAGTCGCGCCGCGAAGGGCCGGAAGGCGGCACCGGAAAAATCAGCTCGAGGTCTCGACGGCGTACAGGTGCCACTCGCCTGGAATGCCTCTCAGCTCTTGGTCGCCGCGGTCCTCAAACCGCAGCCCTGAGCCCGCGACGAGATCCCTGACCGTGCTCGACACGAGTACCTCTCCCGGAGCTGCCTGAGCAGCGACGCGCGCGCCGATGTGAACCGCGATCCCGGCCACCTTGCCGTCGACGACCTCGCACTCGCCCGTGTGAAGGCCGGCTCGAACTTCCAGGCCAAGCGATCGCACCTGCTCCGTGATCGCAGTGGCGCAGCGGATCCCGCGCGCCGGCCCATCGAAGCTGGCGAAGAAACCGTCGCCCGCAGTGTCTACTTCGCGCCCTCGGAACCGGGCAAGCTGTTGGCGTACGACGCGGTGGTGGTTTGCCAGTACCTCGCGCCAGCGGACGTCGCCGATCTGCGCGGCGCGCTCGGTTGCGCTCGCGATGTCCGTGAAGAGGATTGTGGCCAAGACCCGCTCCGACTCCTCCTCGAGTGCCGCGTGCGTCGTCTCTCTCAGAAACGCGACGACGGCATCTGCCATTTCAGCGCTTCCCTCTAGGAACGGCCACAGGTCGCGTCCGGGTAGCTCGAGGTAAGTCGCGGTCGGGATCTGTTTCGCAACGTACCTGGCGACCTCGCCGTTCACGACCTTCTGGTCGGGCCGGTGCACGACCAGTACAGGTATGCGGATTGCCGGGAGGACGTGCCGAACGTCCACATCGAGGTTCACCCGACGGAACTCAGCGAAAGCGCTCGGGCTCGTACTCAGCCGGCGCCACCGCCCGAGCCACAGGATTAGGTTCTCGTCGGCGGTTTGGCCAGGCGCCGTGATCGCCAGCTCCTCACGGCCCCGCCGCTCGATGTCATTCCAGCCTCCAAGGGCGTCTTCGAGATGACGCCGAGCGGCATCTGGCGTCAGTCCCCATGGATAGTCGGGAGCCCACCGTCGCCTTGGCTCGAATGCGTAGAGAACAAGGCCCCGTACGCGGTCGGGGTACGTCGCAGCGAACAGCGTCGCCATCGCACCACCGTCAAGAAACCCGAACAACACAGCGCTCCGCGACCCGACGTCGTCCAGCACTGCTCGCACGTCTTCCATCCGGTCCTCCAGCGACGGACTGGCGACTCGGTCCGAGATGCCCACGCCTCGGCGGTCGAGGGTGATCACCCGAGCGGCCGACGCGAGCCGCTCCATGAACGAGACGTAGCTCGGCTCGTCCCAGTCAAGCTCTACATTCGAGATCGCCCCTGAGATGAACACCAAATCGAGAGGCGCGTCGCCGAGCGTGCGGTAGGCGATGTGGACGTCACCCGCCTTTGCGTAGCGAATCAGGCTCGGCTGCACGCACCTAGTCTGGCGCGAACACCCTCCCGGCGCGAGCCTCTGGTCCCAGTTGCTCGATTCGAGCGAAAATCGACGGTTTGACGAGGCGGTCCTGTTGTCAGACCTGACGCGAATCTTGCACTGATTTTGCTACCTGTGGGTCCCGGGAACTCAATCGCGTCCAATTCGGTGCGATTACGGGTGATCGGGTTGCCGGCTAAGGGACCGCTGACGCCTGTGCGATCCGAGTCAGGGCCCAGGCAGCGTTGGTGCCGCGGGCAGCGACGGTGTGGTCGGGTCGCTGACCGGGGATGTCGGCAACGAGGGGGCGGTTGGCAGGGTGAGTGGCGGAACACTGGGAGCGCTCGGGGTGCTCGGTGCGCTGGGAAGGTTCGGGAGGCTGGGGACGGAAGGCGCGGTCGGGCCGCTCGGTGTGCTGGGACCGGTCGGAGCACCTTGTTGGGTTTGGGAGGATGGGGTCGACGGTGATTCAGCCGCCGGTTCGGTTCGAGCCGCGCCTGTTGCTGAGGTCGTGTTCGGTCCGGACCGTGGAGGTGCCGCCGGGATGTTGGTGTCGACGGTCGATCCCGGTTCGGTGGCCGCGCGAGGTGTGACTCCTGCCGGACCGTTCGGCTGGTTGCGATGTGTTCTCCCTCGGTGTGCGATCGATGTGATGGCAGCGATTGGTTGGGTTGGCGCGGTTGCGAGCCCGACACGCGCGCGTGAATCTGCCGCGGAATGATGAGTGTGGACAAGACCCGTCGAAGCGGTTACGCCGACCGCGAGCGCGGCCGCCGAGAGCGAGCCGGCCACGCTGCCTATAGGGAACCGGGCCAGCACAGTGGCTTGGCCGAGCCACGCCAACGGTCCCGCGAATCGATGAGGCCGCAGTGAGATTCCGAGAAATGCGCGCACGATCTCCGGGTCGAACTGCGTGCCTGCGCAACGCGCGATCTCTTTGCGACCCTGCGCGGCGCTCGAGGCTTGCTTGTACGTGCGCGTGGATGTGATGACGTCGTAGACGTCGGCGACCGCGACGATCCTTCCCCCCAGGGAGATCTCTTTACCGCACGTTCCATTCGGATAGCCAGTTCCGTCCCAGCGCTCGTGGTGGTCGGAGACGGCTTTACACCACTCGCCGAGCCAGGGACTGAGCGGTTGGACCAGCGCGTCACCAAATTCAGGGTGACGTCGCAGGACTGCCCACTCCGAGTCGCTCGGCCGACCGTCCTTCGCGAGGATCTCGCGCGGGACCTCAAGCTTGCCGATGTCGTGGAGGAGGGCTGACCAGTTGAGCAGCTCGACGTCGCGATCGTTGAGCCCGAGCCCGCTGCCGATCATCTGTGCGTAGGCGCGGACGCGGTCCGAATGTCCACGCGTGAGGCTGTCGTGCGTGTCGAGCAAAGCGACGAGCGCGAGCAGGCGTTGCGCGGCGACCTTGGGCGTAACATTGCGGTCCCGCTTTGCTTCGGTAAGCCGTTCTGCGAGCGACTTGACGGTGCTCGATGCCAACGCGGTTCGGAAGCGAGACGGTGCCCCGTCCGGAAAGACGAGCGAGAGCCGCAGCAGGGCGGCAAGTGGGAGCAACCGTCGTGAGAGTCTGCCCACGACCAGGAGCACGAGCGTTGCCGCAGCCGAGAGACCGGCCCACCAGGCGAGATAGCGCACAAACGAGTCCGCCGGCGGCGCGACGAAACGAGTGGCCGTGTAGACGACCCCGACCGAACTGACGATCGGGAGCATGAAGGCGGTAACACGCAGCAGCCGTGCGAGAGCTGGGCGAGCACTCCAACGATCGCTTTCCGGGCTCTCCATCCCGGTTACATGAGTTTGTTGTGTCATCGCCGCAGGGCGCTTAAGCGCCTGAACACATCAATTGTGGAGTGGCGCGCGCCGCGCCTCCCTCAACGGAGGGAACGCGCGGCTGCTCGTGGAGCCGAAATCGTCCCTTAGGCACGCGAGGGTGTTGCCAGAACCGTTTGCGGATCGAGCCAGGAGGGGCGGCTGTCGCCGCCCCTCCGTGTTGCGACTAGTTCGGGCTTCCGAGGTACGGGAACGTGTTCGAGAACGTGCTGTCGTTCCCGACGCAGTCGCCCGTGATCCCCCCGTTCGTGATCAGGTTGAGCTCCGCATCGATCACGTCGTCCGAGAGTTGGCGCCCGTTGAGGAAGCCGGCCGAGCTCGACGTGTCGTACGTGAGGATGTCCGGTAGCAGGACCTGCGCGAGGCCGTTTGGATCGGCGGCCCCGAGCGCCGTCAGCGTACTCACGAAGCTGGCGCCGAAATCCCGCCGGTCGTTCACGGGATCGCCCGCGTTGAACCGGTTCTTGTCCTCTCCGTGATTGAACACGGTGTTGATCGCCGGCCGGCCCATCCGGTCGATCTGGGTGGCGTCGGCATTTGTCGACGCCCAGACGCCGATCTTCGGGTGTGCCGAGTCGGCTGTCAGCAGGCTGCTCGGTAGCTCGAGCACGATCGACGAGACGTTCCTGCCTGCGAAGAAGTCGGTCTGGTGACCGTCGCAGAACGAGCGCGTCTTCGTTGGATCACTCAGATCATGGCCAAGGAACGCGGCCAGGTCGAAGAAGAACGGATCGTCGCGGCGTCCTGCGAACGCCTTGACGTCGCCGACTGTGACGACGTTCGGGCTTGAGCCGAAGGCCGTCGAGCGGCCCTGGTCCATCGAGATCAGCAGTTTGCCGTTCCTCCGCACTTCGAACTGCTGGGAGCCGTCGGCGGCCGGCTGGCCGAAGCGAACGCGGAGGTTCACGTCGGTGACCGCGTCGCCGTTGTTGTCGATGTTGAAGTTGTAGAGAACTCCTTTCGTGTTGCCGACTCCCGGAATGCCGCGGCCGAATGTGAAGTTACTCCCAGCCGGACCAGTGTTCACGTTCAGGACGAGAACACTGTCCGCAGGATTCGACTGCGATTGGAACGCGTACAGGTCGGTGATGTCCGATTGCACGCTTCCGCCCGGTGGCATCAGTCCGGGCGCGTCGAGGTGATCCGCCGCGGTTGCCGCCGGCGGCCCCTCCTTATAAACGAGGAATGTGGTGAGCGCGAGCGCTCCCGCCGCGACTGCAAACGCCGCGATCAAGAGCATCCTCCGGTTCACCAACATGGTTGCCCTCATACCTCCTCCCTTCGCTTGCTTTCGCACAACCACTTGTTGAAGCGCACCTGATTCGCGGCTTCGATCGATTCGGTTCGACGAACCGTTTCGGTGGATCGTGCGAACGCACCGTGGGATGGGAAGACAGAGACTGGTGATCGGCGCGTTCAGCGCAGTCCTTGCCGCGGGGGTGCTCCTCTTGAGCGGCGTGTTCTCGAGCCGGCCACACGCCGATCCGCTCGCCGTGTTCGCCGCCAACGCCGGCGTCTCGCCGGAACAGGCTGAGGTCGGCCGGCTGTTTGCGGGATTCTCGACAGGCAACACCGCTGGTGTCGTCCACCGGCTCGAGCGGCGCGTTGCGCGGATGCCGCACGACGGCAACGCGCTCGCGGTTCTTGCGATCGCGTATCAGCAACGCGCCCGGGAGACCGGAGACCCTGCGTACTACCGGCTCTCGGACACGGCGCTCCAACGCGCCTCCGCGGCGGGCGGGCCGTTACCGCTGATCGCCCAGGGCGAGGCGTCGCTCGCGAACACGCGGCACAGGTTCAGCGACGGGCTCCGCCTCGCGAGGCAGTCGATTGGGCTCGATCCCGAGGGCGGCTCCGCCTACGGGGCCCTCGGCGATGCCCTCCTCAACCTCGGGCGCTACACGCAGGCGTTCAAGGTGTACGACCAGATGGCGCTCAAGGCGCCAGGTATTGCTTCGTTCAGCCGTGTCGCGAACGCGCGCGAACTCATCGGCCGCCCCAACGCGGCCGTCGCCGCCGACGAACTCGCGCTCGAAGCGGACGCGACAATACCGGAGCAGATCGCCTGGACGATGACACAGATCGGCAACGTCGACTTCAACATGGGCCGGCTGGGCGCGGCCGCGAGGGCCTACCGGCGAGCGCTCCGCCGCTTCCCCGGCTACGTGCATGCCGAGGCCGGGCTCGCACGCGTCGAGGCATCCGCAGGTCACTATCACGAGGCGATCGCTCGGCTGCGCCGAGCAGTTGCCGTCCTCCCGATTCCCGCGTACGCGATTTGGCTGGGCGACATTCTCGAGGTGTCGGGACAAAAAGCTGCGGCTCGTCGCGAGTATGCGCTCGTCGGCGCAATCGAGAAGCTCTTCGCAGCGAACGGCGTTCGTACCGAGCTCCAGACTGCCGTCTTCGATCTCGACCACGACCGCAACGTCGCCGACGCACTCGCGCGAGCACGGACGGCGTACGAATCCGCGCCGAGCATCTACGCAGAAGACGCGTTGGCCTGGGGTCTGTACCGGACCGGCCGGTGCGAAGAGGCGCGCACACATTCCGTCCGCGCGCTGCGGTTGGGCACGCGCGACGCGTTGCTCGTCTTCCACCGCGCGATGATCGAACGCTGCCTCGGCTCGCTGTCTGCGCGGTCCTGGTTCAGGCG
>Ga0209577_10006752_pt1 | contig 10589 bp, 9 predicted proteins | sample GraSoiAngelo_109_FD_185874 | JGI IMG/M metagenome (GOLD analysis project Ga0209577, IMG submission 185874) | Grasslands soil microbial communities from the Angelo Coastal Reserve, California, USA - 14_0903_12_20cm (SPAdes) (version 2) | ecosystem: Environmental > Terrestrial > Soil > Grasslands ...
CTCCCGCCAGCGTGCCCACAGTGGAGATCATACTGATCTCGCGCTTGGTGTAGTTGTGCGGCTTGCGGTTCTGCAAATTGATGACGCCGACCAGGCGCCCGCGGCTCATCAGCGGCACGGATAAAAACGCCTCGAAACGGTCTTCCGGCAGGTCGTTAAAGAACTTGAAGCGCGGATCCTTCATGGCGTTCTGCGGCACGGCCGCCGGCTCGCGGTGTTCGGCCACCCATCCGGTGATGCCTTCGCCCAGCTTCAGTTTCAGTCGGTCGATGATTTCGGGATGCGGATTCTTAGAGGCACGCAGCACCAACTCGTCTTTCTCCAGCACGTAGACAAAGCACGAATCGCACTCCACCACCGCCGCCGCGAATCGCACCACTTCGCGCAGCACTTCATGCAGCGGAGGCGCCTGAGACATGCGCGTGGCAATCTCGTGCAAAAAGCCGATGTCGAGATCGCCATCGGTCCACGGATTAGGATTCGAGTATTTCACGGCCCAGATTCCACTTCTCCTCGAGGGCACCGCCGCTCGCCCGCGTTGGCGGGTGCCCCATCCTTTGCGCCTCAGCGCGAGCGCCGCTTGCGCGCTCGGAAAGCCGCGAAGGGTGGACGCTTTGATTCTCGTCCACCACGGTTAGGGCCGGGTCAAGCTGCGCGCTGCCATCGGGGTTACTCCCGCTCAGCTTGCTCCAAGCCATTCCCAAAGGTAAAGCGCCGCTGCGCTCCTGTCCAATTCTTATTTTTAATGCACGCCATCACTTTGCCGTACGCCCGTCGCCGCCTATTTGCTACTCTGTAGCGCCTCCAAGGACGGTCTGGCGGCGCGAAGCGCGCCGGCCCTATTTAGAAACGCGCAGGACGGTGGTATCGTCTAGCGGGTTTAGGCGGAGCAACTTTGTTAGCGCGCAGTTCGGCGCGTGGAGGACACGAATGCGTAGAGTTCTGTTTGCGGTGCTAGCAATCGCGGTGGGATGCGTCCTGGGCTTCTTCATCGCCAGCAGGACCCTGAGCGTGCAGGGCGCTGCCAAGCCCGGCGAGGGCGCTGTGGCCATTCCGGGACAGGTCGGGGGACAGGACATTTTCGGCGCCTACGAAGTCGTAAAGGGCTGGCCGAAAGACATCAGCACGTTACCGGGCAACGAGAAATGGACTTATGGCGCGGGGCAAGGCATTTTTGCCGAGAGCCCCAACCGAGTCTATATGCTCTTCCGCGGCGAGCTGCCCAATATTAAGGCGCCGAAGCCGGTCATGCTTCCGCAATTAGGCCCTAGCCTTTCTTTTCCGATTGGCCGCTTACCGTGGCGTGACGCCACCGTAGCGGCGATGCCCGGAGCCGGTGGCACGGGGCAGGATCCGGACGATGGCCCGCGGCTTTGGCATGGTGCCGAGCCGCCCTATCGCGAGATCGGCGTAGACGCCAAGTGGGCCAATTGCTTCAACGTGGTGGACGCCAACGGCAACATCGTGGAGACCTGGAGCCAGTGGGATGATAAGTTCAAGCGCCCGCACGCGGTCTACGTCAATCCCTACGACCCCGATAAAAACGTGTGGGTCGTGGACGACCACATGCACGCCGTCTACAAGTTCACGCACGATGGCAAGCAACTCCTGCAAACCATCGGCACGCCAACGATGAAGGGCGCGGACGGCACCCACTTCAACCGTCCCACCTATATCGTCTGGTTGCCGGACAGCAGCTTTTTTGTTGCCGACGGCTATAACGGCACGCGCCTGGCCAAGTTCGATAAGAACGGCAAATTCCTACTAGATTGGGGACAGAAGGGCACGCCGCCCAACGATAAGCGTCCAGGCTACTTCAATAACGTGCACGGCGTCGCCGTCGATGCGCAGACGCGGCACATCTTCGTCAACGACCGCGGCAACCACCGCATTCAGGTGTTCGACGAAAACGGCAAATACCTTTATGAGTGGCACGTGGGCGACGAGCCTTCCGACGTGCACCTGATCTACATCGGTGCCGACCGCACTCTCTGGGCCTTCGACCGGGGCACCTCTAAGATGCTGAAGTACGACCTCCAGGGCCACTTGCTCTATACCTGGGGCACCTGGGGCGATTTCCCCGGCGGCTTCTGGGGTGTGCACGGCTTCAGCGTGGATCAGGAAGGCAACTTCTACGTCGCCGAAGTCGATAACGGCCGCGCGCAAAAGTTCACTCCCCGCCCTGGCGCCAACCCCGAGTTCCTCGTCAGCAAGCCGGTCTACTCCGCCTGGAAGTAGGCTGTTGAGGTCTTTCACGACCGTGAGGCCGCTGTGAACTCCCGCAGCGGCCTCGCGGTCGTAGCCGTTCTCGGAGAATTCAAACAGAAGAACGTCAAATGCGGACTCACAACGTATAATTCTCCGGTCAGAGGCGCTAGCAGATGCCGGAAGAGAGACGCACGGACATGAACATTGCTGTTTTCATGCTAGAAGCTAGACGCTAGCTAGACGACGCTCAATTTCAGGATGGTTCCGGGGGACTGGTTTCTCTTAAAAGACCGTTAAACGGATGGAACGATGGAGCGACAATGTTGCGCGCACGATTGCCTTTAATTGACCTATAACGAAACTCGGGTAAAAAATCCAGTGCCTTTGCTATGCGACGCCACGATACGAGCGATCGAGGATTGTTAAGGTCATGACCGTGAAGAAGTCGCCCAAGCGCAAACGCAGCGCGCGAGCCCGAGCCAGGCGCGTGCAATTCCTGCACAAACCCGGATGCACGACCTGCACCAAGGCCCGCGACTTCATGGAGCGGCGCGGATACCAGCTCCAATATCGCGACCTGTGGAAGGAACCCCTGAGCGCGGCGGAACTGGAAAAGCTCATCGGCACTCGCGACCACGGCGAGTTCCTGAATACACATAGCGAGGTCTATCGCGAAAAGAAATTGGCCGAGAACCCACCCACGCGTCGGGAAGCCGTCCGCATGATGGCCAAAGAACCCGGCCTGATCCGCCGGCCGTTGATCGTCGCCGGCGGCCGCGTCGTCCTCGGATTCGACGAAAAAGGCATGGCCCGCCTGTTCTAGCGTCGGGATAATCTGACTCTCTCGCTATTTTCAATCATCGCATCAATGGGCGGCGGGCTCCGCCAACTGCGACAGCCGCCCATGTTAGAATAGACCGCAAACTTCTGCTTTCATAAATTTCTTCTTCGGAGGCATAAGGAATGAAAATCAGCCCCGGCAAACAAAAGGGCTTGGAAGCAGTTTCGAATGACCGCGGCGTGATCGGCGCGGCAGCCATGGACCAGCGCGGCTCGCTGAAGAGCGCCATCGCCAAGGATAAAGGCATCGACAAAAAGGGCGTGACCAACCAGATGATGGCCGAATTCAAAGAGGCCGTCACCCGTATCCTCACGCCGCACGCAAGCGCCATCCTGCTCGATCCCGAGTACGGCCTTTCCGCGGCCAGGGTGCGCGCAAAGAATGCCGGCCTGCTGCTCGCTTACGAGAAGAGCGGCTACGACAATACGCAGCCCGGCCGCCTGCCTGATCTGCTCGATCAGTTTTCGGTCCGGCGCCTGGTCGCTGCCGGGGCGGATTGCGTCAAAGTCCTGCTTTACTACACGCCCTTCGATCCGCCCGCCGTCAACGAAACCAAGCATGCCTGGGTCGAGCGCATCGGCGCCGAATGCGCCGCCGTCGACGTGTCGTTTTTCCTCGAGTTCGTCGGTTACGAAGAGAACGTCGACGAAAAGGGTATCGACTTCGCCCGTAAGAAGCCCGAGATTGTTTCCCGCAGCATGGAAGAATTCTCGAAGCCCCAATACGGAGTGGACGTCCTCAAGGTGGAAGTGCCAGTCAACATGGCCTTCGTGAAGGGCGCGCGCTCGTGCAATGGCGAATCCGTCTATTCGCGCGACGAAGCCAAGGAACATTTCCGCCGCGCCGCGTCCATGGCCAAGAAGCCGTTCATCTATCTTTCCGCCGGCGTCAGTAACGATACCTTCAACGAATCGCTCGAGCTCGCCGCCGAAGCTGGCACGAATTTTTCCGGTGTGCTCTGCGGCCGCGCCACCTGGAAAGACGGCATTCCCGTCTACGCCAAGCAAGGGTTGAAGGCCTTCGAGGAATGGCTCGAGAAACAGGGCGTCGCCAATATCAATAACGTGAACCAGCGGCTGGCCGCGGCCAAGCCCTGGTTCAGCTTTTACGGCGCCGCCTCCGTCACCGCCCTGACCTAAGAACATCGGCGGCGTGCGCCGCTACATTTTCGGGCTGTCATCCGGAGCCCGCCGTCGGCCGCGCTGTTGCCGCCCGACTTTCTGATTGGCGGGCGAGGAATCTCTCCTTTGCTTCCTGCGTGAAATAGGGCGTCAGACCTTTAGCTCTGACCTATATAATTCCGAACTTCCGGGACTTTAGCCCCTGAAGCAAAAGACCACGATGCCTCCAGGCTCCACCAAAGCAACCCGCCACACCACCGCCGGCGAAATCTCCGTGCGCACCGAGCGCCGCACGCAATTGCTCGACGTCACTGCCGGCGTAGCCAAAATGGTGCAGGACTCCGGCGTACAGAGCGGCATCTGTTACGTCGATGTCCCGCACACCACCGCCGCCGTGCTCATCAACGAAAGTGATGACCCTGCCGTCGCCGCCGATATCGAGGGCGCCCTCGCGCGCCTTGTCCCCCAAAACGCCGGCTACCGCCACGTCGAAGGCAACTCCGATTCGCACATCAAGGCGGCGCTCGTCGGCAGCTGCGCCACGATTTTCATCGGCGCAGGCCAGCTCGAGCTCGGCCGCTGGCAGGGAATTTTCTTCTGCGAATTCGACGGCCCGCGCACCCGCCGCCTCCGCGTCAAAATCGTTGCCGACTGAAGCGCCGTTACCACGGAGGCAAAGGAAACTTGTTCCTCCGCGCTTTGAAGCTGGTGTAAGATTTCGCCAAGTCAGGGCGGTCATATCGGAAATCTCAGCTTAAATACGCTTCCCAACCCGTTGTCGGAGGAGACATCTCCATGAGAGTTAAACCTCCCGTTGTTTTGGTGGCAATTTTGGCTCTGCTCGGCGCGGCGCTTCCCACCTTTGCGCACCACGGATTCGGTGTGGAGTTCGACAAGACTAAGTGCATGGACCTGAAGGGTACCTTGACGGGTATCGATTGGGAGAATCCGCACGCCTATATTCATATGGATGTGAAGGACGCCCGCGGCAAGATGGTGTCGTGGAGTCTGGAAACGGTCACGCCCCTGGGCATGAAGAGGTCCGGCACCACGCGCGAGGATTTCCTCAATAATGTGGGTAAGCCCATCCTAGTGAGGGCCTGTCCGACCAAAGCTGGCGGTACGGAGTACAGGGGCGCGGCGGAATTCCTCAAGCTGCCGGATGGCTTATTGCGTATCGTTGGGCAGAATGTTGAAGGTTTGACGCCCGAGCAACTTCACTTCTGAACGCGGGTCCTCGGCACGCGCCTTTTGAGAGCGCGAACTCGCGCTGCTCACGGCCGTGAATTGGGCAGCCCATGATCCGCGTTGTCGAGCGGCGAAATGGCGTCCGTCTCGGGCGCGCGCGTTTGCCCCATGAAAAGTGCGATCCTGAAAATGGAGAATTGGAAATGAGAAGAATGAACCGACGCTTCCGCTATTGCCTTGGGAATGCTGGAGTGGTGCTGGCGGCTTTGGGCTGTTTTGCCCAGAACCTTCCGAAGACCGGAGGAAAAGCTCCCGGACCGGTGGCCGGCGGCTTTGATCAGGTGCATGAATTGCCGCCAGGCGGACCGACGCCCCACACAGCTGACGGGCATCCGGACCTTACAGGACGCTGGTATCCAAACGGTGCCGGAAGAATGCTGCAGGTTGCTTACCCGGTCGACCCAGTTGTATTCAGGCAATTCGATTCCAGGGCAACACCGGAGGAGCCGCCTTCCTTCAAGCCTGGTCTGGCCGCGAAATACACCATGCCGCTCCCTTATGGAATATGTGATCAGGCCGGCACTCCAAGCACGATATTAGAGCAAATCGCTCAGCACGCCCCCATGGAGTTGATGCAAACCCCGGGAAAATTAGTCATTCTGAGTGAATACCCGTTGGATGTTCGCATGATATACACCAATGGGCGTGCGCATCCCAAAGATCCGGATCCCACGTTCAATGGCGACTCGGCGGCTCATTGGGAGGGAGATACGCTGGTCATCGACGTCATCGCGATTGATGAGAGATTGAGGAATATCACCGGGGTAAACGGGACCGGATGGTATCCGAGTAACCAAGAGCATGTGATCGAGCGCTTCAGCCGTCCCTCGAAGAACTACCTCATTTACCAGGTCTCCATCGAGGACCCCGTAGTGCTGGCGAAGCCTTGGAAGTCGGCGCCTCGTCGTTGGTCACTGGCGCAGAGTCCCAACGACGAGTGGGGAGAAGTCTTCTGCACGCTTAACGAGGAGCCAGCGGAGTACAAGAAAATAACCGAGCACGAAGCGAACGCGAAGGGCAAGTGAGCTGCTGCTCACCGTCTGTGAGGCAAAACGGCAATCGCGGTTCCTACTGGCTAGGGCTAAGGTTTGCTCGGGAAAGCCCTTGGCATTCCATGCTTCCACTCGGGTAGGGCATATCCATCACGATTTGGCATTTTGATCTGCGGCAGGCTCGGAGCGTCGATTACGTCGTCCTCCCGGATAACATCGTTTTTGTAGAGCAGAAAGGCAGTCAGAGCGTATACCTCATTGGGTTTTAGCGTGCCCTCCTGCAAGAAAGGCATGCCGCGGTTGATGTAATCCCATATCGTCGTCGCGTACGGCGAGTGAGTCGCCATTACGTTTCCCTCTCGCACACAAGGCGCCAGACAAGGCCCAGAGTTCGTGGAAGGGCTTTTGCTTCTTATCAAAGTAGGAGCTTTGCCTCCTGACCCGTTTGCCCCGTGGCATGCCGCACACTTCTGCGCATAGAGCTGCGCACCTTCCTTGGCGGTTCCGCTCCCCGGCGGGAGTTCCTTTCCGGAAGGACTGATCGCGATATCCCAGGCGCGAATCTCTTCCGCGCTCGGTGTCCTTCCCAAACCATAAGTGGGCGACTGTGCCCACCCGGCGTGGGAGAGCCCCACGATCGCCACAGGCAGGAGAAGCTTAAACAATCGCATTGTGGACGCTTCCATCACTGGCGACCCTCCACGGTTGAATGGTGTTGTCGGAGCCTTGCACACCGTGTGTTTTGTAATAGTCTGGGGCCACGTTAAAGAATTTGGCTACTTGGGCTCGCGTAGGTTGAACGTCGCCCAGTTCATCTGTGCAACGCGACTGGAGCACACACTCTTGCCCTTTCCACTCCCAGCTCATGCCAAACCGCGTGTGCGCCATTGGATGTACCGCTCCCCGAATCTCGGCGTCTTTCCAGGTCAGGCCGCCGTCGGTGGAGACTTCCACCCTCCGAACGGCACCGCCGCCCGACCAGGCCAAGCCAGTGATCTGGTAAAACCCGGGACTGGGCAGTTGCTGTCCACCGGAGGGAAAGGTGATGACCGATTTCGGTCCCCACCGGAAGGTCAGCGCGGCGACCTTGGGATCGTTCGAGATGTGCCCGTAGTCGTTATAGGTCATGTAATACCGGTCCACCACCTTGATTCGCCTCAGCCACTTCGTGTTGTAAATTCCTTCGAAGCCGGGAACCACCAGGCGCAGCGGGAAACCTTGCTGAGGACGCAGCGCCTCGCCATTCTGGCCGTAGGCCACAAGAACGTCGTCCATGGCCTTAGCCAGTCGAATGCTTCCGGCGCCTTTAACTTCCTCCGAACCTTCCGCAACGACCCAGGCTGCCCCCTTTTGCACGCCGACTTCCTTGAGCAACACAGACAGCGGCACTCCGGTCCATTCGCTGCAACTGGTCAACCCATGCGTTTCCTGAACCGTCTTATATTCGGGCTTCGAATGGTTCCCCAGGCACTCGATAAAATGAATCCGCGATACGGAAGGGAAGCGCCTCAACTCTTCCATGGTGAACTCCAGCGGCCGGTCCACCATGCCGTGGATCATGAGACGGTGCTCCTTCGGATCGATGTCCGGAACGATGGAGCCACGGTGCGTACCCACAAAATGGAGCGAGGATGGCGTGATAATGCCTGCCGAATCCTGCAGCGGACTCAATACATGAAACGTAAGGCCGAAGGCATCGGGCGAAGGTCTCTCGACCACGGGTACGCGTATCGAGCTCACGAAACGCGAGCGCTCGCCATACGCGATTAGGTCCTGGAGACTTTTTGCAGGATGCGCTTCCGGTGTTGCTGTCTGACCGCTTGCGGACTGCACAGCAGCCAAACCAGCCACCGCGGCGCCACTTTTTAGAAATCTCCTTCGACTAGGTTTCTTCGAATCCATGGGCTCTCCTTCGCAGCTTTCTTCCGCTTCCGGACGAACAGCACCTTGTTCCAGAATTTCTGCTTTGCACGAATGTATGACACTCAGCCCGATCAAATCAAGGTTAACTTGCCCGGGCTTCGGGCAACAAGAAATGCAATCACGGCGAGATACTGCGCTCTGTTTCGAGAGCCGACGCAGCGATCACGAAATGCAATGACAGCTGTTGTAAGACGCCTTATCAGACGGGATGATCGGGAGTTGTCAACATTTTAGGCGGTGGTCTCGAAACCGTGCCCGACCAGCGGCACATTCGGGGGCGGTTCTCATATGCTGAGCCGATTCTATTGTCGATTGGACGAACGGGAGGTTGCTCGGACGCGCTCCGTGATCAGAGCAATCAATGCTCCTCGATTCATCGTCTCGGGAACAACACCTTGTTCAGCCCGCAGATGCGCGTGAATAATCTGGCGGAGATGCCCGGCGCTTCGTGCACTGAGTTCCTTTAGCAACAAATTCGATCCTCCTTGTTGGTAAACCGGATAAGGGTCCAGGACCGCCTCGGGTTCCTCAGCCGCTGGCGTTTGCGGGCGAGAGCGGGACCGAGCAGGGTAGACTGGCGGCGGGATTGGCTCTATCACAGGTTCAGGAGCGGGTTCGAGTCCTGCACGACGACGCCCCCGGCTCTTGGTCACCCAATCACGTGAAATAACTGCACCTGCGGATCCGGCGGAATTTTCAGTTGCGGGTATTTTTTCGCCTTCAGTTCGCGCAAGGCTGTTTTTTCAGCTGGATCAGTAACATGGGAAAGAGTGACGTCATACAAGTTATTTCCAATTTTTAGACGCACGTGCGGGTTGCGGGCTACATTCTCATTCCAACTTCTCCCGTGGGGATATTCGACCCCCGGAGGATAAAACGAGTCCAGGTAAAGCTGGCCCTGATAGACGACACAATAAGTCGTTACCGAATGAGGCAGCAGATACCAGGTCCGGGTCTGAACCTCGACAGTGGAGACTTGGTCGGTGAACGTCCAGTCCGACACTGGAGTGGTCACGAGATTCCCCTTAAGCCACAAACCCGGAGTTCTTTGCCGAGGCTCAAAGCCGGTTATGCTCACCACCACCAGCAATAGGACCAAGCAAATCACGGTCGCTCCAGCTATCTTCAACACGGTCTTCATAGCTCGCTCCTGAAGTGCAAGTAAATAAGATAGTTCTCGGGCATGGCTTGGTGCAGTAGCTTCTTAGCACACATAAAGTGTCGATTCCAGGCAAGGAAACCGAGCCTTATGGGAGCCTCGGAAATCGACGCAGGAAAACCATTTCCGGGAGTAATTCACTCGCGGCCAACCTGAACGGTCGTGCCCTTTCGATGCGGATGGAGTGTTAGGCTAAGAACACGGTTCGAGAAGCAAGATGACGGGCGACTTAACTCAGAGCAGCACACCCGATCTCGCGACGCCTTCAAAAGCGCGGCGCAGCACGCGCGTCTTCGAGCCCGTGCGCCTGAAAATCCTTGGGGAAAGCAGAATCGGGACCCCACAGCTCGAGTTGACCTCGGCGCTAGCGGTCAACTGTCATGGGTGCGTCTTTCTATCGCGGCACGAGCACCGAAAAGACTCGTGGATGACCCTGGAAGTTTCAAACCAGCAATCCGGGACGAAATCGCCCCCCGTGCGGGCACAGGTCAGGTTTGTTCGCTTGCCTGGGAATCCGCGCGAGCTTTACTGCGTCGGTGTCGAACTGGAGACGCCGGCCAACGTTTGGGGATTCGAGCGAGTCCCCGAGGACTGGCTTCCGTATTCCGACTCCGCCTGTGTCGCGGCAGGCGCCGCCCAGGCGGCGGGTCCCGTTCCTGAGATCCAAACTGCGACGCCGGATCAAGGGAAACGCATTCCGCCAGACTTCAGCGAGTTCTTCGTCCCCGCATTGGCCTGGTCCATGCCCGAACCGGCTCCCTCTCAGCCCAGCCCGGGCAAGAGCGAGAATGCGGCAACCCCACCCGACGAAATGATTCGTGCCTGGGAAAAGAAACTTCGAGAGGCGGCCGAGCAGGCCGTGGCATCGGCCGTGGCTGCGCACGTCAATGCGGCCCTCAAACAAGTCGTGAAAACCATTGAGATGACCAACCAAGAGAGCATTCTCAGGATCGCAGCCGTCGTGGGGCGCGGCGACACTCTATTGATTCCTCCACACTTGGGATTCCTCAATCGTCTCAACGGCGAGCTCGCGAATGCCGGCGAGCGCCTGTTCGAATGGGCCACGGCCCTCCTCACGAGGACTCAGACGGTCGCAC
>Ga0209577_10006753_pt1 | contig 10589 bp, 12 predicted proteins | sample GraSoiAngelo_109_FD_185874 | JGI IMG/M metagenome (GOLD analysis project Ga0209577, IMG submission 185874) | Grasslands soil microbial communities from the Angelo Coastal Reserve, California, USA - 14_0903_12_20cm (SPAdes) (version 2) | ecosystem: Environmental > Terrestrial > Soil > Grasslands...
GGCGCGCGAGGACGTGCACATCTGCGTGCCGGACCAGAGCACCGCGCGCATCCAGGAGGTCCATTTGCTGGTGCTCCACTGCCTGTGCGACGCGATCGACTACGAGCTTTTCGGGAGCAAGCGATGAGCCGCCCCCTCGCGCTTGCGCTCGCGCTGGCGGCGGCAGCGCTGCAGGCGTGCGTGCCGATGGTGATCGGCGCGGGCGGCGCGGCGGTCTACTCGTCGCTGGAAGACCGGCGCACCACCGGCACGCAGATCGAAGACGAATCGATCGAGGTGCGCGCGTCCAACCGCATCTCGGACCGCTTCGGCTCGCGGGTTCACGTGAACGTCACCTCGTACAACCGCGTCGCCCTCGTCACCGGCGAGGTGCCCGACGAGAGCGCGCGCGTCGAGGTGGAGAAGATCGTGCGCGCGGTGCCCAACGTGCGCGAGGTGACCAACGACCTGCAGATCTCCGGCATCTCGTCCTACGGCTCGCGCAGCAACGACGCCTATCTCACCTCCAAGGTGCGCGGGCGGCTCTTCGATACGAAGCGCGTGAGCCCGGTGCACCTCAAGGTCGTGACCGAGTCGGGCGTGGTGTACCTGATGGGCATCGTCAGCGAGCCCGAAGCCGACGAGGCGGTCGACATCGCGCGCAATACCGGCGGCGTGCGCAAGGTGGTGAAGGTGTTCGAGTACTGCAAGCCGAGCGACGACATTTGCCGCCCGCGAACCAAGAGCGGGACGTAGCCCCGCAGTTCGAAGCGAAGATCCGCGACCCGCGCTCGCTCGATTGGGTGGCCGAGCTTGCCCGGCCGTTGGTCTTCACCAACGGCGTGTTCGACATCCTGCACCGCGGCCACGTCACCTATCTCGACCGGGCGCGCGCGCTCGGCGCGAGCCTGCTGGTTGCGCTCAATAGCGACGCGTCCGCGCAGCGGCTTGGCAAAGGCCCCGGGCGGCCGGTGAATCCGCTCGCCGACCGCCTCGCGGTGGTGGCGGCGCTCGGCCCGGTGAGCGCGGTGACCTGGTTCGACGAGGACAGCCCGGAGCGCCTGATCGCCGCCTGTCGGCCCGACGTGCTGGTAAAGGGCGGCGACTGGCCGGTCGAGCGCATCGCCGGCGCGGCGGGGGTGCTTGCGCGCGGCGGGCGGGTGGTCTCGATTGCCTTCGAGCACGAGCGCTCCACGACGGCACTCGTGCAGCGCATCAGAGGTACCATTGCTCCATGAAGCTGCACCAGCTCAAGGTCGAGTACGACGCCGAGCAGGATCGCCTGATCATGCTGGTGGCCACCAGCGAGGCGGTGGAGCTGCGCCTTGCGCTCACGCGCCGCTTCGTGAAGCTGCTCTGGCCGCTGCTCGTCAAGCTGGCCGAGGAAGCGAGCCCGCGCATCCGCACGCAGGCGAACCCGGAGGCGCGCAAGGCGCTGCTGGGGCTCGAGCACGAGCACGCGGTATCGAAAGCCGACTTCAGCAAGCCCTACGACGCCGGCAGCGCCAGCCGGCCGCTCGGCGACGCGCCGCTGCTGCTCGCGCGCATCCAGACCGGGCACGACCGCAACGGCCAGCCGGTGGTGGCGCTGCATCCTGCCGAAGGGCAGGGGGTGACGCTTTCATTCGACTCCGTGCTGCTGCACTCGGTCTGCCGCCTGCTCCAGGCGGCGGTCAAGAAGAGCGACTGGGACATGGAACTCAAACTGCCAGGCACTCAGCCGTCAGAGGCCGGCGAGCGGCCGGCGCGCACCTTGAATTGAGTTCATTCGATCAGCTTGACTTGATCGTGCCGCTCACGCGGGCGGTCGGCGATCTCGGCTACACCACGCCCACGCCGGTACAGGAGCAGGCGATCCCGCTGGTGCTCGCCGGGCGCGACCTCATGGCCGGCGCGCAGACCGGCACCGGCAAGACGGCGGCATTTGCGCTGCCGATCCTGCAGCGCTTCGCGCCGCTCGCCTCGATCTCGACCTCGCCCGCGCGCCATCCGGTGCGCGCGCTGGTGCTCGCGCCGACCCGCGAGCTTGCCGTGCAGGTGGCCGAGAGCTTCCGCGACTACGGCAAACACCTGCCGCTGCGCAGCACCGTGGTCTACGGCGGCGTCGACATGAACGCGCAGATCGCGGAGCTGCGCCGTGGCGTCGAGATCCTGGTCGCGACGCCCGGGCGGCTGCTCGACCATGTGCAGAACAAGACCGTAATGTTCAACCAGGTGCAGGTGCTGGTGCTCGACGAAGCCGACCGCATGCTCGACATGGGCTTCCTGCCCGACATCAAGCGGATCATTGCCCTCCTGCCGCCGTCGCGGCAGAACCTGCTTTTCTCGGCCACCTTCCCTGACGAGATCCGCACGCTCGCCAAGACGCTGCTGCGCAGTCCCGCCGAGATCCAGGTGACGCCGCGCAACGTGGCCGCCGAGCTCGTCACTCACGTGCTTCATCCTGTGGCGCGCGAGAAGAAGCGCGAGCTGCTCGCCTACATCATCCAGACGCGCGGCCTCAAGCAGGTGCTGGTCTTCACCGGCACGCGCATCGGCGCCAACCGGCTCGCGCACCAGCTGCGCCTGGACCGCATCCAGGCCGACGCTATCCACGGCGACAAGACGCAGGCCGAGCGCGAGCTCGCGCTCGCCGAGTTCAAGGCCGGCAAGACCGCGGTGCTGGTCGCGACCGACGTCGCCTCGCGCGGCCTCGATATCGAAGGCCTGCCGCAGGTGATCAACTTCGACGTGCCGCATTCGCCCGAGGACTACGTGCACCGCATCGGGCGCACCGGGCGCGCCGGGCTGACCGGCGAAGCGATCTCGCTGGTCGCGCCCGAAGACATGGAGTCGCTTGCCGCCATCGAGCGGCTGATCAAGAAGCGTATCGAGCGGGTCCTCGTGCCCGGCTTCCAGCCGAGCGGCGCCACGGTCGCCACCCTGATGGGCGATCAGCCGACGCGCCGAAGTCCACCCAAGGTCAGGCGCGACCGGCCGGTCAGGCCACCTTCCGATCCGATCTTCTCCAAACCCTACGAGCCTGGCACCGCGCCGCCGGCCGCGCCCAAGCAGGAATCCCCGCAGCAGCCCAGACGCAAGCAGCCACAAGTCGCCGCCCTCCTCGGAGGAAAGCTAAAGCGCGCTTAGACGCAGCGCGCGCCGTCCACCTCGATGCACACGCCGCTAATGAAAGCCGCTTCGTCCGACGCTAAATAAAGGCAGGCGTTCGCCACATCCAGCGGCGTTGAAAAGCGCCCCAGCGGAATGGTGGCCATGAAGCGCTTGCTCGCCTCCTCGGTGACGGCGCCGCCGGCGAACTCGGCCGAGAGTCCCGTGTCCGGGCTGAACACCGGGTTCACGCAGTTGACGCGGATCTTGTCCGGGCCGAACTCGGCAGCCATCGACTTGGACATGAGGATCACCGCGCCCTTCGAGCTGTTGTAGACCGTCAGGCCCGGCCGGGGCCGCACGCCGGCAGTGGAGGCGATGTTGACGATCGAGCCGCCGCCGCGGCGCCGGAACACCGGCACGACGTGCATCGCCGACAGGTAGACGCTCTTCACGTTCACGGCGTACACGCGATCGAACTCTTCCTCGCTCACTTCCAGGTAGGGCTTGTTGCGGTGGGTCCAGCCGGCGTTGTTCACCACGACGGCGAGCTCGGACCCCGCTTCGCGCACGAGCCGCGCCCAGTCGGCGCTCTTGGTCACATCCGCCTGCACGAAGCGGCCGCCGATATCGCGCGCCACGCTGCTGCCGCGCGGATCGATGTCGTTGACCACGACGCGCGCGCCTTCCTCGGCGAAGCGCCGGGCGATGCCGGCGCCGAAGCCCGAGCCCGCGCCCGTGACGATGGCGACCTTGTCTTTCAGCCGCATCTAGGCCTCCTTGAATGGACTGTGCTCGACCAGCTCGTTGACGTAATGCGTGATGCCCGCGCCCTCGCGCTCGAGGAAATGCTCGACCGCGCGCGCGAACTTCGGATGCGCGAGCCAGTGGGCGGAAAGCGCCTGCACCGGCAGCAGGCCGCGGAAGAGCTTGTGCTCGCCCTGCGCGCCGCCCTCGAAGGTTTCGAGCTTGCGGGAAATGGCATACTCGATCGCCTGGTAGTAGCAGCACTCGAAGTGCAGCAGTGGCACATGCTCCACCGCGCCCCAGTAGCGGCCGTAGAGGGCGCGCTCGTCGCGCAGGAAGAGCGCACAGGCGATCGGCCGCGCGTTGCGCTCGGCGAGCGCCATCGCGACGTGCGAGGGCAGCGTGGCGCCCAGCCGCACGAAGAATTCGAGGCTGAGATAAGGCGTCGAGCGATGCGCGGCATAGGTGCCGCGGTAGCAGCGGTTGAAGAACTCCCAGTGCTTGCGCTTGATCGCGGGCCCTTCGAGCCAGCGAAACGTGACGCCGGCCTCGTGTACGCGGCGGCGCTCCTGGCGGATGTTCTTGCGCCGGGCGTGCGAGAGGCGCGCGAGGAAATCGTCGAAGCTCGCGTAACCTTCGTTCGCCCAGTGGAACTGCACCGTGCGGCGCATGAGGAAGCCCTGTTCGGCGAGCACGGCCGCGTCGGCGTCCGCGGCGAAAAGTACGTGCAGCGAGGACGTTTCGCGCGCGAGCTCGAGCGCAGCCTGCACGAGGGTTCTCTTGTGTTCGGTTGAGGCGGCGAGCAGCCGCGGACCCCGCACCGGCGTGAACGGGACCGCGCAGACGAGCTTCGGGTAGTAGTCGATGCCGTGGCGCTCGTGCGCCTCCGCCCAGGCCCAGTCGAAGACGTACTCGCCGTAGGAGTGGTTCTTGGCGAAGAGCGCCATGGCGCCGGCGAGGCTGCCGGCGCGGCGCAAGAGCACGAACTGCGGCGCCCAGCCGCGGCCGGCGGCGGCGCAGCCGGTGTCGATCAGCGCCGTGAGGAACTCGTGACGCATGAACGGCTGCGGCCCGGCGAGCGCGTTCCATTCGTCGCGATCGACGCGCGCGAGCGACTCGGCGATGAGCACGCTTTCCAAGTCGCTACGATACAATGGCCGCCATCAACGGGAGCCCCCGATGAAGAAAGTCGAAGCGATCGTCAAACCGTTCAAGCTCGACGAAGTGCGCGAAGCGCTTTCCGAGATCGGCGTCACTGGCCTCACCGTCACCGAGGTGAAGGGTTTCGGCCGGCAGAAGGGACACACCGAGCTCTACCGCGGCGCCGAGTACGTGGTCGATTTCCTGCCGAAGGTGAAAATCGAGGTGGTCGTGCCTAACGACCAGGTGGAGCGCGCCATCGATGCCATCGTCAAGTCCGCGCGCACCGGCAAGATCGGCGACGGCAAGATCTTCGTCACCTCGGTCGAGCACGTGGTGCGCATCCGCACCGGCGAAGTGAACGAAGCGGCCGTCTAGCCTTTCAGCAATACCAGCACGGCGCCGCTGCCTCCCTGCGCGGCCGGCGCCTGGCTGAACGCAAGCACCTCTTCCCGCAGCAGCCACTTGCGCAGCAGGCCTTTCAGCACCGGTTCGCGCTGGCGCGAGCCCAGGCCCTTGCCGTGCACGATGCGCACGCAGCCGCGCCCGCGCCGGCGGCAATGGCGCAGGAATTCGGCGACGCTGACCGCCGCCACGTGGCGGTTCATGCCGTGGAGATCGAGCTCCGCTTCCACCACCCAGTGCCCGCGCCGGAGCTTGCGCAGCACCTCGCGCTGCAGGCCCTCGCGCAGGTAAGCGAGCTCGTTGCCGGCATCGAGCGCGTCGTCGACCGAGAGCGGCCCGTGGAGCGATTCGGCGAGCGCCGCGCCCTCATCGCGCAGCCGTTGCCGCGGCACCGGTGCGGGGCGCCGGTGATCTACGACCCGTTTGGGCTGCTCGAGCGGCTCGGCATCGGCGACCGCGCGGCGGAAATCGGCGTCCTCATCTGCGTTGTTACGCGGCGAGACCATCGAGGTATTTCTCCGCATCCAGCGCCGCCATGCAGCCCGAGCCGGCGCTGGTGACCGCCTGGCGATACACGTGGTCCTGCACGTCGCCGGCGGCGAACACGCCCGGCACGCTCGTCGCAGTCGCCATGCCCTCGGCGCCGCCGCGGGTAACGATATAGCCCTCGCGCATGGCGAGCTGGCCGGCAAAGATCTGCGTGTTCGGCGTATGGCCGATGGCGACGAAAAGGCCCTTCGCCGGGATGTCGCGCTTACGGGCTTTCTTGAGCTCCTGCACGCGGACCCCGGTCACGCCGCTCTGGTCGCCGAGCACCTCGTCGACCACGGCGTCGAGCACGAGGCCGATCCTGCCGTCGGCGACGCGCTTCATGAGCTTGTCCTGCATGATCTTCTCGGCGCGGAACTTGTCGCGCCGGTGGACGAGCTGGACGTTCCTCGAGATGTTGGCGAGGTAGAGCGCTTCCTCGACCGCGGTGTTGCCGCCGCCGACCACCACCACGTCCTGCCCTTTGTAGAAGAAGCCGTCGCAGGTCGCGCAGGCGGAGACCCCCCGGCCCATGAACTTCTGCTCCGAGGCGAGTCCCAGGTACTTGGCGGAGGCCCCGGTGGCGACGATCAGCGCGTCGCAGGTGTAGTGGGCGAGGTCGCCTTCCAGGACGAAGGGCCGCTCCGCCAGCCGCGCCGCATGGATATGGTCGTGCAAGACTTCGGTGTCGAAACGCTCGGCGTGCCGCCGAAAGCGCTCCATCAGCTCCGGGCCCTGCACGCCGTCGGCATCGGCCGGCCAGTTGTCCACGTCGGTGGTGGTCATGAGCTGGCCGCCCTGGGCGATGCCGGCGATGAGCACCGGCCTGAGGTTGGCGCGGGCGGCGTAGACCGCAGCCGTGTAGCCGGCGGGGCCGGAGCCGAGTATCAGCAGGCGCGAATGTCGCGTCGGGCGAACAGCCATGGTGTCCAAAAATTATAAGGCTCTGGTTCTGCTACCATAGATTCGCAATAACAAGGGGGCGTTTCTGCTATGGCGACGACGGTATCGACGGCGGTGTTGAAAGCGGTGCCGCTGTTTACAAGCTTTCCTGAAGATCAGCTGCGCATGCTCACGACGATGGTCACGCGTCGCAGCGCGCCGCGCAACACGACCATCATGTCGAGCGGCGACGCCACGGACTCGCTCTACATCGTCCTGTCCGGGCGGCTGAAGGTCATGATGAGCGACTCCGAGGGCAAGGAAGTGATCCTCTCGATCCTCGGGCCGGGCGAGTTCTTCGGCGAGATGGGCCTGATCGACGACGAGCCGCGCTCGGCGAGCGTGGTGACGATCGAAGCCTGCGAGCTGCTCTCCATCACCAAGCGCGACTTCAAGCGCTGCCTCGCCGAGAACTTCGAGATGGCGATGGCGGTGATGCGCGGGCTGGTGAAGCGCCTGCGCGAGGCCGACCGCAAGATCGGCAGCCTCGCGCTGCTCGACGTCTATGGGCGCGTGGCGCGGCTCCTGCTCGACATGGCGGAGAACGTCAACGGCGAGAAGATCGTCACCAAGCGCCTGCCCAAGCAGGACATCGCGAAGATGATCGGCGCGTCGCGCGAGATGGTGAGCCGCGTGATGAAGGACCTGCAGACCGGCGGCTACATCGAGATGCGCGGCTCCAATATCGTGCTGCGCGACACGATCATGCTGCCGGAGTAGCCCTGGCCGTAGTGAGAAAGGGCGGCCCCGCGCCGCTGCCCGCCCGGCTCGCGGGCCTGGTACGCGAAGCAAAATGGCTCCTCCTCGGGGCGCTCGCCCTGTACCTGCTGCTCGTCCTCGTCACCTATCAGCGCGACGATGCGGCCTGGTCGCATAGCGTCGGCGAGGGGCTGACGCGCAACGCCGGCGGCCCGGTCGGCGCCTGGCTCGCCGACGTGCTGCTCTACCTCTTCGGCCTTTCCGCCTATTGGCTGGTCGCCCTTGGCGCCCTGGCGGTCACCTGGGGTTATCGCCGGCTCGATGCCCGCTCCATCGGGTTTGCGCTCGGCGGCTTCGCCGCGCTGCTCCTCGCGAGCGCTTCGCTCGAAGGCCTGCGGCTGCATAGCCTTGCCATCGAGCTGCCGCACGCGCCCGGCGGCGTGCTCGGCGTTGCGGCGGGCAGCGCGCTCGCCGTCGGGCTTGGCTATACCGGCGCGACGCTGCTGCTCCTCGCGCTCGCCGCCGCCGGCCTGAGCCTCTTCACCGGCATCTCCTGGCTCTCCGCGGCCGAGTCCGTCGGCTCCGCGCTCGAGAGGGCCTGGGTCTCCGCGCTGCGCGCCTGGGAGCGGCGCCAGGACCGGCGCCTGGGCGAGCTCGCGCGCGAGGAGCGCGAACTGGTGGTGCACGCGGAGAAAAAGCGCGAGGAGAACCATCCGCCGCTGCGCATCGAGCCGCCGGCGGCCGAGATCCGCAAGTCCGAGCGCGTGCTCAAGGAAAAGCAGGCGCCGCTCTTCGACGAGCTGCCCGACACGCCGCTTCCGCCGCTCAAGCTCCTCGACGACGCGGCATCCGAGGGCGAGCAGGTCAGCGCCGAAACGCTGGAGTTCACCTCTCGGCTGATCGAAAAGAAACTGTCCGACTTCGGCGTCGTGGTGAAGGTGCTCGCTGCCTATCCCGGGCCGGTCATCACCCGCTACGAGATCGAGCCTGCCGTCGGCGTGAAAGGCAGCCAGATCGTCAACCTGGTGAAGGACCTCGCGCGCGCGCTTTCCGTCGTGTCGATCCGCGTGGTCGAGACCATCCCGGGCAAATCGTGCATGGGCCTGGAGATCCCCAACCCGCATCGGCAGACCGTGCGCCTGTCGGAGATCCTGGGCTCGGAGGCGTACCACGCGCTGAACTCCCCACTCGCGATCGCGCTCGGCAAGGACATCGCCGGCAATCCGGTGGTCGCCGACCTCGGCAGGATGCCGCACCTGCTGGTCGCCGGAACGACCGGCTCGGGCAAGTCGGTGGCGCTGAACGCGATGATCCTGGCGCTCCTCTACAAGGCGGAGCCGCGCAACATCCGGCTCATCATGATCGATCCTAAGATGCTGGAGCTTTCCATCTATCAGGACATCCCGCATCTGCTGACCCCGGTAGTCACGGACATGAAGCAGGCGGTGAACGCGCTCACCTGGTGCGTCGCCGAGATGGACCGGCGTTACAAGCTGATGAACTGGATCGGCGCGCGCAACATGTCGGGCTACAACCACCGCGTGACCGAGCAGAAGTTCGAGGACCCGTTCGCGCTCGACGCCGGCAAGCCGCAGACGCTCACGCCGCTGCCGCAGGTGGTGGTGGTGATCGACGAGCTCGCCGACCTGATGATGGTCGTGGGGAAGAAAGTCGAGGAGCTGGTCGCGCGCATTGCGCAAAAGGCGCGCGCGGCCGGCATCCATCTGATCCTCGCCACGCAGCGGCCGTCGGTCGACGTCATCACCGGCCTCATCAAGGCCAATATCCCAGCGCGCATCGCCTTCCAGGTTGCGTCGAAGGTGGACTCCCGCACCATCCTCGACCAGTCGGGCGCCGAGACGCTGCTTGGCGCGGGCGACATGCTGTATCTGCCGCCGGGCAGCGGCATCCCGCAGCGCGTGCACGGCGCGTTCGTCGCCGACCACGAGGTGCACAAGGTCGTCGAGCACCTGAAGTCCCTGGCCAAGCCGGAGTACCTCGCCGATGTGCTGGAGCCTGCGGCGGCCGAGGATGCTCCTGGTGCCGAAGGCGTCCCCAGCGGCGAGAAGGACCCGCTCTACGACCAGGCGGTGGATATCGTGCTGCGTACCCGTCGGCCGTCGATCTCGCTCGTGCAGCGGCACCTGCGCATCGGCTACAACCGCGCCGCGCGCCTGATCGAGGACATGGAGCGCGCTGGCATGGTCTCCGCGATGCAATCGAACGGCAACCGCGAGGTGTTGGTCCCAGCCAAAGCGGAGTAGCTTTGCGCACATGAGAATCCTGCTGGGGGCCCTCGCCCTTGCTTTTGCGCTTGCCGCCGCGGCGGCGAGCATCGAGCGCTACAAGGCGTTCCTCGACGGCACGCAGTCGGCGCGCGCCCAGTTCGAGCAGAAGGTTTACGACCGTTCCGGAAAGCTCGTGCAGCAATCGCACGGCAGCTTCGTCTTCCAGCGGCCCGGGCGCTTCCGCTGGGTGTACGAGAAGCCCGCCGACCAGGTGATCGTCGGCGACGGCCAGCGCGTCTGGATCTACGACCCGCAGTTGAACCAGGTGACGGTGCGCAAGCTCGCCACGGCGCTCGGCTCGACGCCGGCGGCGCTCCTCGCCGGCGCGAGCGGCATCGAGCAGGCCTTCGCGCTTTCGGACGCCGGCGAAAAGGACGGCCTCGAATGGATGGAGGCAAGACCGCGCGAGCGCGAGGCGGGTTTCGAGCGCGTGCGCCTGGGCTTCGATGCGCATGGCCTGCAGGCGATGCAGCTCACCGACAATTTCGGCCAGACCACGCTGCTGCGCTTCTCCAAGCTCGAGCGCAACCCGAAGGTCAATCCCGCCGAGTTCCGCTTCGCGCCGCCCAAGGGCGCCGACGTCCTCGGCGAAAAGTAATGACCGCCGCCGACCTTTTCGGCAGAGCGGAGCCTGTCGCGCCGCTCGCCGACGCGCTGCGGCCGAAAACGCTCGACGAGGTCGTGGGACAGGAGCACCTGCTCGGCCCCGGCAAGGCGCTGCGCCTCGCATTCGAGTCGGGCCGCCCGCATTCGATGATTCTCTTGGGGCCG
>Ga0209577_10006755_pt1 | contig 10586 bp, 7 predicted proteins | sample GraSoiAngelo_109_FD_185874 | JGI IMG/M metagenome (GOLD analysis project Ga0209577, IMG submission 185874) | Grasslands soil microbial communities from the Angelo Coastal Reserve, California, USA - 14_0903_12_20cm (SPAdes) (version 2) | ecosystem: Environmental > Terrestrial > Soil > Grasslands ...
GGCGGAGACAATCAACTTGGCGATCATCGGGTCATAGAACTGGCTAATCTCGTCGCCGCTTTCCACACCGCTATCGACACGAAGCCCCGGCCCCCGTGGCTCGACGAAGCGTTGAATGACACCTGTCGAAGGCAGGTAGCTTTGCTGCGGGTCTTCCGCATACAGGCGCACCTCGATGGCGTGGCCGCGAAAGCTCACCTGGTGCTGCTCGATACCGAGCGGTTCACCCGCCGCGATGAGGATTTGACGACGCACGAGATCAAGGCCGGTGACAGACTCCGTCACCGGATGCTCCACCTGCAAGCGCGTGTTCATCTCCAGGAAGTAGAACTGGCGATCTTCGTCCACGATGAACTCAATCGTGCCCGCGTTGGAGTATCGGGCAGCTCTGGCAATACGCACGGCGGCGCTGCTCATCTCTGCACGCCGCTCAGGTGTCAGGGCGATTGAGGGGCTTTCCTCAACGATCTTTTGATGGCGACGCTGAATGGAGCATTCGCGCTCGCCCAGGTGAATGACGTTCCCGTGCCGATCACCAAGCACCTGGATCTCGAGGTGGCGTGGGCGCGCGATGAGGCGTTCCAGGAAGATCGCATCATCACCGAATGAGGCCAGCGCTTCGCGTTTCGCCCCCGCCAGTGCTTCCAGGAATAGCTCCTCATCATGCACTTCGCGCATACCTTTGCCACCACCGCCCGCCGAAGCCTTGATGAGGAGAGGAAAACCGACGCGCCGGGCTTCGCGCTGTAAGAATATCTCCTCCTGGTTGTCGCCCATATAGCCTGGCACGACCGGCGCACCAACGGACTGCGCGAGCTGCTTGGCGGCGATCTTCGACCCCATCAGGCGCATGGCCGCAGGAGACGGGCCGATAAAGACGATTCCAGCTTGCTCGCATGCTTCCGCGAAGGCGGCATTCTCGGAGAGAAAACCATAGCCGGGATGGATGGCCTCGGCCCCGCTGCGCCGTGCGACATCGAGAATGGCCTCGCTGCGCAGATAGCTCTGCGCGGCGGGAGCGGGGCCGACCGCGTAAGCTTCGTCAGCGACACGCACATGCCGGGCGTTGCGGTCAGCTTCGGAATACACGGCTACCGTGCGTATGCCCATCTCGCGGCAGGTCGCCATGATACGGACGGCTATCTCTCCCCGGTTCGCAATCACTATTTTCTGAAACATAAGCCCTGCTTTTATCGACAAGAATGAAGAAGAACAGCTACATTCTGAATACACCGAAAGCATTGTCGAGATAGGGTGCGTTCAACGACGCGGCGATGCCCAGGGCCAGCACTTTGCGCGTATCAACAGGGTCGATAATGCCATCGTCCCACATGCGCGCAGTGCTGTAATAGGCGCTGCTCTCATAGGCATATTTGTCCAGTATCGGCTGCTTAAAGGCGGCCTCTTCCTCGGCTGTCATTGTCTTGCCACGTGCGGCCAGGCTGTCTTTGCGCACCGTGGCGAGCACGTTTGCAGCCTGCTCGCCGCCCATGACTGAGATGCGTGCGTTGGGCCACATCCAGAGCTGGCGGGGCGAGTAGGAGCGCCCACACATGCCGTAGTTGCCCGCCCCGAACGATCCGCCCATCATGACCGTGAAGCGCGGAACGGGCACGTTGGAAACCGCCATGACCATCTTTGCTCCGTCTTTGGTGATGCCTCCGTTTTCATATTGCTTGCCAACCATGAAGCCAGTGATGTTTTGTAAGAAGATCAAGGGTGTTTGGCGCTGGCCGCAGAGTTCCATGAAGTGTGTGGCTTTGAGCGCACTCTCGGAGAAGAGAATGCCGTTGTTGGCAATGATGCCGACCGGGTAGCCCATCAGACGCGCAAAGCCACACACGATAGTCGTGCCATACAATGCCTTGAATTCGTGGAAACGGCTGCCATCGACCAGCCGCGCGATAACCTCGCGCACATCATAGCTCTTGCGGTGATCTCTGGAGACGATGCCATACAGATCTTTAGGGTCGTAAAGCGGTGGTTCCGGCGGGCGAATCTCCCAGGGGATATAGAGACGTCGGTTGAGATTAGCGACGATGCTGCGACAAATGGCGAGCGCATGCTGGTCATTGACCGCGTAGTGATCGGTGACGCCAGAGATACGGCAGTGCACATCCGCGCCACCAAGTTCATCTGCGCCGACCTCTTCGCCGGTAGCTGCCTTGACAAGTGGCGGCCCGCCCAGGAAAATCGTGCCGTTGCCCTGCACGATGACCGACTCGTCACACATCGCCGGAATATACGCGCCGCCAGCTGTGCAGGAACCCATCACAACGGCAATCTGGGTAATGCGCTGGCTCGACATGCGTGCCTGGTTATAGAAGGCGCGCCCAAAGTGATCGCGGTCGGGAAAGACCTCCGCCTGCAATGGTAAGAATCCGCCGCCAGAGTCAACCAGGTAGATGCAGGGCAAGCGATTCTGCTCCGCGATCTCCTGGGCACGCAGATGCTTCTTGACCGTCAGCGGGTAGTAGGTGCCACCTTTGACGGTCGCGTCGTTGGCGATAATCATACATTCCTGGCCCTCGACCACGCCGATCCCCGTTACAATACTGGCCGAAGGAGACTCGTTCTCATACATATCCCAGGCTGCCAGGGGACTCACTTCCCGAAAGGGCGTGTTTGGGTCACACAGCAACTCGATGCGTTCACGCGCCAGCAGTTTGTTTCGTTTACGGTGTTTGGCGATTGCTTCCACACCTCCCCCCTGTCGTACTTGCTGCACTCGTTCGTGCAATTCCGCGAGTTGTTGCTGGAAAGAGCGTGCGTTCTCTTGAAAATCCGGGCTGTTTGTATCGACGTGTGTTTCAATGATGCTCATGAATGTCTCGTCGTCCTCTCTGGTGCATGCAGACGGTGACGCATCCTGGCAAGGAAGGGAGATAGCTCGTATCGTCTATTTTCTCCCCAAAGGACTTGCTTAGTGAGCGTTCGCTATGTTATACTATAACCGGAGTTGAGTCGTTTGTCAATCCTTTTTGCATGGGACAGCCATGGTGAAAGCAGGTAGGGGAGGGATTTGCTATAATTGGGCAAAATGACAGGCCGAACGCCTTTCTTCTCTCACCCAGAAACTGGGGGAGGAAACACGTTCAACTGAGGAAGGGACCCCACATCATTATGCAGATACCATCTAACCAGCAGCAACCATTGAATGAAACCGAGGAGCGAATACGGACGGCAGCGCTGCGTTTGTTTGGTCAAAAAGGATTTCAAGCGACCAGTACCCGCGAACTTGCCGCAGAAGCTGGCCTGACCGTTGCAGGGCTGTATTACTACGTAGGAACAAAGGAGGCACTGCTGCTCGCTATCACACGGGATGCAAATGAGGCACTGCTCCACTCTGCGCGCCGTATTGGTGCAAGCGATGAAGCGCCTGAACGCAAACTGGCCATGCTGGTGCAACTGCACCTGTGGTTTCATGGCGAGCACGCGCTCGAGTCGCGGGTCATTAACACAGAGTTGCGTTCATTGAGCGGCGAGGCACGCCAGCGAGCGCTTGAATTGCGTGATGGTTACGAGGCAGTTTGGCGCGCGATCCTTGCCCAGGGGAATGACGCAGGAGTTTTTGAGGTCCAGAATGTCAAACTGGGGGCGATGGCGCTGATTGAAATGGGTCGAGGCATTTCGCACTGGTATCGCCCGGAGGGCGCTCTCACCCTCCAGGAGATTTGCTCAATGCATGCCGACTGGGCGCTTGGGATGGTGCGCGCAACTCGCAATGGGAAGCCGGTACGCGTTGCCGCTATGAACCTGGGTGATCCAAAGGACCTTTATCTTGTAGAAAGGATCACACGATGAAAGTGGCTATTAGCCTCGGTACTCCCTATGCTGCTGATATCAAAGAGATCCAGCTGGAAAACCAGATGACCTATGTGGTTGAGGCAGAGCGTCTCGGTGCCGAGAGCGCCTGGTCCGCTGAAGCCTGGGGCCACGATGCGATCACCCCCCTGGCGTATCTTGCCGCGCGAACCAGTCGCATCCGCCTGGGAACAGGCATTATGCAGATTGGTGCTCGGACGCCTGCCATGATTGCCATGACCGCGTTGACTATGGCGACGCTCTCGCAGGATCGTTTTATCCTGGGTCTAGGGGTAAGTGGGCCGCAGGTCATGGAAGGTTGGCATGGCGTGCCTTTTGCCCGTCCGTTGCAGCGCACGCGCGAGGTGATTGACATTGTGCGCATGATTGCGCGCGGGGAGCGTCTGAGCTACCATGGCGAGATGTATCAATTGCCACTGCCGGGAGGGGAGGGCAAGTCGTTGATTGCAGATGCGCAGCCTCGACCGAACCTTCCCATCTATCTAGCAACGTTGGGGCCGAAAAACCTGGAACTCACAGGCGAACTGGCCGACGGATGGATTGGCACGTCGTTCATTCCAGAGCACGCGCACATCTTTCTTGACTCGCTTGAGAGAGGGGCGTGCAAGGTTGGCCGCTCTCTTACCGATCTGGATGTGCAGGTCCATGCTGGCAGCGTGGCGTTCTCTGATGCTGTTGAGCATCTGATCCCCTCTCTCAAAGTGCCGCTTGCGTTCTACCTGGGAGCGATGGGATCACGCAGACACAACTTCTACAACGAGGTATTTCAGCGGGCAGGCTACACAGACCTGGCCTTGCAGGTGCAGGATCTCTGGCTACAAGGTCAGAGGAAAGCCGCCAGCGCGCTGATCCCTGATGAGCTGGTGCTCAAAACCAACCTGATCGGCACCAAAGAGATGATACGTGAACGGCTTCGCGTTCACCAGCGAGCCGGTGTGACCACTCTCAGTGTTTTCCCAACCGGGCAAACACTCGATGCGCGCCTCAACACGCTGGGTCAACTGCTCGATCTGGTGAAAGAGGTCAACGCTGAAAACGGACAAGTTTATCGAGTTTGATGGATATCGTCGGTCACCCGCCGTCTTCCATAGCGCAAAGGAGCTACACAAGATGGAAAGCTTAATGATGGATTACCCTCTGACCTTGCAGCATGCCTTCGATCGTGCTGTACGCCTGTTTGCCCGCAAAGAAGTGGTCACGCTGACCGCAGAGGGCAAACACCGCTACACATACGCCGAGTGGGGCAAGCGCGTGATGCAACTGGCCAATGCGCTGCACCAGGCAGGCGCACAGCCAGGCGACCGCATCGCAACCCTCGGCTGGAACACGTATCGTCACCTGGAGTTGTATTTTGCCATTCCTTGTCTGGGAGCGGTCTTGCACACGCTCAACTTGCGTCTGTTCGCTGAGCAACTCGCCTTTATCGTCAACGATGCCCAGGACAAGATGATCTTTGTCGATGGCGACCTGGTGCCGCTGCTGGAGGGTGTGGCTGAGCAGTTGCCTTCGGTGAAGCTCTATGTCATTATGGGGGAGGCTCCTAATGCTACGGGCAAACTTCAACCCTCCGTCGATTACGAAACCTTCATCGGCAGCCAGCCTGCGCAATATACCTGGCCTGAACTCGCTGAGAGCGCGCCTGCCGCGATGTGCTATACCTCTGGTACGACTGGCAACCCCAAAGGGGTCGTCTACAGCCACCGCTCGACCTTCCTCCACTCGATGGCGGTGGGCATGGCCGATGGAATGGGACTCTCTGAACAAGATACAGTGCTGCCGATGGTGCCGATGTTCCATGCCAACGCCTGGGGCCTCGCACACGCGTGTGCAATGATGGGGGCTAAGTTAGTGTTCCCTGGCCGTTTTATGGACCCCCAGAACACCGCTCGTTTGATGTCCGAGGAGCGTGTCACGCTGGCCGGGGGCGTGCCCACGCTCTGGATTGGCCTGCTCGGATTGTTGGGGCGCGAGTCCTTCGATCTCTCGGCTCTGCGCATGATTATCTGTGGGGGGTCCGCCGTCCCGCAATCCTTGATTGAGAACCTGACGGCCAAAAACATCAACCTCGTGCAAGCGTGGGGCATGACCGAAACGTCTCCATTAGCAACGCTCTGTAAGCTGCGAAGTCATCAACTGGACCTCCCGGCGGAAGAACAATTCCGTATCCGCGCACGCCAGGGAACGGTGCTGCCTGGGGTTGAGTTCCGCGTGGTCGATATGGAGAGTGGCCAGGAAGTGCCCTGGGATAACACGACGTTTGGAGAACTCCAGGTGCGTGGTCCCTGGATCGCGCGCGCCTACTACAACGACAGTGAGTCCAGTGCCAAATTCGCCGACGGGTGGCTGCGCACCGGCGATGTGGCTGTGGTCGATGCCGATGGCTGTCTGCAACTGGTGGATCGCACGAAGGACCTGGTGAAGTCCGGCGGGGAGTGGATCTCGTCGGTGGAACTGGAGGGTCTGATCATGGGCCATCCGAAGGTGTTGGAAGCCTGCGTCGTGGGCATTCCGCATCCCAAATGGTCTGAGCGCCCTCTCGCCTGTGTGGTGGTCAAGCCCCCGTATGTCGGTCAAGTGGGCAAAGCCGAGATCATTGAGTACCTGCGTCCGCGCGTGGCCAAATGGTGGTTGCCCGACGATGTAATCTTTATCGACGCTGTGCCCAAGACCGGTGTTGGCAAGTTCGACAAGAAAGTATTGCGCAAACAATACGAACTGCTGGGTAATCAGGGCTGAACAAGAAACAACAGAAAAAATCACCCGGTAATCTCTTTAGCGAGAAATTACCGAGATAGATCGAGCGAGGACTGAATGAGCGTCCTCTTGAGGAGAAAAAGAATGACAACGGCCTATATTCTTGATGCAGTACGTACCCCGCGCGGTCGCGGGAAGCCGGGCAAAGGAGCACTTACCGGCATCCATCCCCAGGAATTGCTGGCGCAAACCCTGAACCAGCTGGCCGAGCGTACTGGCATCGACAAACACGATGTCGAGGATGTAGTCGCGGGCTGTGTAACTCAGGTGCATGAACAGGGGGCAGATATTGCCCGCAACGCTGTGCTGGCGGCAGATTGGCCGATAGAAGTTACTGGTGTGGCGCTCAATCGCTTTTGCGGCTCAGGCTTGCAGGCGGTAAACTTTGCTGCTATGGGCGTGATGGCCGGGATGCAACACCTGGTGATAGGTGGCGGTGTCGAAAGCATGTCACGCGTCCCAATGGGATCGGACAATGCAGAACTGGATGGCAAAAATTTGCACCTGCGCAAACGCCTTTTCCAGGTCCCGCAGGGTATCGGTGCCGATCTGATCGCCAGCCTGGAAGGTTTCAGTCGCCAGGATGTCGATCGCTTTGCGATAGAGTCTCAGCAATGTGCTGCCAAGGCTCAGCAAGAGAACCGCTTCAAGCAAAGCCTGTTTGCCGTTCGCGATCCCGAAACCGGTCAGGTGGTTCTAGAAAACGATGAGTATCCACGCTCGAATACCACGCTGGAGGGACTGGCACTGCTTGAACCCGCATTCGCCGCTCTTGGCGCCGTGCCCGCAGGTTTTCATGGTGAAACGGTAGACCAGATCGCGCTCCAGCATTACCCACAAGTTAATGAGATCTGCCACGTTCACACCGCAGGTAATTCGAGCGGGATTGTGGATGGGGCAGCAGCGGTACTCCTGGCCTCTGAGGAGTATGTCCAGACTCACGGACTCAAGCCACGCGCCAGAGTACGAGCAATGGCTACAGCCGGAAGCGATCCCATTCTTATGCTCACTGCGCCGACACCAGCTTCCAAGAAGGCTCTGGCTCTGGCCGGGATGACGCCACACGATATTGATCTGTGGGAAATTAACGAGGCGTTTGCCGTTGTCCCCCTGCAAGTCATGCGCAACCTGGAAATCGAGCGCGAGAAAGTGAATGTCAATGGCGGTGCGATTGCGCTGGGTCACCCGCTGGGGGCTACTGGAGCGATGCTTCTAGGTACAGCTCTCGACGAGCTTGAGCGACGTAATCTTTCTACCGCGCTGATTACTCTGTGCATTGGTGGGGGCATGGGAATAGCAACGATTATCGAGCGCATCTAAAAAGTATACCCAGAGAAAGGAGATCATAAAAGATGGAATTAAAGCATAGAGGAGTTCTAGTAACAGGGGGGGCATCAGGGTTAGGAGCGGCCTGCGTACGCCTCCTGGCACAAGCTGGGGCGAAAGTCGTCATTGCAGATCTGAATAGCGAGATCGGCGAGACATTAGCTGCAGAACTGCGCGGAGAAGGAGCAGGTGTCTTCTTTGCTTGTGCAAACGTCGCGAGCGAAGAGTCGCTCAAAGCGGCTGTGCAGACTACCATCGAGAAGTGCGGAGGCGTGCATGTTTTAATCAACTGCGCGGGTATCGCCGTCATCGAAAAAGTTCTCGGCAAAGCTGGGCCTCACTCGCTGGAGAGTTTCCAAAAGGTCATCAATGTGAATCTCATTGGCACATTCAATGCTATTCGCCTGGCAGCTGCAGCGATGGCTGAGAACAAACCGACGGAGGAGGGCGAGCGCGGTGTTATCATCAATACCGCCTCAATCGCAGCTTTCGATGGGCAAATTGGTCAGGCTGCTTATTCAGCATCGAAGGGAGGGATAGTTGGAATGACGCTCCCGCTAGCCCGTGATCTAGCCCGTTATGGCATTCGGGTGATGACCATTGCTCCTGGTATTTTTGAGACTCCTCTCCTTGGCGAACTGCCAGAACCGGCGCGCCTTTCGCTCAGTCAACAGGTGCCTTTTCCCTCTCGTTTAGGAAAACCTGCCGAATACGCTGCCCTGGCTAAGCATATCGTTGAGAACGAAATGCTCAATGGGGAAGTCGTGCGCCTAGATGGTGCTCTACGTATGGCCCCACACTAGTGCATTGCCTCACCAAAAATCTTCCCAGGCGGCTAGCTCAGCTGGCAGTCAGGAACTCCTGGCTGGATTCTCCGCTGACGAAACTGGTGGGGGCGATGATCCACGGATCACTTCCTCTTGCCACTGCTCCTCAACGGTTTCCAGCAGGTGAGCTCGGATTTTCCGCATGCCGCGCTGAAGAGTGCGGATTTGCAAAGGTTGATAGCGTCCGGGCGAGAGGCGCTGCAACTCCCGGAAAATGTCGCCGCTGCTCCGTTCGGGATTGGCCACCAACCAGGACGTGATCTGCTCCCACTCTCCCTCAAAGGGATCCCTGTGGGTACGCCGCCAGCCGAGGACCCGTTTTCTTCGCTCCTGCTCCCGGTACAAGGACTCAAGTCCTGTTGCCGGGTTGGGGAAGCTCCCCTCGTCAGGAAGCTTTCCCGCCGTACACTGATCTACCGAAAAGACATAGAGAGGGTCGGAAAGGGGGGATGAAATAAAAGGAGAGCAACCGACAGCACAGCGGAAAACGGCCTGCTGTAACTGCTCGACTTGTTGAAACAAACCGATAGGGTCGAGCGCCTGAACCACCTCGAGCAGTTCCTGCTGCTTGTGGGCAGGCAGGATGTCTGACAGGAGCAGTCGTTGGAGCGGAGTCTTTGCTGCATCGTAGACCCGGCGCACTTTTTTCCCGTCTCGCTGTTTGGACAGCAGTTTCATGGAGGGCTGAAAGCAGTTGACATACAAGCGCAGCGCACGGTACAGTTCGGTGAGTTGCCGGTAGGCGTGTTCTCCCACCAGGCGGTCATAGCCGACCACCTGGCGTACAATCGCCCCATTCTTTTGCTCGACAAAACACTGATCGTTTTTCAGGTACGGGCGTCCCCTTGTGAAAGTAATGTGCGCTTGCTCGCAGTAGACGATCACTGCCTCGTTGATGAACTCTCCGCCGTTATCGGTATCTATCCCCAGAATGGGAAAAGGAAACAGCAGGCGTGCCTGTTGGAGAGCTGCCAGCACCGTTTCCTGACTGCGGTACAGCAGGGGAAGACATTCCGTCCACCCGGTTGCGATGTCGGTGAGCGTCAGCGTGTACAGGTAGCCTCCCTCGGTGTCTGTCCCACAATGGGCCACCAGGTCTGCTTCCAGAAAGCCGGGTCGGGTCTCATTCCACTCCTGGAAGGTGCGGATGGGAATCTGCTGCTTAAGTAGTGTTCCTGCTCGCGTGCTCGAAAGGCCGCGCTGACTCAGTTTGCGCTGAGAGGACAACAGGCGATCAGCTGTCGCTGCGCTCATGGAAAGCAACTGCTTGCGGCACTCCTCTGAGATCTGGAGGTGCTCATGCCGCTCCAGCGCTTCTATCAAGGTAGGGAGAAAGGGGATGAGGCGTTTGGCACAGATCCGGTTGGCGGCGTGCCAGGCCAGTAACAGCGCGTGTTGGACGTCCGGTCCATACTTGCGAAGCTGTGAGCGTCCATGTGTCTGCTGTACCTCTTCGGCATGATTGAGCAGCCACCTGGCGTAGGTACGATGGTATCCAGTCGTTGCGACAAAAGCATCGAGCAGCGTCCTTTTCTGTGACGACGATGCTTCACGATACTGAGGTGCGACCTGTTGCAGCACTTCCCGCCTGGCTTGATAGCTCAACGACTTTCCCACGCTTCCCTCCTCTGGAAATATGCAGCAAGCGATCGGTGTGTGGAGGCGACAGACTGCTCATCCCTGCTTGCCTCATGAAACATCTTCTTCTTTCTCTGTAACGTAGGCCATGTTCCTTTCCTGCTCCAGAGTTGATGAGCGAAGATGCAGTCTTGGAGGAAAGACCAGGACAGAATCGGAGGAAAAGAGATACTTGCAGCGGACAAAGAAAGATTTTTGTGAGGCAATGCGCGCGAC
>Ga0209577_10006756_pt1 | contig 10585 bp, 9 predicted proteins | sample GraSoiAngelo_109_FD_185874 | JGI IMG/M metagenome (GOLD analysis project Ga0209577, IMG submission 185874) | Grasslands soil microbial communities from the Angelo Coastal Reserve, California, USA - 14_0903_12_20cm (SPAdes) (version 2) | ecosystem: Environmental > Terrestrial > Soil > Grasslands ...
CCGACGGTGCGTTCGGCACCGAGACTTTCGGGATCGACGGCAGCGCAGGCGCGGAGACCGGGTTTTGCATCGAGGAAGAATCGAAGCTCGCGTTCGCCTGCATCGGGTCGAAGCCACCGCCCGCGGACACCGCGCCCTTCACGGGACCGGCCGGCGTGTTGACAGCGTTCCGCGCCGTCGACGCGGACGTCGCGCTCACGGCGACGGTGACGATCGCGGCGGCGAACAGCATCGAGTATGCGAAGACGCGGGGCTTCTTCATGACCTGCTCCCTTGCGGGTTGTGTTCCGGGGTTGTTGCGACCGGATAACGAAGCCCGTCGCACGGCGGAAACGGCAGGTCAGGGGCGCAAAACGGTATCGCGCAAAGTCACTACCTAGTGACTACGCGTGCGTAGTCACTAGTGACCAGCGCGCGAGCAAGGTTCGTCTTGTTACTGCGGTTCGAACGGTTTGCTTCCTAGGACGAGCCGCGGCCTTCATCGCCCTCGCGGCGCAGGAACCGTTCGATCTCCGCCCCGAGCTCGTCCGCGCTCGGGATCGCCCACCCCGGTTGGAACGCCGCTTCGAGCCGCTCGACGTATTCCTTGATCTCCGGCCGCTCGTCGACGATCCGATCTAGTTGTTCGCGCTGCGACGCAGCATCGTCGGCGAGCGAGCCGACGGGCAGCGCGACACCGAGGTGGCGGCCGAGCCGTTCGATAAGCGCGAGCACCGCCGGCGCGTACGTCGCCGTGACGTAGTGCGGCGTTTGCGCGAAGAACCCGACCGTCGGGATCCCGTGATCGCGCAGGTTCATCTCGACGACGGAAACGGCGGCAGCCGGCACGCGCAGCAGCCCTTCGGTTCGCTGATCGTCCGGTCCCAATACTTCCGGGCGAGAGGCCGTCGCCGTGATCTGCGTCGGTCGCGTGTGCGGCACGGCGAGGCCGAGCGAGCCGAGCGTTACCGACTCGACGATGCCGAGACGCACGCACAGCTCGTACACAGCGTCGGAAAGCTCGCGCCAGCGGAAGTCGGGCTCGGGACCCGTCAAGACGAGCAGGTCGCGCTCGCCTGCGCGCGCTGCGCGCACCGTAATATCCGCCCATGCCAACGACTTGAGCTCACCGTCGACGATGTCGAGCACCGGCCTGCGCGCGCGATAGTCGATGAGGAGATCGCTGTTGAAGGTCGCGATCTGCTCCCCTTCCTCGGCGATCTGGTTCGCCGCAGTCGTCGCCGCCGCGGCCGCGTCGACCCACCCGTCGAACGCCGTGACGAGCACCGGCGCGCGCAGCGCCGGCTCGGACGTCACCGTGTAGAGGTCCATCGCCCACAGGATACGGTCCCAGCACAGACAGACGCCCGGCCGATCCGGCCGGGCGTCTGGACGTCGCTCTTAGGAGCTAGTTTCCGTCGATGCAACCGCGGTTGTAGTACCCCGTGCGGTTGTTGTACGCGGCGTTGCTCCAGTTGCCCTGGATCTTCCACGTGCTGCCGTTCGAGAACGGCGACACTTTGTTGAAGTGCCAGGCGCACTTGTCGGCGTTCTCGTAGCCCTGGCGGTCGTACCACGCGTTGAGGTGCGGGTCGGTCTCCGCCTCGCTCAGCTCGTGGCCGCTCACGTTCGCAAGCGCCGCAAGGCCTTCGCTGCGACCCGGCGTCGTGTCGCCCGGGTTGCAACCGGAGTCGTTGTCGAGGTTGAAGAAGAACGCGACCTGAACCTGAACGCCGCTGACTGTGCCGGTATCGTGCCACGCGCAGTAGCCGGCATTGCCCCGCTTCAGGTCGACGTAGACCGGGTAGTAGCCGTTCGCGACCACGTTCGTTATCACGTGATTGTTGACCAGCTTTTGAACCTCGCCGACGATCTGAGCGGTCGACGGCGGGCTAGTCGGTCCCGCAGCGGTATCGACGACCTTTCCGTTATACGTCACGTTGCCCGACACCTTGCCGTTCGAGCTGGTGTACTCGGTCGTGGTCTTGCTGTAGTTGGAACCGCTCCAGCCGTTGTAGAAGGTGTCGAGGCCGCTCTGCTTGTCACCGGCGAACGATCCGTTGCCCCACTGCGTGCCCCAGTAGATCGACTGGACGACGGAGGCGGTCATGATCGGACCGCCGTGGTTGGTCAGGTTCGGGCTGAACCCGAAACCGATCCCCAGGTTCTTCGCATCCTTCGACTTGAACTCGTGACCGTGGTTCGTCTTCTGCGTTTCAGGCTTGGACGCGGAAGCCGCACCGGCGCCGATACCGACCATTCCGGCGATGAGCGCGATGAGAAGCGTTGCGAGACTGAACCGGCGCATCATGTTGCGAACCCCCTAATCGAGCGACGAGTGCAGGGAGGATAGCGCCGAAACGCCTGCATTGGGACCCCACGGTCGTCCTATCTTTCTCCTGGATCTTTGGCCTAGACGGGCCTTTCGCCCAAAACTGCCGTGACTCGAACATCGGTGCCGGCTCGCGGCCAAGTTGACCGGGTCGGCTGCGGCTCAGCAGGATGCACTCGGCGCGCCACAACGTCTGGAGCAGCTCATGCGATTCGGCATCTTCCTGGCCCCGTTCCACCAACCCGACGAGAACCCAACCCTCGCCCTCCAGCGCGACCTGGAACTGATCGAGCGACTGGACCGGCTCGGCTACGACGAGGCGTGGATCGGCGAGCACCATTCGGCCGGGAGCGAGATCATCGCCTCGCCGGAGGTGTTCATCGCGGCGGCCGCGGAGCGGACGAAGCGGATCCGGCTGGGAACCGGCGTCTCGTCGCTCCCCTATCACCACCCGCTCTTGCTCGCCGACCGCATGGTCTTGCTCGACCACCTCACGCACGGCCGCACGATGCTGGGCGTCGGGCCCGGCGCGCTCGCATCCGACGCGTACATGCTGGGGATCGAGCCGGCACAACAGCGCGACATGATGGAGGAAGCGCTCGAAGCGATCATCGCGTTGCTTACGTCGCCCGAACCGGTGACACGCAATACGTCGTGGTTCACGCTCCAGGACGCGCGCTTGCAGCTTCGCCCGTACACGCAGCCGACGTTCGAGATCGCCGTCGCCGCCATGGTGTCGCCGTCGGGGCCGCGACTCGCGTCCAAGTACGGCTGCTCGTTGTTATCGGTCAGCGCTACGACGGTCGAGGGATTCAGCGCGCTCGGCAGCCACTGGGACGTGATGGAGGAGCAGTCCGTGCGCCTCGGGACGACGGTCGATCGCGCGCGCTGGCGTCTGGTGGGTCCGATGCACATCGCCGACTCCGTCGAACAGGCGCGCGCCGATGTCCAGTTCGGGCTCGAGCGCTGGCTCTACTACTTCACACGCGTGGCTGCGCTTCCGCTCTTGCCGCCGGAGATGTCGGACATCAAGGTCGACGATCTCATCGACCTCATGAACATGTCGGGCCTCGCCGTCGTCGGCACGCCGGATATGGCCGTGGACGCGATCCGCCGCTTGGAGAAGCAGTCCGGCGGCTTCGGCACGTACCTGTTCATGTCGCACGAGTGGGCCGACCGGCCTCAAACCTTGCGCTCGTACGAGCTGTTCTCGCGCTACGTGATCCCGGAGATCAATGGAACGACCGCATCGCTGACCGGCTCGCGGGACTGGGTCGCCGAGCATCACCCGAAGATGCGCGGTCAGGTGATGAGTGCGATCGAAGACGCGACCAAGAAATACATCGCAGAACGGGACGCGGGAAAGAAGTAGCGCTAGCGGGTTGCGCGCGCGCGCAGATAATCCCGTACGACGAACTCCCCGAGGGCGTCGTCGCGAACGGCGAACACACGCCCCGTCACGATCTTGGCCAAGCGATCGATGAAGCCGACCAGCCCCGGATCGTCCTCGAGCATGAACACGTTCAGCGTGATGCCGCTGCGCGCCAGACGCATCGCTTCCTTGTAGGTCTCTTCGAGCGTCTTCCGCACCGGCGGCCAGTTGAAGTACACGTAGTCGCCCTCGAGGTGCGCGGTCGGCTCGCCGTCGGTCACCAGCAGAACCTGCTTCGTCGCGCCGCGTTGTTTCGCGAGCAGCCGTCCCGCCAGGTTGAACGCGTGCGCCATGTTCGTGCCTTTGACGGGCTCCCAGTCGACGTCGACGAGGTCGTTCGGCTTCAGCTCGCGCGCGATGTCGCTGAACCCGACGATCGACAGCTTGTCCTCCGGATACTTCGAGGAGATCAGCGAATGCAACGCGAGCGCCATCCGTTTGGCCGGCACCCAGTGCCCGCGCAACGGCATCGACAGGCTCATGTCGAGCAGCAGCACCGTCGCCGTCGAGGTCCGGTTCTCCGCTTCTTCGATCTCGAAGTCGTCCGGGTGCAGGCGGACGCGCCCGCTTGTGGGTCCCGTGCGCATAACCGCATTGCCGACCGTGCGCTGGACGTGGATGCGGAACGGGTCGCCCCATCGCCACTGCCGCGTGGCGCCGGTCGGCTCCCCCGTGCCGCCGGCCTCATGGATGTCGTGCGAACCGGGGCGGTCGGCCACCAGCCGCTCGAACACACGAACCAGCGCGCGCTCACCCAGTTTGCGGATGCCGCGCGGCGTCATCTCGATCTTGCCGCCGCGACGCACGAGGATCCCCGCTTCGTCGAACGCGCGCTCGACCTGCTTCATCCGTTCGAGGTCGCGCGCAGCGTCGTCGCCGAGTGTGTTGCGCAGCTTGTCGACGTCGACGTCTTCCAGCGATGCGTTGGGACCGTCCATCTTCAGCGTGCACTCCAGGTCATCGAGCTCGGCAAGCCGCTCGATCGCTTCGAGGCTTTCCGACAAGCCGAGCGGCTGGTCGCCGTCGATGCCTGCGAACTGGTCCCACGGCATCTGCGGGAACAGGTCGCGCAGCGAGTCGTTGAGGCGCGAGATCTCGAAGTTCAGGCCCATGTCTTGCAGCATCTCTTGCGACAGACGCATGAGCTCGTCGCGCCGGTCCGGCGGCAGCGAGGCCATCAGCTGCGACATCGCGGCCATGCGCCGAGCCAACGCTTCGAGCAATTCGTCGAGGGTGCGCGGGTTCTCGGGGAAGAACTGGCCGTGCTGCTGCATGAAGGTGTCGAACTCTTCTTGGGTCGGGCCGGTGCCGTCGCGGCGCTGCTCGAGCATGTGGTTCAGATCGGCCAGCATGTCTTTCATCGCCGCCAGTTCCTCAGGCGACATGTTCTTCATCCCTTGCACCATCTTGTCGCCGTACGCGGCGAGCATCTCCTGGCGGATCTGCTCGAGCAGGTCCTGGAACATCTCGCGTGCGTCGCTGGACGCGAACTCGTACTCCTTCAGCTCGGAGATCGAGCCGGCGACGCTGCTCGGCAAGGAATCAAGGAACGATTCGTTGAGCCGGGCGGTGTCGTCCTCTTGCCGCGCGAGCTGCGCGCGCTCCGAGTCGACGATACGGTCGAGCCGGTCGCGCAGCCCTTCGAGCCACCCGTCGAGCCGGCCTTGCTCCTGTTGTTGCGCGCGCGCGCGACGAAGCCGCTCCATCATCGACTGGATGCCGCCGAACTGGCCCGGCACACCGCGTCGCAGCATGTGCTCGAACGCCATGTCGGGCCCAAGCCCATCGAGGATGTCGTCGCTCAGCGAATCGACGAGCTTGGAGACGGAAAGGTCGTCGGTGATCGGCGTTTGTGTTCCGTCCCAGCGCGAGTAGCGGAAGATGCGCATGTCAGGCCTCGTAGCGCGCGCCGGTCGCGGTCTGTTCCTTGTTCAACCGCCGCGACAGGTGGAGGCCCTCCAACGCGAACTCCAAGGCCGACGCGACCAACGCCGGCGACTCTTCGTTGACCCCGAGCCGCTTCAGCAATCCCGACGCGCCGGGAACGTCGCCGACCTGCTTCAGCAACTCCGGCGCAGCGACGAGATCCCCGGTGTCGACCTCCATCCCTTCCTCGAATCGTGCGAGCAGCCCGCTGAAGTCGAAGCCGCTCAGACGGCGGCGGAACACGTCCAGGATCGCTTTGCGCGCGAGCTGCTCGAGGATCTCGGCTTCGCGGCCTTCTTCGAACGACTCGAACTCAACGCGGCCCATCGATGAGCGGATCACACCCGGGAAGTCGCTGACGCGCGGAACGGCTTCGGCTTCTCCGGTGCGCACCGCGCGTCGCACCGCACTCGCGATCACGGATTCCAGGCCGCCGATCGAGAAGCGCACGCTGACGCCGGAACGCTGGTTCACGTGGGGCGAGCGGCGGAGATGGTGCGTGAACTCCGCGAGCGCCTCCGCGATGAACGGCGGCACGGCGACCGGGACGCCGGCGACGGAGGGCTTCGCTTCCTGGTGCATGATCTCGATCTCGTGGCCCGTTTCCTGTGGGTAGTGGGTGCGCACCTCGCTTCCGAAGCGGTCCTTCAGCGGCGAGATGATGCGCCCGCGGTTGGTGTAGTCCTCGGGGTTCGCGCTCGCGACCAGGAGCAGGTCGAGGGGGAGGCGGACGTTGTACCCGCGGATCTGTACGTCGCGCTCTTCGAGGATGTTGAGCAGCGCGACTTGGATGCGCTCCGGCAGGTCGGGCAGCTCGTTCACGCTGAAGATGCCGCGATGGGTGCGGGGAACGAGGCCGTAGTGGATCGTCAGCTCGTCGGAGAGGTAGCGGCCCTCGGCAACGCGGATCGGGTCGACGTCGCCGATGAGGTCGGCCACCGATGTATCCGGCGTGGCGAGCTTCTCGGCATATCGACGGTCGTGCGCGAGCCACGCGATCGGCGTCGCGTCGCCCTTCTCGCCGACCAGCGCGCGGCAGTGCGCGCAGATCGGACGCTGCGGCGAGTCGTTGACCTCGCAGCCGGCGACGACGGGGATCTCCTCGTCGAGCAGCGACACGAGCGCGCGGATGAGACGGGTTTTCGCCTGCCCGCGCTCTCCAAGCAAGATGATGTCGTGACCCGCAAGGATCGCGCGCTCGAGCGCGGGGATGACCGTCTCGTCGTACCCGACGATCCCCGGGAAGAGCTCGCCGCCGCCACGAACGCGCGCGACGAAGTTCTCACGAAGCTCGTCTTTGACGGAGCGATCGCGCCAGCCGGAATCGTTCAGCGCACCGAGCGTGGAGGGCTGCGACATCATCGGCCCATGCTACGCCCGGGAGCGCGCGCTCCGCTCGCCCTTCATGTGAGATGTCTCGAAAGGTTCGCGCGTGGTAGGAAACTACAGATGCGACGCGCGTGGGTCCTTGCCGTCATCCTGTTGCTCGCGGCGTGCTCCTCCGGGAAACCGTCCCCGACCCCGTCGTCCACAACGACGCCCCGGACCTCGAAGTCGAGCGTCCCCATCGGAGCGGATTGGCCCGTCTACCACCACGACAACGAGCGAAGCGGCGTCGCGTCCGATCAGGCGCCGATGAAGAACTTCCGTCGATCGTGGACGTCCGCGCGCCTCGACGAGCTGGTGTACGCGCAGCCGCTCGCCGTAGGGAACCAAGTCATCGTCGCGAGCGAGGGGAACACCGTTTACTCACTCGACGCGTCGAACGGCACGATCAAGTGGCGACGGCCGCTCGGCGCCCCGGTGAACGGCGGCTCGCTCCCGTGCGGCAACATCAACCCCACCGGGATTACCGGAACGCCGGCGATCGATCCGGGCGCCGGTGTCGTCTACGTCGTCGCGTTCCTTCGAACCGGGCCGCACCACGAGCTGTTCGCGCTCGATCTATCGAGCGGTGCCGTCCGCTGGCACCGGACGATCGATCCGCCGGGCCTGTCGGCAGTCGTCGAGCAGGAGCGAGGGGCGCTCGCCCTGGGGAACGGGCGCGTGTATGTGCCGTTCGGTGGCCTGACCGGCGACTGCGGGCCGTACAAAGGAGCCGTCGTCTCATCTGCGACGAGCGGGCGCGGCGCGCTCCGGAGCTACATCGTGCCGACCTCGCGCGAAGGAGGAATCTGGACGCCCTCGGGGGCGCTGATCGACTCCGCCGGCAGCCTCTGGGTGACGACGGGGAACACCGCGTCGAGCGGCGCGTTCGACTTCGGAAACGCGGTGGTGAAGCTCACATCCGTTTTGCGGGTTTCCGATTACTTCGCACCCACCGACTGGATCGCGCTGAACGCGGGCGACGTGGATCTGGGTTCGGTCGGCCCGGTGCTGATGTCCGGTGGGCGCGCGTTCGCGGCGGGCAAAGCGGGGATCGTGTATCTGCTCGACCGGAACAAGCTCGGCCACGTCGGCGGCGAGGTCACGTCGAAGCACGTCTGCTCGCGCGCGTTCGGTCAGCCGGCGGTGCAAGGCTCGATTGTGTTCGTGGCCTGCGAAGACTCACTCGTAGCCGTGCGCGTGGGGAGCAAGACGCTGAGCGTCGCGTGGACGAGCAGCGGTGAGTCGGGTCCGACGATCATCGCGGCCGGCGCGGTGTGGACCATGAAAGGCAGTGGAGTCTTAACGGCGTTCAACCCGTCGTCCGGAAAGGTCCTTGAGCACGTCAGCTTGGGCGCGCCGGCGACGAGGTTCATCGCACCGTCGGCTGCCGGTGGGCGGTTGTTCGTGGCGGACGGGAACAGGATCGTCGCGTTCGCGCTGCATTGAACCGTTCATGGGATTAACGGCATGAAGTACGTCGCGCTCCTTCGAGGGATCAACGTGGGCGGCAGCTCGAAGGTGGAGATGCGACGGCTCAAAGGTTGCTTCGAAGGCGTTGGGCTGAAGTCGGTGAGCACCTACATCAACTCCGGCAACGTGCTCTTCGACACAGGCGCCAAAGACCGTAAGCGGCTGGTCAATCGGATCGAGCGCGTGATCGAGGACGAGTTCGGTTTCCGAGTACCGCTGGTGTTGCGGACACCGGCCGAGCTCGCGCGGGTGACCAAAGCCGTTCCGCGTACCTGGGTCACCGATCAACGGATGCGGTGCGACGTCTTGTTCCTCTGGCCCGAGGCTGATTCTCGATCCGTCGCCCGGAGCGTGCCGGTCCAGGCGGAGTTCGAGGACCTGAAGTACGTTCCCGGCGCACTGATATGGCGCATCAACCGCACCGACGTCGGGAAGAGCAAGGTCCGCAGAGTGATCGGGTCGGATCTGTACAAGAGCCTCACGATCAGGAACATCAACACCGTGCGCAAGCTCGAGGAGCTGATGCGCGCGTAGTGCCGCGACAGGAAGCGGGAATCGCGTCTCCTCTTACGGGGAGCGCCTCGCCGACTTCTTCCCGCTCGCGCCCTTCAAACAGAACTCAACCAGATGATCGATCTCGTCTGCACTCGGCCGCGTGCCGGCGATCAGGTGCGCGCGCAGCGCGCCGAACGTCGCGTGATAGATGGCTTCCGCATCTCGACGTGCCGGCCCTCCGTCGTGCGGGCGAGCCGGCAACGTCGCAAGCGCGCCGGCCAGAAGATCCACCAGCAGGTCGAACGAGGCTTGCTGTTCGGTTGGGAACTGATCCGTCAATCGGTCCTGGTTGACGACGAAGGGCTTCGTCCGTTTAGCCGCGCGGGGGTCGGCTGCCTGCGCGAGCACCCCCTGGATCCACGCGCGGACGCGCCCGGCTGCCGTCGATGCTTTCCCCATCCGATGTCGCAAGTACCCGAGCATCTGCCGCCGGCCGTCGTCGAGCAACACCAGCAAGAGCTCATCCTTGGATCGGAAGTGTTTGTAGAAGGCCTGCGTCGAAAGGCCGGCGGCTTTGAGGATGTCGCGGAGGGGTGGATCGAAGCCGCCGCTTTTCTCGATCAGTCGGTAGGTCGCCTCGACAACGCGGCGGATCTCTTCTACGTAGCCGGCTTGGCGCTCGGCGGTCGAGCGCTCGATCGCGCGGCGGGCGAATGTTTCGGCCAGATCCTCCACGGCCGACCCAGAGTAGCAGAACGTTGTTCTGAGAATGTAAGATCATCGTTCTGGAGGCGCTGTGGAGCGAGAGTTGCTGCTGACGGGCATCGGAGGCCAGGGGATCCAGCTGGCCGCGCGCGTGATCGCCACGGCCGCGATCGCCGAGGGACGAAGCGTCCAACTGTTCGGGAGCTACGGCGGCATGATGCGCGGCGGCAACACCGATGCAACCCTCGTCGTAGCCGACGGGCTCGTGGAGGCTCCCCCAACCATCGGACACGCCTGGTCCGTGATCGTGATGCACGATCAGTTCGCAGCCCCGATCTTGGCGAAGCTCAAACCGGGAGGCCTCGTCGTCATCAACGCCGATGTTTGCTCGAGCAGGCCGGACCCGGCGCGCTCGAACGTGGTCGAGGTTGCCGCGAACGAGATCGCCGACCAGGTAGGCAACCGCCTCGCCGCCTCGATGGTCCTGACGGGCGCGTACGCGGCCGCGACCGGCCTCGTTTCTCTCCACGCGCTCGAAGATGCGATCGCGGCGTCCCTCCCCTCCTATCGCCAGAAGACCGTCGACGTGAACATCGCCGCGCTCCGCGCGGGTTTCGAAACGGCGCCTCGCGATCTCGTCGCCTCCTGGCCGGAGGAGGTACGAGCATGAGCGAGCAACGCGTCCTCACTCGCGGGACCGTGGTCATCGACGTCGACGCGTGCAAGGGCTGCGATCTTTGCATCGACGCGTGCCCACCCGGCGTGCTCACGATGACGCGTCACGAGCTGAACGCTCGCGGTTATGCGTACCCGGTTCTCTCGCCCGGCTGCACCGGCTGCCGCATCTGTGCGCAGATCTGCCCGGACTTCGTATTCCA
>Ga0209577_10006757_pt1 | contig 10584 bp, 6 predicted proteins | sample GraSoiAngelo_109_FD_185874 | JGI IMG/M metagenome (GOLD analysis project Ga0209577, IMG submission 185874) | Grasslands soil microbial communities from the Angelo Coastal Reserve, California, USA - 14_0903_12_20cm (SPAdes) (version 2) | ecosystem: Environmental > Terrestrial > Soil > Grasslands ...
GAATAAGTTTAAGAGACCGCAGCCACAAGGTCATAACTCCGCCCCGCAACCGAAGCGAGCCGGCAATCCGCGGCAGCCGACGCCCGCCGTCGCACAGCCGAAGAGCGCGCCCGCGGCGACGACCGTCAGGCAGCCGTTGCCGACCGCCGGGCGGCCCGCGGCCCCCTCCGTGTATCGCCCACAGCCCACGCCGAAGGTCTTGCAGAGGAAAGCGGCTGGCCCGGCTGCACCGCCGCCGACCGACCGGCCCAAGGGGCCGCCTAAAGCCCCTCCCGCGCAACGTCCGGGGGCGCAGAATATAGCTCGGCCCAAGGCGGCTGCCTTGGCGCAGACGACTGCGGCGGCGCAGACGCCGCTCGCGCAGGGGCAGCACGCGGCCCGGCCTCGCCCGGCTGCGCTGCCAACGTCTCCGCAAAGGCAGAGGGCGGCGGGGCAAATCCTCCAGGCGAAGCCGAAGCAAGGCCCGGCTCACGGTCAGTTCGGGAAGGATTCGACCGGGGCCGCCCTCCACCCGGCGCGCGTCGTCCAGCGCACCGCGAGTCGGGTCGGCCCGCACGCGCCGCATCCCGCATCGAAAGGCGTCATCCAGTGCGGGCGCATCACGGCGTTCGATTCGTGCACCGCGGCGAAGTGCACGAACGTCAAACTCGACGAGAACGAAAGGGCCGCCGCCATACTGCTCGCGAAAGACATCGAAGGGATTCTCGAACAGGCGCAGTCGAATGTTGATGAAGGTTACAGTACGACGAACTCGGCGCTGGCGCTGGCGCGCGACACGGGGAGTCGCGCCCGCGGGGCCAAACGCGGCACGGCCATCCACTCAGAGACTTATCAGATTATCGGGGATCAGATGAAAGGCTACGGCTCGATAGAGAAAGTGACGACGGGTGGGCGCGTGGATATCGTCCTCGACCTCTTCGGGTCGGGCAAGAAGGTCATCTACGACCTGACCAGTTACGCCCAGGGCACAAAGACTCACACTTCCAGCAGGGGTTACGAGCAGGACAAAACCGTCGCCATGATCATCGAGATCACCTACGACGATTATTAAGCACACCCGCCGGGACGCTTGCCCGGAGACCTCAATCAAGTGATGTGGGATGAGAGGCGGTAAGAACTCGCGCTCTCTTCTCATCACTCATCATTCATCACTCGTCACTTTCTTCATCAATCTTCGCGGCGAGGATGAAGTCGCTCTCGCTCAGGCCCCCGATGGCGTGCGTGTAGATTTTGACGTGCGCGTAGCCCCAGCCGAAACTGATGTCGGGGTGGTGGCCTTCCCGTTCGGCGACCCGGCCCACGCGGTTGACGAAGGCGAGCGCGTCGGCGAAGTTCTGAAACTTGTACCCCTTCGCGAGGTGCTGCTCTTCGACCGCTTCCCAGCCGCGGAGCTGCCGCAGAAGCGTCTCGATCTCCTCGCCCCTCAGTCGCGGCACGCCGCCGTGGCAGGGCACGCAGTGGCGGCTCGAAAGACTCTCCATCTTCAAACCCTCCGTCCTTCGTCTGAAACGCGCGGCGCTCCGGCTCTCGTCTTGCGGCGCGCGTGCTCCGAGGCGACATTCTACACGCCGCCCCGCGCTCTTGCACCGGCGACGCGGCGGGCGGCGCTGGCGCGACGCGTGCGGGGACTCAAAGACTACGGCCCGGCCTTCGCGCCTAAACGCGCGTTGACAGCATGCCCGCATCTGGCGTATATGTTTTCGCCGTCCGCGAAGACTTGCACGCGCCCTGCCGGGGAATGGCTCCTGCACCGGACACCTTCTCACCCGGTCTTTTTGAATCCGCAAACCCTTCGGCGCGCCCCCGGAGACGATCCGGCGCGGTCGCGCTCCACACCGTGTCGCAACCCGAACCGATAAGGAGCACAACCCACATGACGAAGCGAACCCCGTTGTTCCTCTTGCTCTCGCTCGCGGCGCTGCTGGGCCTGACGAGCGGCGCGAACTCGCTGCCCGCGCCGACGCAGGCGCGGGGCAAACGACCGGACGCGCGCGTCGCAAAGGCGCTCGACGACCTCGGCCTGAAATATAAAGTGGACAGCTACGGCGACTACGACCTCCTCATCGAACTCGACAATAACCGGCGGCAGGTCGTGACCGTCGAGTCGGAGGTGTTGCGCGGCAAGGGGGCGCCCCCATTCCGCATCGTGAAGTCAATCGCGATGCTCTCCGCGGGCGCGCTGCCCGCGGCGGTGCAGAGCCGACTGCGCCGCGCCAACGGCGACTACGACCCGCTTGAGCCGTGGCAGGTCGTGAAGTACAAGGACGGGACGGCAGCCGAGTTCCAGTTGTTCGCCGAGGCCGACTGTAGCGATCTCGAAGACATCATCCACAACGTCGCGCAGGACACCGACAAGATGGAGCTTGAGATCACGGGCGGGGACGAATTCTGAGACGCGGGGGCGAAAACATGCGCCGCAAAAATCTACTCCGCCTCGTCGCCGCGTCGCTGCTGCTGGTGGCCTGTGCCGCACGCGCTTCCGCGCAGGCGACCGAGGTCGGCGGCAAGGTGCTGATGCGGCAGCCGGACGGCACGGTCGCGCCCGGCAAGTTCGTCGTCGGGATCATGCCCGGCAAGGACTTCAGCGCCGCCAGGTACACGAAGACCGACGACGACGGCCAGTACGCCTTCGGCGATGTCGCGCCGGGCGGGACGTACACCATCTTCGTGCTCGACCCGAACGAGGGCGGCGACCCGCTCCTGATTACGGGCATCGAGAACGTCCGCCCCGGCAGCCGCGAGCAGTTCAATATCACCGTCGAGATCGAGGACGTGGCGGTGGCGAAGAGGGCTGCGGCGGCGAGGGCGAGGCGAGCGCCCACACCTGCGCGCGGCGGCGGCAGTCCGCCCGCCCCGCGCGCGCGCGCAGCCGCGTCGCCTGAAGTCGAAGAGGCCGACAGACTCGACGCTGAGATCGGCAAGATGCGCGAGGCCGGGCAGGCCGAGAAGGCGCTCCCGCTCGCCCTGAAGATGCGAGACATCTACGCCGCCGCGCTCGGCCCCGCCCACGCCAAGGTCGGCGGCGCTTACAACGCGCTGGGCCTGCTCTACGACGAGCTGGGCGACTTCGACAAGGCAGAGCAGTCTTTCCAGACCTCCCTGGCGATACTTGAGAAGGCGCTGGGGCCGGATAATCCAGAGACGGCGAACGTGATGAACAACCTCGCCACCTTCTACGTCCAGGAGAGACACGACCTGGCGCGCGCCGAGCCGCTGATGCAGCGCGCCCTCTCGATCCGCCTCACGGCGCTCGGCCCCGCCCACGCCGATGTCGGCAACTCCTACGACGCCCTGGGCACGCTCTACCAGGAGGAGGGCGACCTGGCGAAGGCCGAGCAGTTTTTGAAGCGCGCGCTGGAGGTTCGCGAGAAGGCGCTTGGCCCCGTCCACGACGCCGTCGCCGAGTCGGCCAGTAACCTCGCCAGTCTCTACATACGCCTCGGCGACTTCGACCAGGCGCGCCGTCTCGTCATGCGCGCCGTGAACGTTGACAAGCAGGTGCACGGCCAAGACCATCCGCTCTACGCCTCCTCGCTCGACCGCCTGGGCCTGCTCCTCCAAACGATGAGCGACTACACGATGGCCGAGCACTTCCTCGGCAGCGCCCTCGCCATACGCGAGCGCGCGCTCGGCCCCAACCACCCGGAGGTGGCCCGCTCGCTCGACCACCTGGCCGACCTCTACTTCATGACGGCCCAGTTCGATCAGGTCGAGCCTTTGCTCAAGCGCGCGCTGGCGATTCAGGAGAAGGCTTACGGCGCGGATAGCACGGGCGTCCTCGACTCGCTCGAAGAACTGGCGCGCTACTACCAGAGCTTCGGGGACGACCCCGCGAAGGCCGAGTCGTTGTACCTGCGCGCCGTCGCGATCAAGGAGAAGGCGCTCGGCTCCGAAAGCCCGTACCTCTCCCCGCCGCTTCACAACCTGGGGCGGCTCTACTCGGACAGGGGCGACTACGCGAAGGCCGAGGCGACGCTCCGCCGCGCGCTGCAAATCTCCGAGAAGGCTTACGGCATGGAGCACGAGGACTACGCGACGATCCTCGTCACGCTGGCGGGCATGTACGAGCGGAAGGGCGAGTACAGCGCCGCCGAGCAGAACATCCTGCGCGCCCTCTCGATCCGCGAGAAGGCCCTCGGCCCCGACCACCGCGCGACCGCCTCGACGCTCAACCTCATCGCCGAGCTTTACCGGCAGAAGGGCGACATCCCGCAGGCCATCGCCTACCAGACGCGCGGCAACGAGGCCCGCGAGCGCGACTTCACGCGCAACCTGCGCGGCGGCTCGGAGCAGCAGAAGGCGCTCTACCTGACGAACTTCTCCGGCGAGACCTGGGCCACCTACACGCTCCACCTGCAACACGCGCCGGACGACGCGCGGGCCGCGCGCCTCGCCCTGACGACCGCGCTGCAACGCAAGGGGCGCGTGCTCGACTCGACGAGCGAGCAGTACGCGGCGCTGCGCCGCAGCGCCGACAAGGACGACCGGGAGCTGCTCGACCAACTCCTGAAGGCGCGCGCCGAACAGGCGTCGCTCGTCGTTCGGGGCCCTGGCCGCGGCTCGCTCGACGACTACCACCGGCGGCTCGACGACTCCGCTTCGAAGATAGAGGGGATGGAGGTCGCCGTCGGGAAGCTGATGATTCTCGGCGGCGAGCCGCCGCCGCCCGTGACGATTGAGCGCGTGCAGGCGGCGATCCCGCCGGACGCCGCGCTGGTCGAGATGATCGCCTACCAGCCCTACGTCAAGAACGGGCGCAACGACGACGACACGTTCGCGCCGGAGCGCTACGCCGCCTACGTCCTGCGGCGCGACGGCTCGCTCTCCTGGGCCGACCTCGGCGAGTCCGCGCCCGTCAACAAACAGATCAAGCTGCTGCGCGAGGCCCTGCGCGACCCGCAGCGCGGCGACGTGAAGCAGCTCGCGCGCGCCCTCGACGAGCGCGTGATGCGCCCCTTGCGCCGGCTCCTGGGCGAGACGCGCAAGGTCTTGCTCTCGCCCGACGGCGAGTTGAACGTCGTCCCGTTCGCCGCGCTCGTTGACGAGTCGGGCAAGTATCTGGTCGAGACCTACACGATCACGTACCTGACGAGCGGGCGCGACCTCCTGCGCCTCCAGCAGCCTTTGATCGTCGCCAACCCTCTGTTTGGCGAAGAGGGCGCAAGCGCGGGCGGGGTCGTCCTCAACGACTACGCGCGGATCGAGTTCGGCCCGCTACCCGGAACGGACGGCGAGGCGCGCGCGCTGAAAGAGATCGTGCCGGGAGCGCGCCTGCTGACCGGCGCGCAGGCCACCGAGGCGGCCATCAAATCCGTCAGGGGGCCGTCCGTCCTTCACGTCGCGACGCACGGGTTCTTCCTGCAAGGCGAACAGCAGCAGCAGACGGCGGCGAGCGCGCGCGGCATGAAGTTATCCGGCGCGGCGGGCGCGGCGAAGGCGGAGCCGATTCACGACCCGCGCCTGCGCTCCGGGCTGGCGCTGGCGGGCGCGAACCGCCGCCAGAGCGAGGGCGGCGAGGACGGCATCCTCACCGCGCTCGAAGCCGCCGGGCTTGATCTGGCGGGCACGAAGCTCGTGGTGCTCTCTGCCTGTGAGACCGGACTCGGCGACGTGCTCGCCGGAGACGGCGTGTTCGGCCTGCGGCGCTCGCTCGTGCTGGCCGGTTCCGAGAGTCAGGTGATGACGCTCTGGCAAGTCTCCGACGAAGTGACGCGCGACCTGATGGTCGAATACTACAAGCGCTTGCAGGCGGGCGAGGGGCGCACCGAGGCCCTGCGCGCCGTGCAGTTGGAGTTGATCCGCGGCGGTCGGGTCGAGGGCGGGCAAAACCGCGAGATAAACGGCAAGGCGCTCGCCGGGCAGGCAGACCTCAGCCACCCGTTCTTCTGGGCGGGCTTCATAGAGTCGGGCGACTGGCGCGGCATGGACGGGAAGTAGCACGGCCGACTCGGAGGCCCGACAGTTAAGACGCGGTAAGAATGTTCGGCTCACACGTCCTCAGTCTCAAGACGTGTGAGCCGAATTTTTCATCAGCTCAGAGCGACGGCGCGGGTCTGTCTTGCAGTAGAACCGTGTCGGCGTCGAGCTTGCGCCGCCTTTGCCCGCCACTTGCCCAAACGCCCCGTGTGCGGATAGTCTTAGGTTTCAAAAGTTCCGCACTCATCAATCTGGATTCGGAGGAGAGGTAAACGAGTGGCCGCCATCTACCCTTTCCGCGCCCTGCGTCCGCCCCGCGACAAAGTCCGAGAGGTCGCCGCCGTGCCCTACGACGTGGTCAACACGGAGGAGGCGCGCGCGCTCGCCGCAGAGAACCCCTTGAGCTTCCTGCACGTCTCGCGCCCCGAAATTGATCTGCCCGAAGGCACGGCGATCTATTCGGACGAGGTTTACGCGAAGGCCGGAGAGAACTTCGACAAGCTCAGGCGCGAGTGCCCGCTCGAAGAGGAAGACGCGCCGGGCCTCTACCTCTACCGCCTCGTGATGGGCGACCACGCGCAAACCGGCGTCGCCGCCTGCTTCTCGGTTGACGAGTACGACGCAGGGATCATACGCAAGCACGAGCGCACGCGCCCCGACAAGGAGGACGACCGCACGCGCCACACCCTGACCTTGCGCGCGCAGACCGGCCCCGTGTTTCTGACCTACCGCGCCGACCGAAGAATTGACGCGCTCGTCGAGGCCGAGACTAAAAACGACCCGCTTTATGATTTCACCGCCGACGACGGCGTGCGCCACACGCTCTGGCGCGCAGGCGGCGCGGAACAACTCGCGCGCTGCTTCGCCGAAGTCCCCCTGCTCTACATCGCCGACGGACACCACCGCGCGGCCAGCGCCTCGCGCGCGCGCGCCGCGCTCCGCGACCGTGACCCGAACCACACCGGCACAGAGGAGTACAACCGCTTCCTCGCCGTCGTCTTCCCCGACGAGCAGATGCAGATTCTCCCCTACCACCGCGCCGTGCGTGACTTGAACGGTCGCTCTGCGGAAGAGTTCCTCGGCGCGGTCAAAGAGCGCTTCAACGTCACCGAGGACGCCAACCCGCGCGGCCCCGGCAAGGCCGCACACTGGCACATGTACCTCGCGGGCCGCTGGTACGGCCTGACGCTCCGCGACGACGCCGCACGCACGCTCTCCGACGATCCGACCTCCACGCTCGATGTAAGCCTGCTGCAAGACAATCTGCTCGCGCCCGTGCTCGGCGTCACAGACCCGCGCACGGACAAGCGCATAGACTTCGTCGGCGGCATACGCGGCACGCAGGAGTTAGAACGTCTGGTCGACGAGGGCCGCGCGGCAGTCGCCTTTGCGCTCTATCCGACTTCAATTGAAGACCTGCTGCGCGTCTCCGACGCGGGCGGCGTCATGCCGCCCAAGTCAACCTGGTTCGAGCCGAAGCTGCGCGACGGCATCTTGATTCACACGATTTAGGAGCTGTTAGCTGTTAGCCTTTAGCTTTTAGCCTTCGTGCTCGTGGCAAGGCGGGACGTAAAGTTAAAGGCTGATTACTTCAAGAAAAAGCTAACGGCTAAGAGCTAACAGCTAACAGCTAAGAGCTAAAAACCATGCGCGTACTGATCGCAGATAAGTTCGAGCAGTCGGGCCGGGACGGCCTGGACGCCGCGGGCTGCGAGTTCTCGTACCAGCCCGACGTGAAGGACGACACGCTCGTCGAGGCCATACGCTCCTACCAGCCCGACGCGCTCGTCGTGCGCGGGACGAAGGTCAACGAACAGATGTTGGACGCGGGCGCTCTGAAGCTAATCGTGCGGGCGGGCGCGGGCTACAACACAATTGACGTGGCGGCGGCCTCGCGCCGCGGCGTCTATGTCTCGAACTGCCCCGGCAAGAACTCCGTCGCCGTCGCCGAACTCGCCCTCGCGCTCATCCTCGCCCTCGACCGCCGCGTCGCCGACAACGTCATACAGCTCCGCGCCGGCCATTGGAACAAGAAGGAGTTCTCCAAGGCGCGCGGCCTCCTGGGCCGCACGCTCGGCCTCGTCGGCACGGGCCAGATCGGGCGCGAGGTGGCGACGCGCGCGCGCGCCTTCGGCATGAGCGTCGTCGCCTGGAGCCGAAGTCTTTCCGACGAGTTGGCCGCCGAACTCGGCGTCGAGCGGCGCGACAGTCTGAAAGACGTTGCGCGCGACGCCGACATCGTCAGCGTCCACGTCGCCCTCAAGCCCGAAACGCGCGGCCTCATCAACTCCGACTTCTTCGACGCCATGCGCGAAGGCGCGTACTTCGTCAACACCTCGCGCGGCGAGGTGGTTGACCAGGACGCACTCAGGCGTGCGATGCGCGAGAAGAACATCCGCGCCGGCCTCGACGTTTACGCCGACGAGCCGACTTCGGCCACGGGCGAGTTCGCCGACGACATCGCGCGAGAGCCGAACCTCTACGGCACGCACCACATCGGCGCTTCCACCGACCAGGCGCAGGAGGCCATCGCCGCCGAGACCGTCCGCATCATCCGCACCTTCAAGGAGACGGGGCGCGTCCCCAACGTCGTCAACCTCGCGCGCCGAACGCCCGCCACGCACACGCTCGTCGTCCGCCACCGCGACCGCCCCGGCGTCCGGGCCTCGGTTCTCGACGCGATTCGCGCCGCGTCAATCAACGTGCAGGAGATGGAGAACATCATCTTCGAGGGCGCGGAGGCGGCGGTCGCCCGCATCAACCTCGAAGCCGCGCCGCCCTCGGACGTGCTCGAACAGTTGAAGGCCGGGAACGCAGACATCATCGAACTCAGCCTGCTGGCAATCAGTTAATAATCCGCTTCGAGGAGAGGGAAGGAAAAATGACGGAGAGAATCTTTAACTTCAGCGCGGGGCCGGCTGTTCTGCCCGTGCCGGTTCTGGAAAAGGCGCGCGAGGAGATGCTGAGCTTGCCCGGCGTCGGCATGTCCGTGATGGAGATCAGCCACCGCTCGAAGACGTTCGACGCGATTCACCAGAGCGCGAAGGCGGGCTTGAAAGAACTGCTCGGCATACCCGACGGCTACCATGTGCTTTTCCTTCAGGGCGGCGCGAGCCTTCAGTTCTCGATGGTTCCCCTGAACTTCCTGCGCGACGGCGGGAGCAGCGATTACGTCCTGACCGGAAGCTGGGGCAAGAAGGCCGTCAAGGAGGCGAAGAAGCACGGCGCTGTGAGCGTCGCCGCGGACATGGCCGACAGCCGCTACAACCGCACGCCGGCGCAGGACGAACTGAAGCTCGACCCGGCGGCTGCTTACGTCCACATCACCTCGAACGAGACCATCGAGGGCGTCGAGTGGAAGGAAGACCCGCAGACGGGCGACGTGCCGCTCGTCTGCGACGCATCCTCCGACATCTGCTCGCGCCCCGTGGACGTTTCCAAGTACGCGCTCATCTACGCGGGCGCGCAGAAGAACCTCGGCCCTTCGGGCGTCACGGTCGTCATCCTGCGCGACGACCTCTTGCAGAAAATTCCCGACGGCCTCGACACGATGCTTGACTACCGCACGCACGCGAAGAACGACTCGCTCTACAACACGCCGAACACCTGGGGTATCTACATCCTCGACCTGGTGTGCAAGTGGATGCGCGAGCAGGGCGGACTCGACGCGATTCACCGCCGCAACGAGGAGAAGGCGCGCAAGATTTACGAGGCGATTGACGCGACCGCCTTCTACCGCGGCCACGCCGCGCGCGAGGCGCGCTCGAACATGAACATCACCTTCCGCCTGCCCTCGGAAGAACTCGAAAAGAAGTTCGCCGCCGAAGCGACCGGGCAACGCTTAGACGGACTCAAAGGCCACCGCTCCGTCGGCGGCATACGCGCCTCCATCTACAACGCCTTCCCCGTAGAAGGCGTGGACGCGCTCGTCCAGTTCATGCGCGAGTTCGAGCGCGCGAATGGTTGAAAGGCCGTGACAGGTGACAAGTGACGGGTGACGGGATAGAATCCGCCTGTCGTTGCCGTCCTGTCGCCCGTCACCTTTTACACGTCACGGCTTTTATGAAATCCCCCGCCAGAATCATCGCCGCGCTCGCGCTCTGCACCTTATTCGTCGCCTCGCTCACCCTGTCGCGGACGAGGCCGCGCGACACGCAGACTCAAAAAGACCGACCGCAGGGCGGACAGTCCGCCGTCGAGCTGCCTTCGGAGAAGCACCTGCGCGGCGTCCGCCAGTTGACCTTCGGCGGCGAGAACGCCGAGGCGTACTTTTCGGGCGACGGGCGGCGGTTGATCTTTCAGTCGAAGCGCGACGGTCGCCCGTGCGACCAGATTTACACGATGAACGCGGACGGCTCGGACGCACGGATGGTCTCCACGGGGAAGGGGCGCACGACCTGTTCCTACTTCTTCCCCGACGGCAAGCGCATCCTCTTTTCTTCGACGCACCTCGCTACGCCCGACTGCCCGCCGCCGCCCGACTACTCGCACGGCTACGTGTGGGCGATCTACCCCTCGTATGATATCTTCACCGCGAAGCCCGACGGGTCAGACCTGAAGCGGTTGACGAACACGCCCGGCTACGACGCCGAGTCAACCTTCTCCGTGGACGGGCGCAAGATCGTCTTCACCTCGATGCGCGACGGCGACCTCGACATCTACACGATG
>Ga0209577_10006758_pt1 | contig 10584 bp, 4 predicted proteins | sample GraSoiAngelo_109_FD_185874 | JGI IMG/M metagenome (GOLD analysis project Ga0209577, IMG submission 185874) | Grasslands soil microbial communities from the Angelo Coastal Reserve, California, USA - 14_0903_12_20cm (SPAdes) (version 2) | ecosystem: Environmental > Terrestrial > Soil > Grasslands ...
TGCGCCCGGACGGTCGCCGAGTCGCGGGCGTCGCGATCCACGGCACAATCGTCCGCCGCGAGTGGCATCAGGTGGTGCGAGAGCGGGCAGGCCTGTCCGAGGAGGTGGGCGACTGGGTCTCAGACACCGTGGCGCGCTGCGATCTCACCAGTACCGCGGATTCGGTGCCATGCCGGTTCACGCCGCCGGCAGGTGGCAGCTACATCGTGACCTTCGCCGCCACCGATCCGGCCGGGCGTCCCGCGGCCACGAGCCTCTATCGTTGGGTCACGGGCAAGGATTGGGTGCCGTGGAACGACGAGAGCCGCTTCAAGATGGAGGTGATTCCCGACAAGCAGCGCTATGGCGTCGGCGACACCGCGACGGTGCTCTTCGCTTCGCCGCTGACGGACGCCGAAGCGTGGGTGACGGTGGAGCGTGAAGGTCTGATCGAGGAGCGCCGGCTGCACATCGCCGGCGGGGCGACGACCCTCAAGTTCCCAATCCGCGAGGCGTACGCGCCTAACGCGTTCGTGTCGATCGTCGTGGCACGAGGCCGCAGCGCGGCGCCTGGCACGCTCGCGGACCCGGGTCGACCCACGATCCGCGTCGGCTACGCCGAGCTTCGGGTGACGCCCGAGGTCAAACGGCTGGAGGTCGAGGTTCAGCCGCTCAAGCCCGAATACCGGCCGGGCGACACGGCACGCGTCCGGCTGCGGGTCCGCGACACCCGCGGCGCGGGGCAGCGCAGCGAGGTGACGCTCTGGGCGGTGGACGAGGGCGTGTTGGCGCTCACCGGCTACAAGACTCCGGACCCGATCGACTTGATCTACAAGCCGCGCGGGCTGGGTCTGCACCTCGCGAGTGACCTCGTGACGGTGGCACCGCAGGTCTTGGACTCGGCGGCGACGATCAAGGGCGACGAGTCGCCCGGCGGCGGCGGCGGCCTCGGTGCCGCGGAAGTGCTCCGCTCCCGGTTCCAGTCCACCGCGTTCTTCCTCGGCTCCGTAGTGACCGATGCCGAGGGGCGCGCCGTGGCCGTGGCGAAGCTCCCTGACAACCTCACGACGTTTCGCGTGATGGCTGTGGCAGTTACTGCCGGTGATCGGTACGGCAGCGGGCAGTCGCCACTGCTCGTGACGCGCCCGCTGCTCGCCCGGCCGGCACTGCCGCGGTTCCTGCGGCGCACCGACGAGTTCACCGCCGGCGTGGTGGTGAACCAGCGCGCCGGCGGTACGCCGACGGTGAACGTCCAAGCGGCCGCCAGTGGCGTGCTGCTCAATGACAACGCGGCCCGCACGGTCATCCTCGCGGCAGGCCGGGGCAGCGAAGTCCGCTTCGCCTTCCGCGACACGACCGAAGACATCGCGACCTTCCGGTTCCGCGTGGCGAGCGGCAGCGACGCCGACGCCGTCGAAAAGAAGCTTCCGGTACGCCCGGCCTACCACCTCCGGGCCTCCACCGCGGCGGGCGTGCTGCGTGACACCGCGACGGTCCTGTTCGCGCTGCCGGGCGATATTGATCCCGCGCGCTCGCGCATCGAGTTGAACCTTGGCGCGTCCGTGCTCGCCGTGGTCCAGGGGGCGTTCCAGTACCTGAGTGTCTACCCGTACGACTGCAGCGAGCAGGTGGCGAGCGAAGCGCTGCCGCTCATCGCACTCTACCAGGCGCGCCTGGTGCTGGGACCGGGCGTCAAGCTGCCGCCCGACGCGAAGGACCAAATCGCCGACGCCGTGGGCGTGCTGTCGCGGCGTCAGCGACCCGATGGGGGCATCGGCCTGTGGGACGCGAACGACTGGACCACCCCGTGGCTGAGCGCCTACGCCGGCGAGGCCCTGATCGCCGCGCGTGCGGCCGGGTTGGCAGTGAGCGACACCGTGCTGTCGCGGCTCGGCGCGTATCTGTCAAAGAGCCTTCACAACGAGCTCCCCATCCAGGCACCCGTCGCAAGCTGGTATTCCGAGTTCCGGGTCCGTCTCGCCGACCGAGTGGCGGCCGTGGACTTCTTGAGCCGCGTCGGCCGGCCCGATCTCGCGGGCGAGAACGACCTGCTGCAGCTCGCGTCCCAGCTCGCGTGGGAGGATCGAGTGCGGCTCGCCGAGGTCGTCGCGCGCCGTGGCGCGGTGCGAGCGGCGCGTCAGCTCCTGGACCCGATCTGGGCGTCGGTGAAGATCGAGGGGCGTCGCGCCGTGATCCCCGACTCGACTCGGCGGCCGTTCTATTTCTACTCGTGGGAGCGACCGGTCGCACGCCTGCTCACAGCTACGCTCGCAGCCGACTCGAGCCACGTGCTGCTTGGTCCGCTCGTGGAAACGCTCATCGCGCAGGGCCGTGCCGGGCAGCTCTCGCCCTGGAATACGCAAGACTACGGCGCGGCGATCGGTGCGCTCGCCGCGTTCGCCCGGCGCCAACAGGGCGCGGCAGCGCGCGGCATTCGCGTCCGCAGCGGCAGCCGCGTGCTGCTTGAAACGCAGGCCCGCGCGGCGAGCGCGGCGGTCATCGACTCGAGCGCCCCCCTTACCGGGCTGCTGACCGATGGTCCGAGCGGCTCGAAGACGCTGCGGCTCGCGCTCGAGACGCCGGCGGGTGGGGACGCGCCGGTTTACTACTATGTCACGGTGCAGGAAGTCCCGCGCAACCGGCCCGTCACGCCCGACCAGCAGGGGATCCAGGTCGAGCGCTGGTACGAGGACTTCGCGACCGGCAAACCGATCGTGAGCGTCGGCGAAGGGGAACTCGTGCGCGTTCGGCTGCGGATCACGATCCCGGCCGAGCGGCAGTTCGTGGTACTGGACGATCCGCTGCCTGCAGGGCTCGAAGCGGTGGACTTGAGCCTCCGGACCAGCGGCGTGCTCGTCGGGCCCGGCGCGACCCGGCAAGAACAGGCCGAGCACGAAGAGGCCGAAGGCGAGTCGAGCTACCCGTGGGGCTGGTACTACGGAAGCTGGGACGACGGTTGGTGGTCGCCGTTCGACCACAAGGAGATGCGGGACGACCGAGTCGTGTACGCTGCGACCGTGCTGTGGCCAGGCACGTACAGCGCCACTTATGTGGCCCGCGCTACGACGCCTGGAGTGTTCGTGCGACCGCCCGCGCACGCGGAAGAGATGTACAACCCGGCCGTCCACGGCCGCAGTGAGGGCGGCGTATTTACCGTCACGGTGAAGTCTCGATGAGCGACCGGAGCCGCAGGCTGCTCGCGCTCGGCGGGGGCCTGGCCATCGCCCTGGCGTTCACGCTGGGTGCCTGGGCCGTTTGGCCGCTCCCGGCCGGTCTCGTCGCGCCGCTGCCGGCACCGAGCTTCACGCTTGCCGACCGCCACGGGCTGGCGCTCCGGACCACGCACGCGCCGGACGGCAGCCTGGCACGCTGGCTCCCGCTGTCGGAAATGGATCCGAAGATCCTGCAGGCGTTCCTCGCGCTCGAGGACCGCCGCTTCTATGAGCATGGCGCGATGGACTGGCGCGCCGCCGTTCGAGCGGCGCGGGACAACCTGCGCGCCGGCCACGTCGTGTCCGGCGCCTCGACGATCACGATGCAGCTGGCCCGGCTGCTCCGGCCCGCGGCCAGTGGCCGCACGTGGGGCGCCAAGTTGCTGCAGGTCCTGTGGGCGCTCCGGCTGGAGCGTCACCTCGCCAAGCAGGCGATCCTCGAGCAATACCTGAACCGCGTCCCCCTCGGCCAGGGCGCGATCGGGGTCGCCGCCGGCGCGCGTCTCTATTTCGACGCATCCGCCACCCAGCTGAGCCTCGCGCAGGCCGCGCTGCTCGCCGGGTTGGCCCGCGCTCCGTCCACTGCCAACCCATTCGTATCGACCGGGCGGGCGCAGACGCGGCGCGCCCAAACGCTCATCCGCATGCGGGACGCGGGCTACGCTGCCGACCCCGAACTGGCACGCGCAGCCGCCGAGCCGCTCCTTCCCCAACGGTCCGCGCCGCCGTTCCTCGCACCGCATTTCACGAGCCGCCTGCTCGCTTGGAGCGACGAGCGAGGGGAGCCGGTCGACGGCTTGCGGCGCACCTCGCTCGATCTCGCCCTCCAAACCCGGCTCGAGGCGGAAGTGCGCCACACGGTGCAGATCATGCGCGAACGCGGTGTAGAGCAGGCGGCCGTCGTCGTTCTCGACAACCGCACGGGCGAGATACTCGCGTGGGTCGGCTCGCCCGATTTCTGGGCGGACAGCGCGGGTCAGGTGGACATGGTCGTCTCGCCGCGACAGCCGGGATCCGCGCTCAAGCCGTTCCTCTACGCGCTCGCGTTCGATCGGGGCTATACGCCGGCCTCGATCATCGCCGACATCCCGCACACCTACGAGACGCCCGCGGGACTCTACCGCCCCCGTAACTACGACCGCGCCTTTCACGGACCGGTGCGCGCCCGCGAGGCGCTGGCGAGCTCGTACAACGTGCCCGCGATCGAGCTCACCGACCGGGTTGGAGTCTCGAGCCTGCTGCGGACCCTCCAGGTCGCGGGGTTCGCGTCGCTCGATCGTACCGCCGACTACTACGGGCTCGGTCTCGCCCTCGGAAACGGGGACGTGACCCTGCTGGAGCTTGCGAACGCCTACCGCGCACTCGCAAACGGCGGAGTGTGGCGGCCGTATTGGTGGTGGGCCGTGCCGAGTGGAGTGCGCGCGGACTCGGAGGCGGGCCGCCGGGTCATGTCACGAGGCGCCGCGGCCCTCGTGCTCGACGTCCTGAGCGATCCGGTCGCGCGCATTCCTGGATTCGGGCTCAGCACGCCGTTCGACTTCCCGTTCCCGGTGGCTGTGAAGACGGGGACGAGCCGCCATTTCACCGATAACTGGGCGGTGGGGACGACCGGCGGGTTCACTGTTGCCGTGTGGGTCGGGAACTTCAGCGGCCGGCCCATGGATGATGTGAGTGGCGTGACGGGTGCAGGTCCTCTGCTGCACCGCGCGATCATCCTGTCGGCACAGGTCCACGCTCCAGGCGTGCTGGCGTCACCGGCGAGCGTCGGCGCCGTGCCCGTGTCGATCTGTCGGCTCTCCGGACTGCGCGCGACGCCCCAGTGCCCTGGGATGGTCGAGTGGTTTGTGCCGGGGACGGAGCCCGTGCGCTCGTGCGACTGGCATCGAGGCGGGAGCGCCCACCTGCCGACGGAGTACGCAGAGTGGGCGGCGCAGGCCGGCCCACCGGAGGTTCCGGTGCGAGAGGCCGCCACGTCCGCCGGACCGCCAGCCGACCCGGAGCCATTCCGCATCCTTTCGCCCCAGGACGGCGACAAGTACGGTATCCCGCCTGGGGTCGGGGCCCGCTACGCGACGATCGCGCTGCGGGCGGCGGGCGGTGCCGGCGCAGTTCGCTGGTGGGTCGACGGGCGACCTGCGCTGGCGACGCGCTGGCGGCTCGTCCCGGGTGGGCATACCATCCGGGCCGTGACCACGCACGGTGACTCGGACGAAGTCCGGATCGCCGTGGAACCGGGTAGCGCTGCCACGCCCCCGGACCTGCGCGCGCGGGCGGGGGAGCATTAAGTTTTGGCTCTGCCGGGCGCCCGTAGCTCAGGTGGATAGAGCAGCAGCCTTCTAAGCTGTTGGTCGGAGGTTCGAATCCTCCCGGGCGCACTCGCCACGACCCAAGAGGGCAGGCCACCATGGCCGTCTTGCCGCGACACCGTCTCGTTCACGCGCTCCTCACGGCCTCCTTGGGGATGCCGATGCACCTATCCGGTCAAGCGCCCCCCCCCCGCACCGAGCTGCTCGTGCGCATCGACGACATCGGCATGAGCCACGCGGTGAACCAGGCGCTGCAGGAGCTCGCCGACACCCACATGCCGCTCTCCGCCTCCGTGCTGTTCGTGTGCCCGTGGTACCAGGAGGCGGTCGAGATCCTGCGGAAGAATCCCCAGATCGCGGTGGGCGTGCATCTCGCGCTGAACGCGGAATGGAAGGGATACCGCTGGGGCCCCGTGCTCGGCCGGGAAGCCGTGCCCTCGCTCGTCGACACCGTGGGGTACTTCAGGCCTTCGACGGAGCAGTTCCTCGCGAGCCACTACGACTTGCGCGAGGTGGAGCGCGAGCTGAGCGCGCAGGTCGAGCGCGCCCAGCGCTCCGGCTTGAAAATCGACTACGTCGACTATCACATGGGGACCGCCGTGGGGACGCCCGCGCTGCGTGCGATCGTGGAGCGGATCGCGGAGAAGTACGGGCTCGGCATCTCCCGTTACTTCGGCGAGATCGACCACACCATGTTCGACACGCCCATCGCGGAGAAGCAGGCGGCGTTCGCGACCTATCTGGACGGGCTCGCTCCCGGCAGCCTCAACCTCGTGGTGGTGCACGTCGGCCGCGCCACGCCGGAGCTCGCCGCCCTGGTCGACATGAACGACCCGACGCAGAACACCACGGCCGGTGAGCCCCTCATGGCCAAGCACCGGCAGGCCGAGCTGGAGATGCTGCTGTCGCCGGGGTTCGCACGCCGGCGCACCGCGCGCACCATCACGCTGCTCACCTACGCCGACCTGATGCAGCGCGTGGGTCGCGCCGGCATGCGGCGGCCGGGCAGCTAGAACTCGAGCTTCTTCAGGAACTCGCAGTCCTTCCGCGCGCTGCCGAGCGGGTCTTCTTGGCCTTCCTGCTCGACGTAGCAGAACTTGTGGTCGATGTCCGGAACGGCAGCCAGCAGGCGCTTGAAGTCCACCGTCCCCGTGCCCAGCACGGTGTCGTGCGAGCGGTCCGGGACGACGTCTTTAAGATGAAAGCTCCAATACCGCTCGCGGTAGCGCTGTAAATAGGCGAACGGATCGCCGCCCCCGATGACCATGTTGCCGACGTCGAGCTGGAGCCGCACGACCTTCGGGTCGGTTCGCTCGATGAACACGTCGTACGGCACCTTGCCGTCGATCAGGGGCATGTGGTCGGGTTCGTTGTGGAAGGCGAGCCAGATGCCGGCGCGTCGCGCGACGGCCCCGGCGGTATTGAACCGGTCGGCCCACTCCCGCCAATCGTCGAGCGAGCGCGTCTCCTCCGGGAAACTGGGAACGATGAGATATTCGTGGCCCAGCCGGTGGGCGATCTCGAGACTCCGCTCCCACCCGACGAACAGCGTGATCGGCGAAATGTGCGCCGAGGGCGCGTGCAAGCCTTCGTGATCGAGTGCCGCCCGGACCTGCTCGGTGGTGCGGCCGAAGTTCCCGAACGACCACAGCAGCTCCACGTCCGTGTAGCCCATGGCACGCACCGCCGCGAGCGTTCCCTCCGGATCCTTGTGCATCGCGTCCCGCACCGAGTACAGCTCGAGCCCGATGCGGTTGAGCGAGCGCAGCGGGGCTCGGGGGTCGGGACTCGGGGCTCGGGGCCGCAACGCGTAGCCGAGTACCGCGCCACCCAACGTCTTCACGAAATCGCGCCGTCCAGTCATTATTCGCTCTCCTTAGTTACGAGGCCCGAGTCCCTAGTCCCGAGCCCCTAGCCAGTATTCCGCAGCCCCTGGGCAATGCCGTTGAGCGTGGACGCGAGCCCCGCGCTGATTGGCCCGAGCGCGGGGTCGTCGGGCGCCGCGTGCCGCTTGCGCTCGAGCAAGGTCACCTGTAACAGCGACAGCGGGTCCACATATGGGTTCCGCAGGCCGATCGCCGTCTGCAGCATGGGATTGTCGCGCATCAGATAATCGCTTTCCCGAATGCGCAGCAGCGCGGTCACCGTACGGCGGAACTCGTCTTCCAGCTGGTCGAACAGCGCGAGGTCGCGCCCCCCCCCGGCCCCCCCGGCCCCCCCGCCCCCCCCGCCAAGCTCGCGCACGTACATCCGGGCGATCGCGAGGTCGGCCTTGGCGCACACCATCTCGATCTTCGCGAGCAGGTCGTCGAAGAACGGCCACGCCTGCGCCATACGGCGCAACAGCGCCAGTCCTCCGGAATCGCCGCCGACCGCTTCCAACGCCGTCCCCACGCCCAACCATCCCGGCAGCATCAGGCGGGTCTGGGTCCAGCCGAACACCCAGGGAATCGCCCGCATCCCTTCCATCGTTTCGCCTTCCAGCGCGCGGTAAGCGGGCCGCGATCCGAACCGCACGTCCGCCAGCTCCCGCACCGGTGTCGTTTCCAGGAACAGCCGGAACAAATCTCTCGCCTCGCTCCCGGACACCACCGAGCGGTAACGCGGCAGCGCCTCCGCGGCCAGCCGATCCATCATCTCCCTGAACTGCGCCTCTTCGCCCGGCCCGAGCCCGTCGCGCCAGTCCTCGAACCGATGCAGCAGCACGCCGGAGAGCATCAGCTCCAGGCTGCGCTCGGCGAGGGAGGGCAGGCCGAAGTTCTGGGACACGATCTCACCCTGCTCGGTGATCTTGATCCCGCCGTGCACCGTACCCGGGGGCAGGGCGGTGAGCGCCCGCGCCACCGGCGAGCCGCCGCCCCGGCCCACCGTGCCGCCCCGGCCGTGGAACAGCGTCCACGACACGCCGGCGCCGGCGCAGGCGCGCGCCACCTCCTCCTGCACGCGGTACAGCGCCCATGCCGAGGGAAGCAACCCGGCATCCTTGGCGGAGTCCGAGTAGCCCAGCATGATCTCCTGGTGGCGCCCGCGAGCGGCGAGGTGGCGCTGCCAGATGGGATCGTCGAGCAGCGAGCGGACGACGAGCGGCGCGTGCTCCAAGTCCTCGAGCGTTTCGAACAGCGGCACGATGTCGATACGCGAGAGCGCCGGCTCGCGCGCCAGGTCCACCAGCCCTGCCTCCCGCGCCAGGAGCAGCACGCGCAGCAGGTCGTCGGCGGAGCGCGTCCGTGACACGACGTAGGTCGACGCCGCCGCACCTCCGACCTCGTCCTGGATCGCCCGCATGGCGTCGAACACCCGCAGCGTCTCGTCGGTCGGCGCCGCGAGCGTGACGTGCGGCGCATGCAGCGGCCGCCGGCCGGTGAGCTCGCGCCGGATCGCTGCGCCGTCCAGCTCGCCCAGACCGATAGTCGCGGTGAGGTCGCGCAGCGCCCGGGTGTGGGCCCCGGCGTCTTCCCGCACGTCGAGGCGGTAGCCGTGGAAGCCGTGCGAGCGTACCTGGGCCAGGAGCGGCTCCACCAGGGTGCGCCGGGCGTGTGCGGCCCCGACCGCTTTCAACGCGTCGGCCACGAGCGTGAGATCGCGCTCGAGCTCGCCCGAGGACCCGTACCCGGGGGGATCGGCGTCCACCCGGGCCCGCATGAAGCTGATCTTCATGCGGAGCGGCTCGTCGGCGTTGCGGCGGCGATTCTGCTCCCACACCGCCGGCAGCTCCCCGCGATCGTGCTCGAGCGACGCCCGCAGCTCCGGCGTGAGCGCGGCCAGCCGCTCGGACACCGAGAGGCGCGCCGCCAGCTCGGCCAGCGCCCGGCCGTAGTGGCCCAGCACCGCCCGCCGCGCGCTGCGCGCGGCGCCGAGCGTGATGTCCGCCGTGACGAACGGGTTGCCGTCCCGGTCGCCGCCCACCCAGCTCCCCAGTGTGAGCGGGGTCAGCGGGTCGGGCCCGAGCCCGCTGCCGAATTCGTCCTCGAACGCCTGGACCAGGCGCTCGCGGGTGCGCGACGCGGCGTCGAGCAGGCGGTCCTCCAGATACCACAACGCGTTCGCCACCTCGTCCACCACCGACGGGCGGTCGCGCCGCACTTCCTCGGTGAGCCACAGCAACTCCACCTCGCCCTCGAGTCGTCCCTCGATCGCGCGGCGCTGGGGCTCGGGCGCCGCGTCCCGCGCCAGCAGACCTTCCGCCAGCCGCGCCTGGAGATCGAGGATGGTACGGCGGGCCGATTCGGTGGGATGGGCGGTGAGCACCGGTCGGACGTCGAGCGTGCGCAGCGCGCGGGCCACCGCCGCGGCCGCATGCCCGGCCTCGCGCAAGCGTCGTAGCGACCAGCGCACCGACCCGCGCTGCGCCGCCGCCTGGTCGTCCTGGCGGGCCCGGCGCACCCGATGGGCCTGTTCCGCGGCGTTGATCAGAATGAAGAACACCGTGAAGGCACGGGCCGTGAGGCGCGCCGTCTCGGGTGGCAGCGCGCGGGTGCGGGCGAGCAGCGCGTCCAGGTCCGGCGCCCCCGGCACGCCGAGCCGTCGGGCGCGGCAGGCCCGGCGCAGCTCCTCTACCGCGTGCAACGTGTCCTCGCCGGCCAGGCGGCCGACCACCCGCCCCAGGGTCCCGGCGAGCCAGCGCACGTCCTGGCGCAGCGGCGCGTCCTGCGGGCGCGCGACCGGCGGCGGCAGCGGAACGGTGGCGGCGACGTGGGGGGGGGCGGTGGTCATGGCCGTGATTGTGCTCGCATGATCGCGGAGGGCGCGGCACGGCGCAAGCCGAGGCCGTCGCGTCGGGCTGGCGCGCGGCGCGGAGCGAGAGTTGATTCTGCAGTCCTATGAGCCCCTCCTTGAGCCGTCGTGACTTCGTCTCCGCCACCGCGGCGGCGCTCGCCGCCCCCGCGCTTGGACGCCTCCACCATGCTCCCGCCCGATCGGCCGACGGCCTCGCGGTGCTGTTCCAGGGCGACTCGATCACCGACGCGGGACGCGATCGTCAGGTGAGCGAGCCGAATCTGGCGCGCGGCCTCGGCAGCGGGTATCCCCTGCTCGTCGCCGCCGCCGCGCTCGCGGCCCATCCCGACCGCGCGCTGCGGTTCTACAAC
>Ga0209577_10006759_pt1 | contig 10583 bp, 8 predicted proteins | sample GraSoiAngelo_109_FD_185874 | JGI IMG/M metagenome (GOLD analysis project Ga0209577, IMG submission 185874) | Grasslands soil microbial communities from the Angelo Coastal Reserve, California, USA - 14_0903_12_20cm (SPAdes) (version 2) | ecosystem: Environmental > Terrestrial > Soil > Grasslands ...
ATCGAACGAGTTGCCGCTCACGGTTCCAAGATTCCAGGTGTCCTCGATAAATTTCAGGATCGAAGTCTGGTCGGTCAGACTGCTATCCACGTGGTTTTTCCCGGGCGCGAGATACTGGGCGGGAGAATGCAACCTTGAAAACTGTCTTCTTTAGTTGAGAGAGAACACCAGATTTTATTGGCGCTGCATAGGTTCGTCGATCACAACCTTACCGCGTTTTTCCACATTCACCACCCGATGGATGGGTTTGTATCCGGAGAGAGTAATGTCAACGATGTAGTTGCCTTGATTGAGCATGAATTCCACGGGCGAGGTCTTATCCAGCATGCGCCGGTTGACGCTTACCTGGGCTCCTTTTGGCTGGGTCTTGATGTTGATCGTGCCCATGTCAGCCGTGCTGTCTCCACCGCCCTTGAAAAACTTCTTGAATTTGCCAACCGTTTTGATGTCGTCTACGTTGCCAAGCACCCGGAGTGCGGGAGCGAAATGGAATGTCTGACCGGCTTGAAGATCTGCGGTTGTGGTTTCGTCCAGGTAACCCTGCTTCCTGACAAGGAAGGTATGCGTCCCCTTGTCCACGGTGATCTGGGTGGGAGTGGCTCGTCCGCTATCCTTGCCGTCAACGAAAACTGACGCGCCTGCGGGCTGGGTGTTCAGGGAAACCGTAGCTGCGATTTGGGCGAGGTGGACTACCAAAAATGATTTGCTGCCCGAAGTCACATCGACGCTGCGAGTTTCAGAAGCGTATCCGTTCTTGACGATGCTCACGCTATGGGCACCGGGAGTTAGGCCAGCAAGATTGTAGGGCGTGACCCAGCCGGGATCGGTGCGGCCATCGATGCGTACCTGAGCGCCTTCCGGAGTGGAATCTACGGTCAGTTGTCCGGGAATCAAGGCCACTTTGGCCGGCACTGGGGCTCGGGACTTGCGAGTTTTATAGCGCGGTCTCACCACCGGCTCAGGCTGTGGGACGGTTGGTTCAGCCTCCACCTGGGTGATGACTCGAGGAGGGGTAACGGCATGAGCCGGTACCGGACGGGCCTGAGGCTGAATTGTCGCCGACGCCGAAGCAGAACTGACGGATGCCGGGGTGCCTTCATCATCCGCGTTTTGCGAATGCAGGTGGTAAGCGATAGCTAACGTGATGAACAGAACCAGGGCAACTGCGCCCGAAACGGAGTACATCATCAATTTCGGCGGAACGCCTTTGATCTCCTTGATGGCCTTCTTAGCTACTTCGCGAGGCTGTACCTTGGGCTTTTCCGGTTGGCTACGCGACAGAAAAACGGCAGGCGGGGCTGCGGGGATGTTCTCAACATCGGCTGACTCGGCTGGTTTGGAAGCCGGCAGAAACACCTCTTTGAGTGGCGGAAGTTCTTCCAGATCGGAGAAGCTCACCGGCTTCTTCGCTCCCGGGGCGTCTCCTGCCATCATGGGATCAACCGCGAACGTCGGCTCTACGCCAGTCTCGGGGGTCACAGCGGCGGACATTTGCGCTGCTTTCTCCTGGCTGTCTTTCTCCTGACTTTCGAGCGCCTCCACCGAGGCCTTGACGCATGAACTGATGAATTGGGCGCTGGGGTCTAATTTCGCCATATTGGGAGTGATTGACGAAGCTGCCGTCACGCCGATACCTGCTGCCGCTGCCGCCGCCTTGTCAGGAGAAGATGCGGTCTTGGCTGTGGATTCAGGCTTGGCGATGGCTGAAACCGCTTTTGCCACCGGCTTCGCGACGGGCGCCGCCTGCTGCGGCGATTTGGGTTCCAGTTTTTGAACTCCCGCGGATTGTTGCTTGACTGCGGGCTGGCCAGTGAACTTGGCTTGCGCCGCTGCGACATCCTTAGCGGGAAGATTCTTGCTCGTAACCCCTTGGGCCTGAGCGGGCGCACTGGTCTTTGCCGGCTGGGTGGTGGCCTGCTTGCACTTCTCCAATTCATTGACCAGTTCTTGTCCGTTCTGGAAGCGCTCCGAAGGCGCTTTAGACAACGCCTTCATGATCAAATCGCTGACCGCGGGATGAATTTTCTTATTGATCTCGACGGGTGCGAGTGGAGTCTCTTGGAGAATTTTGTGGCGCACAGTTTCGACGTCCGCGCCTTCAAAGGCCTTGCGGTCCGTCACCATCTCATAAAGGACGCTGCCCCAGCTAAACAGATTGGAGCGTGCGTCGAGCGTTTCTCGCTGGACCTGCTCCGGGGATTCGTAATGCAGAGTGGCTGGGACTTTGCCGGACGACTCAGATTCGAGCAGCCCCATGGTGGAAATGCCGAATCCTAGAATTTTGACGGTGCCATCCCATTGCACCATCACCTTGGCCGGTTCCAGACTGTAGTGGACGACTCCAGTGGCGTGCGCATGGTCCAGTCCCTGGCAGACTTGACGGCTGATATCCAGCAGATCCCAGATGGAAAACCCTTCCTGGCGCGCCAACATGGTTGCAATACTGTTGCCCTGCACATACTCCATGGCAGCGCAGAACAGGCCATCGATTTCCCCGGCGCCATAAAGCAGTGCGACATTCTGACTGTTAAGGGATTTGGTACTTTCCGCCTCCGCCAGAATGCGCTCAACCAGCGCTTTCGCCTGCTCCTCCGGGATATCAGCGAGCCGAAGGGTTTTTAAAGCGACAGTTTGCCCGTTAGATGGGTCGCTCGCCTTGTGGACAGAGCAGCGCTCTGATTTGGCGATTTCGCTCAGTACTTCGAAACGGCCAATTTTTGTCGACATTTCTCGCTTACCTCGTGCACTTGAACAATGCGTCCGTGAGCAGGGACGCTACACAACAGAGGGGAAGGTCGAAAGTAGGATACCGCGACGTAACCAATCGAGAGAGTTACGAAGGTCACTCAGAAAGTTCAGCGAAAAGCCCAGTGTGCAGCGATGAGCGAGGTGTGAGTTAGGCGAATTCAATTGATTGAAGCCAGCCAATCAGTGAGCAACCGGCGTACTTTAGCACCTTCGACGCGGCGGCGGACGGCATCGATCACCTCCAACCGGGCGTTGCTACCGTGTCCACGAAATCCAACCCAATAAGGAATGTGAATCTCTCCAGGCAGCGGTTCAGCAGCAAGTTGCAGCGCACGTAAACGAAAGAAGCCGCGACTGAATAATACGCGGCGAAATTTCGCGATGAGCAGTTCGGTAGCTTGGGTGTCGTCCAGTCGCGCCGGAGGACAGTTGCGGCTATCCAGCACGATCACATCCGACGCCAATGGGACATGCTCGAAATGATAGAGGTCCAAAATACCGGCTATGGCTTCAAGTCCCAGAAACTGCTGCTCGCGTTTGCCCCCGTTGACAATCTCGACCTGGAAAAGACGAAAGGGTATATACACATCGGCCACGGAGCGGAGTGGACCGAAGATAAAGCCGCGGGCGGAATCGGCGAGTCCTCCGGGCGAGAATTGTTCCATGGCCTCCTCCCGGGTGACATTGGGTTTGAGACTGCGAATGCGTGGCATTTTGAATCCAGTTACGAGTCTTTTAACACTTGCCTGGGCACCTTATCGAAACAAACTACTTGATCAACAGCGTAATATGAAATCACCATTATGACCCTCACTCGCTTCGTGACGAAGAATGCATTTCGCAACAAGCGTCGCAGCGTGCTGACGGTTGCCAGCATCGGATTCTCTTTGCTATTGCTCACTGTCATGATGACTATTTGGCATGCCTTCTATATGAGCGAGGGCAGTGCCGAATCGGCGCAGCGTTTGATCACGCGACATAAGGTGTCGCTCGGGTTCTTCTTGCCTGCTTATTATGGGGAAAAGATTCGTGCTCTTCCGGGAGTCAAGCAGGTGGTGAACGAAAGCTGGTTTGGGGGACAGTATAAGGACGACAAGCCGGCAAATTTCTTTGCGCAGTTCGGCACAGATCCGCAGGGACTCATGCAAGTCTATCCGGAGTTCCGCATGCCTGATGACCAATTGGAAGCGTGGAAACGAGACCGCGCAGGCTGCATTGTGGACGCTGAACTGGCCAGGAAACACGGCTGGAAAATAGGAGACCGCGTGTACATCAAGGGGACCATCTTTCCCCTGAACCTTGACCTCACCATCCGCGGCATGTTCACCGGGTCTCGCCCGACGGAAACCGTCTACTTCAATAACACGTATCTGGAGGAAGGCTACCCGCACGTCAAAGGCCACGTGGGATTCTTTGCCGTGCTGGCGGACTCACCAGCGGCGGTGCCTAAAGTGGCCAGGGAAATAGATGATGAGTTCCGCAACGCGCCTCGTGCTACGAAGAGTGAGAGCGAAAAAGCATTTCAGCTCGACTGGATCGCCATGCTGGGCAACGTCAAGGCTTTCATTCTCAGCATTTGTATGGCGGTGGTATTTGCCACTCTGCTGGTTTCGGCGAATACCATGGCTATGTCGATTCGCGAGCGCACCCGAGAGGTCGCGCTGCTGAAGACTCTCGGGTTCACGCGCGCTGCGGTATTGGGATTGTTCGTCAGTGAAGGAGTGAGCCTATCGCTGGCGGGGGGCCTGTTGGGGGCTTTGGCGGCCTCTGGGTTGGTCACGCTCATGGCGCACTCTCCGCAGACCGGTCTTTTTTTGGCAGGCATGCGGGTTACGGTGCCCACCATGTTGGTAGCATTGGGTGTGGCAGGGATGGTGGGGTTCATCAGCACGTTTGTGCCCTCTTATCATGCGTCCCAGATCAACATCGTGGATGGTCTGCGTCATATTGGCTGAGCGGAAGATCTGAAGACCGCAAAAAAAGCTCGGGGGCAAAGTCTATCGTGCGAGCTTTCATGTCGTGACAGTTGACATTTGTTGTACCCGGGGACTTCAACTCAAGCCTAAAAACGGGAGGGCAATGCCGTGTCCGCACGGCAAAATACCGAGGCTTGTTGAGTTTTCAACCATGTTCTAAGCTGTACGTAATAATATCGGGGCTGCCCCTCCCGATTGATCTAACCGTTCGTCATCTCTCGGAATACGATTATGACCCTAACCCGCTTTGTGACGAAAAATGCTTTTCGCAATAAGCGCCGCACGGTGTTGACCGTGCTGAGCATCGGTGTTTCTCTGTTGTTGCTCACCTTTATGATGACGGTCTGGCGAAGCTTTTATATTGATCAGGGAACCGTCCAGGCAGCCCAGCGTTTGATTGTGCGTCACAAGGTTTCGCTTGTTTTCAACCTGCCGGGATTTTACCGGGAGAAAATCCGGGCCATCCCAGGTGTGACACACGTAGTGAACGAGCAGTGGTTTGGCGGGCTATACAAAGACGACAAGCCAGAAAACTTTTTTGCCCAGTTTGGCACCGATCCTCAAGAATTATTGAGTGTATATCCCGAAGCCCGCATACCGGCAGAACAAGTCGAAGCGTGGCAGCATGATCGCGCCGGGGCGATCGTAGATTCGGAATTAGTCAAGAAATACAAGTGGAAAATTGGCGATCGGCTGAACATTAAGGGGACAATTTTCCCGCTCAACCTTGAACTGACCATCCGGGGAATCTTCACGGCACCCACCCCGACCCAGACGATCTACTTTAACAAGACTTATCTGGATGAAGGCTACGCGCAAGTTAAAGGATCGGAGGGAGTCTTTGCGGTGTTGGTGGATACTCCGGAGGACGTGCCCCGGGTCGCTAAAGCCATTGACGAGGAATTCCGTAACGCGCCCCGTCCTACCAAGAGCGAAAGCGAACGAGCCTTCCAACTCGGCTTTATACAGATGCTCGGCAATGTGAAAGCGTTCATCCTGAGTATTTGCCTGGCGGTGGTTTTCGCGATTTTGCTGGTATCAGCAAATACCATGGCCATGTCCATCCGTGAGCGCACGCGCGAGGTTGCGTTGTTGAAGACTCTGGGATTCACTCGCCGCAAAATTCTGGGGCTGTTTGTGGGTGAGGCGGTTTCACTGGCAGTCCTGGGTGGTGTGCTGGGCACGCTGGCTGCCTTCGTCCTGGTGGGTGGAATGGCCCGTCAGGGTGGATTCTTAACCGGCATGAGAGTAACTCCGCCCACGATGCTGGTGGCTTTGCTGGTGGCGGCGCTAGTGGGATTCGTCAGCGCATTTTTGCCGTCTTACCACGCCTCCCGGGTCAACATCGTGGACGGCTTGCGTCACATCGGCTGAGAGAAACAAGGAATAGAGATGGCGATTCCACTGAGTTATAACGTGCGGAACCTGCGGTTGCGCAAGGGCTTGACCATCATGACCGCTCTCGGTATCGCGCTCACCGTCGCCACTGCAGTTTTTATTATGGCGCTTCTGGCGGGTCTGAACCGCGCATTTGGGGCCACGGGCGATTCACTCAACGTGCTGGTGTTGCGGAAGGGGTCGACCTCGGAACTCGCCGCTGGAGGTGTGCAGCGGGATGCTCTGCAAGTTATTAAGGATCTGCCTGGCGTGGCCAAGAACAATCATGGCGAGCCGTTGGTTTCCGGCGAGGACATTCTGGTGATCGTTCTCCCTCGCAAAGACGGTACCGGAGAAGTGAACGTTACCACCCGCTTTCTGACTCCGCTCGGAATCGAGATGCGTCCCAAGGTACACCTCATCGCCGGACGATGGTTTACTCCCGGGCAGCGGGAAGTGGTGGTTAGCAAGTCCATCAGCCAGCGTTTCGCCAAGACTAACATTGGCGACCAAATGCGGATCGGGAATGGGGACTGGAACGTCGTTGGCATCTTCGATGCAAACGGCACGGCGCATGAGTCCGAGATCTGGGGTGATATCAACCAGCTTGCCACCGACTTCGAGCGCACCGTGTATTCGTCGGTACTGCTGCGAGCGACTGATCCGGTATCCGCCGATGCTTTGAAAAACCGTGCTAACGATGATCAGCGGCTGGAACTTAATGGAATGTTGGAACCGGATTACTATGCCTCACAAACCAAGTCAGGCGCGCCCATTAAGTTCGTCGGGATCATCGTGGCTATCATCATGGCCGTAGGTTCAAGTTTCGCCGCCATGAATACCATGTATGCCGCGGTCGCGTACCGTGGGAGGGAGATCGCCACCTTACGGGTAATTGGATTTTCACGTCCCAGCATCTTGACGTCGTTCGTTCTCGAATCGCTTCTCCTGTCTTTGCTGGGCGCGATCGGCGGCATTGTTCTGATGTTGCCTTTTAACGGCATGACTACGGGAACCTCGAACCAGGTGACATTCAGCGAAGTCGTCTTCAGCCTGCGTATGACTCCGGCTGTAGTAGTCACCGCGATCACATTCGCGGTTGCGATGGGCTTGCTCGGAGGTTTGGCACCAGCGTGGCATGCTGCTCGCCAAGACATTCTGGCGGCGCTACGGGGTTAATGCCTCGCGTTTCACGATTTGCGTTGGGTCAAGATTTCACGTTGTCCATGAATTGACATAACTTTGCTCTGATATGCCGATCGATACCAAACACGACGATCTGCAAAGCTTGCGCATTGATCGCACGCAGCGCGGTCCCGGTGAAGGAGAACCGGCGGCCTGGGCGCGCCGCTACATCGTGGCGGGAATCGCGATCATCGTGCTGCTCGGCATAACAGCGCTGGTCTACCGGCTGCTGTCGTCTGATGCGCCAGAAGTGGAAGTGACCCGCGCGGTTGCGGAGAGCAGCGACGTGGGTGGAACTATCCTTTCCGCTAGCGGATACATTGTCGCCCATCACAAGATCAACGTGAATTCCAAGGTGACAGGCCGCGTTGCCTGGATCGGTGTGGAAAAGGGCGATAAGGTCAAGGAGGGACAGATTCTGGTCCGCCTGGAAGACCAGGAATTCCGCGCTCAGTATGAGCAGGCGCGGGGGGCGGCGGAGAACGCGAAGGCCTATGTTCAGGAACTTGAGAACGGCTCCCGTCCGGAGGAGGTGCAGCAGGCGGAACACAACCTGGAGGAAGCCCGGGCGACTCTCGGGAATGACAAGCTCACTTTGGCTCGTACTCGTGATCTGGCGGCGCAGGGCGTGGTATCCAAGCAGGCGCTCGATGACGCCATCGCGAAGTTCGGAGCCGACCAGCAGCGAGTAAACTCTCTCGAAAAGGCTTCACGCCTGGTGAAGATTGGCCCCCGGCAGGAAGAGATTGCACGGGCGCGCGGCAGCCTGCTACAAGCTCAAGGACAACTGGCATACGAAAAATCGCAGCTTGACGCAACCCTGATTCGCGCACCTGTAACCGGGACGATTCTGGACCGCAAAGCCGAAAAGGGAGAACTGGTCACGGCGCAGTTCGCCAGCGGAGCAGAGGGAGGACCAAAAGGAGAAGTCGTTTCGCTCGCCGATCTCAGCGACCTTCAGGTTGAGCTCGACATCGCGCAGGATGACTTCGCAAAGCTGAGTCCAAAGCAAAAAGCCGTTGTGACCACCGATGCTTTTCCTGATCGCAAATACAATGGCTTGATCGCCGAGATGTCGCCCGAGGCCAACCGTCAAAAGGCTACGGTGCAAGTCAAGGTAGCGATCGTCAACCCTGACACCTATTTGCGGCCGGAGATGAACGCCACGGTGCGGTTCCTGGCTAACGAGGAGGGGAAGAAGAGCTCAGGCCAGGCATCGGGTGTTGTAGTGCCAACCAATGCGGTCCGCGACCATGATGGGAAGAAGGTTGTCTTTATTGCCTTCAACGGCAAGGCGCTGATGCGCGAAATACGCGTGGTGAGCCAGCGTAGCGGCGGTTATCTGGTCAATGGGTTGGTTGGAGGCGAGGACGTCATTATTGCGGCGCCGGCAGATTTAAAAGATGGCGCCAGAATCAAAATCAAAGGACAGTCATGAGCACGGCATTTGCTACCAATACAGCGACAGACACAAAAGTAGTCGAAGTCCGCAACGTCAGCAAGCTCTTCAAAAGGGATGCATTCGAAGTGAAGGCGCTGGAAGATGTTTCCATTGACATTGCTACCGGGGAATTTCTGGCGCTCATGGGGCCCTCCGGCTCGGGCAAGACCACCTTGCTTAATATGATCGCCGCTATTGACCGCCCAACGTCGGGCGAGTTGCTCGTCATGGGGGAGAATGTTTTCCGCTTCGGTGACGGGCAGGCTGCGCGTTGGCGGAACGAGCATATAGGCTATGTATTCCAGACCTTCAATCTGATACCAGTGCTGACCGCATTCGAGAATGTGGAGCTGCCACTATTACTCACCAAGCTCAACCAGCAACAGCGCCGCGATCACGTGATGACGGCGCTCAAATTGGTGGGACTGGAAGACCGCGTCAACCACTTACCAAAGCAGCTGTCTGGAGGACAGGAGCAGCGCGTAGCAATCGCCCGCGCAATCGTAAGTGATCCCACTCTACTGCTGGCAGACGAGCCTACGGGGGACCTCGACAGTCATTCCGCGACTGAGATTCTGGAGATACTGAAGCGTCTGAACGAGGACTTTCATAAGACCATCGTGATGGTGACGCACGATCCCCACGCCGCTTCGTATGCGCACGTCAGCCGGCATTTGGAAAAGGGCATGTTGCTGCCACCGGCGTGAGTTCAGGGAATCCCGCCAAAGTGTTCGACTATTCCGGCCCGTCAGATTTACGACACTGCGTCATGTCCACCGTTCGGTGGCGCGATCGCGCTACTCGGATCAGCTATCCACTGCCATGCCCGGCGTCCGTTTTCTTTGATCACCGTCCGGGCCTCGCCATACTCGACCAGCCGATTTTAGAACCGTGGTCACCGAGGCCAGTGGATCCTTGTGACGCAGCAGCACTGGGGGGATTCTTTGCTGGATCTGCTCACATACTTCTCGCGCTCCCAGAGGCTGGTTGGCTTCCATCAGCACCATGCGGCATGCCTTGGTGAAACCTGGCTGGCGGCCGCTGCTCTTGCGATCCACAAGTTCCAACAGTTCATCGCTTAGCACACTATCCCCGAAAAGATTTGCCAGTCCGACGATGGTTTGCTTGACGGTGCCGATTCGCTTCATAATCTCGGCGCGTTGCCGCATCAATTGACGCAATTCATCGTGTGCGGCCTTAACGACTTCCTGCACATGCGGTCCGCTGTTGGGAACACTTTTATTTGCATTTCCGTTCATTCCATGACGTGCACTTTCCATGACTCCCCCTGATCAGCCCAGGTTCACCGCCGTGCCAGGTGCATCGTGCAGGAACATGAGAGCCCACCATGCTTGCCACCCAGAGACGCTCGATTTGAGGTCTTGAGCTCTGCGTAGATGCGCTTGTTCTTTAGACGCCACCGGATAGAAAGTGTGAGCTTGTTTAATTTTGACCCTTTACACAAAATGCGCAGAGGAGGTCTTTACACTCTGGGGGATCCTCTCACTCATGGAATCTCATAGCTTCGGCGCGTCAAGCAATCCCGATCCTGGGAGCGGTATTCCTTTTGTGGAAGAAGGCTGCGGTATTGGGACAGGAACCGTCAGGGGACATTGACCCCAGGGCGTCAAAGGCTTGGGAGTTCGAAGGACGTGGCTTCCAAGCGTCAGAGCAGGATTGTCTGTGACGTATCGGCTAGCGTTGTTTCATCCGAAATGGCTTGTGTTGGAACTACTTTGTAATCACTCCGCATGCAATGCGGTCGCCGGCGTTCCCCGCGGGATCGGTCTTCATGTCATCGGGCTTAGCGTGAATCACAATCGCGGTCCCGCCATTACTGAACAGGGAGTGGCTGT
>Ga0209577_10006762_pt1 | contig 10580 bp, 8 predicted proteins | sample GraSoiAngelo_109_FD_185874 | JGI IMG/M metagenome (GOLD analysis project Ga0209577, IMG submission 185874) | Grasslands soil microbial communities from the Angelo Coastal Reserve, California, USA - 14_0903_12_20cm (SPAdes) (version 2) | ecosystem: Environmental > Terrestrial > Soil > Grasslands ...
GCGCGGCGTGATGCGAGAACGCACGAGCATCGTCGTCGCGCACCGTATCTCCACCGTGAAGGACGCCGACGAGATCCTCGTCCTTGATGACGGACGGATCGTCGAGCGCGGCTCGCATCGCGATCTGCTGGAGCACGGCGGTCTCTACGCCCAGATGTACCGCCGGCAGCTACTCGAAGAAGAGCTCGAGGTCGACGAAGAGCGCGAGGAGCACGAAAAGCGCGTCAAAGCAGAGGTCGACGACGAGGGGCCGCGCTTCGGCCTCCGACCACCGCTCGGGGGCCGGGGGGCAGAGCCCCCCGATCGCTGATGGGCATACACCACGGCGGGGGTGCCGGCGGCCGCGGCGTCTTCGATGAGGACGAGATCCTCGGGAAGGCCTACGACGCCCGCCTCATGCGCCGGCTGCTGGGATACCTCCGTCCCTATCGTGGGTTAGTCGTCCTCGGGCTCGGGATCATCCTCGGCCTCTCGGTGACCGAGGCGGCGCCGCCCGTCCTCGCGAAGTTCATCGTGGACAACGCGATCACGCCGGCGGTGAACGGCCAGATCGGCGTCGACGAAGGGCTCTCCCGGCTCGCGCCGCTCGGACTCGCGTACATCGCGGTCCTGCTGGTGAGCTCGAGCCTGCGCTACGGCCAGAACATGCTCGCGAGCTACGTCGGTCAGAACGCCATGTACGACCTGCGGGTACAGCTCTTCGCGCACCTCCAGGGGCTTTCGCTCACGTTCTTCGACCGCAACCCGGTCGGTCGCCTCATGACGAGGATCACCAACGACATCGATGCGCTCACCGACATGGTCACGCAAGGCGTGGTCGCGATCTTCGGCGACATCCTGGTGATCGGCGTCATCGCGATCGTCCTGCTCGTTCTGGATCTGCGGCTCGCGCTGGTGACCTTCGCAGCGCTGCCGATCCTGATCTGGCTGACTCTCTACTTCCGGCGGATCATGCGCGACTCGTTTCGGGCGATCCGCATCCGCCTCGCGCGGATCAACGCGTATCTCAACGAGAACCTCTCGGGGATGGCGATCGTGCAGCTGTTCACGCGCGAACGGGCTTCCTACAAGCAGTTCGACGACCTCAACACGGATCTTCTCAACGCTAACCGCGGTCAGATCCGCGCGATGTCGATGTTCTTTCCAGCCGTTGGCTTCACGCGCGCGGCGACCAGTGCCGCACTCTTCGTCGCCGGAGCGTACTGGATCCTGCAGGGGCAGCTGACCCTCGGAACGCTGCTGGCCTTCTGGCAGCTCGTGGACCGGTTCTTTCAGCCGATCGGCGACCTCGCGGAGAAGTACAACATCATGCAGGCGGCGATGGCCTCATCGGAGCGCGTCTTCCGCCTGCTGGACACCGAGGCAACGATCGTCGACCCGCCGCACCCGCGGGAGCTCACGCACGTCCGGGGCGAGATCGCCTTTGAGAACGTGAGCTTCGCGTACAACGAGGGCGACTGGGTACTCCGCGACGTGAGCCTCAAGATCTCGGCCGCGGAGAGCGTCGCCATCGTCGGCGCGACCGGCGCCGGCAAGACGTCGATCATCAGCCTGATCTCGCGCTTCTATGACGTCCAGAAGGGCCGCATCCTGCTCGACGGATTGGACCTTCGCGAGCTGCGGCAGGCCGACGTCCGAAAGCACGTCGGCGTGGTGCTCCAGGACCCGTTCATCTTCGCCGGCACGATCGCGTCGAATATCCGACTCAATAACACCGCCATCTCGGACGACCAGGTGCGGAGCGCCGCGAGCTTCGTGAACGCCGACAAATTCATCGAGAAGCTGCCCCAGGGCTACGACACCGTCGTCACCGAGCGCGGCTCGACCCTCTCGGTCGGGCAGAAGCAGCTCCTCGCGTTCGCGCGAGCGATCGCGTTCAACCCCGAGATCTTGCTCGTGCTGGACGAAGCGACGAGCTCCGTCGACACGGAGACCGAGCATCTGATCCAGGACGCGCTCGCCAAGCTCATGGTCGGGCGCACTTCGATCATCATCGCCCACCGGCTTTCAACGATCCAGAACGTCGACCGGATCATCGTCCTGCACAAGGGACGCGTGGTGGAGATGGGGAGCCACCGCGATCTGCTGTCGCAGCGCGGCGTCTACCACCGGCTGTATGAGCTGCAGTACCGCGCGCATGAAGTGGAGACCCGTTCGGTGTAGCCGAGCGCGCCTAGGGCAGCGTGCTGATCGGTGGGATCGACATCGTCGGGGCCGGGCCGAGCGTCGGCGTCGGGAGTGCCGACGGCAGCGGAGCCACGGTCGCGATCGGCGTGGGTGTCGGAGTGCTTGACGCGTTCGCGCTTGCAGTAGGCGAGGGCGACCTCGTCGCGCTCGGGAGGGTCGGAAGGATACCCGTCGGTGTCGCGAGGGCCGACGACGTGGGAGCGGCGGTAGGCGTCGGTTGGATCGAGAGCGCGGGCGTCGCGATGGAGATCGGCGTGACGGTTGGGGCGGGTGAGGCCGTTCGGGCCGGACTCGGCGTCGGGCTTGTGGTCTGAGCCGGGCTCGTGGTCTGAGCCGGCGGCGTCTGCGGAGCTGGCGCGCGGATCGGGCCGGTAGTGCTCGTCGGGGCAGGCGAGGGCGAGGGTCGCGAGGTCGGTGCGGCGGTGGGCGCGGGGGGTGCCGGTGCGGGCACGGGCCGGGTCGGCGGAGTGCCCGGGCTGACCATCGTCGCGCTGCCTGCCGGCACGGTCACCGAAACGCCGGCCGCGGCGGTCTCGACGGACCCGTCGGTCACCACGATCGTGGTGGCGCCATCCGCGTCGACCGAGACGAACTCGCCCGAGCCGGCACGGACGACGGATGCCATGGCCATGGTGTGGACCTCATAGCGCCCGCGCCAGGAGAGGCTCTGCGAGATCGAGTACCACGCGCGGCCCAGGGTCTGGCGCATGCGGACGACGACGTCACCCGCCTCTGTCCCGAGGTACTCGATGACCAGCTCGCTCTCGGTGTCGAGGACGACCGTGGATCCGTCGCCGTAGGTGATCAGGGCCTGACCGGTCGAATCCGTCCGGATGCGGTCGCCGCTGTAGACGACCTTCGCGCTGTCCACCTCCAGCGCGCCGTTTTGCCGGCCCACGGTCACGTGCAGGCTGATAGGACCCAGCAACGCCGACTGAGCTTCGGCCTGCGAGGCGAACACGGCGAAAAACCCGCCGAGAACCCCGACAGCGACCAAGGCGACGATAGCCGCTCGCGCGGGAGGGCCCATCGTGCCAGAGCGTGCGGTCACAAGCCGAGATCGACGTCACTCTTTCGGGGGAGTTCCAGGTAAACAGTTCGTTATCGTCGCGTCGGTGCCTGAGCATCGTGGGCTCACGCGGCGCGCGTTCATCGCCCGGGCCGCTGCGCTCGCCGTCGCGAGCCAGCTGCCCGCCTGTGCCCGGGCGCAGGTCAAGTTCGACAAGTACCCGTTCACGCTCGGCGTCGCGTCGGGCGATCCTCTTCCGGACGGCGTCGTGCTCTGGACACGCCTCGCGCCAGATCCGCTGCACGGCGGTGGGATGAGCGCGGCTCCGGTCGATGTCGCCTGGGAGGTCGCACGCGACGAGGCCATGAAGGACGTCGCGCGGTCCGGGGTCACGACCGCGTCGCCCGATCTTGCTCATTCGGTGCACGTCGAGGTGAGCGGCCTCGAGGCGGACCGTCCCTACTGGTACCGCTTCCGCGCCGGCGATGCGGAGAGTCCCACCGGTCGCACCCACACGTCCCCACCCGCGGGCTCGCCGGCGCAGCGCATCCGCTTCGCGTTCGCGTCGTGCCAGAACTACACGCAGGGCTATTACACGGCGCACGCGAACCTTGCGCGAGAGGATCTTGATGCGGTCGTGTTCCTCGGCGACTACATCTATGAGGGAACGCCCCGCGGCATTCTCGTCCGCGATTACGCGAAGAGCGGCTGGAGCTTCACGCTCGCCGACTATCGCGACCGCTACGCGCAGTACAAGAGCGACCGCGATCTCCAGACGGCGCACGCCGCGTTTCCCTGGATCATGACCTGGGACGACCACGAGGTGGAGAACAACTACGCGGGCGGGATCGAGAAGGACGATCAGCACAAGGCGGCGCTCCTCGAGCGCGCGGCGGCGTACCAGGCCTACTACGAGCACCAGCCCCTCCGCGGCCCGCGCCCGCAGGGCCCGGACCTCCGCCTGTATCGCTCGATCTCGTACGGCGACCTGGTCACGTTCTTCGTTCTGGATACGCGGCAGTACCGCTCGCCGGAGGTGTCGCTGTGCCGAGAAGAGGAGGAGACCCCTTCGGGCTACTGCCCGGCGAGCCTCGATCCGAAGCGAACGATGCTCGGCGCGCAGCAACGCGAATGGCTGCTTGGGGAGCTCGGCGGCTCGCGAGCGCAGTGGAACGTGGTCGCACAGTCCGTCCGGTTCGCTCAGCAAGACTCGAATCCGGATGCGGCGAGGCACACGTTCGATGGCGTCGACAACTGGATGGGGTACGTCGCCGACCGCCAGGCGATCGTTGACCAGCTCGCGAAGACGAAGAACCCCGTCGTGATCTCGGGCGACAGCCACGTGAACTTCGTCTACGACCTGCGGCACGATTTCGCCGACCCGCGCTCGCCGGTGGTCGGCGCGGAGCTGCTCGGCACATCGATCAGCTCGGAGGGCGATGCGTCGCCCGCCTCGACCCAGTTCGACCCGTCGACGAAGAACCCGCAGCTGCGGTTCTTCGACAACCATCGCGGCTACGTCCGCTGCTCGATCGAGCGAAGCCGCCTCACCGCGGATTTTCGCGCGGTCTCTACGGTTCGCCAGCCCACGGCGAGCGTCAGCACGATCGCGAGCTTCGCGATCGACGACGGGCGGCCCGGAGCGCATCGCATCTGAGCGGGCTGGGCGCCGACGAAGCGGTCGCCATCGGGGTCGAGGCGGCGCTCGCGGCGGGGAAGCTGCTCGTTCAGCGCTTCCGCGGCCCGGCCTCGGGCGTTCGCTCCAAGTCGAGCGCGACCGATCTCGTCTCGGAGGCGGACGAGCGCGCCGAGCGGACCATCGTCGGATACCTTCGCGCGCGGCGGCCGGACGACGGCATCGTCGCGGAGGAAGGCTCGAGCGCGAGCGGCGGGACCGGGATCAGGTGGTTCATCGATCCGCTCGACGGGACCATCAACTTCCTCTACGGGATCCCGCACTGGTGCGTCGCCATCTGCTGTGTGGACGAGGGCGGCGGCCTCGCCGGCGTCATCTACGACCCGCTGCGCGACGAGCTCTTCACCGCCACGCGCGGGGGCGGCGCCTTCGTCGGCGAAGCCCGACTCCGAGTGACGGACAAAGCGGACCTCGCGAGTGCGCTGGTCGGTACCGGGTTCGCATATGTCGCAGACAGCAGGCGTCTGCAGGGACGCATCCTGGCGGGTGTCGTCGGCGAGGTTCGCGATGTCCGCCGCGCGGGATCGGCGTCCCTTGATCTAGCTTCTGTCGCTGGCGGGCGGCTGGATGCCTATTTCGAGTCAGTCGACGCGCCGTGGGATTGGATGGCCGGTGCGTTGCTCGTGCGAGAGGCCGGCGGTCGCGTCACCGAGCTGCATCCCGACGATCCCGCGCTCCCCCGCATCATCGCGAGCGCTCCTGCGATCCACGACGCGCTCAATCGATTGCTCGCGGAGGCCGTGCAGAAGGCACAAAACTCAATAGACTGAGGTCGATGGCGATCGACGAAAAGAACCGCGCGCGGCCGATCGACTTCGAGGAGGACGTCATCCAACGGCGTCCTCTTACGACGCAGACGGGGCTGGGCACGCCCGACCCCACCTCGCCAACGCCCGGAGTGCTGGCGAACGACGACAACATCGTCTTCACGACCGTGAACAACCTCGTCAACTGGGCGCGCTCGCGATCGCCCTGGCCGCTCGGCTACGGCCTGGCCTGCTGCGCGATCGAGATGATGGCGGCGTCGATGTCCCACCACGACACCGCACGCTTCGGGATGGAGGTCTTCCGCTCGAGCCCCAGACAGGCCGACGTGATGATCGTGGCGGGCACGGTGACCCACAAGATGGCGCCGCGGCTGCGCCGGCTCTACGAGCAGATGCCCGAGCCCAAATGGGTCATCGCAATGGGCAACTGCGCATCGTCCGGCGGCGAGTTCTGGGACAGCTACGCGACGCTTCAAGGAGTCGACACGATCGTGCCGGTGGACGTCTACGTGCCCGGGTGTCCCCCGCGGCCCGAGGCGCTCATCGAGGGGCTCCTGCGGCTTCGCGAGAAGATCTCGAGGGGCGGCTGAGCCATAGCCAGCACCGAGACCGAGCTAGGGCGAATTCGACAGTCCACCGGGTATGAGCTCCCGACGATCGAGGCCGAAGAGGGCCAGGTCGAGGAGCTCATCCTCAACATGGGACCACAGCATCCGTCGACGCACGGCGTGCTGCGCCTCGTGCTCAAGCTCGCGGGCGAGAAGATCGTCGATTGCACCCCCGTGATGGGGTACCTCCATCGCGGCCTCGAGAAGATCTTCGAGTGGCGCACGTACCACCAGGGGATCCGCTACGCCGACCAGGCCGACTACGTGTCGAACATGCTTCAGGAGCACGCGTACGCGGGCGCGATGGAAGCCATTGCGGACATCGACATCCCGCGGCGCGCCGAGTACATCCGCGTGATCGTCGACGAGATGAGCCGCTGCGCCTCGCACCTGGTGTGGCTCGGGACCTACGGTCTCGACGTCGGCGCCACCACTCCGGTGCTCTGGTGCTTCCGCGACCGCGAGGAGATCCTCGACATGTTCGAGGAGCTCTGCGGCTCGCGCATGAACTTCAATTACTTCCGCCCGGGCGGCTTGCTTTACGACCTGCCGCCGGGGTGGGTGGGGAAGCTTTCACGTTTTCTGGATCGGTTCGAGAAGGACATCGAGCAGGACTACGTGCCGATCCTCGATCAGAACGAGATCTTTCTCGAGCGGACCGTCGGGGTCGGCACGATCCCTCCCGACGTCGCGAAGGCGTACGGACTCACCGGACCGATGCTCCGCGCCTCGGGTGTGGACTGGGATCTTCGCCGCGACCGGCCCTATTCGGTCTACCCCGAGCTGAAGTCGCTCAAGCCGGTCGTCTACACCGAGGGCGACGCCTACGCGCGCTATCGCGTCCGTCTCGGTGAGATGCGCCTCGCGATCGCGATCCTGCGCGAGTGCCTGGACAAGCTTCCCGGCGGTCCGGTGCGCGCGCGTCTCGGTCACGTGTGGAAATGCCCGAAGGGTGAGGCCTACTACACGGTCGAGAGCGCCAAAGGCGAGGTCGGGATCTACATGATCAGCGACGGCCGAAGCCCCAATCCCTTCCGCGCCAAGATGCGCGGCCCGTCATTCGTGAATCTTCAGATTCTTCCCTGGCTGCTCAAGGGTCGGCTCGTCGCGGACGCGATCGCGATTTTGGGCTCGATCGACATCGTGCTCGGGGATGTCGACCGATGACCCAGAGCAAGCGCCGAGCTCGACCGAGGGCCCCCGCGCGATGGGGAGCCGTCCGCCAGGACGGGGGGACCCTGTCGCGTAGAGAGGGTTTCGGTCGAGCGAGGCGCGATACCGGAGTCATTGAGTGAGAGGAATCCTGACCGGCATGCTGCGGACGCTCGAGCACTTCGTGCATCCGCGTCCGGTGACGAGGAAATATCCGTACGAGAAGCGTGATCTGCCGGAGCGATCGCGCGGGCTGATCGCCCTCTTGCTCGAGCCGGAGACGAGCATCTTCAAGTGCGAGTCGTGCCTCATGTGCGAGAAGGCCTGCCCGCCGCGCGCGATCTCGATCTCCTATCGGTTCCGGGACGGCTTCCGCAAACGCCCGCCGCTCGCGCCGCGCGCGTCGTACTACCGGATCCGTATGGTGCAGACGGCGCCATACGGCGATCGTCGACCGATGTCGACCGCGGTCACGACGATCCCGGCCGAAGACGAGCGCGTCGATCTCGGACCCGTCCGCCGGATCCTCCGCGAGACGCCCGAGGGTGCCGATCGCCTAACGCGCGTGCTCTATTCGACGAACGCCGCCTACGGTTACCTGCCCTGGACCGCCTCCGAGCTGATCGCGGCTGAGTTCGGCAAGACGATGACTGACCTATACACGACGGCGTCGCTCCTCGCGAACTTCCGCGGCGCGCCGCCGGGCCGTGGCACCGCGGTGCCACGAGGTGGCCGTCGGTACACCGGCAACGTCGCCATTGCGGGTGCGTGGCCCGAGGCAAGCCCCGCCCCGGCCCACGACAAGCTCCGTGAGGCCGAGCTCAGACACGTCGTCGAGCCCACCTATGCCGGCTAGGACCGCCGCACGAATCCTCGACGGCGAGGCGCGCGGTGCACTCCAGCGCGCGAGGTCCTACCTGCCCGAGCAGCTCATCGACGCGGTCGAGAAGAGCGGTCTTCGCGGACGGGGTGGGGCGGGCTACCCGCTCGCCGACAAGCTTCGTGCGGTGCGGCGCAACGCGGATGGACGGCAGCCGTACGTCGTCGCGAATGGGTACGACGCCGATCCCGGAAGCCCGCTGGCGCGAACGCTTCTCGCGCGTAACGCCGCGACCGCGCTGCGAGGCATCGCCATCGCCGCCCACGCCGTGGATGCGAAGGAAGCCTTCGTTTATCTCCATCCCGGCGCCACCGAGGCCCGCGCGGCCGTCGAGCGCGCGATCGCGGATCACCAGGACGAGCTTGGGATCGCCATCGAGGTCGCCCTCGGGCCTGGAGGTTTCATGGGCGGCGAGGAGTCGGCGCTGCTCGCGGTCCTCGAATCGCGCCGCGCGATGGCGCGCCAGCGACCGCCTTACCCGGCCTCGCAAGGACTGAATCTGCGGCCGACGCTCGTCTCGAGCATCGAGACGCTCGCGTGGCTCCCGCTCGTGGTCGAGGAACAGGTTCGCGCGAGCACCAAGCTCGTATCGGTGACCGGGGCGGTGTCCCATCCCGGCGTGTACGAGGTCGCCCTTGGCACATCGCTCGGCGACATCGTGAGCGAAGCGGGCGGTACGACGGCGAAGCTCAAGGGGCTCCACGTGGGCGGCCCGACCGGGGGGATCCTGAACGCGACGCGGTCCGACACGCGCTTCGACTTCGACGACCTGCGAGTCGCCGGCACGCACATGGGCTCGGCGCAGGTGCGGGCGATCCCGGTCGGAACCTGCATCGTGAATGAGGCCGCGAAGCTTTTCGCGTACCTCGCGAGGGAGAGCTGCGCCATCTGTGTCCCGTGCCGTGTGGGGACGAAGCGCGTGCAAGGGATCCTCGAAGGCATGTACTCGGGCCTCGGCCGCGACAGCGATCTGCCGTGGCTCGACGAGCTGGGCGATCACATGGAACGCTTCTCACTTTGTGGCTTCGGGATCACCGCGCCGTCGATCCTGCGCACCACGATGCGCGAGTTCCCCGACGACTACCGAATTCACATTCAAGACATGCGCTGCCCGGAAGGAAGCTGCACCCCGGTGCGGTCTCGCCGGTACGAGACGATGGCGCAGCCGTGACCCTAAGGCGCGCGCGACCGGTTGAGGCTCGGGGTGCTCGCGTGCTCGCGGGTCCCTTCGCCCTGCGTCGCGTGAGCGGCGCTACGTCTGTGCGGACGGGCGAGTCCCGCTGCGCCGCGAGTCACCCACTCGCCTTCCCGGCCGCGCTCTGCGCGCTCGCGTGGACGGCCGATAGAGTGAGCTGCGCATGAGCCTGCTCGAGCGGTACACGCAACCGAGCGAGTCACAGATCCCGACGGTGGCGCATGTCGGCGAGATCCCAAGCGGACAGCCGACGTGCACGATCTGGATCGACGGCAAAGAAGTCACCGCGGTCGTCGGCGAGTCGATCCTCAGGGCGGCGCAGCGCGCGGGGTTCGAAGTCCCGACGCTGTGCGACGACGAGAAGCTCGCGCCGGCCGCCGCGTGCCGGATGTGTCTCGTCGAGATCGAGGGCTATCACCGGCCGATGCCCTCGTGCCATCTGCCGGTGCAGCCGGGCATGGTGATCACCCAAGCGTCCGACTCGCTCTTCAAGCTGCGCCGCCAGAACCTCGAATACATCCTGTCGGACCACAACGCCTACTGCATGCCCCCGTGCCAGGTCGGATGCCCGACGCACATCGACATCCCCGGGTATCTCGAGCTCATGGCAAAGGGCCAGCACGTCGAAGCCGCGCGCCTCGTCAAAGAGGTGCTGCCGTTCCCGTACATGCTCGGGCTCGTCTGCCCGAAGCCGTGCCAGGAGGTCTGCCGGCGCGGCCTCGTCGAGGAAGAGATCGCGATCTGCCAGTGCCATGGCTACACCGGCGAGATGGTCATGGAGATGGATCAGGCACCGACCCCATTCCCGCAGCTGCCCGCGACCGGGAAGCGCGTGGCGGTCGTCGGCGCGGGACCTGCGGGCCTCACGTGCGCGTACTACGCCGCGCTCAAGGGCCACGCGGTGACGGTCTTCGACATGATGGAAAAGCAGGGGGGTATCTGCCGCTACGGCATCCCCGAGTACCGGCTTCCGAAAGTGAAGCTCGACAAGGAGCTGAATTCGGTGTGGCAACTCCGTGACACCGAGTTCAAAGGCGGCATGACACTGGGTCGCGACTTCTCCATCGACGACCTCTTCACCCAGGG
>Ga0209577_10006763_pt1 | contig 10578 bp, 13 predicted proteins | sample GraSoiAngelo_109_FD_185874 | JGI IMG/M metagenome (GOLD analysis project Ga0209577, IMG submission 185874) | Grasslands soil microbial communities from the Angelo Coastal Reserve, California, USA - 14_0903_12_20cm (SPAdes) (version 2) | ecosystem: Environmental > Terrestrial > Soil > Grasslands...
TTTCGAATCGTCGCGGTCGCGCCGAGCCGAAATCGCGACCGAGCCACAAGCCGAAGGTCAGTCAAAACAGGCGTCCACCGAGGTCGGTCATTCCGAGCGCGCTGTTGCCGCGGCCGCGGCCAAACATGGCAGCGGTGCAAGGACGCGCCTGACGCGTGGAGCCCGCCACGCCACTCGGGTCGCACATGCCAGCCACGGCGCGCCAAAACATCAGGCGCATGCGGGTAAGCCGCAGCGGCGTCCGGTTCACGTGGCAAGCCTCAAGAAGCGCTAGTCAAGCTCGAAAGCCGAGCTGTAGTCCTGCTTGAGGGCAGAGTCCTGTTCGGATTTGTTGAGCACGCAGTTGCCGACGACCAGGACATCCAGTTCGTTACCCATGAAGCAACGGAAGGCATCTTCCGGCGTACACACGATCGGCTCGCCGCGCACGTTAAAGCTGGTATTGACGAGCACGGGGCATCCACTCAGCGCCTTGAACCGCTGCAACAACCGGTGGAACAGCGGGTTGGTGTCCGCACTCACGGTCTGAATGCGGGCGGAGTAATCGACATGGGTCACGGCGGGGATTTCCGAACGTGAAACGTTCAATTTGTCGATCCCGAACAATGCCTGCTCCTGCGCGCTCATAGCGCGCCGCTTGTCGTCCCTGACATCGGCGACGATCAGCATGTAGGGGCTGTCCGAATCGAGTTCGAACCAGTCCGCAACATCCTCGCGCAGCACCGCCGGCGCGAAGGGACGGAAGCTCTCGCGGTACTTGACCTTGAGGTTGAGGTTCTTCTGCATCGCGGGCGAGCGGGGATCGCCGAGGATCGAGCGTGCGCCGAGCGAGCGCGGGCCGAATTCCATCCGGCCCTGAAACCAGCCGACCGCAAGCTGATCGGACAGCGCCTTCGCCGTCGCCTCGACCATTTGGTTTTCACTCAATACGGTAAAACGCGCGCCGACCGCGGTGAGCCTTCGCTCGATCTCGCTTTGCGAGAATTGCGGACCGAGAAACGCGCCCGACATCCCATCGCTGGCCGCAGCGCTGCGTAGCTCGCCCCTGAACTGATGGTAGGCTGCGAACGCAGCACCGACCGCGCCGCCGGCATCACCGGCCGCCGGTTGAATCCAGATCCGGTCGAACTTGCCGTCGCGCAGCACCTTGCCGTTGGCAACACAATTGAGCGCCACGCCCCCCGCAAGACAGAGATTGCGGGCGCCGGTCTTGCTGGCGAGGCTGCGCGTCAGGCGCAGCACCGCTTCGTCGAGCACCGCCTGAATAGAGGCGGCAACATCCATGTGGAACGAAGTCAGCAACTGATCGGGCGTGCGCACCGGCTGGCCGAACAGTTTTGCAAACCGCTCGTTGGTCATGGTGAGCCCGGTGCAATAGTCGAAATAGGACATGTCGAGCCGAAACGATCCGTCCGGCTTCAGATCGATCAGGTGATCGAGAATGAGCTGCGCGTATTTCGGCTGGCCGTACGGCGCAAGCCCCATCACCTTGTATTCGCCGGAGTTGACCTTGAAGCCGGTGTAATAGGTCACGGCTGAATAAAGCAGACCAAGCGAATGCGGAAAGTGAATCTCCTGGAAGATCTCAAGACGGTTGCCCTCACCTAGAGCGGCCGATGTCGTCGCCCATTCACCGACACCGTCCATGGTGAGAACCACGGCCTTGTCGAACGGCGACGGATAGAAGGCCGAGGCTGCATGGCTCAAATGATGTTCGGTGAAAAGCAGCCTCGCACCATCGAACTCCTCATCGAATTCCCCAAGCTTCTTTCGCAACAGGCTCTTCTGGAACAGCTTTTCCTTCAGCCACAGCGGGATCGCCATCTGGAAGGAGCGGAAGCCTGCCGGCGCCATCGCGATATAGGTCTCGAGCAGCCGCTCGAATTTCAGGAACGGCTTGTCGTAGAAAACGACATGGTCGATGTCGGAAAGCCTTGCGCCCGTGGCTTCCAGACAGTAGCCGATCGCATGCATTGGAAACGACGGGTCGTGCTTCTTGCGTGTGAAACGTTCTTCCTGTGCGGCGGCGACGATGCGACCGTCCTCGACCAGCGCGGCGGCGCTGTCGTGATAGAACGCAGAGATGCCGAGAATGCGCATGCCTTCTCAGAACAGTGTGTAGATGAACGGCGCGAATACGGATCCCTTCGTCAGCACGACGAGACCTCCGAATACCACCATCATGATCAGGATCGGCAGCAGCCAGAATTTCTTGCGCACGCGCATGAAGCGCCACAACTCGGCGACAAAATCGATCATCAGAACTGATCTCTCATGGTTTCCGGCGCGGGTCCCGGAACGCGCGCGATCCAGTAGCTCTGCGCACCAGCCTCGCGCTTGAGCCGCAGCAAATCCCTTCCCCGCGCCCGCATCACAAGGGCAGTGGGAAAAATCGTGCCATAGAACACAAGGCCCATCACGATCGGATTGACTATTCGATGCAGGATAAGGCCGAACTTCATCCACAACCGGTTGAGCGGATGCAGCGACGACGGCCACGAGAGTGCCGCGATCAGCAACAGCACCGAAGCCACCAAAGTCCACGGCCACACGCGGCCGAGATGCCAGCCGTTGAGCAGGCTCACCAGCGCCAACGCGCCGGCCATAACGAGGCCGAACGTGCGGTCGGACCCGGGCTGTGCCACCTCGTCCCGGGTGAAAACCTCATGGGTTGACTGCTTCATGAGAACTGCCGACAAGACCCCATGATACTCGCCGTGCTTTATCAGGTATGCGCGGCGAGGTCGCCGGCTTTTTTTGGTCTGTTTCGGCCCGATCGCGGTAGTACTGGAACATCAATACTAGCCGGTAGAACACGGGAATGCAGGAACGGATGCCGGACAGCCTTTCTTCGCGCGCGCGGGCCTCGAGCAAGGCCTATTTCACGGCAAGGCGCCTTCTCATCAACACGACGCTGGTACTGTACTGCCTGGCGCTGTTTCTTCTGTTCGACTTCCTCTATTCCGCCTTCACGATGGGCCAGGAAAAGGCACGCTCGGCGCGCATCGCCGAGCCCGTCTACGATCACGGCTTAGCGGCCAATTTCGACGGCTACGACATCTGGGGCGAGGCGCGCTACCGCCTGATCACCAACAACTTCGGCTTCAAGGATTCCGCGGTGCGCGACGTGCCGCTGAAATCGAGCTCGCGCCGGATTCTGTTGATGGGAGATTCGTTTGTCGAAGGCATCGGAATGACCTTCGATAATTCTTTTGCCGGTCTGCTCGATCGCGCGGGCCACGAACGCGCCGAGAAAGTCGAATTCCTCAACGCCGGCGTCGCGTCCTATTCCCCCAGCATCTACTACAGGAAGATCAAATATCTGCTCGAGCGTGGGTTGCAGTTCGACGAGGTCGTGCTGTTATCCGATAGTTCAGACGTGGAAGATGAAGCGACCTCCTACTTCTGCATCGACGACGACCCGAAATATCACAGCCTTTGCACGACGCCGCCGGGCGCCACACCGGAACCCGCGATCAAGCGAGATTTCTTCATCGATCATTTCGTCGTCACCAACCGGGTGCGGCTCACCGTCAAGCGATGGATTCAATCCGCGCTCGGAAACCGGCGGCGGGCGATCGAGAACGATCACAATCGGATCGGCTGGACGACCAAGTCACCCGATCCCACCAGACATCGTCCGCTTGGGGTCGACGGCGGCATCGCGCGATCACTGCAAAACATGACGAAGCTTTCGGACCTGTTGGCGGACCGCGGCATCCCGCTCACGATCGTCGTCTATCCCTGGGCCCAGCAAATCGCCCAGGATGACCGCGACAGCCGCCAGGTCGCGCTGTGGCGTGATTTCTGCCCTATGCGTTGCAAGGCGTTCGTCAACCTGTTTCCGGTATTCTTCGCGGCGGCCGACAATGACAAGGACTGGTACGAACACCTCTATATCCTCGGCGACGACCATTTCTCCGCGGCCGGCAACCGCATGATGTTTGAGGAGCTGGAAAAACGGCTGCTGCCTTGAATCGTTTTCAACTACTCGGTCACGATCTTGGCGACGCAGAGCAGCACGATGCAGGCGAGGAAGAACAGATCCATGTAAGCCTTCATCTCGGCGTCGCGGCGCAGCCCGCTGACGTCGCCGACGGCCTGCTTGCGGGCGGGGGTTATCCCGGCGCTGTCCGCGGCGGTCGCCATCAGGCGCCGTGTCTCGACCTCCAGCCGCTCGATCTTCTGGAAGAAATAAAACGACCGCAACGTCGAGACTGCCCGCATGCCGGTATAGATCAGCACGAGAATCGCGATGATCGCCCGGTTATGATACTTCTCCATGAAGTTCAGGCTGAAATAGACTACCGCCAGAAATGCGAAGTTCGAGATGAAGCGGTAGACGAAGCTCAGAAGTCTCATACGTATGCTCCAACCGAGGATGGGGGCAGCCGGCATTCAACACGAAGCCGGAATTTGCAAGGGGATGTTCTGCCCGCGCCGCGTTGGTTGGGCTCGGTGTGGATGGCATGGACGTTCCGGCCTTTTAACCGGGGACGGCGACAATGCAAGGCGCTCGCGCCTGAAAAATGCCAAAGCCGGCTGTTTCACAGGCGGCGGCTGCCGGGCGGGAACCGTTACGAAGTCGTCGCCGAACCCCGGGGGCGCGCAGGCGTGAGCCAGCCCAAAGGCTCGATGGCGGTTCTGCCTCGATCGCGCTAGAATGAAATGGCCACAAGACGTGGGGTGCGCCGATGCCAAAGAAGGGAATCACGGGCCACGACGAATGGGTCGTCACCGAGGCGCTGGCAACGGCTTTCGTCGCGCTGGAGCAACTTCCGCCAAAACACCAGCCGCGGGCGCATATGGACGACATCCGGAAGCTGCTCGCCAATGGCCGCGAGCCTGCGGCCGTCACGCTGCATCTCGCCCAGGCTAAGTGCAGGCTGTTTCCCGATCTTGATCCACTGACGATCTACCAGGAGTACGGGCTCGGGGACGGATACGGCTAAAGAGCTAGCCCATGGCCGATGCGCTCGCACCGACCAACGCCCCTATCCGATACCCCAACCCTCTGGTTAAGGCGCAAGTCGCGTCGTCTCATGTTTTCCGTCCTTCAGCTCGCGTCAACATGACGTGAGAGGTGCCGAGACGCTATTGTCCAAAGATGTGACCGCGACCAGATTGAAGTCGGACCGCGGGAAAAGCGACGCAGGCGACACGAGCAAATTTGAACCAGCACATTGCTTCATGCCTCCGGTGGTTGTGATCCCGGCCCGGGCGCGCGAACATGCGCAGGTTGGCCCGAGATTCATGACGACGCTTCGGAGGAGTTGCGATGAAGACAAAGCTTTTGTTTTATCTGACGGCCGCATGTTGCCTCGTGTTGGCTTCCGCGGCGCAAGCTCGCTCGGTATACGATGGTTCGTGGGAACTTCTCTTTGTGACGCAAAGGGGCGCGTGCGATCCGACCTACAATTTCTCGGTCAACATCTCCAACGGAATTGTAACGCATCCGAATCTGGTGAGGTTCAGAGGCTACGTCGCGAGATCCGGCGCGGTTCGCGCGTCGGTGACCGTTCAGGACAAATACGCCTCGGGCTCCGGTAAACTTGTGGGCAATTCCGGCCGTGGAACGTGGAGCGGCCATTCAGGCAACGCGCGCTGCTCAGGCTATTGGAGCGCGCAACGAAACTGACAGTCGCATCCTCATTCCTATTCAATTGTCAAACAGCAAACGCAGCTCCGCATTCCCGCGGCGCGATGCGCCCGAGTCGTTGCTTACGATCACCCTCGAAAAAACAAGGGCGCAGGGAAAGCCGGGTGCTCGCCGCACCCATAGCCTCGCGTGCAGAAAAAAAGCACACGAGCGTAGTCGCCACAGGTTCGCCGAAACAATCCGACCTTCCCTGCGCAATGGTTTACGGCTTATAACGCGCTCTCCCTGGTGACCGGGCTTTATTGCCACCATCGCTTGCGGATCGCTCCGCCAACTTGACGCCAGCGTCGGGGCGTCAGGACCACACGGCTTTGCCGTCCGCCTTAGGCATCGCTCGTCTCGCGAAGCCAAAGCGTCCATCGCATCCCGCCCAACGTTCGTGACGATGGCCAACGCCCCTCGACTGGGCGAGACGGCGAAAGTTCTAGGAGTGATTTGCCCGACGGGTTAAGCGAAATATTTTTCGCCTGGGGACTGGACGACCCAAATCACGTTGAATCGCCTCACGAAATCGCCCTTTGCGCGCACGCGATTTCGCTGGCGTTTTGCTGTTCGCGACGCTGATCCGATCGGAGTCGGCTCGCCGCTGCGATCATGTTTCGTCCCAGGCCTGTCCTTTTCAATCGAAGATTCGCTCAATCGTAGATTCGGCGCAGTCTTCTGCGCGAATGTCATGGGGCAACCGAGCCCCAGCTTGATCAATGCCATTGCACCCAAACCTTAGGGAGTTCGACATGAGCAGCATTCATGTGATCCGCCTTTTAGCCTTCGGCACGTTGTTGATGCTCCCTGAGACTTCCAGGGCGCAGCAGAGCCCACCGATTGCCGAACAGATAGCCAAGACCTACGGCGTTGATTCGTTTGGGCAAATCGAGACCATCCGGTACACTTGGAGTTTGGACGCGCCCAATCTCAAGCTTTCTCACACTTGGGAATGGAGCCCGAAGACCGACGTGATCGCCTACGAGGGGAAGGACAAGAACGGCAACCCGGTCAAGGCCAGCTATCAGCGCTCACAGCTCGATAGCCAAAGCGATGCGATCAAGAAGGACGTCGATCCGGCCTTCGCCAACGATCAGTATTGGCTGCTGCTCCCGTTCCATATCGTATGGGATGGTGCGACTGTGACCGATGAGGGCACGCAGAAACTCCCCCTCGGCGAGGGTTCCGCCAAGCTGGTCGTGGCGAGATATCCCTCCGAGGGTGGCTACCAGCCCGGCGATGCGTGGGACCTCTATATTGGCGACGACAAGCGAATCCAGGAGATCGTCTACCATCGGGGCGCGAACAACCCACCCAAGCTCGTGATGGCGACCTATAAGGATTACAAGAAGGCCGGCCCGCTTCTGATCTCAATGGATCATCAGGGGACGGTCGACGGACAGCCGTTTTCGATTTCCATTTCGGATGTGTCGGTCAAGCTTATGGGATCGGACAAGTGGATCAACGCGCAATGACTGTCGGAGGGGCGCGTCCGAACGACTGAGATGTAATGCTACGGCGCGCTGCTCGGTCCGCCGCACGGTGGTGCGCCGTTGTCACGCAGCGTAACGATCTCACCAACCGATACGTAGAATAACCGTTCGATGAATAACCATTCGATTCCCGGAGCACGCGCCGATGCCCGCAAAATCCCTTCACCGATGTCTGGCACTTCCTGACCGCGACGACGAATGATTATCTGCATCAGGGAAACTGGCGCTATCTGATCCTGGCGCTGTTCTGGGCGCTGCTACTCGTCATACGGTCGGCCGCGAGTTTGTGGTCACTTGTCTACACAAGCCCATGAAGTGAGACGCCGCCCGCAACACCTGCGAGGAGGCTTGCGAGCAAAATACGCTCCATGGGCCAGCGGCGACTAACGTCCGCACCGAGGTGCCTTCTAAAACAGAATTTATTGGCAGAGCTGAAGCCGCCTTCCGATATGGTCCCCTACACTATCGGGTTAGGAGACCAATATGAAATTCGCAATTGCATCCAAACCGAAGGAGCCCGACGTGAGCAGTATTCGCCCTCAGGCTCACGGCGAGTTGAGCCGCCTCAATCTGATCTTCCTTCTGGCTCTTAGCATGCTGCTGATCTTCCCCGCAGCTTCCAGGGCGCAGACCGCCCCGACTGCCGAACAGATCGCCAAGACCTACGGCCTCGATTCGTTCGGGCAAGTTGAGGCAATCCGCTACACCTGGAATCATGCGGACGCTTCTGGTCGCAAGATCTCTCGCACGTGGGAATGGAGCCCGAAGACCGACACGGTCTCTTACGAAGGAAAAGACAAGGAAGGCAAGCCGGTAAAGGTCAGCTATCAACGCTCGCAACTCTCTCGCCAAAGCGATACGGTAACGAAGGAGATCGATCCGGCATTCGCCAATGATCAGTACTGGTTGCTGCTCCCGTTCCATATCGTGTGGGACGGCACGACCGTGACGGATGAGGGCACGCAGAAGCTCCCCCTGGGTGAGGGCTCTGCGCGGCGTGTTGTGGTGAAATACCCCTCCGAGGGCGGCTATCAACCCGGCGACACCTGGGAGCTCTACGTTGGCACCGACAAGCGAATAGAGGAGATAGTCTACCACCACCACGGCGCCCCCAAATCCCGCACCGTGATCGCGACCTTTGCGGATTACATGAAGGCTGGACCGCTGCTTATCGCAACGGATCACCGCGGGACGGCGGACGGAAAGCCGATTCGGATTTTCTTTTCGGATATGTCGGTTAAGCTGGCGGGATCAGATAAATGGGTCAACGCGCAAACCGTCGGAAGGGTTCATTCGAACGGCTGATGATGAAGCCTGCAAGACGTACTGCTCGATTGCCACAACCGGGACGCCCAAGGTAACGATTCAATTCAATCGGCGGAAGCCTAACATAGGTAGCTGTTCCTGGAGCACGTGCACATGCCCGCAAATCCCTTCACCGATGTCTGGCACTTCCTGACCGCGACGACGAATGATTATCTGCATCAGGGAAACTGGCGCTATCTGATCCTGGCGCTGTTCTGGGCGCTATTGCTCATCAGCATTGCAGTTGCCATCCAGAATTGGCGTGAGGATCCTGCGCAACGGACTGGCCGGCATCTCGGTATCTGGCTGGTGCGGGTCCTGATCGGCTGCTTGTGGTTCCAGGGCATGTTGTGGAAATTGCCGCTGCCAGTGTCCGACGGTCTGCAATACTGGACCGAACAAGAATCGACCAATGCGGCATTTGAGTTTCACCGCGCCTTCATGAAGGATTTCGTGTTGCCTCACATGAGCGTGTTTGGGCCCATTGTTTTTCTTGCCGAGCTGACCTTCGCTGGGTCGATGCTCCTCGGGCTTGCCGTGCGTTTCGTGGGCGTGTTGGCCATCGCCTATACTCTGCAACTCTGGCTCGGCCTTTATGATAATCCCTCCGAGTGGCCGTGGACTTACATGTGCCTGGCCATTGTGATGTTCCTGTTCGTGTTGGATGCCGCCGGCCGCAGCCTCGGTCTTGATGGCTGGCTGCGCCGCAAAGTCCCGGCCGTACGCGACGGGAAGGATTTTATTGGCTGGTTCTTCAACATCGCGGGCTGAAGCGCGATGAGACTAAGTTAGATCGTCATCGCGCTTTAGGTTTTTGATTGAGCATGATCTTTTCAGAAAACTGGTGTCCACTTTTCCGGATCATGCTTTAGTCGCCGTCGCTTTGGGTGAGAGACGAGCACATGATGGCACTGGCGCGCATTGTGACGCTTCTTGTGGCGCTGGGCGCAACTGGCGCATTCGCCGCCGACATTGGTTATCTTGCGCCGCCAGGAGTCCCGGCAACCGCGTTCCCCTCCCCGCAGCGACCGGTTGCGCCAATCGTCAGCCCCCGCCGCTCCAGCGAGGAGCACCGCGATCGCCTGAATGAGGCCGCTGAGATCGCCGGTCTTCTTGAACTGAAGCCAGGCATGATGGTCGGCGACATTGGTGCGGGTAGTGGCTACCACACCGTCCGGCTCTCGCCTCTCGTCGGCCCAAGCGGCTCCGTCATCGCCGAGGACGTCACGCGGGATTACCTCATCGAACTCGCCAGGCGAACGGAATCCCTGAAGCTGATAAATGTCATATTCGCGCTGGGCGAACCACACGACCCGCGCCTGCCCGCTTCCTCGCTCGATGCCGCACTCCTCGTGCACATGTATCACGAGATCGCGCAACCCTATATCTTCCTCTACAATCTCGCGCCCGCCTTGAAGCGGGATGCGCGGGTCGGCATTGTCGACCTCGAGCTTCCAACCTCGGAGCACGGTACGCCAATCAAGCTCTTGCGCTGCGAACTCTCCGCCGTCGGCTATCACGAGATCGCCACCCATCAGCTCGCTGGCGACGGCGGATACCTGGCGGTGTTCTCCGCACCGGAGGAAGCGGGTCGAAAATCTCCTAAGGATATCGTTGCCTGCGGAGAACATGCCGGCACGCGCTGATCGTCCGATGGAGGTCGGTGCTCCAGATGAGCGAAGCGACATCCGGGGCCAATCGCTCAACATACGTCCCGCATGTCGCTGCGCTCATGCGGGCTACGTGATCAGCAAGTCGAAGGCCAGAGTGTAGCCCGGATGAGCGAAGCGACATCCGGGGCCAATCGCTCACATACGTCCCGCATGTCGCTGCGCTACAGTAGGCTCCATACAATTACTCTCTACCAGGCATTTTCTGGTATCGCAGCTCAAGTGCAAGGCGGACAAACGTCGCCGAAATGGACCAGGCCGCCTTGACCCCGGCGATGAAATTGCCGGACACCTTCGATACCCCGCCAATCCGGCGCCGCTGCCCGACGGCAATCTCCAGCGCCGGTAAGCCGGCGGCTGCGACCCGCATCAGCATTTCGAGGTTCCAACCGTATGTCTGCTCCCGCATGCCGAGACGCATCAGTTCATCCCGCCGGATGGCGCGAAATGGCGAGAGGTCAGTAAAGCT
>Ga0209577_10006764_pt1 | contig 10578 bp, 12 predicted proteins | sample GraSoiAngelo_109_FD_185874 | JGI IMG/M metagenome (GOLD analysis project Ga0209577, IMG submission 185874) | Grasslands soil microbial communities from the Angelo Coastal Reserve, California, USA - 14_0903_12_20cm (SPAdes) (version 2) | ecosystem: Environmental > Terrestrial > Soil > Grasslands...
CCGACTGCTGGGCGCGACCGTAATTGTCACGGGATTGTCGCCCGAGGTCGCCCAGACTCTGGTGACCATCGGAGTGGATTTAAACAAGATGAATACGGCTGGCGATCTGCAAGGAGGGATCGAGCAAGCCGAACGATTGCTCGGCTACAAAGTCATCCCGATCGCAGAAGCCAGCTGAACTCTATCGAGGCAGCGACAGTGGAAGTCCCGATTCTCAAACAGGGTAGCTACTTAATCGCCACAGTACAAGGGGCTTTGACCGATGCCGACCTGCTCGAACTTCGCGCGGCTCTGCTCGAACGTGTGGTTCGAATGCGATCTCAAGGAGTAATCCTGGACCTCACGGCCCTCGATGTCATGGATTCGTTTGCGTCCCGCACCATTCGTGAAATCGCCGATATGATTCGACTTCGTGGTGCCGCAACCGTGATTGTGGGGATTCAGCCTGAAGTGGCCTTCGCTATGGTGCAGCTCGGCCTGACCCTGGAAGAGGTGACCACAGCCCTAGACCTGGAAGAGGGGCTGGCGTACCTGAATCAGAAATCCAAGGAAGCAAGGATCTGAGAGATCTATTAACGTGGCAGCGGATGAAGTGCGCGTACAAATCGTGTCGGACAGTGACATCGTAGCTGCTCGGTCTATGGGGCGCACGCTCGCGATCAAATTGGGCTTTTCGTCGGGAGATATCACGCTGATTGCGACGGCGATCTCCGAGTTGGCGCGCAATATCCTTTCCTATGCCCGGCAGGGTGAAATCCTCCTCAGAACGGTCGACGGATCTAACCGCACTGGCATCTTGATCGTCGCCTCCGACGAGGGGCCTGGGATTTCCGATATTCGCCAAGCTCTGCGTGATGGCTTCTCAACCTCGGGAAGCCTGGGGATGGGGCTTCCTGGGGTGCGCAGGTTGATGGACGAGTTTGAGATTACTTCTGAGCCGATGCACGGCACGACTGTGAAGGTTAAAAAATGGAAACAGTGAGCCTAGGGGCTCTAGAATGGGGCGTTGCTAGCTCTGTATTGCCTGGAGAATCGCAGTCGGGAGATCACTACGTTGTTTGTGCTTTTCCTGATGGAGTTCTCGTCGCGGTCGTGGATGGGCTCGGGCACGGGGACCAGGCAGCAGCGGCGGCAAAGAAGGCCGTCGGCGTCTTAGAAGCGAGCGCCCAGGAACCGCTCATCGCACTCGTGCGGCGGTGCCACGAGGAACTTACGGCCACTCGGGGCGTGGTCATGAGTGTTGCATCCTTCAGCATTTCCTACGGCCTGATGACCTGGCTGGGTGTGGGCAACGTCCAAGGTGTCTTGCGTCACTCCGGAAGCCAGAAGCCCAAGCCCCCAGAGGTACTCTTGCTCCGCGCCGGTGTTGTGGGAATGTTCCTACCGCCGCTGGCTGCCGCGGTCCTACCCGTTCTTCCAGGTGACATCTTGATCTTCGCAAGCGACGGGATTCGAGGGGAGTTTGCTCAGGCGCCCCTTGAGGCCGATACGCTTCAAAAGGCGGCTGAGAATATCCTGTCGCAATTCGCGAAGGGCAACGACGACGCTGTGGTTTTGGTCGCAAAGTTTCTGGGAGGAGACCGGCATGAATGAAGCAGTCCCCGAGCCGATGACGCAGAACCCCGTGGAAAAGGGATGCGAAGAACGGTATTTCCAGGCTTTGAGGGCTTACTTAGAAGGTGCAGGAGAACAGGCGTTGGGACAGGCGTACGAGCTGGGGCGCACTACCGTGAGCGAGGGCAAGGGAATTCTAGAGTTCGTGGCCATGCACCATGCCGCCTTGCAAAAGCTGCTCTCCGATCACACAACGGCTGGCGATGCTACGCAGGTGTTGCGCCACGCAGAAGAATTCCTAGTGGAAGGTCTATCGCCCTACGAAATGACACATCGGGGTTTCAGCGACGCAATTGCTTCTCTCCGACACCTCAACCAGACGCTCGAACACGAAATTCAGAAGATTGCGCACGCAGTCCACGACGAAGCCGGGCAGTTGCTTGTGGCTGTCCATCTCGCCTTGGCCGAAGTAGCTCGCGACCTCCCCTCCTCCATGCGCGGCCACTTAGAGCCAGTGACTGGGCTTCTTGACCAACTCGAAAAGCAGCTCCGGCGCCTATCGCATGAACTCCGGCCAACGGTTCTCGACGATCTGGGGCTGGTGCCCGCGATCCGCTTTTTGGCCGATCGGGTTTCGAAGAGAACAGGATTGGTTATCCCCGTCATAACGAGGCTTGAGGACCGACTTCCTAGGAACATTGAGACCGCCGTGTACCGTATCGTGCAAGAAGCTCTCACGAACGCGGCCAGACATTCCGGAGCCCGGAATGTGAGAATCCGGTTGGAACGGGTGGGCCGAGTTTTGCGCTGTGCGATCGCGGATGACGGTGCAGGATTTGAGACGTCGGCGGTTCTGGCGAGCCAGCCCCGCAAAGGACTGGGGCTCTTAGGAATTCAGGAACGTCTGAGTGCGGTTGGGGGAACCCTGAAGATTCGCTCTATCCTTGGTAAGGGAACTGAACTGTTGATTGAGCTTCCACTGGAGGAATGAAATGCCTATCCGAGTCCTTCTTGGGGATGATCATACCGTAGTCCGCCAGGGCATCAAGTCGTTACTGGAACGGCAGGGCATCCAAGTCGTCGGCGAAGCCGGGGATGGTCAGGAGCTAATCCGTCTCGCCGGTCAGCATTCTCCGGATGTGGCTGTAATTGACATCGGCATGCCGTTACTTAACGGGTTGGATGCTGCTCGTGAGCTGAAGCGATCCGCTCCGAAAACCAAGGCAATATTATTGACACGTCATGATGAAGATGAGTACTTGATCGAGGCGCTGCGAGCAGGCGCCAAAGGATACGTCCTCAAAAATCAAGCAGCGAATGATCTCGTTCACGCGATTCAGTTGGTGTTTCGCGGTCAGGTTTATTTGAGCCCCGGCATGTCCAGTGTCGTGGTGAATGCATATTTGTCAAAGGCTGCACTTCCTGCTGATCCGATCACCTTACGCGAACGTGAGGTACTTCAGTTGATTGCGGAGGGGAAATCCACTAAGGATATCGCCTCACTCTTGGGAATTAGCGTGAAAACCGCCGATTCACATCGATCGCGGCTCATGCGAAAGCTGGATATTCATGAAGTTGCCAGCTTGGTGCGCTACGCTGTTCGAAAGGGTCTAGTTCAACCCTGATGGAACCCTCTTCCCGGATTGTACCTACAGGGAGGTGAGTGATTCACCTAAGTTTAATGCATACATTCACCCGCTTTTTGCGGGCCCTCAAATGAGACACCCTCCTGGCATGATGCGAGGCGGCGGGCTAGGCAAGCCCGTGGGGATGGTCGTCGAGCGACGAAGGCCGGAAGATGCGTGAGACCGGACGAGTGGAAAGACGCTTTGCGATTGGCGTTCCTGTGCACATCGCGAGCCTTGATCGACTGTCGCTGGTGGAAACAGCGATGACGGAGAACGTGAGTCTTTTCGGCGCAAGAATCCTCGCGAAGAGCACGTGGAGAACAGACGAGCGTATGGTCATCGAATCAACACGAGGGCCAGACCGATGCCCGGCGCGCGTTATATATTGTCAGGCGCTAAAGACCGGGGAAACGGCGGTCGGGGTACGCTTGGCAAGAGCATGTCCGGATTGGATGAGCCGCGCTATGCGGATGCGATAGCGTGAGCTCTCCGGACTCCCCTTGTTTGCTCGGACTCGTGGGCGTAGGACGGGCCGCAGCATGCTCACCGGCCATTCGGCTACTTGGCTTAAGCTAGCTATTTGAGCGCCAAGTTTCGAGGGGCAAACCGCCAAGCTACTGGGTCGACGAGGCCAACTGGTCCCGCGTGCTTGAGGTAGGTGTCGATGGAAGTGACCACCATGCGGGCTTCCCACCTGATCCCGAGGTCGACACCAGCGAGGACAACGCGAGCCCAGACATCAATGACAATGCCCTTGTCCAAAATCCGGTCGAGCAAGTCGACCATGTGGGGCTCGCGGGTAGCACGTCGGATCATCCTAAGTCTCGATGGCTTCTTTACCGTCCTTGGCTTCACCGCAAGAGATCGGAAGGAATACCAATCTAGAAGCTCGCGAAGCTTTATTTACACCGCTAGCTGGTCGTTCGCGATAATTCGAGAAGGCAATTACAGTAGATATCCGCCCGGAGCGGGTTCTCGCCTCTAGAATTCTATAATCCCTGGAGATACTTTGTCTGTTCGATACCGGAATCACCCTAACCCGACGAACTGTTTCCCGTATTACAGGGGGATGGACCTCGCCCACTCTGACCTCGTTCTATTTCAGCCGACCGCCACAACGTTAGCACTGCCGCTGGCTGAATTCGATAATCCTGATAAAGCCGTTGAGTTAACTATAATAAGATTAAAGCTCGCGCAGTCGAGTTTTCTCGGTGGTTCGAAGTAACGCGGCGGCAGCGGGCCATCGCCTCCGCAACTCTTGCAGGCATCGCGTTAATCCGATGCGTTTCTGCAAGCCCGTCCCGAACCCGGCTGCGAAAAACGGAACCATCGCGGCATCGCGCGCACGCTTGGTCGTGTTCCTCGACTGTAGGTCTCACCTTGACTAGTTGCTTCGCCCTGGCTCAGCGTCCGCACGCGTGCTGAAGCGTTCCCTATCCAACGCTGCCTTCCCGGACTAACGGAAGTGGTGGTGAAGTTAGCTGCGCGCTTTTCTTTCGTCTGAAAGTAAGCTGCTGATTGTTGGGACCAGCGCTTTGGCGCTTTCAGATTTCGGTATGAAAGTGCTATTCGAGAACAAGCGCGCGAGGTGCTCCGCTTCCTGCGAGTTGTAGTGGCTGCTGATGAGGACAATCTTCGTTTCAGGAGCGAGCTGGCGTATCTCGTAAGCTGCTTCGATGCCATTCATTTCCGGCATCACGATATCGAGGACAACTACGTGGGGTTTGAGTTCGCGCGTACGCTTGATGGCCGTCTTGCCGTTTTCAGCTTCGTAGATTTGCCAATGGGATTGCCGGGCCAAAAGCGAGCGCAAGGTACGAAGCACGTACGGCTGGTCATCGACTACAAGGATTTTCGCGGGTATAGGCACGGTAGCCGGGCAGGCAGTTGGGAGGGGACCACGCGATGCCCGAGCAGAATATAGCAATACGAGTGCGTCCGTTCAATAAGGGATAGACCCTATGACGGCGAGGCTGGGTAACCTCCTGTGGCACTTCTCGCAGCAATAGACACTAAGGGGCCAGAGCAGACGCTTCAAAATCGTGACCGTATGCCGATTGGTGTGCCAGCGGAGTCTCGGCCCGTCAGCAGAGCGTCGCGTCCATTTCAGCGTGCACGGCACGTCCGCATTTCCCTATATCTAAGATCGGTCGGAATTCTGCCCGGAGTTTGGTCGCGAAATCACCCTGCACACCCTGCACATTCCTCAGGTAAACCCAGCCAGCACTGCTGACCCTCGAGGCCATCGATGCCCCGTTGATCGTGGCGTTTCTCGATCACTTGGAGAAGCATCGCGGACTGAGCGCACGCAGTCGGAATTTGCGGTTGACCGCCATCCACTCCTTCTTTCGATATGCCGCGTTCGAACTGCCGGACCATGCCGCCCAGATCCAGCGCGTGCTGGCCATTCCCAACAAGCGCTTTACGCGGCGTCAAGTACATTTCCTCACTTGCCCGGAGGTCGAGGCCTTGCTCGACGCACCCGATCAACGCACCTGGTTCGGCCGGCGCGATCACGCCTTCCTCTTAGTGGCGGCGCAGACGGGGCTCCGTTTGTCGGAGATGACCGGATTGACGCGCAATGATGTCACGCTCAGTACAGGCGCTCACGTACGCGTGATCGGGAAGGGCCGCAAGGAACGCTGTGTCCCTTTGGCCAAGCACACGGTCGCCGTACTGAAAGCTTGGCTCCGCGAACCACCGCGCGGCGACGGGCAGGTACTATTTCCCAATGCCCGTGGCACGCGTCTCAGCCCTGACGGCATACATTATCTGATGGTCCGTCATGTCAAGACCGCCGCCAAGGTCTGTCCGTCATTGAAGGACAAACGCGTGACAGTTCACTGCTTGAGGCACACCGCGGCCATGGACCTTCTGCAAGAGGGCGTGGACCGCTCTGTGATCGCCCTGTGGCTCGGCCACGAATCTGTGGACACGACCCAAATTTACTTGGAAGCGACGTTGGCGATGAAGGAGAAGGCGCTCAGCAAAACAAAACCGCTGAACGGCAAATTCAAACGGTATCGACCCGGGGACAAGCTCCTTGGTTTCCTCAACAACCTGTAGAGTCAAGAAAACTATGCCGAGTGGTTCGCGAGCCGCGTCCGCGCTTTGAGCAGTCATTTGGGCCTAAACGCGACAGGCCCTCAGTCACTCGGCAATAGTCCGGGACGCGGAATAGTGCCGACAATTCCGCATGCGGAATTGCCGGCATACGTACTCAACTTTGCTGCGAAGTGTCGGCACCGAGTTCAAGGTGATGCAGGAACTACTGCGGCATTCCTCGATGCGGTCAACGATGGATGTTTACACGCAGGCTATTACGCCAGCTAAGCATGCAGCGCAAGCCGCCGTCGTGTCGTTGGTCTTTTCTTCCGATGCGAACGGAGCATCAATCTTTGGCGGACAGGGAACCGCTTCCGCTTAGCCGAACAAAAAGGGCACAAAAGGGCGCGAAGTGCGCCCTTTTCGCGCCCTCAAGGATCTCAACAGAACTCACCTAACTCTTGTGAAAAGAATGGCGGGGACGACGGGACTCGAACCCGCGACCTCTGCCGTGACAGAAACTCCCGAAGGATGCGGTGCGGGGCATCGACCCTCCGCATTCCGATAGTCATGCATTGGCTTTGTGAAGCTTCGCACACCGGAAGCTATTTACTCTCGAGATCACGTCGATAACTTCTTGCGGCTTTCTTGACCTTTAGCATTCGTGCGTGCTTAATACCTGCCGGAGGTTTTATGGATATTATTGGAGCATTGCGACAGGAAGAGTCGAAGCTACGGCGACAGTTGACGGCAGTCCAGGGTGCCATCGCCGCTTAGAATGGTGGTAAGACTGTAGCCTCACGGCGTAATGTCAACAGTCCGAACGGTACACGGTAAGCGAACCATGTCCGCCGCTGTCCGGGCTAGGATATCTCGGACAGCGAAGGCACGCTGGGCGAAGATCAAGGCGGAGAAGGCAAGGAAGGCGAAGTAGGGGCGGCTGGGCGAAATCCTATTCATATCTCATATGACGTTGTTCTCAAGCGGCTGACTGCTCGCGCTCCTTGCAGTCGCGGCACAGACAAATCCAAGCCACGGCCTCCAGCCTCACTTTGGAAATGGGAGCCCTGCACATCTCGCACACCCAAACCGGTCCTGAGTGATGCGGGCTGAATGCGTCCGTGATCGCCCGCAAGAGATCGGCCCCATATGCCGATGCGGACGGCAAAATTTCTTCCGCAACACTCGGTTCCACCACATCAAAGCACCGGTTACCGCCGAGATGCCGGGCACAAGCCCCAAAAAGCTCCAGATCACCTTCGTCAACCAATCGAAATCGCCCACATGGAGTCGCGCAATCAAGGTGAAGAAAAGAGATGAATCGCCGAAACGATCCCGCGGATGAATCGGAGGACCGAGGACCGTAGGCAGACAAAAATCCCCGAGATTCCCCAGACGAACAAAAAGACCCAGCACCAAAACCCGATTGCACTATGTAGATCCCAATTGAACCGCGGGAAACGTGCGTCCCACTTGATTTTGGTGCTGCATCGCCAATGCTTAATCCCCGGCCACCAGAGAATGGCTCCGGTTAAGGAAAGCAGCGTGAGGAGACAGGAAGCAATGCCGTTCACCAGACGCCCGGTATTCCCACCTAAAAGATTATTATGTAAGTCGGTAAGCCATGCGAAGATGTGCTCGATCACCGTATAACGATCGCCCAGATCCGCGCCCGTGTAGGGATTGAATAGGCGTTCGATTCGCTTGTGGTCGCGCTCCTGTCCGATTAAATCATGGCGACCGCAATGCCATCGACCAATACTGGGATGAGAACGCCGATTATGTAGGCATTGACGGCCAATTTATCCACGGGCGACAACAAATGCGTGATTTCTTCGCTAAGCTTCTCAAGTCGGGCGCCGGAACAGAAGTCGGTGTCATTGAGCAAGTTCGTTTCCTCCGTTCCGACATGGCTATCGTGGACGGCTCCTGGACAATCACTGGCATGAAAGATGCGAATGGAAAACCTCGGAAAACCGCTGCCGGTGCTTCGAGGTCGCGGCTGTGAAGTCGTGCAGAGAAAGCGTGGTCGATGGCGCTTTGTCGCGACACGAGAAATGGTGGTCTGGACGCCTCAGTAACGCGCCATCTACCGTTCACCCGACCGCACCAGAGGAACAGCATCGAATGGGACAAATCCCGCGTGCGACCTAGTTTGTGGAAGGCTCCTCGATATGGTCAATCACCAAAACATTCACAAGCCCGGTTTCCGCGTCCAGTCTAAGCCCGAGTTGCTGGTGTAGTGCTTCCGGGAACCGGGAACTTCGGCAGTGAGGGATCGGGTTGGAAATTACGCACTCGATAAAGGTTGGGCTCGGGTACGAACACGATACTGAAATCGAAACTCCCGTTGAGGCCGGTGTTATCCAAGACTTCGCGGTCAAGGTGCCCGACTACAGCCACGTGGCTTGCTATCTGCGGCATCGTAAGATTTCGCGCCTCAATCTGAAAATGGGTCGGTGCGTTATGCGGCAAATCGAACCCAAGGAGCGCACCGCAAGTAGTTGCGAATCCGCCGACCTTTGTTCGAGGCATCGGTTCGGAACCTGGCGCAAGCGGAATGGGCGTATTAGAGCAGGGCGGATCATCAGAATGCGGCTGGAGCCGAGATCCTGTCTTTCCGGGCTCGATTAGGTTAAGCGCGAATATTGGGAGTTCTCGCATCTCAAAATGGACCGCCAGTCGGAAACGATCCACAAGCAAAGATTGCATCATCAGACGCATTTGATCTGTGGTTGGACTACCTTGCGCTTGCCCCTCAATATCAAAAGGCGTTTTGGCCCAAGTCGGCAATTGCGATTCCAGAAAGTGGGTCTGGTAGGGTGTGAGTTTGTATGCAGACTCGATGTATGCGCTTAGCGGAAACTTAACTGCCGAAAGAAGATTTCCGTTGGGGGTGCTCTCATCCAAATCACTAAGATTGATGCTGGTCTGTGTGCGGCTGCCCTTTACGCTAGGCTTGACTGAGACAAACTCGAACTTCCGCTGGCCGCCTGCCACCGCCTCCCATGTTACTCGCGGTGACGAACCCAGCCAGGGTTCGCGAGCCTCCTACCAACAAGAATGGCTCCCTCAGACCTACCTCATGGTTCCAAGACAACCGAACGACGCAGCCTTCAACGCTGGGCAGTGGCGGTGCTGACGAGTAAACGGCGCTACAGCTCGACAGGAGGAACGGCGGTCCAACCCGGGACAAGTGCGAGGATCCTATGCCGATAAACTTGGTACCCGTGTGAGAGCCCTGGCGCGAAGACCATGGTGCGACCACCAGAGGGCCCCCTCTGAGTAGCCGCGCATTCGCTTCAGGAGATTTCTATCTTGTGCGAATTGTGCGTGATCGGCTTACCACGATTGGATGGCAGGATGTTTGCCAGACGACAACTGCAAGACCGCGCTTGTTGTGACGGCCACGATCATTGTCCGTAATTTAGGAGCCCAATTTCTTTCGGGGAGTTGACGAATAGGTCGGCGACCAAGGGGGCTAACGCGGAAAGTGAGTGTGCTTCGCTCAAGCCCTCGAATCAGAGGCGCAAAGCGTGTACGAAGCGAGTGGATGGATTCATTGTCAGGTGGAACCATTTTCGACTAGAGAGTGAATTGTAATCAGGGAGCTCAAATTGGCCTCTTGGTGTAGAAGTTGTGCTGACTGAAAGACTAAGAACGAACAGGAGGGAATATGAAACCTGGATTTAAGTACGTCCCGGCAGCGCTCACTGTTCTTTTCGGGTTGGCGCTGCTTACAGCTAGTCCGAAGTTCCACCTTCTTCCGGGACTTCGGGCTAGTGTCCATGCTCAATCGAATTCGATCAACAACAACCCCATCCCCAATTCTGTAAGCGCCTTCTCCCTTGCAACTGGCGGCATCTCAAACTTTGTCGCAGTTCCGTTTCCGGGCAAGGAGGGGACGTGTCCTGAAGATGCTGAAGAAGTAGGTGACGCGGAAAGTCCTCTGAATGTTAAGCAACACGTGGCTGTGAAGGTCGTTAAGGATTGCAACGGCAACACTAACGGCACCACGGACTTTGATGACGAGAAGGGTGATAAATGTGTTGGGACCGCGGCCAGGCTTATTGAAAGCATTAACAAGGCGGCGGCGGAGGTGGATGGCGACTGCGACGCGAGCGTCGCTAGCGGCATTGCCACAAGAGCTAAATACGTCTTTTTCATCATCAAGAAGGCTCCTTATGGGGCATTCACGCTCAGCTGGATTACTCCTACAGGTTTGACGTTCAATACGTCGGGGTCACTGACAAGCGGTTATGCTCTGATCCGATAGAGCATCCCTCGCAGTAGGGACTATTGTCGACAAAAGGAGCATTTACTGTTAGGGATTATCACCTTCGGATCAGAG
>Ga0209577_10006765_pt1 | contig 10576 bp, 20 predicted proteins | sample GraSoiAngelo_109_FD_185874 | JGI IMG/M metagenome (GOLD analysis project Ga0209577, IMG submission 185874) | Grasslands soil microbial communities from the Angelo Coastal Reserve, California, USA - 14_0903_12_20cm (SPAdes) (version 2) | ecosystem: Environmental > Terrestrial > Soil > Grasslands...
CCCGCCGGCCGCCTCGATCTTCTCTCGGGCTGCCTTACTGAACCCGTGCGCATGGACGGTCAGTGGCTTGCTCAGCTCACCGCGCGCGAGCACCTTTACCGGCACCCCCTTGCGGCCTGCGAGCCCCTTGGCGCCAAGCTCCTCGAGCGTCACCGCCGCGCCGGACTCGAACCGTGCCTCGAGATCGGCCACGTTCACCGGCTGGGTGTGCGTCCGGAACGGCTCGAACGGCATCGACTTCTTCATGTGCGGGCCGCGCAGCTTGCGCATCCGCATATGGATCGGGTTCTGTCCCCCCTCGAAGCGCGCACGCCGCTTGGCGCCCGAGCGCGAGCCCCAGCCCTTGTGGCCGCGTCCGGCGGTCTTGCCGGTCCCCGATCCCTCGCCCCGACCGACGCGCTTGCGCGGCCGCCGCGACCCGGGCACCGGCTTCAGGTTGTGCAGCCCAATCCGCTCGCCCTCAGCCATCCTCGGACACCTCGACCAGATGCCGCACCTTCGCGATCATCCCCCTGACTTGAGGCGAGTCATCCCGCTCAACCGTGTGCCCAATCCGCCTCAGGCCGAGCGAGCGCAGCGTGTCGACCTGACGCTTGTCGGAGCCGTTGCGGGAGCGCGTCTGAGTGATCTTGAGGGTGCTCACTCCTCAGCCTCCTCGGATGACCCGGCGGAGGCCGAACCGCCGGCCGCGGACGCTCGCGCCGTGTCGGAATCGCGCTGGCCGTTCGCGCTCGAAGCGGGGTCCGCGCCGAGGGATTCGGCCCCGCCATCAGCCGATGCCGAAGGACCCTCCAATCCCAAAACCCGGTTCACGGACAACCCCCGCAACTCTGCGACCTCGTGAGGCGTACGCAGCGACTCCAGCCCGGCCATGGTGGCTTTCACAAGGTTGATCGGATTCTGCGAGCCGAGGCTTTTGGAGAGGATGTCGTGGATCCCCGCCAGCTCCAACACCGCCCGCACGCCCCCGCCCGCGATCACCCCGGTACCCGGCGAGGCCGGCTTCAGCAGCACGCGGCCCGACCCGTATACGCCCAGAGTCTGGTGGGTAATCGTCGAGCCGTGCTTGGGCACGCGGTAGAGGTTCTTCTTGGCCCGCTCGACAGCCTTCTGGATCGCCACCGGCACCTCGTTGGCCTTGCCGTAGCCGATCCCGACGATGTCCCGCTCGTCGCCCACCACCACCAACGCGGTGAAGGAGAACCGGCGTCCGCCCTTGACCACCTTGGCGACGCGGTTGATCTCGACTACTCGCTCCTGGAGCTCGAGACCGGCAGATGAGACGGAACGGTCGCGCGTTGCCATCGGATCACCCAGGGTACCCGGTCTAGAACCGGAGCCCGCCCTCTCGCGCGCCCTCCGCGAGCGCCTTCACGCGACCGTGGTACTGGTAGCCGCCGCGGTCGAAAACGGCCTCCTGGATGCCGGCGGCACCGGCGCGCTCCGCGATCAGAGCGCCTGCGCGGCGTGCCTGCTCCATCCTCTTCAGCCCGCGTAGGTCCGGCTCGATCCAGTTCACGGACGCCAGCGTTCGCCCGGCGTCATCGTCGATTAGCTGCACGAGTACGCCCCGGTTGGAGCGAAACACCGACACCCGCGGGCGCGAGGCGGTGCCGTGGATCTTTGCCCTGACGCGGCGCCGGCGCTTGAGCCGCTTGGCTGGCTTCGTCAACACCGTCATGCGCGCTTGCCGACCTTCCGGGCCACGTACTCGCCCTCGTAGCGGATCCCCTTGCCCTTGTAGGGCTCGGGCTTGCGCTGCTTGCGGATGATCGAAGCGATCTCCCCAACCTGCTGCTTGGAGATCCCCTTGACCACGATCCGGGTTGGCTGCGGCACCTCGAACTCGATCCCGTCGGGAGCCTTGACCTGTACGGGATGGGAATAGCCGAGCGCGAGCTCGAGGTCGCGGCCGCGAAGCTGGGCGCGGTAGCCCACGCCCTGGATCTCCAGGCGCTTCTCGAATCCCTCGGTCACGCCCTGCACCATGTTCGCGATCAGCGAGCGGGTCAAGCCGTGCAGCGCGCGATGCTCGCCCCGATTCGTGGGCCGCTTGACGAGGATCTGGCCGTCGTCCTGCTCGACCAGGATGTCGCGGTGGATCCTCTCCGATAGCTCGCCGCGAGGTCCGTTGACCGTCACCCGATCGGGCTCGATCGAGACCGTGACGCCGCCCGGTACCGGGATGGGCTGCCTTCCGATCCGGGACATCGCGCTACCAGACCCTCGCCACGACCTCGCCGCCGATGCCCTCGATCCGCGCGTCGTGGCCGGTCATCAGCCCCTTGGACGTGGAGATGATCGCGGTCCCCATTCCGCCTTGGATGCGTGGGATGTGGTCGTGGTCGACGTACGTCCGCCGGCCGGGCCGCGAGACGCGCTCGAGGCCGGTGATTACGGGCTTGCGCTCGGCCGTGTACTTGATCGTCACCGTGATCTCGTCGCCGGGACGCCCCTCTCGCGCGGGGTGGACCGCGTAGTCCTCGATGTAGCCCTGCTCCTTGAGGATCCGCGCGACCTCTTGCTTGAGCCCCGACGCCGGGGCGGTGAAGTCCACATGTTGAGCCTTCGCTGCGTTGCGCAGGCGCGTTAGGAAGTCGGCAATCGGGTCGGTCATGGACATGCGATTACCAGCTCGACTTGGTCATCCCGGGGATGTAGCCCTGGTGCGCCAGCTCCCGCAGGCAGATCCGGCACACACCGAACTTGCGGTAGACGGCGCGAGCGCGCCCGCACCTGCGGCAGCGGGTGTAGCCCCGCGTCTTGTACTTCGGTGTCCGCTGTTGGCGGACGACTTGTGAAATCTTGGCCATGTTCCTTACGTTGCAGTTGCGGTGGCCGCTGGCTCTGCCGGGCGGCCCTCTCTTGAGAATGGCATTCCGAGCGCCTCGAGCAGCGCGAACGACTCCTCATCGGTGTGGGCGGTGGTGGTGATCGTGATGTCGAGCCCCCGCACCTGGTCGACCTCGTCGTAGTCGACCTCGGGAAAGATGATCTGCTCGCGCACGCCCAGCGAGTAGTTCCCGCGGCCGTCGAATGCGCGCGGATTCAGCCCGCGGAAGTCGCGGATCCGCGGGATCGCCACGGACATCAGGCGGTCGAGGAACTCGTACGAGCGCTCGCCCCGCAGGGTGACCGCCACGCCCACCGGCATCCCCTCGCGCACCTTGAACTGCGCGATCGACTTCCGGGCCCGCCTTACGCTCGGCCTCTGTCCGGTGATCGTAGCGAGCTGGCTCGTGGCCGCCTCGAGCATGTTCGAGTCCTGCTTGGCGTCGCCGACGCCCATGTTTACGGTGACCTTGGTGATCCGTGGTGCCTGCATCGGGGTCGAGTAGCCGAAACGCTCCACCAGCGCGGGGCGGATCTCCTCGCGGTAGCGCTGCTTGAGTCGTGCGTTAGCCATCAATCGATCCTGGTTCCGCTGCGTTTCGCGATTCGGTAGCGCTTGCCGTCCTGCACCTCGACTCCGAGCCGGGTCGGCTTGCCGTCCTTCGGATCGGCGAGCATCACCTTCGAGAGGTGGATCGGGCCCTCCTTTTCGATCACGCCGCCCACCTGCTCGGCGCGCTGGGCGCCCGCCACCTGGCGGGGCCGCTGGTGGCGCTTGACCATGTTCAGACCCTCGACGTACAGGCGGTCCTTGGCCGGCTCGACGCGAAGCACCTTGCCGCGCTTGCCCCGGTCCTTGCCGCCGATCACGATCACGTCGTCGCCCGACTTGATCCGCGCCGACATGTCTAGAGCACCTCCGGCGCCAGCGAGACGATCTTCATGAAGTTGCGCTCGCGCAGCTCGCGCGCGACGGGCCCGAAGATGCGCGTGCCACGCGGGTTGTTCTGGGCGTCGATCAACACGGCGGCGTTCTCGTCAAAGCCGATGTAGGTCCCGTCCTCGCGTCCGTAGGACTTCTTCGTCCGCACCACCACGGCGGTCACTACCTCGCCCTTCTTGACCGAGCCCTGCGGGGTGGCCTGCTTGACGGTGGCGGTGATCACGTCACCCACCCCCGCATAGCGGCGGCGATGTCCGCCCTTGACACGGATCACGAGGATCTCCCTGGCGCCGGTGTTGTCCGCGACGCGAAGCCTGGTCTCGTTCTGGATCACTCAGCACGCTCCACCACTTCAACCAGCCGCCACCGCTTGGCCCTAGACAGTGGCCGCGACTCGCGGACGATGACCGTGTCGCCCACGTGCGCGTCCTCGCGCTCGTCGTGCGCGTGCAGTGTGGTCGAGGTGCGCACGATCTTCTCGTAGCGCGGATGCCGCCGTGCGAGGTCGATCCGGACGACGATCGTCTTGGTCGCGCGATCGGATACAACGATCCCCTGACGGGTCTTCTGCTGGCCCGGATGCTGCTCGCGGCGAGTGGCAAGCGGCTCAGGTGTCGGGGCCGAGCTGCGCGCCGCGCGGCTCTTCTCCCGCTCACGCGCGCGCCGCCCGCGTCTAACCGTAGCCTTCCGCCGCCGTTCGGCCTCCCGCTCGGCCTGCCGCTCCTCAGCCGTCCGCGACGGCCTCGCAGGGATCGCCGCAGCCTTCGCCGCCCGCTCGCGTTGCCTGCGCTCCTTCGGGCTAGGGGTCTCGGCCGGCGCCGCGGGCGGGGATGGCGCTGCCGCCTCGGGCTGGGCGGCTTCGGCCTCAGCAGCCGGCTCGGGCGCTTCTTCGCTCTCTTCGGCGTCGGGGGCGGCCTCCGGCGCCTCAGGCACAGGAGCCTCGGAGGCGGATGCGGCCTCCGGCGCCTTCTCTTCCGCGTTGTTCTCGGGTTCTTCAGCCATGGATCTCGATTCCTCGTTCGCGAGCGACTGTCAGCGCTCGTGCTACTTCTTTCTTTGCCTTCTGGAGCGAAGCCGTGTCGTCAAGCTCCCCGGTGGCGTGCTGGAAGCGCAAGCCGAATAGCTCGCGGCGCGCGGTGAGGATGTGATCGCGCAGGTCGGCGTCACCCATATCGCGCAGCTCTCCGCCCTTCATCACCCTTCCTCTCGCAGGACGAACTTGGTCCGCACGGGCAGCTTGTGGCCCGCCAGGCGCATGGCCTCGCGCGCGAGCGGCTCGGGGACGCCCGCGAGCTCAAACATGACGCGCCCCGGCTTGACCACCGCGACCCAGCCCTCCGGTGAGCCCTTGCCCGAGCCCATCCGCGTCTCCGCGGGCTTCTTCGTGAACGGCTTGTCCGGATAGACGTTGATCCAGACCTTGCCGCCGCGCTTGATCTTGCGCGTCATCGCGATTCGGGCGGCCTCGATCTGGCGGTTCGTGAGCCACCCAGCATCGAGCGCCTTCAGGCCGTACTCGCCGAACTGGACCTTGACCTGGCCGCGGGAGAGGCCCGCCCGGCGCCCGCGGTGCTGCTTGCGGAACTTGACTCGCTTTGGCGCGAGCATCAGCCCTCACCTCCGCCCTCCGTGGGCGCATCGCTACGAGGGGCGCGTTCGCCGCCGGAGGCTCCGCGGCCACCCCCGCGACCACCGGCTCCGCGCCCGCGACCACCCGGACCACCGGACCCGCCTGGTCCGCGACCGCCACCGGAGCCGCCTGGTCCGCGACCGCCCTGGGACCCGCCTGGTCCACGACCGCCTGGGGGACCGGACCCGCCGCGTCCGCCCGAGGGACCGAACCCGCCTGGTCCGCGTCCGCCTGGGCCACCGCCACGTCCGGCACCGCCCCTGCCGCCGCCACGGCCACGTCCGTCGCGGCCCCCACCGTCGCGCGCCGCACGCTCGGGCGTCGGCGGCGAGGGCTCGTCCATGATCGTGAGGTCGGCGCCGCTGTAGCCCTCGGGCATGATCTCGCCCTTGTTGATCCAGCACTTGACGCCGATCCGGCCGAACGTGGTGCGAGCCTCGTGAAAGCCGTAGTCGATGTCCGCCCGGAGCGTGTGCAGCGGGACGCGGCCATCGGAGTAGCCCTCGGTGCGCGCCATCTCGGCGCCTCCGAGACGCCCCGAGACTTGGACCTTGACGCCCTTGGCGCCCGAGCGCATCGCGCTCGTGAGCGCGCGCTTCATCGCGCGGCGAAAGGCCACGCGATTCTGAAGCTGCTCGGCGATCGACTGCGCGACCAAGCGGGCGTCGAGCTCGGGGCGCTTGATCTCGAGGATGTTGACCTTCACCTGCTTGCTCGTGATTCGGTGCAGGTCACGGCGCAGCTGATCCACCTCCGAGCCGGACTTGCCGATCACGATGCCGGGCCGGGCCGTGTTGATATTGACCTCGACTTCGGTGGCGTTCTTGCGGATCGTGATATCGGACAGGCCGGCGTGCGCGAGGCGCCCCTCGATGTGACGACGGATAAGCGTGTCCTCGTGGAGGTAATCCGAGAAGTGACGCTCGTTGAACCAGTTCGACTTCCAATCGTGGATGTACCCCACGCGAATCGACTCCGGATGAACCTTTTGACCCATTCTTATTCCTTTGGCGTGAGCAAGATCGTCAGATGGCTGGTGCGCTTGCGGATCCTCGTCGCGCGACCCATCGCGCGTGGCCGGAACCGCTTGATCGTGGGCCCTTCGTCGGCGTGGATCGCCTTGATGTAGAGGTCCTCGCCGACGAGCTCGTGGTTGTTCTCCGCGTTGGCGATCGCTGATTCGAGCAGCTTGCTCCAGTCCCGCGCGACCGCACGCGGCGTGTGAGCGAGGATAGCTCGCGCCTCCTCCACGCTCTTGCCCCGGATGTGGTCGCACACGAGCCGCGCCTTGCGCGCCGAGGACCGCACGTACTTCGCCTGCGCCCGCACCACCGGCGGCGGGAGACTCGGGTCACGCGGGGTCCGGCGGCGGCGTGATGGCGCGGGCGCCGGCGGCTCCCCGGCTTCGACGGCCTGGCGGCGCCGCGGACGTCGCGACCGCGCGGGCTTTTCCGGCTCGGGCTCGGCCTCGGGCTCAGAATCCTCATCGATCTCCGCCTCGGCTTCGAGCACGACATCCGCGGCCTCGTCGGCAGCCTCGACATCCTCAGGAGAGGGCTCAATCTCGTCGACGGCAGCATCGGCGGACGAGGCGTCCGGATCCGAAGCACTCGCGTCCGGGGCAGTGGTCTCCTGATCGGGCTCGGAAGCGCGCCGGGCTGAGGAGCCGGATGCCTCGTCCGCCTTGCGACGGGCACGTCGACGCTTGGGCTTCTCTTCTTCAGCCATTACCGTCGTCTACCTGTCCCTGCGTGGCCTCTGAAGAGTCTCGTCGGCGCGAACTCCCCGAGCTTGTGCCCGACCATCGACTCGCTGATGAACACCGGCACGTGCTTGCGCCCATCGTGCACCGCGATCGTGTGCCCGACCATCTCCGGGAAGATCGTCGACGTGCGCGACCACGTGCGCAGCATCCGCTTCTCGCCCGACTGGTTCATCGCCTCGATCCGCGCCATCAGGCGCTCCTGGACGAACGGCCCCTTCTTGCTCGAGCGGCTCATCGCTTGCCCTTACCCCTTCTGCGCCCGCGGACGATGTAGCGGTCGGAGTCCTTGCGCTTCTTCCGCGTCCGGTAGCCGAGCGTCGGCACGCCCCACGGCGTGACCGGGTGCCGGCCCGCCGTCGTCGACCCCTCGCCGCCGCCGTGGGGGTGATCGACCGGGTTCATCGCGGTCCCCCGCGTCTGTGGGCGCACGCCCAGGTGGCGCTTGCGGCCGGCCTTGCCGATCTTGACGTTCTGGTGGTCGGTGTTGCCGATCGTCCCGACGGTGGCGCGGCACTCGGCGCGGACCATCCGCATCTCGCCCGAGGGCAGGCGCAGCGTCACGTAGTCGCCCTCCTTGGCGAGCAGCTGGACACCCGCGCCCGCGGCGCGAGCCATCTGGCCCCCGCGCCCCGGGATGAGCTCGACGTTGTGCACCACCGTCCCCGGCGGCATGTTGCCGAGCGGCAAGCTGTTGCCGACCCGGATCTCGACGGTCTCGCCGGATTGGACCGTCATCCCCACCCGCAGTCGCTGGGGAGCGAGGATGTAGCGCTTCTCGCCGTCGGCGTAGTGCAGCAGCGCGATGTACGCGGAGCGGTTGGGGTCGTACTCGATGTGCGCGACCTTCGCGGGGACCCCGTCCTTGCGGCGCTTGAAGTCGACCTTGCGGTACAGCCGCTTGGCCCCGCCCCCGCGGTGGCGTGAGGTCTTGCGCCCGTTGACGTTGCGACCGCCGGATTTCTTCAGCCCCTCGGTCAGCGACTTCTCGGGCTCGGCGCGGGTCAGCTCGGAGAAGTCCGGGTACATCACGAACCGCCGGCCTGGGGAGGTGGGTTTGGGCTTGCGTATCGGCATCAGTCAGCGCCTCCGTTGGAGAAAAGCCGCCATATGCGCGGCAAATCGCCCACGCTCATCCTTCGCCGCCCTCGAATCCGCGGAAGATCGGGATCGCCTCGCCGGGACGGACCTGGACGATCGCCTTCTTCCAGCGTCGCGTGTTCCCCGAGGTGTAGCCGCGGCGCTTGGGCTTGGGCTTCACCCAGGCGGTGCGGACGTCGACCACGCCGACCTCGAACAGCTTCTCGACCGCCTGGCGCACCTCGGTCTTGTGGGCGCTGTCGTGCACCCGGAAGGTGTACTTGCCAGCCTCCGCGAGCGCAAAGCTCTTCTCCGAGATCACCGGGCGGATGATCACCTGGGTCGACTCCATCAGGCGGCCGCTCCCTCGGACTCGCGAGTGGGCTTGGCCGCCCGCGCCACCAGCCCCGGCAGTGCCGCCTCGGAGATCAGCAGCGAGGAAGCCCACATCACATCGGAGACACCAACGTCCTGGACCGGCATCGCATACAGCCGGACGATGTTGCGGAACGACTTCCCCGCCGCGGCCTCCTCGGCGCCGAGCACGACCAGAACCGGTCCGGCCGGGTCCCAGTCGTTCAGCAGGCCCACCGCTTGGGCGGTCGAGGGCTCGCTGAACGCGGACGCGTCGAACGCCGCGATCGACCCCCGCTCGGCGTGCAGCGACAGCGCGCTCCGGAGCGCGCTGCGCCGCTCCTTGCGGTTGACCTTGAACGTGTAGTGGCGGGGGCTCGGCCCAAAGGTCGTGCCCCCTCCCGTCCACAGGGGGGAGCGCGAGGAGCCGGCGCGTGCACGGCCGGTTCCCTTCTGCCGCCATGGCTTGCCACCGCCGCCGCGCACCTGCCCGCGAGTCAACGTGGCCGCGGTTCCCCGGCGACGCGCCGCCAGCTCGGCCCGAACGGATTCGTGGACCAGCCCCATGTTGAACCGGGCCTCGAAGGCGGTCGGGTCGAGCGTCACGCTCCCCCCGCCCAGCTTCGGGGCCTTGCGACTAGCCATCGGACCGTACCTCCACCGTTCCCCCGCGCGGCCCGGGCACGGCGCCGCGAACGAGTATCAGGTTCTGATCGGGCAGAACCTCCACGACGGTCAGCCCTCGCTGGGTGATGCGACCGCCGCCCATCCGCCCGGGACCGCGAATTCCCTTGAACACCCGCGATGGGGTAGCCGATGCGCCGATCGAGCCCGGGGCGCGGATGTTGTGCGAGCCGTGCGACTTCGGGCCGCTGCTGAAGTTGTGGCGCTTGATCGCCCCCTGGAACCCCTTGCCCTTCGAGCGGCCGGAGATCTTCACCTGGTCGCCGGGCGAGAATGCCTCGACCGTCACCGTCTCGCCCATCAGCAGCTCCCCGACCTCGTCGCGGAACTCGACCACGTGCCGGTGCGGCCCGGCGTCGGCCTTCTTCAGGTGCCCGAGCTCGGCCTTGGTGATCGACTTCTCCTTGCAGGGCGCAAACGCGAGCTGGACCGCCTCGTACCCGTCACGCTCGACAGTGCGGATCCCGGTGACCGGGCAGGGCCCCGCCTCGAGCACCGTCACGCGCTCGATCCGGCCGTCCTCGCCGAACCGCTGCGTCATTCCAAGCTTCCTGGCGAGGATCGCGGCCATCAGCAGCCCTATGACGCGAGGCGGATCTCGATGTCCACCCCGGCCGGTAGATGATCCAGGCGCTGGAGGGAGTCGACCGTCTTCGGCGTCGGCTGGTGAATATCGATCAGCCGCTTGTGAGTGCGGATCTCGAAGTGCTCACGGCTGTCCTTGTCCTTGAACGGCGAGCGAATCACGCAGTAGACGTTCTTCTCCGTGGGCAGCGGGACCGGGCCGGAGACGGTCGCACCGGTGCGCGTGGCGGTCTCGACGATCTCCTTGGCAGCCGTCTCGATCGCCGTGTGGTCATAGGACTTCAGGCGAATCCTGATCTTGTTTTGGGCGATCGTTGCCATTACTCAGTCAAACGGGCGAGCCCCGGGCTCCGGGCCCGCCCAAATAGGTCGTATCTCCTTCGAAAAAGGCGGCGCGGCCTTTAGGCCAGCGCCGCTCCATAATCAAGCGACGACTTCGGTCACGATCCCGGAGCCGACCGTGCGGCCGCCCTCGCGGATCGCGAACCGCAGTCCCTGGTCCATGGCGATCGGCTGGATCAGCTCGATCTCCATCTGGACGTTGTCGCCGGGCATGACCATCTCCGTGCCTTCGGGGAGATGCGCCACGCCGGTGACGTCGGTGGTGCGGAAGTAGAACTGAGGCCGGTAGCCCGAGAAGAACGGCGTGTGGCGGCCGCCCTCCTCCTTCTTGAGCACGTAGACCTCGGACTTGAACTTGGTGTGA
>Ga0209577_10006766_pt1 | contig 10576 bp, 10 predicted proteins | sample GraSoiAngelo_109_FD_185874 | JGI IMG/M metagenome (GOLD analysis project Ga0209577, IMG submission 185874) | Grasslands soil microbial communities from the Angelo Coastal Reserve, California, USA - 14_0903_12_20cm (SPAdes) (version 2) | ecosystem: Environmental > Terrestrial > Soil > Grasslands...
CCCGCGACGTTCGACGTACGCCTGCTCACGCCGGGCGTCGCGATGGCCGCGGGCGCCGTGCTCGAGTTCCGCATCGCCTGGCTCGGCGTGCCGCTGCGCTGGCGGATGTTCGTGCGCGAGTGGGACCCGCCTTATCGCTTCGTGGACGTGCAGGTCAACGGACCGTACGCGCGCTGGGAGCATCGGCACCGGCTGCTGGAGGATGGGGGCGGGACCTGGATCGAGGACCGCGTGACGTACCGGCTGCCCGGTGGTCCGCTCGGCCGGGTGGCCCACCGCCTGATCGTGGGCCGCCAGCTGCGCGCGGCGTGGGCCCACCGCCGGGAGCGCCTGGTCGCGCTGCTGGCGCCGGTCAGCGCGCCGGCAGGGTGATGCCCAGCCGCTCCAGCCGTGGCCGCACGCGATCGCTCAGCAGGCCGATACGCGCGAGGTTCTGCACCATCGAGGAGTGCATGTCCTTGCGGAAGTACTTCCGGAACGGGGCGAAGTCGTTGGACGCCGCCGTCTCGCGGCGGTACCGACGAATTTCATCCATTTCGGCCGGACTGAAACCCATGTCCTGATACGCCTCGGCCGGGAAGAAACCGGTCAGCGTTTTTTCGAGCGCGAAGCACGTGTAGTCCTCGAGCTCGCGACGCTCGGTCTCCGAGGCCTCGGCCACCACGCGCGGCAGCGAGAGCATGCCGAACCCCATGTGACGCGACTCGTCCTGCAGCACGCGCTTGCACACCTCCCCGAGCACCGGATCCCTGGCGCTCTCGCCCATCATCTTGAAGAGGGCGACGGCGAACGTCTCCGCGACGAGCTGCAGCGCGATGGTCTTCAGGTACCAGCGGCTCTCGGTGAGGATCGAATCGAACAGGTCGCGCTCGTTCTTGGGCACGCCGTAGCGGATCCCGAGACGCTCGGTGATGTAGCGATCGAGTACCTCGTTGTGTCGGGCCTCGTCCATCACCTGGGTGGCCTGGAAGAACTTGTGATCGGCGCCCTCGACGACGTCGACGAGCTGGCTGCACGCCAGCATCGCGCCCTGCTCGCCGTACATGAGGGTGGACAACCGCCAGGCGGCGATGCGCCGGTTGAGCTCCACGCGCTGCCCCTCGGACAGCCGCTCCCACAGGGGCGAGCCGTAGATGTCGATCAGCTCGTCGGCGATGACGCGGCCGTCGGCGGTGCCGGGCTCCTTCCAGGGGATGTCCTTGGAGGCGTTCCACTGGTCGCGCTTGGCGTTCTCGTAGAGCCGGCGGAGGTCGGCCTCGTTGGTGGCGTAGTCGTACTCGAACATCGTGGTCATCGTGGTCGGAATCGGCCGCGGCTCCATGTGCTCCATCTGCGCCTCCAGGGGAAACCGATGAGTTTCGTCAGGGAACTGAGCGGTTCCCATTATGCCGCCGCCGGCCCCGGCCGCGCAAGGTGGTAGGCTGGCCCGGTGACGCGGGCGGTCGACGAGCTGGGCGCGCACGTCTCGGTCGCGGGCGGCCTTGCCCTGGCGCCGGCGCGGGGCCGCGACCTCGGCTGCGGCGCCATCCAGATCTTCCTCAAGAACCAGCGCCAGTGGGCGGCGCCGCCCCTCGACCCGGCCGCCGCCCGCGCGTTCCGCGCCGCGCGCCGCCGCGCGGGGATCCGGCACGCCTTCGCGCACGGCAGCTACCTCGTCAACCTGGCCACGCCCGTGCCCGCGGCCTGGCGGCAGGCCGTCGACACGTTCACGGACGAGCTGCAGCGCGCGGAGGCGCTGGGTCTCGGCTGCCTGGTCGTGCACCCCGGCTCGCACATGGGCGCGGGGCGGGAGGCCGGCCTCGACGCGGTGGCGCGGGCGGTGGACGAGGCGCTGGTTCGCACGTCGCGCGCCCGCGTGCGCGTGGCCCTCGAGAACACGGCCGGCGGGGGCCACGCGCTCGGCGGAACGTTCGAGGACCTGGCGGGGATCATCGGGCGCGTGCGGCGCGCCGAGCGGGTGGGCGTGTGCCTGGACACCTGCCACCTGTTCGTCGCCGGCTACGACATCCGCGCGCCGGCGGGCTACGCCGCCGCCATCGACCGCTGCGCGCGCACGGTGGGACTGGCCCGCGTGCTCGCGTTCCACCTCAACGACGCCCGCGCTCCGCTCGGCTCCGGCCTCGACCGCCACGAGCACATCGGGCGCGGCCGGCTCGGCCTGCGTCCCTTCCGCCTGCTGCTCAACGATCCACGCTTCGCGCGCGTGCCGAAGGTGCTCGAGACACCGAAGGAGCCCGAGCCGACCGCCGACCTGAAGAATCTGGCGACGCTGCGCCGGCTGCGGCCGGCGCTAGCTAGATAGGCGCGCGATCGAGGGGTGGCGCGGCTTCGCCGAGCCGCCCCGAAGGCTGGGGGGTTTGGGGGGCCATCTCGGGGCCCCCCATTTAACGAGAAGCCGTGACCCCGATGCGGCGGCAGAGGGCGCTGACCGGGCACGTCGAGCAGCGTGGCGAGAGTGGCGTGCACACGTTCTGGCCGAAGGCGACGAGGAGGTCGTTGTAGCCGATCCAGAATCGCCGCGGCAGCCGCGCGCGCAGCGCCATCTCCGTCTCCTGCGGGTTGCGCGTGCGGACGTAGCCGAGCCGGTTGCTGATCCGGTGCACGTGCGTGTCCACGCAGATGCCGGCCTTGTTGAAGCCCATGGTCACCACGAGGTTCGCCGTCTTGCGCCCGACGCCCTTGAGCGTCAGCAGGGCGTCGAGGTCGTCCGGCACGCGGCCGCCGAAGCGCTCCAGCAGATCGCGGCAGAGCCCGAGGATGACGCGCGCTTTCGTGCGGTAGAAGCCGACCGGATAGATGAGCGTCTCGATCCGCTGCGCGGGCAGCCGCAGCATGGCGGCGGGGGTGTCGGCGACCGCAAAGAGTCGCGCGGCGGCGGGGCCGGTCGTGGTGTCCTGGGTGCGCAGCGACAGGATGCAGGCCACGAGCACGCGGAAGGGATCGCGCTCCTGCTCGGCGATGAGCGCGAGCGCGGTGCGGTTCCAGCGCGGCCGCGTCCGCCGGAGCCGGCGGATGACGCCCGCGATGTCTACCGCTTGTCCTTGATGGACTCGAGCAGCGTGCGGGCGCGCGGGGCGTCCTTGACGGTCCAATCCGCCACGATCCTCGGCGCGCGCTCGTCGAGCACGCGCGTCAATTCCTGCCGCGCCTCCGCATAGCGCGCGGTGGCGATGTAGAGTCGCGCGAGGTCCACGCGCAGCACGGTGAAGCGCGGGTCGATGGCCAGGCCCTTCTTGAAATGCTCCTCCGCGCGGGCGCGGTCGCCGCCCGCGAGCCGCGGCACCTCCATGTCGACGTTGCCGGCCAGCGAGTGCGCGCGGACGTTCTGGGGATCGAGCGCAAGGATGGTGTCGATCTCGCGCTTCACGGTCGGCAGCAGGAAGAGCGAGCGCATGATGCCCTTGGTCTGGCCGTAGCGGCCCGTGTTGATCGCGTACCAGACGTGGGCCTCGGTGTTCTTCGGCGCCAGCTCCACCGCGCGCTCGCCGAGCTGGCGGCCCCGGTCGTAGGCCACGAGCTTCTCGTCGTCGGTCTTCGCGCGGATATCGCCCCAGAGGAATTGCACGTACGAGAGCATGATCATCGTCTCCACCTGCCGGTCCTTCGCCAGCGCCGCCTCCAGCACGTCGCGCGCGCGGTCGATCTTCGCGGGGTCTTCGTGATACTGCGCGACCAGCGCACGCGCCGCCTCCACGGGCGTTTGTCCGAGGGCACCGGTGGCGACGGCGGTCGAAAGGACGGCGAGGGCCACGAGACGCGCGAGCATCGGGCGAACTCTAGCACGTTGACAGCCCGTCGCCCCATCCACGATCCTCGCGGCGTGATCGCGGTCGGCGTGCAGACGTGGGGCACGGACGTCGCGGCGCTGCGGCGCTACTGGGCCGCCGCCGACGCCCTCGGCTACGCGCGTGTGACCTACGGCGACGGGCTCTGGGACTTCACGCACGACGGCTGGACGCTGCTGGCCGCCCTGGCGCTGCAGACGCGCCGCTGTCGGATCGGTCCCGCCGTGACCTACGCGTTCGCCGCCGCCGCGCATCATCCATCGTGGCTCGCCAAGCGCGCGGTCGCCATCGATCACCTGTCCGGGGGGCGGCTCGACCTCCGCTTCGCCGTCGGCGCCGAGGCGCGCGACGTCGCCGCGTCGTGGGCGCGCCACGGCATCGCGTATCCGACGGCGCGCGAGCGGCTCGCGAGGCTCGAGGCCACGATCGATGCGCTCCGGCGGCTGTGGGCGGGTGAGCCGGTCACCTCGCCGTCGCTCGGCCTGCGTGACGCACGCATCGAGCCGGCGCCCATCCAGCGCCCCGGACCGCCCGTGTGGGTGGCCGCGGTGCGGCCGCGAGCGATGGCGCTCGCCGCCCGCCGCGCCGACGGCTGGGAGACGTCGTTCCTTCCGCCGGCCGCGTTCGCCGACGCGGTGGCGCGCTTCGACGCCGCGCTGGTCGCCGCCGGCCGGACGGGCGACGTCGTGCGGCGCTCCGTCGAGATCGACGCCGCGCTCGGCGACGCGCCACACGAGGCGGCGCGCGCCGCCGAGCGGTTCCGCACGCAACGTGGCCTCGCCCGCGACCATCCGCTGCTCGACGCGGCGCTCGTCGGCGACGCGGAGGCAGTCGTCGCGCGGGCGCTCGCCTATGGCGAGGCGGGAGCGACGGATCTCATGGTGGGCTTCGTGGACTTCCCGGACACGACGATGCTCGAGCGCTTCGCCAAGCGGGTGCTGCCCGTACTCACGGCGCGGCCTCGCATCCGGTGAGGAGACTCAGCGCTCGCAGCCGATCGGCTACCGCGGAAGCGGGCTCCTGGGCGAGCGCCTCGGCGCCGGCGAGCAGGAGCCATGCGAGCGCCTCCGGCGGCGTCACCGGACTTCCGCGCGCCGAGGGCGGTGTCGCCTCGAGCAGCTCCTGTAGTGCGAGCCGCACCTGCTCGCGCGCCCACGCCAGCGCAAGGGCGCCCGTCTTGTCGCCGCGCGTGGCCAGAAACGCGCGTGCGACTGCGCGCGGCAGAGGAGCGTCCGGAGCATACGCGATAGCGAGTGCGCGCAGTGCGCCCGGCAGCGCGTCGCGACCAGGCCCGCCGAGCTCGCGCGCGAGCGCGAGGAGCCGGCGCTCAGCCTCGCTCGGCGTCGCCGGCGACGGCCGGCGGGCGTGGCGAGCGGGGCGCGGCGCGACGCGGCGTCGGCGCGGCATCGCGCTCCAAGATAGCAGACCCGTGACCTCGAGAATCACTTGAAGTATTCGGGGCCGGATGCGCAAACCGGTCAGGCCCCGCCCCGCCCCGGCGGCGGGCGCGAACGCGCCTACTCGTAGCGGAGGGCTTCGATCGGATCGAGCCGCGAGGCTTTGCGGGCCGGATAGAAGCCGAAGAAGATCCCGATGGCGGCGGAGAAGCCGAAGGCCAGCAGGATCGCCTCCGGCGCCAGCACGGTACGCCACTCCGCCAGTGCGTTGATGGCGTTGCTGCCGCCGACGCCGAGGGCGATGCCGATGACGCCGCCGATCAGCGACAGCGTCACCGCCTCGACGAGGAACTGGGTGAGGATGTCGCGGGCGCGCGCGCCGACGGCCATGCGCAGGCCGATCTCGCGCGTCCGCTCGGTGACCGACACGAGCATGATGTTCATGATCCCGATGCCGCCGACGAGCAGCGAGACGGACGCGATCGCCGCCAGCAGATAGGTCATCACCTTCGAGGACTCCTCCTGCGTCTGCAGCACCTCCGAGAGGTTGCGCAGCCAGAAGTCGTCGTCCTGGGCCGGCTGCAGCCGGTGGCGCTGGCGCAACAGCTCGCGGATCTGGGTCTCCGCCTCGGTCATGTTCTCGTCGGGACGGATCTTGATCGAGATGGAGCCGACCGAGCGGGCGTTGGCCTGGCTGACGCCGAGGACCTTCTTCTTGGCCGTCGACAGCGGAATGAGGATCACGTCGTCCTGGTCCTGGCCCCACGCGCTCTGGCCCTTGCGGCTGAGCAGCCCGATCACGGTGAAGGGGACCTTCTTGATGCGGATGATCTGGCCGATGGGATCGGCGTCGCCGAAGAGGTTCTGCGCGGTCGTCTGGCCGAGCAGCGCGATCTTGGTGGCGCCGTCGACGTCCTCTTGCAAGATGGGCCGCCCGACGTCCACCGGCCAGTCGCGCGCCTCGAAGTAGTCCGCCGTCACGCCCTGGATGCCGGTAGACCAGTTGAGGTTGCCGTAGACGACCTGCGCGTTGCCGCGCGAGCTGGGCGCGGCCACCTGCACCGCCGGAACCTCGCGGGCGATGGCGGACGCGTCGTCCTCGGTGATCGTCGTCTGGCTACCCTGACCGAGCCGGACGCCGGCCTGGTTGGTGCTGCCCGACATCGCCATGATCAGGTTGGAGCCGAGGCTCTGGATCTGCTCGGCGACGCGGGCCTGGGCCCCCGTGCCGACCGACACCATCGCGATGACCGCGGCGACACCGATCATGATGCCGAGCATCGTCAGCGCCGTGCGCAGCTTGTTGACCTTGAGCGAGCGCAGCGCGATGCGCAGCGCCTGCAACACCATCAGGCCACCGCCTCTTCTTCTTCGGGCAGGCTCTTGAGCGTCTCGGCGGCATCGAGCGGCGTCACGTGCTCGTCGCTGCGCAGCCGCCCATCGCGGAAGACGAGCCGCCGGCTGGCGTAGGTGGCGATGTCCGGCTCGTGGGTGACGAGCACGATCGTGAGGCCGTCGCGATTCAGACGCTGGAGCAGCGCGAGGATCTCGACGCTGGTGCGCGTGTCGAGGTTGCCGGTGGGCTCGTCGGCCAGGATGACGGCCGGATCGTTGACGAGCGCGCGGGCGATGGCGACGCGCTGCTGCTGGCCGCCCGACAGCTGGCTCGGGTGGTGGTGCTCGCGGTCGGCGAGGCCGACCGCCCCCAGCCGCGCGCGCGCCCGCTCGCGACGCTCGCGCGACGTGATTCCGCCGTAGAGGAGCGGCAGCTCGACGTTCTCGAGCGCGCTCGTCCGGGCGAGCAGGTTGAACATCTGGAACACGAAGCCGATCTTCGCGTTGCGCACGTTGGCCAGCTGGTCGCGCGAGAGGCGCGCGACGTCCTGGCCGTCGAGCCAGTAGCGGCCGGACGACGGGCGATCGAGGCAGCCGAGCAGGTTCATGAAGGTGGACTTGCCGGAGCCCGACGGGCCCATGACGGCCACGAATTCGCCGGCCTCGATCGACACGGAGACGCCGCGCAGCGCGTGCACCGTGTGGGGGCCGAGATGGTAGTCCTTGCTGAGGTCCTCGGTCGCGATGATCGCCACGGCGCTCAGAGCCTCAGCCGCGGTCCGCCGGGGGCGCTGCCCCCGGGCGTCCCCGGGCGGTTCGGACCGGCGGCCGCGAGGCCCGTGATGATCTCCTGGCCTTCCTTGAGGTCCCCGCGCAGCACCTCGGTGGCGGCGCCGTCGCTGATGCCGAGCGTGAGGGCCACCGCCTTGGGTTTGCCGTCCGCGTCGAGGATCCAGACGCGCCCGGGGTTGCCGCCACCGCCGAACGCCGCCGCGTCGCCCGCGCCGCGGCCGTCGCGGCCCGCGAGCTCCTCGTACTTCGCGCGCTGCTCGGGCGTGAGGATCTCGCGAATCTTCGCGCGGGTGGCCTCGCGGACCTTCGCGGCGCGCGGCTGGCGCTCGCTCTCGGAAAGGTCCCGCAGCGCCGACATCTGCTGCTGCGTCTCGGCCAGGATCGGGTCGAGCTTCTTCTGCTGCTCGGCGCTGAGCCCGAGGCCGGTCACGAGCCGCTCCCGCATCTCACCCGGCGAGCGACCGGCGCCGGCGCCGTCGCCGCGGGCCGCCGGTCCGCTGCTCGACGCGCCGCCCTGACCGCGCGCGGGCCCCGCCGGACTGGCGTCGGCGCCGGCGGGCCGGAAGCGCAGCGCCGCGTTCGGCACCTTCAGCACGCTCGGCTTCTCGGCGTAGACGAGCTTCACGTTGGCGGTCATCCCGGGCAGGAGGCGGCCGCCGGGATTGTCGACCGAGATCACGACGGTGTAGGTGACGACGTTCTGAACGATCAGCGCCGCCTTGCGGATCTGCGTGACGACGCCCACGAACGGCTGGCCGGGGAACGCGTCGACGGTGAAGCTCGCGCGGTCCTCGAGCTTGACGCGCCCGATGTCCGCCTCATCGACGCTCGTCTCGACCTGCATCTTCGTCAGATCCTGCGCGATCGTGAAGAGCGTCGGCGCCTGGAGGCTGGCCGCGACTGTCTGGCCGACGTCGACGGCGCGCGAGACCACGACGCCGTCCACCGGGGCGCGGACGGTCGTGTAGTCGAGGTTGGCCTGGGCCTGCGCGAGCGCCGCCGTCTTCTGGTCGACCTGGGCGCGCGCCGACTTCAGCGCCGCCTCCTGCACGCGCAGCTGGGCCAGGTTGGAGTCGATCTGCGCCGCGAGCGCTCTCTCGCTGGCGCGGGTGGAGTCTGACTGCGCGACCGCCTGCTCGTAATTGGCCTGCGCGGTGTCGCGGTCGGCCTGGGCGATGAGTTGTCGCTTGAAGAGCTCTGCGTTGCGATCGAAGATGCGTTTGCTGTCGGCCTGCGCCGCGTCGGCCTTCGCCGTCTGCGCCTTGCCCTGGGCCAGCGCCGCCCGCGCGTTCTCGACGTCGGCCTTGGCCTTTTCCACGGTCGCCGCCTGGTTGAGGACGGCGGCCTTCGCGGTCTCGACGTCGGCCTTCGCCTGATTCACCTGGGCCGCGAAGATCTGGGGATCGATCCGCGCGATGATCTGGCCCTTCTTGACTACGGAGTTGAAATCGACCAGGAGCTCCTTGATCTGACCCGAGACCTGGCTACCGACCTGGACGGTGATGACGGCGTTGAGGTTGCCCGTGGCGGACACGGCGGCGGTGAGGGGCCCGCGCTCGACCTGGGTCAGGCGGTACTTCGGGGAGCTATTCCGGCCCTGCGCGTACAGGTAACCCCAGATCCCCGCGCCGAGCAGCAGGACGACAACGACAATGGGGATGAAGCGTTTCATCGCCTGTTGGACGGTCGGGAACCTCCGGATATTTGGAGATTACCGGCGGCCGACCGCGCGGTCCAGCCGGGCGAGAGCGATGCGGTAGTCCGCCAGGGCCTGGGCCTCCGTGTTCTGGGCCTGGGTCAGGGCGAGCTGGGCATCGGTGAGCTCCAGGATGGTGCCGACACCTGCGTCGAACCGGCCCTGGGCGAGGCGGAAGTTCTCCTGCGCGGAGGCGACGGCGACCTGGGCGGCCTGGATGCGCTCGTCGGCCTCGATCACGTTGTTGATCGACTGCTCGACCTCGCGCGAGATGTCGAGCTCGCTGGCCTTCACCCGGGCCTGGGCGGCATCGAGGTTGGCGCGCGCCTCGCGGTAGCGGGCAATGCGGTTGCCGCCATCGTACAGGGTCCAGTTCAGCGACAGGTTCAGCTCCCAGATCTCGTTCATGTCCGCCCGCGCGGCGCCGTAGAACCCGCCGCCGACGATGTCCGGGAAGAAGTCGCGGAAGGATCGACGCAGGCGCGCGTCGTTGGCCTCGGCGGTGAGCCGCGCCTGGCGGTACTCGGGGCGCTGGCGGAGCGCGTCCTCGGCCAGCCGCGCGCGGTCCATCGTGACGGCCTGGTAGATGAGGTTGTCCTGGATCTGCAGCGGCGTGGTGGCGGGCAGCCCCATGGCGGTCGCCAGCGCGACGCGGGCGAGGCGCTCGGCGTTGCGCGCGCGGATGAGGTCGACCTTGGCGTTGGCGACGTCCACCTCAGCGCGGGCGACGTCCGATTTCGGCCGCGTGCCCACCTCGAAGAAGCCGCGCGCCGAACGGAGGTTCAGCTCGGCGCGCTCCACCGCCTGCTGGTTCACCTGGATGAGACGCACGGCGAAGTTGATGTTGGTGAACGACTCCTTCACGGTCTGCGTGACCAACTGGCGCTGCAGCTCGGTGTCCTCGAGGGCGAAGTCGGCGAGCTTGCGCGCGGCCTCGGTGGAGGCGAAGTTCTTCCCGAAGTCGAACAGGATTTGCGAGAGCGACACACGCGCGACCGTGGTCGTCGTCCACGTCGTGACTGTACGCGCGCCCAGGGTGGTCGTGGTCGTGAGCGGCGCCAGGCCGCCGGAGACGTTCTGGTCACGCGCGACCGTCCAGCTGCCGGTGATCTGCGGCAGCAGCGGCGCCAGCGCCTGATCGACACGGAACGCCGCGGCGATGTAGTCGCTGATCCGCGCCCTGATGTTGGGCTGGGTCTCGAGCGCGATCGTCACCGCGTCTTCGAGCGAGAGCACCTTGCCGAAGACCTGCGACTGCGGGCTCGTCACCGGCGGGGGCGGCGACGTCACGGGCGGGACGACGGGCGGCGCGGTTTGCGTGGGCGGCGGCGCGGTCGGAGCCTGTGCCGTGGCGTTCGTCGTCGCTACCACCAGGGCTGCGCCTGCCAGCAGCAACTGGGCGCCCGTCCTCATCACGCTCGCTCTCCCCTGGGCCAGAACGCGACCCCGTGACCTGTCATGACCGCGAAACACGCCGAGGATATCACGCACCCCTCGACGAGCACCCACGTCCGCGTCACACGAGACGAAACGCAGCCCGCGCGGCGGTGGACGAGTGGTGGATAAACCCG
>Ga0209577_10006767_pt1 | contig 10575 bp, 11 predicted proteins | sample GraSoiAngelo_109_FD_185874 | JGI IMG/M metagenome (GOLD analysis project Ga0209577, IMG submission 185874) | Grasslands soil microbial communities from the Angelo Coastal Reserve, California, USA - 14_0903_12_20cm (SPAdes) (version 2) | ecosystem: Environmental > Terrestrial > Soil > Grasslands...
TCGCGCGCGATCGCGCCGAGAAGGCGTTTCCGAAGGTTGGCGCGCAGTACACGCGAAGGCCGGGGGATCCGCCGCTGGTTTGGGTGAGTGAGGCGGTCGGCGATTTGTTCGGCTTTTCCGCAGGCCGCAGAATCGAACTCCCCATCAACGGAAAAAGCGTCCCGCTGATCGTCGCTGGCCTGTTCAGAGACTACGCACGCCAGCACGGCTCGGTCCTCATCGACCGCGCCGATTACGCCGCGCTCACGGGCGACCGGCGCGTGAACGACGCGGCGCTGTGGCTCGCGCCGGGCGCGACGCCGGCGCAGGCGATGGACGCGATCCGCGCGCTGCCCGGCAGCTCCGGGATCGACCTCGGCACCCCGGGCGAGATCCGCCAGCTGTCGCTAAGCATTTTCGACCGCAGCTTCGCCGTCACTTATGCGATGGAGGCCGTGGCGATGCTGGTCGGCCTGTTCGGACTGTCGTCCAGCCTCGGCGCCATCGTGCTCGCGCGGCGCCGCGAGTTCGGCATGCTGCGCCACCTCGGCCTCACCCGCGCGCAGATCCGTGCCATGCTCGCCGCCGAGGGCGGGCTGCTCGCGCTGCTCGGCGCGCTCGCCGGCCTTGCGGCGGGAGCCGCCATCAGCCTGGTGCTCGTCTATGTGGTCAACCGCCAGTCGTTCAACTGGAGCATGGAGCTGCATGTGCCTTTTCCCCTGCTCGCTGCGCTAATCGCGCTCTTGATTTTTCTGGCGGTCATTACGGCAATCGCCTCCGGAAGAGAGGCGATGGGAATCGGGCCGGTTCGAGCGGTGCGCGAGGACTGGTGAGACGGCGCGCCTTTGTCGGCCTGATGGGCCTGCCGCTTGTCTCCTGGGCGGCGAAGCTGCGCTATCCGGTGGTCACGCCGCGGCCGCAGTTTGTTTTTCCCCGCGATCACGGCGCGCATCCTGACTACCGCATCGAGTGGTGGTATGTCACCGGCTGGCTCGCGGGGCCGATCGGCTTCCAGATCACTTTCTTTCGCGCGCGGCCGCAAGAACAGTCAGACAACCCGAGCCGCTTCAATCCGCGCCAGATATTGCTTGCCCACGCCGCCATCGCCGACCCAAAGCGCGGCCGCCTGATCCACGAGGAGCGCGCGGCGCGCGCCGGGTTCGCGCTGGCGCACGCCGAGACCGAGCGCACCGGCGTCTGGATCGACGACTGGCGGCTGGTGCTCGAGGGAGACAAATACCACTCGCAGATCGCGGCGCGGGAATTCGACCTGGACTTGACGTTTTTCGCTTCTGACAAGCCATTGCTGCAAGGCGAGGCGGGTTTCAGCCGAAAGGGTCACCGTCCCGAGGAGGCGAGCTACTACTACAGCCAACCCCATCTGCAGGTCCTCGGCAGCGTCAACGGCGCTCGGATCGACGGAGCCGCCTGGCTCGATCACGAATGGTCGAGCGCCTACCTCGCCCCCGAGGCCGCAGGCTGGGACTGGACCGGGATCAACCTGTTCGACGGCGGCTCGCTCACGGCATTTCGCATGCGCGGGAAAACGGGCGGCGTGCATTACGCGCCGCCGGGAGTGTCGTTCGAGCCGCTGCGCCTGTGGAAATCGCCGCGCACCGCGGTGCAATATCCGGTGGAGATGCGCGTTCGCGCCCGGGGAACGGATCTCGTGCTGAAACCTCTCATGGACGACCAGGAGCTCGACGCGCGCGCGAGCAGCGCGACGATCTACTGGGAAGGCGCGGTGCGCGCCTTCGAGGGCAAGAGCGAAATCGGCCGCGGCTACCTGGAGCTCACCGGGTACTGGCGACCCATGTCCCTGTGAGGATGAGGCCGATGCCGGCGAAGTGGTAGGCGCTCGGCAGCTCGCCGAGAAACAGCGCCGAGAGCGCGACTCCCATCGCGGGCATGAGGTGGAGCGTCGCGCCGGCCCGGGCTGCGCCGAGACGCGTCACCACGTAGCTCCACCCGGCGTACGCAAGGAGCAGCGAGCCGATCCCTGAGTAAAGCACCGCAGCCGCGCCTCGCGCCGTCAAGCGCACTTCATAAGCTGTGATTTCCCATGCAAGCCAGGGAAGCATGCAGGCGAAGCCGAATCCGCACACCATGGTGAGAAGCTCCGCGATGTCGAGGCGATCGCGCCGCACGCGCAGCAGCACGGTGTAGCCGGCCCACATCATCATCGAGACGATGGCCATCAGGTCGCCGATATTGAACGAGACCAGGCTGACATTGCCGTGCGTGGCGATCAGCGCCACGCCGCTGAACGAGATTACGACGCCGGCCCATTGCGCGAGGCGGATGCGCTCGCCGAGCGGGGCGGCGAGGAGCAGAATGAAGACGGGCGTGACCGAAAGGTACAGGATGCCGCTCGTCGCCGTGGTGTAGTGCAGCCCGAGCCATTGCAGAGCGAGATGCGGGCCCCCGCCGGTGAGACCGAGGGCGGCGAGAATGGCCCAGTCTCTGCGCTCGAGCTCGGGCAGCTTCTCGATCAGAGCTCTTAACGTAAACGGCACAAGAATCGCGAGGACCAGGATCAGCCGCCCGACGGTGGCGAGCGCCGGAGCGATCTCCTCGCGCGCCGCGCGCGCGACGATCCAGTTGCCCGACCACAGCAGCAGCGTGGCGAAAAGGACGAGCCAGGCAGTGAAACGCATGCGCAGGCGATTATCGCCTGCATGCTAAGCTCGATCATGCCTCGCGTCACGGCGGCGGGCCGCTCGCTCGAGTACGAATGGGTCGGGACGGGGCAGAGCGGCACGCCGGTGCTCGTCTTCCTGCACGAAGGTCTCGGCTCGATCCGGCAGTGGCGCGACTTCCCGCGAAAGGTGGCTCAAGCCGTCGGCTGCCGCGCGCTCGTCTACGACCGCTATGGCTACGGGCAGTCCGACGTGCTGGCCGAGCCGCGGCGCAGCGTAAAATTCATGCACGACGAAGCTCTGCTTTCTCTAGCTGAATTTCTCTCCTGCCTGAAAGTCGAGAATCCCGTTCTCGTCGGTCACTCCGACGGCGCATCGATCGCGCTGATCCACGCGGGCGCAGGCCACCCGGTCCGCGGCGTGGTCGCTCTGGCGCCGCACGTGTTCATCGAGCCGATCTGCATCAGCTCGATCGTCGAGGCCGCGCGCACTTTTGAAACCACCGACCTGCCGGAGAAGCTCGGGCGCTACCACCGCGACGCGAAGAAAACGTTCTACGGCTGGGCCGACGTCTGGCGCGATCCCGCGTTCAAGGGCTGGGACATCACCGAATACCTTCCCGGGATCCGCTGCCCGGTGCTCGCGCTCCAGGGCCGCGACGACGAGTACGGCACGATGGCGCAGCTCGAGGCGATCAAGAAGCAGGTGCGCGGCCCCTGCGAGGTGCTCGAGCTCGCCGAGTGCGGGCACACTGCGTTTCGCGATCAGCCGGAAAAGACGCTTTCAGCCGTCACCGCGTTCATCGACAGGCTGAAAGCATGAAGCGCAACGATCCGCTGGTCATCTCGCTCGTCGCTCTTGGCCATGCGACCAGCCACTTCATGCAGCTCGTGCTGCCGCCGCTTTTTCCGCTGATGCGCGAAGAGCTCGGCGTGACCTACGCGACGCTCGGCATGGTCGCGGCGCTCCTCTATGCGGTCTCGGCGCTGCTCCAGCCTCTCGCCGGATTCGTCGTCGACCGCTACGGCGGCCGCGGCGTGCTGCTCGGCGGGGTCGCCCTGATGAGCCTCGGCACGGCGGTGATGAGCCTCGCGCACGGTCCCGGCGTCCTGCTGCTCGGCGCGTCCGTCTCGGGCCTGGGCAACAGCGTATTCCATCCCGCCGATTTCTCGATTCTGAATGGCCGCGTCAGCCCGCCGCGCCTCGGCCATGCCTTCGGCGCGCACGGCGTGGCCGGCTCGCTCGGCTTCGCCATCGCGCCGGTGTTCAGCGCAACGCTGGCGAGCCTCTTCGGCTGGCACACGGCGCTGCTTGCCGGCGCAGGGGCGGCCTGCGGCATTTTTCTGCTTTTGCTTTTCAACATGAATCAATTCGCTGTCCTGCGCGAGAAGCAGGTCGAAGCGAAGAAAACGCCGTTCATGGACGACGCCCGCGTGCTGCTCTCGGGGCGAGTGCTGGCGTGCTTTCTGTTTTTCGCGCTGCACGCCGCGGCGCTCACCGGCCTGATGAGCTTCGGCGTCGCGGCGATGAACGATGAGTTCGGCGTCGCCGCAACCCTGGCGTCGAGCGCAGTCACCGCGTACATGGTGGGCTCCGCGGGCGGCATGCTCCTCGGCGGGTTCGTCGTGTCGCGCACTTCGCGTCCCGACTTCGTGGCGGCCGCCGGCATGGTGATCTCGGCGTGCGCGATGCTGAGCGTCGCGGCAGGCGCGATTGCGCCAGCCGCGCTGCCGCTCGCATTGGCGGGGGCCGGCACCGCCGTCGGCCTGACCTATCCGTCGCGCGACCTGATCGTGCGCGGCGCAACGCCGCCGGGTGCAACCGGCAGGGTGTACGGCTTCGTGTACGCGGGGCTCGACGTCGGCTCGTTCGCGACGCCGGTGTTCTATGGCTGGCTGATGGACCACAGCCTGCCGCACGGCGTGTTCTACGCGGTCTTCGGCTTTACGCTGCTCGCGACGTTTACCGTCCTGCAGCTGCCGGGAAGAACCAGGATCGCTACCGCGACCTAGTCCTGGTAGCGGATTCCTTTTCTATCGAGGAGCCGCAGAAGCGCGGGCCAGTCCTTCTGCTGCGCCGGGCGGCTCTCGCGGCCGAACTGCTGCGCCGCGGTGTCGGCCGCCTCCTTTGACATCAGCTGCACGTTGTGCAGGCCGCCCGCCATCGCGTCGATCTGGATCTGGCAGGCGCAGTCGAGGTAGTACATCAGCTCGAACGCCTCGCGCACGGTCTCGCCGAGCGTGAGCAGGCCGTGGTTGCGCAGGATCATCGCCTTGGAGCTCTTGCCGAGGTCGCGCGCCATGCGGCTGCGCTCATCGATCTCGAGCGCGATGCCCTCGTAGTCGTGGTAGGCGACCTGCTGCTGCACCATCATCGCGTGCTGGCTGATGGGCAGCAGGCCGCACTTGTGAGCCGACACCGCCACGCCGGCACGCGTGTGCGTGTGGAGCACGCAGTTGATTTCGGGGCGCGCCTCGTGCATGCAGCCGTGGATCACGAAGCCGGCCTCGTTGTAGCCCAGGCCGGTTGGATCGTCCAGAACTCTGCCACGCGGATCGACCTTCACCAGGTTCGACGCCGTGATCTCGTCGAACATCAGTCCGTAGGGATTGACGAGGAAATCCTCGGAACGCGGCACGCGCGCCGAGAAGTGCGTGTAGATGAGGTCGGTCCACTTGAAGATCGCCGCGAGCTGATAAGCGGCGGCGAGGTCGACGCGTATTTCCCACTCTTCTCGGCTAACGCGTTCGCGCACGGGGGCGGACTTGAACTGCAGGTTGGCGGCCATGGAGCTCTCCGGTTCAGGCGGGAATCATACTTCGATTTCGGCGTGAAAATGGGGTCTGTCCCCGGTTTCGAGGGCTTCCACGGCCTCGAGCGCTTCGAGAAGCAAGTCCGGATCGTTGCGCTTCAACGCTGCGCAGTCGGAGAGCATGCGGCGCCACAGTCTTGCGCGCGGGTGGCCGTGATAGAGCCCGAGCATGTGGCGCGTGACTTGGCGCAGAGAGGCGACGGTTTTCGCGTACGCGGCCATCCGCCGCACCACGTCTGCGCGCGTTTTCCCCGCATCGGCGAGCAGCCAGGGATGGTGATACGCAGCCCGGCCGAGCATTACGCCGTCCACGTGCGCCAGATGCTCCTCGATCTGCTTCAGTGAGGTGATGCCGCCGTTGATCACGATCTCGAGGCGAGGAAAGTCCTGCTTCAGCCGATAGACGTATGCGTACTTGAGCGGCGGAACCTCGCGGTTCTCTTTGGGCGAGAGCCCCTTGAGGATGGCGTTGCGCGCGTGGACGATGAAGGTCCGGCAGCCCGCCGCGGCGACGGTGGCGACGAAGTTCCTGAGAAAAGCGTAATCCTCGATCGCGTCGACCCCGGTCCGGTGCTTCACGGTGACCGGGATGCCGACTTCCCGCCTGATCGTCGAGACGCACTGCGCGACGAGCGCCGGTTCCGCCATCAGGCAGGCGCCGAAGGCGCCCTTTTGCACCCGCTCGCTCGGGCAGCCGATATTGAGGTTGATTTCGTCGTAGCCGTAGTCCGCGCCGAGCGTCGCGCAGCGGGCGAGATCCTCCGGGTCGCTGCCGCCGAGCTGCAGGCCGAGCGGATGCTCCGCGGGATCGAAAGCGAGATGCCGCTCGAGATCGCCGTGGATGAGCGCGCCGCTCGTGATCATCTCGGTGTAGAGCCGGGCGCGCGAGCAGACCTGCCTGAGGAAGTACCGGCAATGCCGGTCGGTGAGATCCATCATCGGGGCGACGTGAACTGTTCCGTCTAACATATTGATATCTCGATAATTCGTCTCCGTGGGCGTGCAGGCATTTCTGTGCATTCTTTCGAATTTGCCGATCGGAATTTACCAGTCGCGGAGGTCTTGCGATTGCTCGGGCTAAGCGACGCAGAAATTTCTCGCCTTGGATTGGCGGCAGCGATTCCAACTTCCAAACTCTTAGTATGACCCCCGACGCGAAGGACGCGCAGAGTTCGCTATAAATACGTGAATCGGGATACGTCATGGCATGCGGGGCAAACCGACGGCAATCACAGGTCCCGCGCGCCCTCACGGGCTTGCCCTCAGATAGACGAGAGATTGTCCGTCCACTGACTGGCGATCAGCCTGCGGCTGCCCCTGTTTCCTGCCGCAGGTGCCGAAGCTCCTGGAGCGAGCTGCGCTTTCAGGGACACGCTCGAGCCGTGGCAATGCACCTTCTCAAAAGCACCGACGTCCTCCCAACTCGCTGACCCATCCTCAAAAACCGGCATGCCGGCGCCGGGCCGTGCAGAATGTGACGGCGCCGTCTTGATTGCCACACCACGGTCCGAACCGATGTGTATACTTGTCGTCCTCAATACACATCGATGTATCGTCCGGGACCGCGTGCGTACCAATATCGTCATCGATCCGAAGTTGATGGGAGAGGCCTTGCGATTGTCGGGGGCACCGACAAAACGTCAGGTCGTGGAGGACTCCTTGCGGCTGCTCATCCAGGTGAAAAAGCAGGAGCGCATCCGCAAGGTGCGCGGCAAGCTCAGATGGTCGGGCGACCTGAATTCCATGCGGCTCGATTGACCGAAAGGTGGTGCTTGTCGATACGTCCGTCTGGGTGGACTACTTCAACGGCGTCAAGGAGCGCATCCGCAAAGTGCGCGGCAAGCTCAGATGGTCGGGCGACCTGAATTCCATGCGGCGCGATTGACCGAAAGTGGTGCTTGTCGATACGTCCGTCTGGGTGGACTACTTCAACGGCGTCAAGACAGCGCAGGCTGATCGGCTTGATCAATTGCTCGGATCCGGGCGCCTTCTCACGGGCGATCTCATCCTCGCAGAGCTCTTGCAGGGATTTGCCAGGGACGCAGACTACCGATCCGCCCGTAAACTCCTGCTGGAACTTCCCTGTGTCGACCTGGTCGGCCGCGAAAGTGCCCACCTTGCCGCCGACTGCTATCGCCGGCTTCGCACGCGCGGGGTCACGGTGCGCAAGACGATCGACGTCTTGATCGGCGCGTATTGCATTCGGCACGGTCACGCGCTGCTGCACGCGGATCGGGACTTTGATCCCATGGTGCGGCATCTGGGACTACGCGTCCTGCAATGAGCATGAGTTGCCAGAATTCGAGGTGACGTAAAGGTGACGAGTCTTTTTGAGCGCACGTAAGTTGCTGACTCAAAAAGTGAAATGGATTTCGTCGGTCCAATCCGTCATCGGGGCAAGGAGAATCATCGATATTGTCCCGAAGCCGCCGCCCGGGCCCGGATCAGGCCGAACAGGCTTTCGGTGAACGGCGCCCGCACGCCGGCTTTCTGCGCGATTTCGAGCGTGCCCGCCAGCAGGCCGTCGATCTCGAGGGGCTTGCCGGCTTCCATGTCCTGCAGCATCGAGGTCTTGAACTTGCCGAGGTGGCGGGCCATGTCGATGCGCGCCTCGGGATCGATATCGGCGTCGACGCCGACCGCGCGGCCGATGGCGAGGACTTCGCGCATGATCCCCACCATGTAGGCCTTGATCTCGCGGTCCTCGATCAGCCGGTCCGCCGTCGTCATGGTCAGCGCCGACACCGGATTGAAGCTGACGTTGCCCAGCAGCTTCACCCAGAACTCCTTTTCGATGAACTCGCTCACCACGGCCTCGAATCCGGCTGCGGCGAGCGCCTCGGCAATGCGCGTGGTGCGCGCAGTGTTCCTGCCGCCTGGCTCGCCGAGGATCAGGCGGCTGCCCATGTTGTGGCTGATGAGCCCCGGCTCTGGGGTCGAGGCGGCGAGGTGGATTACGCAGCCGACGATGCAGCTGGTCGGCATGGCGCGCGAGAGCTTGCCGCCGGGATCGAGCGACTCCAGGCGCTGCCGCCCGTTGCCGAATTTCAAGCGGTCGAAAAACCACCACGGCACGCCGTTCATCGCAGTAAGGATCGACGTGTCCGCGCCGACCAAGGGACCGATCCGCTCGGCGACCCCGGCGAGGCTCTGTGCCTTCACGGCGACGATCACGTAATCCTGGGGGCCGAGCCTGGACGGGTCGCCCTCGGCGCGCGGCCGCGCGACGTAGATCTCGCCGCCGGCGCGCGAGCGCACGCGCAGCCCGCTGGCGCGAATCGCCTCGAGATGCGCGCCGCGCGCGACTACCGAGACGTCGTAGCGGGAACGGAACAGCCACGCCGCCATCAAACCGCCGACGGCGCCGGCGCCGTAGACGCAAATACGCATGGTGATATTCTAGGGAAAAACACCGACAGACCACGTTTTCGAGGAGCGATGCAAATGTTCTCGTTCATGAAGAAGAGGTCCGAGCTGCTGCCGTCGCAAACCGCGCTACCCGGCCGCGCGGCGCCGATGCAGGTGCCCGCGAAGCATTTCGTGAATGGCAATGCGCTCAAGCCGCCGTTTCCCGAGGGCATGCAGCGCGCCGTGTTCGGCATGGGCTGCTTCTGGGGTGCCGAGCGTCTGTTCTGGAAGACGCCCGGGGTGCACTCGACCGCAGTCGGCTACGCCGGCGGCGAGACGAAAAACCCGACCTATGAGGAAGTCTGCTCGGGACTGACCAACCACGCCGAAGTGGTGCTCGTGGTCTTTGACCCGAAGATCGTGAGCTACGACGAGCTGCTCAAGGTTTTTTGGGAAGGCCATGACCCCACGCAAGGCATGCGCCAGGGCAACGACGCGGGCACGCAATACCGCTCGGCCATCTATACGTACGGAGACGAGCAGAAAAAGGCCGCACTTGCTTCGCGCGGGGGTTTTCAGGATGCGCTGAAGCGCAAAGGCTTTGGCGCGATCACCACGGAGATTCGCGAGGCGCCCGAGTTCTACTACGCCGAGGACTATCACCAGCAATACCTCGGCAAGAATCCCGCGGGCTATTGCGGCCTCGGCGGCACCGGCGTGTCCTGCCCCGTGGGAGCGCCGGCGAAGGCCTGATGCGCCTGGACAAGTGGCTGTGGGCGGCGCGCTTCTTCAAGACGCGCAGCCGCGCTCAGCAGGCGGTCGCCGCCGGCCGCGTCAAGGTGAACGGAGAACGCGTTAAGCCGGCTCGCAACCTCAGAGTCGGCGATGGAGTTTCGGTCAACAGAGAATCTTTTGACTGGAGCGTTACCGTCAAAAACCTGTCCGAGAAGCGCGGGTCGGCCGAAGAAGCAAGGAAACTCTATGAGGAAAACGAAGCGAGCCGCGTCGAGCGCGAGCGGCGCACGGACTTGCGCCGCTGGGGCACCGAGCCGGCCGCGGCATTGAAAGGCCGCCCGACAAAGCGCGACCGGCGTCGATTAGATCGTCTTCAAAGCGACTAACAGCCGCGACCTAGTTGGGCTCGCTTCGTTCTCGGAGCGCACGGACGAGCGCAGCGGCAGCCACTCTCTTCGGGGTGCCGGCGAATCTCCGCCGCTAGACGGTCAGCGAGATCGCTTGCGAGATTTTTTGGCATGAATAGTCCGATGTTTGGCGAGAAGTTAATGTAACTGTTTGTATATAATGGTAAAACTTATTGGATGAGAGTCAATAATCTCGCCAATCTTTTGGCATGATTTTTAGGAAGGACGAGTTTAGGAAGCCGAAGCTGCGTCGGCGAGGTGATCAGGACGCCAGCACTGAGTCGGTTTGGCGCCGAGGTGCAGCGCAGCTAAGCGTAAAGGACCTTTGCTTAGCCAGCCCTTAATCACTTACGCTCGCCGGCGAACCTAGCGATCCGCCAAAATGCTAGCTTTTCGCTACGCTGTCTTGATAAGGCGCAGATCCGTTTCAAACCTTCGCGGCTTGCCGATCTTGATCCGGCGGAAATTGGGATGCAGCAGAGGCAAGAAGTAGGACGGCTAAAAACACGCTGCATTCCGTGTAGCCTTTCACTCGTGAGAAAACGGAGGAGGGTCGCGGTGATGCTGCTCGCCATGGCGCCGGCCTGCGCAGTGGCGCAGGACGACGTCGTGGTGATCACGGCGACGCGCCAGCCTCAGCCGAGCCTGGAAGTCC
>Ga0209577_10006768_pt1 | contig 10574 bp, 7 predicted proteins | sample GraSoiAngelo_109_FD_185874 | JGI IMG/M metagenome (GOLD analysis project Ga0209577, IMG submission 185874) | Grasslands soil microbial communities from the Angelo Coastal Reserve, California, USA - 14_0903_12_20cm (SPAdes) (version 2) | ecosystem: Environmental > Terrestrial > Soil > Grasslands ...
GCCTGCAACGCGAGCCGCGTCTTGCCCGAACCACCCGCCCCGGTCATCGTCACAACGCGCGAGCCGTTACGAATCAACGCGACCAGCTCCGCCAGCTCACGCGCTCTCCCGATCAGCGGCGACCCTGCTACGGGAAGATTCGTCCGGTTCAGGCTCCTCAAGGGCGGAAAATCAATCCCCCCAAGCTGGTAAAGACGTTCAGCAGCCGTCAGATCTTTGAGTCTGTGCTCGCCCAGGTCACGCAGCAGCACGGTGGAATCGAGCAGCGCCCGCGTCGACTCCGAGAGGACGACCTGCCCCCCGTGTGCGGCCGCCGCGATCCGAGCAGCACGATGGACATCCATGCCGATGTAGGTCCCCTCCACGAACTGCGCCTCGCCGGTATGCAACCCCATCCGCACACGAAACGGGCAATCGCGCAAAACCCGTTGTGCCTCATCTGCCGCAGCGACCGCATCGCGCGCGGACGCGAAAGCCACAAAGAACGAGTCGCCCTCGGTATCCACCTCGAAACCGCCGTGGCGACCGAACGCATCGCGCAAGCGGCGCCGGTGCTCCAACAACACGTCGACGTACCGGTCACCAAGTTCGGCAAGCACGCGAGTCGACCCCTCGATATCGCTGAACAGAAACGTGATCGTGCCGCTCGGCGCCGCCACCATCGCCCCGCACTACTATTGCGCGCCTGCCGCCGAAAGGGAAGGGCCGCCGAGCACGCCTACGCGACGGTCAGAGCCCCCGTCTCGGTCTTGGCTGCATACGCAAACGGGTGGTGGAAGGCGTCCAGCGCGCCCTCGCTCGGCACCGACAGCTCGAACTCGTCGCCGCTCTTCGTGTCGACGACGAGCACGCAGTTCGATGAGCGTCGCGGCTGCCCGAGCTCGACCGGCGTACAGCATCCTGACCATCCGTAACTCTCCAGCCCAGGTTGGGGGACACATCTGGTGCCGGTCTGGAGGTTGAGACCGCTGGCGGCAGAACTGTGACGAGCCACTACAGGGCGGACAGGCTTCCGATCAGGCCAGCAAGCCGGCGCCAGGCCGACACCGGGCTCTTCGCTCGGACACATGCAATGCTTCCGTCGGAAACGAAAGCGCGCGGGTCCCAATAAGACGACCCATCCGCTTCGGAACGAACGTCGCGCGCGTGTGAGCCTTGCTCAACATTCGAACGCTCCCCGGCAGTCGGACGCTGGTCCTTCTTGGGCTTCCGTGACCTTGAGCGACTCGAACAGGCCAAGGCCCCGCATGTCGGTCCGGTGTGACGACGGAAGCAAACGGAAAGCCGCAGAGAAGTATCCGGAAGGGAACGTGTTTGACGTCGGTGTGGCCGATTTGGTATTCGCGCGCGCACCGAACTCGTGTACCAGCGTCACAACATCGTGTACCAGCGTCACAACGGCGCAACCGACCTCCGCGGCGCGCCGAACCGGGATTTTGAAACCCTTCAGGGAGCCCCAACGACCAGGAGCTGACCACCTTCGCGGTTCTTATCGGGATCCGAGCACCGCACCAACGTTGACCGTCGTCGGCGGCCGTCGGACGCCGTCCTGCTCGAGCGCCGCCGACCTCGAGGCTCGGGTCGGATCGGAGCACATGCCCCTAGCACGGCAGCAACCGGCGCGGCGATCCTATTGACCGAGTCGGCGTCAGCTGTGGTCTTGCAGAGTCGGGCCTTCACCTCGCCGGAGAGCGCTGCCGGCAAGTGATCGCAGCGAGCGCGGGTTGTAGCTCTCGGGGACCTGATACGACCGCCAAATTGTCAGGCGAGCTCTCACAACAACGATCAGTCACGTGAGCAGAGTGATCAATCTGCTCGCGCGCTCAAGTCAGAAAGTCCGAGCCGGACTGGCACTCAATTTCAGAATATGCGGCCGTGTGGCAGGTGTGCCTTACCTTGCGGCTGATGACCGCCGCAGAATCCCCCGTTCGGGATCGGCGTGATCGCGCCTAGTAACTGCGGCTGCTGCCGCGCATTCAGCGCTTGCTCAAGATCGTAGGCCATCGCGATCAACTGCGCTTCGTGGAAGGCGGTGCTGTACATCAACATGCCGGCCGGTCTGCCGGAGGAGCGAATTCCCACCGGCATCGAGAAGTTCGGATAACCGGCGACCGCCGGACCCGTGGAATTCGTCAGGTGCGGCGCGACAATCGCGTCCAGATTCTCTGACGTCATCGCATTGTCGATTCCCGCGCGAGCGGTGCTGGTCGCGTGACTTCGTGCGGCGATGTACTTGAGATCATTGGGATAACCGACGAATTGTTCCGCTAACAGGAATACATCCTGGTCGTAGTAAACGAGCTCTTGCGGGCAATGTGCGTTGTTGAACGCAATGAGGTCAGCCAGCGTGCGCATGTTTGTCTTGTTCAAACTCTGGAGATAGTCCGCGATCTGTGCCCGAAATTCGTAAAGCAGCGCGGTGAACTCGTCACCGTTGTAAGCGAATACGTCCCCAGTGTCAGTATCCACGATTGTTGCGCCGAGCCTCGCCATCACATCGAGGGCGTGATCGGCAAAGGCGACTGTCTCTTCATCGCCCGGGATGCCGCTTCCGTAATAGCTGTAATCGAAATAACGCACGTCGCGACCAATACGTTTGCCTTGCAACGCGCCGCGTCGAAGAAGTGGTGTGTAATCAGCTTGCGGCGATTGCATGATGCCCAGCAGAATCGCGACATCCGTCACCGAGCGCGCCATTGGCCCGGCGGCGTCCTGTTGATGACTGATCGGAACGATCCCGTCCTGCGAAATCAAACCGAGCGTCGGCTTCAAACCGAAAATGTTTTCAACCGCTGATGGCCCCGTGATTGAGCCGTCCGTTTCCGTGCCAACCGCCGCAGTGCACAAGCTTGCCGCCGCGCCTGCGCCCGAGCCGGAGCTGGAACCCCAGGACGTGTAACTCAAGTCGTAAGCGTTGTTCGTACTCCCGCCACGCGCGCTCCACCCGACCGCGAGAGGATAAGTCTCAGCCTCATCGTCGCGGAAGTTCGCCCATTCGCCGAGATTAGCTTTGCCGAGAATGATTGCGCCGGCCGCACGCAAGTTTTGAATCAGCGGCGCATCAGCGGGGACCTGGCTGCCGTAGAGTGCGAGCGAACCGGCAGTAGTCTGCAGGTTATCGAGTGTCGCGATGTTGTCTTTGACCAACAGCGGGATTCCGTGAAGTGGGCCACGGACATGACCAGCGCGTCGCTCGTTATCGAGACCGGCCGCGATCGAAACGGCGTTCGGATTGGTTTCGATGACCGCATGCAGTGTGGGATTGAGTTGTTGTATGCGGTTCAGATAACCGAGGACAAGTTCGCGCGCGGTGATTTGGCCTGCGGCCATTGCTGCCTGCAGCTGAGGAATCGTTTTCTCAACGAATTGAAAATTGCTTCCGGCGACCGCTGTGGCCGCTCTGAACAGCGAACTCAGGCCGCCAGGGAAGAGCGCTGCGCTGCCGGCCGCTGTCGCTGCTAAAAAATTTCGCCGGCTCATTGCCGGCTGGTGCGAGTCACTGTGCTCGTCTCGCCCCGTCTTGGTCCGATCTTCGGTCATGGGTCCCCCTCCCAGGACTGCGATTGGCTGCACCCGAGACAGAAGATTCCGGCCCCGCCTGCCGGGGCGCCGGCCGCAGCGGATGGATTCGTTCGGCGCCGAACGTACACCTCTACCCTGTCGATTGCAAGAGCCGGTAGTGACGTAGCGCAGCACGCTACGCTCGACCGGCGCGAGTAAGCGCAGGTGCGGATAGCCGAGCCTCGGTCTTGAGGTCGCCTTACTGGGCCGGGATCGACCGAAAGGATCGGGCGACGGTTCACCACGGGGGTCCCAATCACCCGACTCATCCGTTTCGGAAGGAACCTCGCGCGCGCACAAGCCTTACTCAATGAACCTTCTGGGCTGCTGTGTGTCGCCTCTGCCTTTCCTCGGCCTTCCGTGAACTTGAGCGACTCGGACGGGGGCAAGGCCGCCTCCATATTTCACGTGACACGGGAAGCCAACGGAAAGCCGCGAAGATATGTCTTCATCGTTGACCGGAGGTCGCTTCGTTAGCGAACGGCCTCCCGCGCATCCGAGAGGCCGTTCACAAATGCTGCTGCGGCTACTCGTTCAGCAGCCGAAGCACTGGTCGGGGATGTTGTTTGCGATCACGGTGTTCGTGAGCGAGACCGGGTTGGTTGCGTAGATGCCCCCGCCCTGCAACGTGATCGCTGAGCTTCCGCTGAGCACGTTGCTGGTGACGCGGCTGTTGATCAGCGTCAGCAGCCCGCCCGACGGTCCGTTCGGCGAGAGATCGACATCGAAGATGCCGCCGCCGCGACCGAAGCCGGCGCGGCCGCTTGCGTTTGCGGTGTTTCCGCTCACGGTCGTGTTGCGCAACGTGATCACGTCCCCGGCCACGAGGCCGCCGCCGCGGTCGATCGCGGTGCCGTGTCGGCTCGATGCCTGCACGTGGTTGTCGCTGACGACGCTGTTCGTCATCGTGCCGGCGAAGATCGTCGCCCCGGCGTCGGCGTCCGCGTCGCCGGCGACCGAACTGGCCGACACGCTGTTGCTGGAGACGCGCGTATTCGTGACCGTGCCGCCCCACTCGCCCGCGCCGGAGTCGCCGGCGGCGTTGCCGCCCGAGTGCGCGAGCGCCGCAACGCTGACGGTGTTGTTCGTGATCACGTCCTTGCTCAACGTGAAGTTGACGTCGGTGTGGAGACCGCCCGAGAACGCGTTCGCATCGCCGACGGTATTCGTCGCGGAGATCGAGTTGCCTGAGACTGTGGTGTTGGTGATCTTTGCTGCGGGGACGGTGTCGCCGACATGGATGCCGCCCCCGATCGCCAACGTTCCATCCGGCACGTCGCTCGGCATCGACGCGCCGAGGCTGGCGCTGTTGTCGGTGACGACGCTGGAATCGATCGCGACCGTCCCCAACGCGAAGATGCCGCCCCCGTCGGCGAAGCGCCCGTTCGGAGCAACGGCGCTCGCAACGTTGCCGGTAACCGTGCTGTTGCTCAGGCTGATGTTCGACCCTGGTAACGAGAAGATCCCGCAACCCTCGGCGTCGCTCGTCACGCTGGAGGCGCACACGTTGTCCCTGACGATCGTGTTGCTCAGTGTCAGCGCGCCGCTGGTGGCGATCCCGCCGCCACGGGCGGCGGCAAACGGCAGATCGCCATTGATGCAGGTGATGGTGATGTCGCGTGGACAGGGGATGCCGGAATCGGTCGCCGCAGACGGCGCCGTCCGGTTGCCGCTGATCACACTGTCGCTGATCGTCAGCGTCGCACCAGGCGCGAAGTTCGCCGCATGCGGCACATCGATCCCGCCACCGCGAGCGACGAACGGAAACGGGCTCGACGTGTTCAGACCGCCGGTGATCGTGACACTCGCGATCGACACCGTCGGCTCGCTCGACGCATTCAACACGCCAACCATCACCACCGGGCCGCCACGGCTGATAAACGTCAAACCAGCCCCCGCGCCAACAAGCTGGAGGCTCTTGTCGATCGTGAAGCCACCGTCGTAGGTCCCGGCCGCGACCTGGATCGTGTCGCCGGAACTCGCAGCAGCGATCGCCGGTGCGATCTGGCTGAACGCGCACCCACTCGGGCAGACGGTCACAGTTGCCGCAGACGCCGACCCGGCCCCAACCAACAACAAGGCCGCTAGCACCGAAACCGACAGCGCAAGAAACCCGCATATCTCTCCCCTCCTAACTCGGTTTTTGTGAGGGCGGCCCTACCGCCTGCCGCAATCCGTCGTCGCCTACGAAGCTCGCCGCCTCGGATTTACAACGTCGTCAAGCCTGCGACAAACCGGCAAGAGATTCAAGGCCCGAGGAAGCTGCATTCGCACGACCAGTCTCCGTCGCCCCAGCGGCATCGAGAGCAAGGGGCTCCATCTACCAGCCGTCTACCAGGACAGGCCGGAATCACAGGAACTCAGACGTACTCAGACGTACTCCATGCCTTTCCGAAAACGGACGGAGCGAACTCAGCGGACGCAGAGGTACTCCAGGTACATCAATCCAGCGGCTTCCTAAACCGCGTGCGCATGTTCGATTCATGCCGGGGGCACTGCTGAATGCCTTGCAAAGCAGCGGGACGTACTTGCAGCACGGGCGCCTGGGCCGCGGAGGGGGCAACCAGCGTGGCCAATCAGCGGTCGTCACTCCTCGCGGTTCTCTGTTTCGGCACGAAAAAAAGGTTTGCCGCCGCCGACCCTGACTGAATCGAGGAGGAGGACGCAATAGGTCGAAAGGCAGGCGTGCCCAGGGTGTACCCCGAACTGTTCGCTTCTCCCCCCGGTTCGGGCTGCGGCGTGAGCCACAGACGTCGCGCCCTGGGCACCAAAAGGCGGCGCAAGATCACGGGTTGGCGCGCGTCCTTTTTAGGCCGGGGAAGGTCGCTCCCCAGTTCTTTAGGACTAGCGGCGGGGAGAACGACCTTCCCCGGTCCTACGTGTGGTGGTCGCTTCGCTTTGCCGCGTTCTCGGAGGGAGGCCCATACCGAGGTCCAGCAACCAGGCGAATTCGCCTCGCGCACCCGGGCAGCGCTAGCTTAAGCGGAGGAGTTGGAGGGAGGGCGTGTTCGTTGGTTTGCGAGCCCGGCGCGCCCCGGGCCACTGCGGCGAAGCCCGGGACGCAAATGCCTGGGCTCATGGACCACGGTAGCGAGCGCGTCAGACCGCTGACGAGGAGGGCGCGCACCGGGCCGGATAGGCCGCTGTAGGGGTTGTCGTTTCCCGCTTATCGTGCCCGGTGCGCGCTCCGGAGGATCGTTGCGCTGACCGCTTTGCGCTGTCAATAGGTCCACCGGCCCCTCTTGGTCCTCTGGCCGTGCCAGCGCCGACGTCCGCCATCGCTAGGGAGGCTGAGACAAGCTCGAGCGAGCGCGTGCATAATGGGCTCTCCGGGTTAAGGGGAATTAACGAGGGGGGTGTACGTGGCTCGACTGCGGCGGGTTGTCGTTGCTGATGATGAACCGTTGATGCGGCTTTTGTGCCGTATCAACCTCGAGTCCGATGGCGCCGAGGTCATCGAGGCGGCTGACGGTAACGCCGCTCTAGCCCTGGCCCGCGAAGTGCGGCCAGACGTTGTCATTCTCGACGTGATGATGCCGGGCGCGAATGGGTTCGACGTTGCCGAAGAACTCCTTCGCGACCCGCGAACGATGGATGTTCCGATCGTCTTTCTTTCCGCCCGGGCCGAGTTGAATTTGCAGCTACAGGGGATCGAGCTCGGCGGCTTCGACTACCTGACGAAGCCATTCGACGCCGTAGCGTTGAAACAGACGCTTGAACGAGTTCTCCAACGGGTCGCGCGTGGCGAAGCCGACGGGTATCGCGCCGCGCGTCTTGCGGAGCTGCGCTCGAAAATCGAACCAGCAGAAAGAGCCCTTGGCGTCGGCGGGGGCAGGGCTTAGCAGCACCCTGATTTCAAACGCACACCGCGACCACAGTTCGTCCGGCTACGAACGACGCTCAAGAAGCTCCGCTATTGCGTCACGGCAGCCGATGCCGCGGGAAACAGGAGTCGTTGATCACTCGATCCGATGGAGCTAGCTCGGTGCCGATAGCGGCGAGATCGTCTTTTTGGCCGAGGCCGTGATGCAGTGTCTTGCTCGAGTGTTGCGCCGGCGCCGTTGACGACCGACTCGAGTGGCGAATCGGCGATGTGGACGGCTAGGTGTGTCTCGGTTCTCAGGAGCTGATCGACCCCACGCAACAATGCACCACCTCCCGCCAGGACGATCCCGTTGCTGCTGATGTCGGCGGCGAGTTCGGGCGGTGTCGTTTCCAGCGTGCGGATCACCGATTCGACGATCGCTGCGATGGGCTGCCGTATCGCAGCGCGTACCTCGCTTGAGCTGATCGTCGTTCGTCGTAAGAGGCCGGTGCTGCGGTCGCGTCCGGCGACGTCGGTCTCGACTTCTTCTGGCAGAGGCCAGGCGCCGCAGGCGATCTTGGCCGTCTCGGCGGTTTCGGGGCCGATCAACAGGCGCTCGTTGCTATCGAGGTGACGCACGATCGCGTCGTCCAACTCGTAACCGCCGACCCGGATCGATTGCCAGGCGACGATCTCCCCGAGCGACAGCACGGCGACCTCGGTGGTGCCACCGCCGATGTCGACGATCATGCTTCCCTGCGGTTCAGCGACCGGCAGCCCGGCGCCAATCGCTGCAGCCAGCGGCTCCTCGATCAACGAGACGCTACGCGCACCGGCCGCCATTGTCGCCTCCTCCACCGCTTCCCGTTCGACCTTGGTGATTCCGCTCGGAACACACAAGACCACCCGTGAAAAAGAGAGGCCGCCGCCGCCAACGCGGCGGATGAAATAGCGAAGCATTTCGGCCGTGATTTCGAAGTCGGCGATGACACCGTGTCGCAGCGGCCGAATCGCGCGAATCGTCGCCGGCGTTCGTCCGATCATCCGGCGCGCTTCTTCGCCTACCGCCTGCACCCGCTGAGTTCGCTCGTCGATCGCGACAACCGACGGTTCGAACACGACGATGCCGCGGCCGCGCAAGAACACGAGCGTGTTCGCTGTGCCGAGATCGATCGCGAGCTCGCGACCACCGCTAAGACGCCGTAACCCCACCGCCTTCGTTCAACGGTAGCGGTGCCAGCCGCAGCCGGGGAGCTGGTCGCACCGCAGGAAACGTTCGATTAGCGGGGGGTCGACACGGACGGATACACACGGCGCTTGAGCAGATCGGCGCCGCCGCCGATAAAGAGGCGATGGACTACGCGGGTTTTCCTTGGCGTCAACTCGGCACGCTGCTCGTCGATGAAGGGCTGCTGACCCAGCCCCAGCTCGAGGTCGCGGTCGTCGAGCAGCGGCGGACTGGCCGGCTCCTCGGACAGATCCTCGTCGACTTCGGCTACGTCAGCGGCTTCGAGCTCGCGCGCGCACTCGCGGCTCAGCACGGCGTCGACGTGAGACCGACGCGCGACGGACCGGACGGCCAGGCAACGGAGCCGGGCAATCACGAAGGCGGCCAGCCGTCGGACCGCTGGCAGCCGCTCGGAAAGCTCCTCGTAGAACGTGGACTCGTCAGCAAGGACGACCTCGCCCAGGCGGTCGCGGAACAGCGGCGGAGCGGCGGGCGGCTCGGCGAGATCCTCGTCGAACACGACTGCTTGTCCGGACCCCAGCTCGCACGCGCACTCGCCGTCCAACACGGCGTCGACTTCGGGAGCTTGCCGGGCACCGACGACGATTTCGAGACGGTGATCACACCGACGACCCCGACCGAGCCGACCTATCAGGTGTGGGAGGTCGTCCTTGAACCGAGCTATCGAGCGCTCTCGGTCCTCTACTCGAGCGCGAACTTCCTCGACGCCGCCGACTTCGCTTTCGAGTTCGTCGACGAGCACGAGCCCGAGGCACTCGAGATCCAGCGAGCCGAAGGTGCCAAGCGCGAAACGCTCTGGGCGTACAGCGCGCGGCGGGCTGCAGCGCTCGCCGAATCGCGGAAGGATCTCACCGAGACGTTCGGCTTCGATCCCACGACGTGGGACGGCTCGCTTCAGGCTCGGGATTTCACCGGCGCCTCAGACCGCTAGCCTCCTTCAACCTTGTGGCCGTTGTGGCAAGCGTGGACGGCTAGGTCCGACACCGTCAGGCGGTTTCGTTTGAATTGCGGGTTCCACCCACGAACTGAAGGAGCCCCATGCCACTGACCCAGTCACAGCTCACGACCGAGATCGCTGAGCGAAGCGACCTGAGCAAGAGCGATGTCAAGCGCGTCATGGACAGCCTCGAGGAGATCGTGCTCGAGCAGCTCGCGGATGCCGAGAAGGTAAAGATCGGCGGCGTCGTCCAGCTGACGGTCCGCGTCAAGGAGGCGACGAAGGCGCGAAAGGGCCGCAATCCGGCGACCGGCGAGGAGATCACGATCGGGCCGAAGCCTGCATCGGTGACCGTCCGCGCCCGGCCGCTCGCGAAGGCCAAGGCAGCCCTGCCCTCCGTGCAGGCGGCGCGTCGCAAGCTCTAGCTCGTAAGCGGACTGCCTACAACGCGGCGCCGGCAGCGAGCGCCGCGAAGAGCAGCGCGAGATACAGCAGCGAGTAGTGGAAGAGAAGCGCGGCGTTTCTGGGCGTCGTCGCGCGCCGCAGTCGCAACGAGAGCAGGAGAAAGATCGCGCCGAGGCCGAGTGCGGCAACGAGATAGCCGAGACCCCAGGTTCCGCTTACGACCGGCACAGCGCTGAACGCGACCAGCACGATCGCGTAGATCACGATCTGCTTCGTCGTCGCACGGACACCGCGCACGACCGGCAGCATCGGAACGCGCGCCGCCGCGTAGTTCTCCTTCAGCAGGATCGCAAGCGCCCAGAAGTGCGGCGGCGTCCAGAAGAAGACGATCAGGAACAACCACAACGCCGGCAGTGCGAGGTTCCCGGTCGCCGCCGCATAGCCGACCAGTGGTGGCACTGCACCGGCAGCGCCGCCGATGACGATGTTCTGCGGCGTCCAGCGTTTCAGCACACGCGTGTAGACGACGACGTAGAAGAGATTCCCCACCAGTGCGAGAGCGGCCGTCAAGACGTTCACCGCTGACGCAAGAAGAACGAACGAGAACGCGGTCAACG